>Ga0265780_10001028_pt1 | contig 40852 bp, 44 predicted proteins | sample P1T30metagenome_FD_192432 | JGI IMG/M metagenome (GOLD analysis project Ga0265780, IMG submission 192432) | Plant litter microbial communities from East Loma Ridge, Irvine, California - P1 T30 | ecosystem: Environmental > Terrestrial > Plant litter > Unclassified | place: USA: California...
CCCCAGAACCCCAAAGCCACGCCCCAATACCAGCGGCCATCTCCATCCAGACCCTCGACCACCAACCCATTGGCGGATAAACGCCCCCTCCGTAGCCGCCCATCCCGACTCACGACCCACCCGCCCCGTCCTCGTACAACGTGAATGCCATGCACCCCTTTACCCTGCCTTGTGACATGCATCCCCAGAAAACCGCGTCCCGATCCCAGCGCGCCACGCGCTGCTGGGTAACATTGGACGGGACGCGGTGTGGGGATTGCGCGCCCTTGCGTGAGCCGAGGCGCGGAGTAAGGTCTGGACAACGACGATAGGGAAGGGGGTGATGATTGAGAGATGGCGGATACGTTGGTGATTGTGATGATGTGAAAAGTGTCTGGATTTGCGTTGGGTTGTATTCATACAAGCCGACACTTGCCATGATGGTCCTGAAAGAAATTACTACTCCTAAATATCCCACCCAATCCCAAAATAATTAATCCAACCTGCAGGAATTTCCAATTCCTAAGTTCGCTGAGCCCTTCGTCACCTGCCTCCCATCCCAAATCCGCTCAAGAGAACCCCCCACAAATATCCGATACCTAGGTATAAATCATATTGAAACATGCAACCTCCCCTAAGAAGACCGGGGTAAGGAGAAAAAAAACGCTAACAAAGGAAATAAAGTACCGAAATTCAATTCGTGTATGCCGTGGAAATGAACTTTTTGTTACAAAAGTGATTGATTACAAGATTGATATCGAGTTGCGCCGGTGGTGTTGTACAACATGAGGCGAGCATGAAGAAAGAAAGGAAGGAAGGAAGAAAAAGCGGTAGGTATCCTGGGTATCAGACCGCCGCAGAAGAAATGCTGGAGGTAGGAGGTAGGAGATGGCGTAGATGACATGTTTTCGTAGAACAAAAGGAAAGTCGAGGTGTGTGAAAGGCGGGCATTAATATGTGCCGCCGAGGGAGTTCCAAGCGGCGAGGACGTCGTCGCTAACGCTGCTTCTCTTGCTCTTGACTGTGCTGGTGACGCTCATGCTGCTTGCGCTGCTCTGGCGGGTGACTTGGCGGTGAGGGTAAGACTTTTGCTCAGCGCCGGTGGTGTAACCTGAGGTTTGGGAATAGTACGATGCCTGAGAGTGGCTTGAGTTAATGCTGCTTTGTCGGTTCCTCGAGTTGCCGCTAGTCAACAACGTAAGGCCGCTTGAACTCTTTGAGCTTTTCGATTGGAGTCTTGGAAGTGGAGGTTCGACGATGCTTGTTGCTCGAGAGGAGCCTTCGGAGACGGGAGCGAGGTCGGTACGCCCATGGGTTGGCGGTACCGGGAAGGAGACATCGGCGCCGCTGGAAGCTGTTCGGCGGCGACGGTGTGTCGAACCTTCGTGGGATGAGCTCCGAGACTTTGCGCGGTCCTGTAGAACATCGAGGCCAGATGAACTCTCATCAATGTCGTTGCTCGTATCGCTGTTGGCAACCTTGACGTTGAGCTCCTCCTCGTAAGCTCGAAGTCCAGGGGTTATCGGCGAAGGAAGAGGCGAAGCATGTTCGGTTGTGGCGGGGGAGATGATGCTTGCAGTAAGAATTGGCGAATATTGCGGAAATGGGTCTAACGGCGAGAATACAGCCGGAGTGAACAAATGATGGGATAGGGTTTCCCGACTGGCAGGCGAGCTGAGTCGTTCGGACCAGGCATCGCTTGCCGTTGAACTGTCGCGCAATTGACTTTGGCCGATGCTAGCATCGTAATGAGCTTTGAGAGGTCTGCCTCGGGGTGGAGCCTGCAGTCGCGACGGTGCTGATATCGATGATTGCTTCGTAGCCTTGTGCTCTACCACACGGACAGGACTGGCCTCAGCCAGGAATCCCGATGTGCGAGGATGTCCTCGCGAGTCTCCAGCTGAGGACAACTGTCGCCTGTCCGGTTCTTGTACACTCTGGTTTGCTTGTGAAACAGGCGGCATTCCCATCGCAGCGCGCTTCTTACGCATCAGCTCCAACAAGGCTTCTTCTTCAGCTGTCACCGCCATGAACTTATGCGTACTGTTAGATCTGGACCTGGGCTCGCTTGTCGAAGTACGTGCACTGCGGACACTACGGGCTGGAGGCGAACGGGACGCGTTGACGGCTGTCCACGGGCGATAGTCGTCATCTTCGTGAATGACAGACGGCTGCCTCGTGTGGCTGGATCGCTTACTTCCGCTATAACTACTTGTCCTTGGGTAGTGCAGCGGCGTGAACGGTGGCTCAGGCGTGTACATGACTTCGATCGTGGCTGCACTCGTCGATGATCGCATGCTCCACGGGGCAGAAGGCCTTCGCTGTGATCGTACTTCGAAAGCTTGAGCTTGTCCAATGACGATTTCTCCGGAGTCATCATACATGTCTAGGCTCTTGCGGACTGGTACTGTGCGTTGCGTAGCGCGAGCGTTGTCACCTTCGTCGTCCGATGACGAGAAGGAAAGGACGCTGGAGTCCTGGAGGTTGGTCTTCGACAGGGCAGACTCTTTTGTCTTGGTGGACTGTAAGGAATACTGGCTTGGTGAGGTGAGGCGCGTGACATCAACCAGATCTTCGTGCGAAAAAGTGTCACGGCTGCCTGCTGGCGCCATGTAGTGTGAACGTGATGCTTGCTGTGTCGAACTTCTTGAGACAACTTGATCGAGCGATGCCTTGTATGGATGTATAGTATGGTCATAAGAACGACTAGCTTCCACAGCATGGCTTTGCTCAGGGACTTCTGTTGCTTCATCGCTGTCCTCGTCGAGCGCGTCAAACCAATGCTGGACGCCCTTGGGAGGTCTGCGTACGTTAATCTTAGCGTTGTCATATTCATCGCGCTTATGAATTTGCACGGGCGATATAGGAGTTTGTGTAGCCGACTGCTGTTTCCTCTGTAACTTCTTTGGCCTGTCTTGACCCTGCGGGTTCGGCGTTGGATCGCGGGTCATGGGTCTTGGAAATTGGTACTCGGAGGTTATTGACATGGCTGCTGGTGAGTTGACCATTTTCGCGGGGGAGAGCAGCGCGCGAGAGTGGTTCGATCCCTCGCCGCCTCTCGGCTTTGGGAAGAGCTTTGAGAGATCCAAACGCGCAGGTTTGCTTTTGCGCATGTCCTTTCTCCTCGCCTCTTCTTGGATTACTGGCGACACTGGACTAACAATGTAGCCGTTGCTGTTGTAATCCGGGACGACAATTTGCGGCTTCCCTCTCCTCAGTGCCATATCGCGCACGGCGGAATCAGACGTCTGCTGTGAGATGGACAATGGCGAGCTCTTTGCATCGTAGTGCGAGCGCATAGTCGAGTTTGAGGTCTGCGGGTGCAGTCGACGACTAGCAACACTGAATTCAGATCCGCGCCTGCCTTCCCCACTGTATGCGTGCCCCATGACGTTCGATGAGGGGCGTCTGGAGATGTCGGGTCTCGAAAGGTATGCGTCGTTCTCTGCAGCGGATCGTCTGTCGTCGTGGCGCGACCCGTAGCTTGCCTCGGATACTGTGATGGACATGTACCCAGGGCTCGCCGGGACCGGTTGTTTCGATTTCGAGCGGAACATTGGTTCGGAAGTTCCCAGCACTCGGTGTGCCTTACTCGACGAGTCGGCAGGGCGTGGAGGCCATTCGTGTGCAGAGGGTATCGAGGGCGTCGAGCTGGCGTCGTCGTCCCTAGTAGTCTTCTTTTGTTTGCGCCCCGGTATAGGAAAGGAGAACTTTCCAGGGTTCCGAACCATGATCAATGAAGAAAGACGGGCGTGGTCTGGGACAATTGGTGGCTTGCTGCTGGCTGGCGTCCGCGACTCAGTCTAGAATCAAAAGCAAAGTACGGGTTGCGCGATACCGGTAGGCTTTCAGGCTTTCTCTTTTGCCCGCATTGAGCTGTGACTGCGTCGAGAGAGCAGTATCCGTGCTGCCGCAGCGCTGGTGCTGGCGGTACATGTGCGAGCGAGGTTTCGGGAAGAGGGCTGTCGTGGACGATGTGTTGAGATCACTCGCGCTGGAGAGGAACCACAAAGTCCAGGTGCTCCAGGTTCGGCTGAGGGCCCCGTCTCCAAGCTATTAGTATTGCTCGCGCCGGCTTCCCGTTCCTGCAGCGAGGTTCGGCGAGACGCTAAGGACGAAGTGCATGCAGCAAGCTGCGCAGCTTGTACACTGTAATAATGAATGTCAGGTCTGCGAAAAGGAGTGGGGCCCTGGAGACATAGCGACGACGTCGTATGATAGCCAGCAAGTCTAGTCCCCAGGTTCCTGCTCGCCTTCCGCTCATGTGCCTTGATCCGACTCGTCAATCGCTGTGGTTATCGCCAACCTTGGGCCATACGAAAGCTCGGTTCAGGCCAAGATCTGCGAGGGTCCGGCGGCCATGTATGGCCCCCCCCCCCCCTGAATGAGTCCAAGCGTGTCATGCTTGTCTGCCGGGCTGCCAACCTAAGGCAAATGCAGCCGCAAACATCAGGCTGGAAGGATGGCGCAGGAAAAGGGACATGCCAGAGTTCGCTAAGGTGGCTAAGGCGACTTTCTGCATCTGTTGTGAGACGACTTCATCACGTCCGTCCGTTGCTACGCGCTGGTTCTGGAAGCTGCAGTGCATGACTGTGTTCCCATCCTAATTTCTCCCGACACCATCACAGAAGCGATGTCACACAGGCAGCAAGCCGTCACCGCCGTTCCGGCGGGAGCACGCTTCGTGCTCATAATCACAGCAATTGAGTTCCACGCCACAGTGCAGAGCAGCAGACCAGTCCGTGGGCTCCTTTTGTTTCAGGTGTGCGGCATGGCAAAGCATGTATGGAGCGATCAGCATCGTCAGTGCCCAGGTCTTGGACTGGCGCTGCAAATCGTTACTGTGGGACCCCTTACCGCCCGCTGATTCTCAAGATCGTAGAGTTGATCTTGGTGCGTGCTCCTGTGGACTACAGTCTTGGACAATCTTATGCTTGTGCATAATTCGCTGCGGTGCCGTGTCCCTACGACGCTTGTGTCGCTGTTTAGTCTCCTTACGAACACGGTGGACATTGTTACCTGCTTTTCTTAGAAGCCTCATCAAACTTACACTTCAGCGCCTGCAGCGCTTTTCTGTCACACGACATGAGAGAAGACATGACGCAGTACACCAGTGCAGTGCCCTGCTTCTACGTGTTCGAAAGCAGCAGCAAGTAGAGGCAAAGAAGCTTTCGTTTTTAAAAAAAATCATATTTGCGTTATAATTAACCTTGATTTTCGACCTTGGTATCGCTACATCAGACAGTCAGAGAATGTATGTCGTCGTCAACTGCTGTTGGACCTCATGGTATTCTGACGCTATGTTTTCACACATTCTTCAAGGCCACAAAATGTCTTAGCGCATGGCCTTTGGCGTAGCATAGTCACCACCTAGAATCGCATGAGACAGAACGCTTCCGTTGTAAGCCTTCGACTGAGGACCGCCAGTATGGTTGCAGTCTTCGTGAGGTCGCTTGCGGGTCTTGGGAATAGGCGTGCCTGGAGTGGGTATCTCCGCGAACATAGGGTCCAAACCTTCGAGCTAGATGGTGAAGCATTTGTTAGTGATACTCGAGTCATGACGAGCGAGTGAACATACATGAGCTGTGATTCCAAGCGTTGGGTTGAAATAGATTTCGTTGATCGTCGTCTGTGCTTTCATAGTGGTCTCTAGATGAATCGATGTGTTGTTGCGCCCTACAGTCTGAATCAAGCCATTCTCTTTGACGTGCTTGGTTATTTTGGCAGTAACGTGTTCCGTGCAGCCTGTCAATGTCAGTTCTGTTTGAAGTGAAGCTAGTGGAATAAACCTACCTATGGCTTTGCCCAACTGTGCCTTACTATCATAGCCATGCTGAGAAAGCAAATGTACAACGCGGCGACGAATGGCTCGATCTCTCATAGATCTCAGATCCTGGGGTGATTCGCCCTCGAGAAGACAAGAATAGCAGATGTGCGTGTGAGGGATCAGAGCGTCATCTGCTCCATGATACCCGCAACAATGCGCGTGTTGGTATGTTCGGCAATACTCGCAGCAGATCTTCACGCGTTAGTGCTTGATTCATTATGTGAACGATAACCTACCAGGTCGTCTTCCGTTGTAGCACAGCCACACGCGCATTCAATGTGTAACATTGACACACTTGAAACATCGTGCTTTACAACTTTCTGGTGATCATCGTGATACGGCCTGTCGATATGCTGGAGATCTAGCTGATCCTTCTTCGATTGTCGGAAGACCAGAGGCTCTACCACGCGCTCAACGGGGTCACCAGCACGTGGCTGAGTCTCTTCAAGATAATTAGTTCTCAATGCAGGGGGAAGCTGTGAATTGGTGAGCACAATGTGGTTTCGGAACAACAAAAAACCCACCATGCTTCCGATCTTCTTCTTCATCTCCATGTCAGAAGACGAGGGTATGGCGAGACTCTTTACACTCCCATCCGGAGAAGAAGTGCCCAGATTGAGAGTCTCGCTTTGCCTTTTCTGGGTGGAGCGCTGCTGGGCTTGAGGGTTCTCATTACGGAACGTAACGGTGTATTTAGTGAGCTGCGTTTCTTCTTCTGGTGGCTGAACATTGGTCGGTAACGCTGCTGCTGCTGCCAGTGGAGCCGATTCATTTTCGGAGGATGAGATTGTTGTTGTTTTTGTGCGTACAGGTTCCAAAGCCTTTACCGAAGATATCCGCTTAGTGTATGACATCCCCATGGGAACTGCATCAATCTCATCCTCCTTCTTTGGAGCCAAGTAGGTCAGTCCAAGCTCAACATGGTGATGTCCAGCGTGCATTCGGGTTACTGCTGTTGTCCGGCATTCCCACTCTTCCGATTCAGCGAAACGAGTGGTGTCAGCCTCATAATTACTGAAACCTGGTGGACAGTACTGTGCAGGTTTAGCCTCGTTGAAGTCGAGCTCAACAAACATTTTCACAAGAGGCGGAAGTTCAGGAAGACACGCGGTGCAGACGTGTGCCAGATCCGAAATGAAACGACCCAGGTTCCTTTTTGCCTGGTTGATCGTTATGAATTTTCCATGCACGTTCTCTTGAAGGCTCATGTCGGAGACAAATGGTTCGTTACTAGAGTCGTTCTTGCTGTACTGGAAGCTCAACGCCCACTCCTCTAATCGCTCGCTTGGGGCTGCCGAAGGTTCAACGATGGCGAATCGCAAAGTCTTCAGGTATCCTCGCTTGATAGCATCTGCGACTCCTACTTCCTGTAACCCGGCTGGTTAGCAGGTGTTCATACTGGACAGCGAAAGACGCACCAGCAAGTCTAACAAACGATCGGCTCGTTCTGTTACGCCTTTCTTCAGAGTCTCATACTGTAGCTTCTTGAGCTGAGTTTGAGAGGCATTCGCATCAGGGAGACTCTGTTCGTCCGATGGTTTCGCGAACTCGACATATGCCGCCTCGTAGTTGTCGTCATCGAACATGTGACGCAACTTAGCTAGAGAACTCGCACAAGCTTGGGTGAGTGTCTGCACGATCATGGTGCTGGTTGAAACCGTGACAGTCTGCGCAGTAGCAGTCGTTGCAGGTGCTTGGGTCTGTCGCACTTGTAGCATCGTTGTCGTAGATCCTACTGCCGTAGCGGTCTGGGCGGTGGTGGCTTGGGCCGAAGTTTCTCGCACAGTGGCGTCCTTCACTGGTTCAACCTCAACAGAAGCCTTTGATGACCTTGTTCTGCTCTTCGAATCCCTTGTTGCCTGCTTCGGCAGTTTCGACTTGGGTGGCATGTTGAATGTGCAGTTGTGTGGCGTGCAAGCGCGCCAATTGTTGTAGGAGAAGGTACTGCCCTCGCAGAAAGTGAGGAAGAGACGAAGAAGTTGAAGAAAGCGAAAAACATTTTCGTAGCTGGACGTGCCTTCCTTCAGTGTTTGTGGTCAGACCATCGTGACGTCGGCTTGAGATCGGAAGGCAGGTACAAGCCAACCACGTCACACCTCGACACGCACAGCAGACACACCAGAACAAGAATAGGCAGTGAATTATTCAAAGGTTGTATCGATAAAGGAGGATGAGAGTCGCGCGAGGTCTGCAGTGCGGCAGTCATCGGCGAGAGGTGGTAAAGGTGCAGGTACCGTCCTGAACTGAGGTCAGACGAGTGCAAGAGCACCGCTGCATCTCACCTACTGTTTATATCAATGTGCTTCACCTGTGAGCTGTATACTACATGATGTAGTGAGGAAAGTCTTGAAATGCTGTGTGCGAATGTGAAAGCCACATAAGTGGGCTATTCGAATGACAGTCAAATGGGAGATGAGAATCACCCAACTTCGCCGGGATACACAACCCTCTGAATTCTTGCTCTATAGAAGTCCATCCTGCTGTAATTGTGAAACGTTCACCCATGTTGTCGTGTCGAACAGCACCTGCAATGCACATCGGCCGTTCGGGAACAGTGCCATATGTGATATACCAAGTTGAAAATTTCGCAAGCTTACATGATCTACGTTTGCAACACAAAGCTGAAGAAACTGACAACGCGTCTCATCTTTGATCAGATGTCAGGCTACATGTATACCTAAATCTTAGAAGAAGCTGGAGACACAGGCTCGTCCTCAGTCACAGGGGCTCTATTTAGGCTACTGCATGCTGGAAGCTCTTGCTGAGTGGCGATATTTGGTGCTCGGGAGAACGACATCTGCGGTCAGCGAACAGCTGACAATTCCTGTATCCCGGTGCATTGTCGACTGCCGCCCGTGGAGCACAACTCAAAGAACACGCCCACGCCCACGCCCACGCCCACGCCGACTATAATCTTTATGAGCCGCGCTAAGACAAAGAAGATGGTGGCGGCGGCGATGCTATGGGCCGCCTCGTGAAGAATCCTCACGGCGTCGCTGGGTTGAATCGAGTTGACATGTGGATCAATGCTGGATGTGGTGCCGAGTGACGGCTGGCTGCCGTGCAATAATACTTTGTAAGGTAACCCGAGCGATGCAGCTCAAGCTCGAGCTTGAACTGGGGGATTTGCTTGACTTTTCAGCATGTGCATGACAGACGCACCCGAGCATAGTGAATGCCCGATAATGTTTATAATAAAGACAGGCAATAAATATAACGTGCCAATGTGTACAGTATGTCGCGCAATATGGAATGAGAAGGTTGGGAGGGAACATGGGGCGAGGCAGCAAGGGCTTCGGTCGCGCTTACCTTTCGCCTATGCTTGGCCCTCAATCCACTCTTGTCCCCGCTGCCAGCACTCAGCAGCTCCAACACCACTCCTGCGATATTGCGGCCGCCCTCTCTGTTCCTTCTTTGACTCGCGAGCCCCGGCGCCCTAGAGTTGTGCAACGGCCTGGTCCCTGTGTTTCACCGCGCTGGCACATATCCCCACGGACTCCTTTCCCTCCACCATCGTCGGCGGCGATAGACTGAGGAACGCACACGACGATACCAGCCACGCTCACGACCCCGGAGAGTCCTTGCACGTCGCGGTCACGGGATCAGAAACATGCACACGGCCTAGGCGCGATCGTTTGACCCGCGTGCCGCCGCTTCACCGAGCACACCTCCCTCTCGAGGTCTCGAACTCATCACGACATTCACACCCGGCAACCGGTCCGCTCTACTGCTTCAACACGGCAGACAGCCTTCACAGCGCACAGGTATTCCCAAGCCGCAAGAGCTTGCAGAGGACTCGGCCCACGACTACCCCGTCAGTCGCCTCACAATATGGCCTCGGCTGCTTCAGGCCCCAGCCCCGACGGGCTTTCGACATCGGTGCATAACGATGCCGTAGATCCGTATGTAACCATGGGACAGTTCTCTTTTGCGCCCGCCACCAAAACCACAGTCGTTACTACGACATACACAACCACAACCACCTTCCCGCCCTTGTGCGTGAACGCCCCGGGAAGCCTTGGCGGACGCGACCCCAAGGAATACCCACTTGCCCACGTACAAGCACCTGAGTCGATACGGAAGATCTACTTCGAGACAGCGGGGGAGCTGGCGTGCTTCGAGGAGGCTGACGCTGCGTCAAACAAAGTGCAGGAGGTATGCTTTCGCCGACTCCAGGGATTTGCGTGCCAGCCACGTTGGAATTACCGCCATGTGAACTACCGTAACTGACTATCTACTTTGCAGCACAACAAACTCCAGAACTCCCTCCGATCTGCCAACGGCACACTGAAGAAGGTGGAATCATTCAAGGGACCCCCCGTCTTCGCAACACCCAACCGCGCCATCCGCCCAGCCTTCGCCCACAACCCGCACCTGCGTGCAGTTTCAGGACGTCGAAAGCGGGAGTCCTCCGAGGATTCTCCGCCTGTACCATCAATAAAGGAAGCTGCCGAACTGGCTAGCCTACATCGACGGAGCAAGAAGCCGCGCATAGCAGTCCACGAGGATAAGGGTGAGGATGCGATGAACGACTACACGCCAGAGGACCTAGAGGACCCAGTCCCAGCAACACCTGATACCGATCTCGGACTCGCAGGCAAATCCGCGGCATCCAAGGCTAGAGTCGGACCCTCTTTGAGAATCGGCCACAAGTCCATTTCCCAGCAAGCCAGTCAGGCATATTTACCGCCACGATGGCATTCCCAGGAGTCGTCTGCGGGCCCTTCGACTGCCAGATCTGGCTCATCTGCACCCCGCGGGCAGTCGCCGGACCCATCTTTCCCCACCAGCATGCTCCACGGTCCTGGTGTTGCTGCTACACCACCTATCGCTGAGTCTGACAGGGAGCCGGCTGGATCCTTCGCCGATGACGAATCTTTTTCGTCAGCCCGACTTACACCTCTTAATATTGGTTCTGTACAAGACGCCAGTCTACCGAGCCCTAGTTTGTCACCCATTACCGCCGCCGCCAACGCTCAGCAAAGCACGAGTGGAGCCTCGTTTTTGGGTGCAGATGGTGACTTTGATCCCAGCGATGTTTCAGGGCTGGATCTCTCACAAAGCGAAATGGCGGACTTCCCGCTCTTCCCTCCTGGATCGCATCACCTTGAATTACCAGATGCGCGTGAGGTGACCAGCCCCAACCCGCAGCTCTTGACGCCAACTGTCATGGGCATTCCTAGCATGCTGAACTCGTTCGACGCTCTACCTGAGCAGATGAAGTCGTATGTCATGTATCAGCTGCTTAGGCGCTGCCCGAAGCCCACTCTGCACTTCGTTGCCGATGTCGTCAACCCAGCCCTCAAGCGCGATTTCATTGCTTCACTACCTGCGGAGCTGGGTCTTGAAATCATCGCATACCTGGATGTCAAGAGCATGTGCAGTGCGGCCCAGGTATCCACATACTGGCGCAGACTTGTCGATACACACGAGGGTGCTTGGAGAGATCTCTTCGAGAAGGATGGCTACAAGCTGCCATATGGAGAACTCGAGCGTGCAGTTCAGGAAGGTTGGGGCTGGCAATATCCCCATATGCCAGAGAGTTATGAGCGTGATCTGAGAGCTTCCTCTGTTGGTTCAAGGTCAGACAGCGATGCTCACGCTGGCTTCTCTGGCGTCAGTCATTCGGGGAGTACTCATGACCACGATGGAGCAATAACGCGATCTTCCTCGACACGACAAAAGAGGAAAGCAAGCAGCAAGCATGGTAGCTCTAAGAAGCTACGCAAGAAGGGGTTCTCCTCTGCTAAAACACAACTTGCTCTATATTCGCAGCCTGGAGACAAACAAGACGGGCCCAACGCCTATGCCCAGCGAGCTCGAGCCGCCATCCCGGATCCAAAGGTAGGCTTGCCCAGCTTGCGCAATATGCATCTCTTCAAGTCTCTGTACCAGCGACACCACCTCATCCGAAAGAGCTGGATGGAAGAAGATACGAAGCCAAAACATATCGCATTCCGTGCGCATCAGCGACACGTGGTCACTTGTTTGCAATTTGACACGGACAAGATCCTGACCGGAAGCGACGACACTAATATCAACGTCTACGACACCAAGACTGGAGCTATACGTCAACGTCTCGAAGGCCACGAGGGCGGCGTCTGGGCTCTGCAGTACGAGGGCAATACTTTGGTGTCGGGCTCAACGGATCGCTCGGTGCGAGTCTGGGATATTGAGAAGGGCAAGTGCACACAGGTCTTCCAAGGCCATACGTCTACCGTTCGGTGCCTCGTAATCCTCAAGCCAACGCAGATCGGAGAGTCGATAGACGGTCAGCCAATTCTGATGCCTAAGGAAGAGCTCATCATCACTGGATCTCGGGACTCAACACTCCGTGTGTGGAAGATGCCCAAGCCTGGCGATCGTAGCATTATGCAGACCGTGGCTTCTTCGAACGATAGCGACAACCCCTACTTCGTCCGAGCTCTCACAGGTCACCATCACTCTGTCCGCGCCATTGCCGCCCATGGTGACACTCTTATCAGCGGCAGCTACGACTGCACGGTCCGAGTATGGAAGATCTCGACCGGAGAGGTCCTACATCGCCTCCAAGGTCACTCGCAGAAGGTCTACAGCGTTGTTCTCGATCATGCTCGTAACCGTTGCATCAGCGGGTCTATGGACAACATGGTCAAAGTATGGTCCTTGGAGACAGGGGCCTGCTTGTTTACACTTGAAGGCCACACTTCTCTCGTTGGCCTACTGGATCTAAGCCATGGGCGGCTGGTCTCTGCCGCTGCAGACTCGACACTACGGATATGGGACCCGGAGAATGGCCAATGCAAGAGTAGACTTTGTGCCCACACTGGCGCCATTACTTGCTTCCAGCATGACGGCCAGAAAGTCATCTCGGGGTCCGATCGCACACTAAAGATGTGGAATGTCAACACAGGCGAGTTCGTCAAAGACCTTTTGACGGATCTTAGCGGAGTGTGGCAAGTCAAGTTCAACGAGCGTCGATGCGTCGCCGCTGTACAAAGAAACAGCATGACGTACATCGAGGTAAGCTATGGTATCTGCTCAAATATGACCCGACTAACGACACTAGGTTCTTGACTTTGGCGCTTCCCGTGACGGCGTTCCGTTAGAGCAACGAGGTCGCCGCATCGTTGTTAATCACCGTGGCCACGAAATAGAGGATGTCATAGACGTAGAACCGACCGACGCAGACCAGGTATAAGATCTGCTTGTTCGACCACCTTCCTCCCTGCACATATCGCCAGCATGTTCAAAAACTATACCCCTTAGTCGGCTCTTTTAGGGCACGATGTCATGACGAGTTTATTATTTCCTGAGATGGCATGATCGGTGTTTTTTGTATCAGCCCAGATTGCGGGCTTGTAGTTTCCGGATATCCACTTCTGCGAAAAGGCGTTTATGTTAGGATAGGGTGCATAGCTTCGGCGTTTTCCAGCATCGATCCAGAGTGGATGCGGACATTCAGGCATAGAGGCCCTGTGGGTTCGTGCCATGAATTACGAATAGAGAGAATACATACACATCATTCAATTGTCATGTTTTCTTTGCTCATTGCACACGTGATGTGGCTGGTGTGACAGTGCTCCATGCGACGCGAGAGGCGGCCGCTCGGGGATGCCCCGCCGGCCCCGCAGACGCGATGGTAGCTCTGGCTCGCAAACATAAAACTATCACACTTCGCAGCACCAGTCGACCCCATCCTTGCATTCGTTGGACATGCTCATTCAACTTGATCGACCCTAATGCCGGAGTATTTCTTCCATCTCACATTTGAGCTCTATCCCTCTCGCTCTTCTTCGAACACGGCGTACAACCCGCCGCCGCAGACGGACATCTTTACCTCTGAGCTCCCGGCACATCGAAAGGCTTCTTGGGGGTCAATCTCACAGGCCCCAAAAGCTCACGATAGCTCCCATAAGCCGCTTTCCACGAGCAAGGACGCTGCCCAGCTGCCTGCTCCCCGGGAACGACTACAGCCAACCCGTCGATTCAGTCACCTCACGCGACCATCCTTATCTGACCACCACGACAGCCCCGTACCTGTGGTCAAGCCACCGAAAAGACCGGGGCATAGGCGGACACAGAGCTTCGCCCACAGAGATTGGCGGTTTGACGCCATATCCATTCTCAGCATCGACATGAGTGTGAGCAATGGCGACGAGCTCACTCGGGTGCACTCTAAGTCACTCAAACATGCTGCGCAAGCACAGAACTCGGGTGGTCTGGCGACGAAGGGCAAATTCATACCCTCTGATCTGAAAGACACAGAGGTCGGCTGGGGTGTGGTCCACCTTTACCGCGATGGACAGGAGACGCCGCGCCTGTACGATGAGGTCGAGGGAGCTACTAAAGACTTCAATGAGGAGGACTGTACTACACTTTGCATCTTGGCGGTGCCCTCTTACATGACGCCATCGGACTTCTTGGGCTTTGCGGGAGAGCGGACGCGGGAAGACGTGTCACACTTCCGGCTGATCAAGACGAGCAGGGCAAACAAGTACATGGTGCTCATGAAGTTCCGGAGTGCCAAACAGGCGAGAGAGTGGAGGAAGGACTGGAATGGTAAGGCATTCAACAGTATGGAGGTGAGAAACAATTTTGCTATGAGATATGTGCTTTGGCTAACAAGAACAGCCCGAGTATTGCCATGTCGTCTTCGTCAAATCGATCAACTTCCAGAACGGCGACTCGAACCGCGACCCTACCTCGTACCCCGACCTGACCAATGATCCCTTTGCACCAGCTGCAACCAAGCAGCCGACTGCCCCTATACCACCAGCGACTGGCGTCTCATCACCTGTGGAGGCACCCTCAATGGCGTCCTCTCTCACAGCGAAGCCACACGCACCTCCTACACCCGCACTCGTCGAGCTCCCCACGTGTCCTGTTTGCCTTGAACGCATGGACGAGACTACAGGCCTACTCACCATTCTCTGCCAACACGTCTTCCACTGCGCCTGTCTCGAAAAGTGGCGCGGCTCTGGCTGCCCAGTGTGTCGCTACACCCAGAACGATGCCTTCACTTCCAACCGCGGCGCCGACGGCGAAGCCCCAGACAACGAATGCAGCGTATGCGGCTCCACAGAAAATCTCTGGATCTGTCTGATCTGCGGCAACATAGGCTGCGGCCGCTACGACTCAGCCCACGCCTTTGCACACTACGAAGCCACCTCGCACACCTACGCAATGGACGTCGTCACCCAGCACGTCTGGGACTACGCGGGAGACGGCTACGTGCACCGCCTGATCCAGAACAAGACCGACGGCAAGCTCGTCGATATGCCCGCCTCCACGCACGCCGGCGGCATGACGGGCTACGCCAACGATACCGTGCCCCGGGAGAAACTAGACAACATGGGTATGGAGTACGCATACCTGCTCACCTCACAGCTCGAATCCCAGCGCGCGTACTTTGAAGAACAACTGGAGCGCGCCGTCGACAAAGCCGCAAAAGCCGCATCCTCGGCCGACGAAGCCTCGCGCTCCGTCGCGTCCCTGTCCCAGAAATTCGACCACCTGAGCACCCAGCACACCAACGCCCAACGCACCATCTCCGCCCTCGAAAAAGACCTCGACCGCCACAAACAAAAATCTACCGCGTCGGCCGATCTCGCCCGCAAGTTGATGAAGCAGTACAAGGAAGAACAGACCATCAACGAGAGCCTGCTGGCGCGCATCAAGCACCTGGAAAAGAAGGCCGAGGACGCGGATCAAAAGGCCAGGGAGATTCAGGCGCAGAAGGAGGATTTGGAGGAGCAGAATCGCGATTTGAGTTTTTTTATTAGCGGGCAGGAGAAGTTGCGGGAGATGAAGGCGGGGGAGGGGCTGGAGGAGGGGGAGGTCGAGGGCGGGACGGTGGAGGTGGATGAGGTGAAGAAGAGGAGGAAGGGGAAGAAGAAGGCTTGACTTTTGAAATGGCATGGGCGTTTGGGTTGGGATCGCATGGCATGGCATGGAGTGGATTACATGAGATACCCCCTTTTAGACATTGATTTGACCCTGGTAAGGGACATTGAATCAAATCAATCAGAACACACATTCTTCACAATCACCACCACATCTCCCATGCTTTTTCACAATGCAAATAAATCGTATTCGTTAATTCAACTCCCCTCCCCTATCCCATCCCATCCCATCCAATTCAACCTCATTAAACGCCAATTCTCACAAAAGCAAAGCACAAACATATATATATACACATGTGTTTCATGTCCGGAGAACAAAGCGGTCGTCAAAGTCGTATCATGCCAAGTCGTGCGTGCGTGCTCCAGTCATTCTGGATAGCGTGAGAGTAAAAGGAGAGACGAAGACGATGAGTTAACGCCAAGGAAAAGTAACATGATGGTTGCCGAAGAAATGCTGCAATCTGGTGATGGGGTCGTGTAGCCAAGGTCGTACGTATCCAGAAAGGTGATTCGTAAGGGGGCATTGATCCAAGCAGGCGGACGGAACTATGTCCAAAAGCGACACGCAGCGCTCAAATCCAATCATCATCATCCCTCTTTGCACCGCCAACACCAATCTCTTTGTCGAAGCTCAATCCAAGATCGAACTTGGGGGCTTGAATCTGCGGCGCGAGCTCAGCCTTCTTCTTCGGACTCTGCTTGACGGGCGAGCTGACCGCGCTCTTCCCATCGCCCGCACCCATGCGCACAGTCTTGACGTCCCAGTCGTCTTCGAGCGCGGCGCCAATCCACACCTTAACACTGTCATGCACAGCGCCGTAGTACTTGGGATTGCACGCACGCAAATGGCCCATCAATTTCTCAAAGCCTGAGACTTTGAATTCCTGGCGGAGAGTATTGCGTGCTTCACGAGTGGGGAGGGAGGCGATGAGGCCGTTGAGGAGGTCGATGTGTGTGGCGAGGTAGTTTGTGGCATCCCATTCCACGCCGCCGACGTAGGGCGCTGCTGGGACGATGGCACGCTGGCCGGGGAAATGCGTTTTGGCGTAGGATTTGGCGGAGTCCTTGGGGGCTGGGGGAACGGGAACTACGTTGAGGTGGTGAATGAAGATCCAGAAGACTTCTTTGGTGACGTTGCTCATCTCCTTGCACCATACTTGGTAGGGGCGCGGCTGGTACATCTGTAGGATGAAGGGGACGGTAGAAGACTCCTTCTCCTTGACGGGATCTTTGAGATAGTTCAGCAGCTGAGTGGCGCGTGTCTCGAGCTCTTCCTCCGGGGCCATAGATATGTGGGCGAATATGATCTCGATGATGAGTTCACGCGTAGTAAACTCGCTCGGACCCTTATGCTCCTCGTCGAATAGCATAGCAAGGAGGGCTGGGTATAGGGTAGGCGAGATCTCGTTGAGCTGCTTCAGCGCAGTTGCGGTGGTGCACAGACCCTTGAGGCATCGAAGAAGCTCATGAAGAAGAGTGTCGTCGTGATCCTCGCGCCATTCAATCTCCATGATGCGGTGAAGAAGGGCAACAAGCTCGGTCATGCCGCCCTCCAGGATGAAGTTGTCAACCCAATCGACTGTCTCATTTCGGAGCAGCAATCGAAGCTTGTGCAGCTTGCCGACTTCAACGTTGCCTGGCTTCGGCGTCTTCTTGAGGTATTTGATGAACTCATCTGCCTTTACGGACTTTACTCCGTTCGACACAGACCGATCTGAAGAGGTCGAGGCCAGTGATCTGGTAGAAGGTGATTTCGGTATATTTACCGCCTTGGACGATGTCTTCCTCTCGTTGGCGTCCGGCTTCTGCTTCTTGGTGGGAGAATCACTCCGGGTGAATGTGAAGGTCCTGCTTCGCGGGCGCTCGCGCTTAGATGAGCTCGACTTGTCCGTGGGAGAAGTGACAGTCTCTTCTTCCATTGCCTCATCCCGCGACTTGTTGTTCCTCGTGTGACCCGGCTTTTGCGTGGGCCTAGCATCGCTTTCGCCAATGGACGAGTGCGCAGACGTGGCCCTTGATGCTGATGGTGTGTCAAGCTTGTGCATGCGAACAAAGTCGGCCTTGACCTCGAGCTTCAGTGTCCGCATCTGAGCACGTTGGTGTGTGGGAATGTTCCGTGATTCCTAGTCTAGTCAGTGATGCTCGGTTGCACATATCAATGACACATACCAAAACTTCCTCAAACTCGGCATCCACCGTCTGCGGGTCCAGCTTGGTGGGTGAAGTCGGAGCCTCCATCTGCCTGGACTTGCCGTTGAAGGCAGCAACAGCAGCCATGACCCTGTTAGGCTTCTTTGCCGCTGGAGCCGGGTGAGGGGCGGGCTTTGACGTCTCGTCCTTCCTGCTGGTGTCGGTGCTGGAGCGACCCATTGGTGGTCTCACTGGTGTGTTCTTGGAAGGAGAAGGGTCCCTGCTCCTGCCCCCGTTGCCCTTGGTATCTGACAAAGGCACTCGGTCGCCGCTCTTGTTGCGGGTGAAGGTCTCGAGCAGGCCGGTGGAGGTGCTCTTAGGAACCACCATCGACTTGGGTCGCTCTTTCGCGGCGGGCTTCTGCTGTAGTGACGGCAGCCCATAATCGAAGAAGTTGCGCTGCTTCGACGGAGAGTACTGCTGTGGCGTGTATAGCGCAATCTCGTCTTCGACGCTCCTTCGGTGGTCGTTTAACGGCACTCGGCTTGTGGTGGTGACTTCCTGCAGCGGAGTCGAGCTGAACTCGGCCCAGATGGGAGGACGCGGCGGCTCGGTGGAGTTTGCTGAGTGGGGTGGTGTCGTGTTTTCCTTGTCTCTCGGCTGCTTCACGGGCGACTGGGACCGCTCCTTCGACCTGCCCTTGCCGAACATGGCAGCCAGGTTGGTTGACGACTTGGTCTTCTTTGGCTTCTCTCCCGTGGTTTCTTCCTCGCGTGGCCGCCTCACATCCATCGACTTCTTGTCCTTTGGCTTCTCTTCCTTCTTCGCCAGTGACCGGAGCGAGACGGAGCTGAGCGTCTTCTTGTGCAGGCTCTTGGGGCGGCTCTGCTTTTGCGGGGACGGCGGATTGATAGGAATGTTCTCGGTGCGCGTGCCGGCCCGGAGCTGGCTGTGCGGGTGGTCCGGAGGTAGCAATGGCGCCTGGAAGTTGGCAACAGGCATGTACGGGGCGTGGACAGCTTGCTTCTTCTTCAGCTCCATGCCGTCCGAGATGGTCCGCTTGTGTGTCTTGTTCACAAAAGCCTTGAGCACCGTCGACGGCTTGCTGCGCCGGTTGCCTGCTTCGGGTGTCGCCATTGCGCAGGTTTGCGAGCACTTGCAAGTTGGCCAAGTCGTGGTAGGAATTACGCGGCAGTAGAATCGAAAATGTAACCAGCAAGGAAAGTCATGAAGGAGCCTGAGCTATAGCAGAGCAATCGCGGGCATATCAAAGAAAGTGACGATGGTCGTTGCAGCCCGCGGGTGGGCATAAACAGACTGGGCTATCTCCACAGCAACCGACGACGCTAGAACATGCATGCATGCCCGCACACCTCAACGTCACGACCACTCTCATCTCGTCTCGCATTGCCTTTTTATTCAATTTAGAATTCGATTGAGTTGGTGCTCAATGCACCGCAAAAAGTCTGCAAAGGTCGAGATGCTTTTCTTGGGTCGTGGTGGAGAGCTAATGCCGGCATCCGCGACACCTGCATGGCCGCTACCCTTGCATCGTCGTCTACTGTAGTTGTGCAGAGTGTCAAAGAACGAACATGTCCACTGTGCGAAGTTCATCCTTCCCAAATTCAAATGTTGCATTGTTGTAGCATAGAAGCGAAACTATCAATACCATAGCCATCAAATCTCAAGTCGCCCATACATCAAAGAAAGCCAGTCCAGACATCTCCCCATCTTGCATCACTTCCTCACAGACAGAACATCGCCTCAGAACAATCTAGCACTCCTCCCCATCATCTCCCCAAACCCAACCAACGGCCCCGCCATGTCCGCTCCAGAAACTCCACACCCCTCAGTACTAACACAAATCCCCGCTGTCGTCCCAGTACATGCGCAAAACTCCCTGACGCAAACGAACCCCACACTACAACTGGCAGTCGTAGAGCAGCGCACAGGCTGTGGCTTTGCCGGATCGTCCTCTATGCACTTGAACTTGGCCGAGTCGAAGCAGACGCCGCTGCCTTCCGACTCTTTGGCACATGCGCAGGTCGAAGTACCGTTGTTACTATCATTGCAGAGGCGTAGGAGCTCGCAGTTAGAGTCGCACGCTGTGGATGTGCAGACGCCGTTGGTGCAGGCTTTGCCCGCGCTGCATTTGTTGCCACACACCCCGCAGTGGTCGTTAGACGTGCGGAGGTCCTGGCAGCTGCCGTTACAGACAGCTACGCCATTACCTGTACAGATGGGTGTGGGTGTGGGGAGTCCTGAGCTTGAGGTCGAAGAGGTCAGGGTTGTGAGGGTCGATGATTGACTCGTGCTAGAGCTGGAATTGGAAATAGTAGAAGAGGAGCTGGAGATGCTGCTACTGGATGATGGCAGTTCCGAGCTAGCGGACGAGGAAGGCAAAGATGATGCTCTAGTTGTGCCAGTCGTCGAGGTGATGTTTGCGCTACTCGTGGATGAGAAGGACGCAGTGTCGCTGCTAGACACCGATGAAGCCGCCGTGCTACTAAAGGTGCTACTCCCAGAGTTCAAACTCCCAGTGCTGCTGAGAGAGCTGGAGCTACCAGTGCTACTTGGTGACGAGTAAGGTCCTGTACTGGCGGACGAAGAAATCCTTCCATTGGTACTGCTAGAAGAGCTGATCGTCGCGGAACTGGACGAGCTTGCACTGTCTGTGGAGCTGGCGCCACTACTGGCCGAAGTGATCGTGGCCGAGCTGCTAACTGAAGAGCTACCCGAAGACGAATCAGATGACAGGCTACTGGTCGACGAGATGCTGGTCAGAGTTCCATTAGAGGATGTGGAGCTTGGCGGGATGATGATCGAACTGGACGTCGGAGGGCATGCCGGACCAGTAGTCAGCGTGTTGGTGAACGTTGCTGTGATGTACGATGTGCTTGTCTGTAACCTCTTAGTTTACAGGTTCAAGATGTTTTCGCATTCGACTTACCGTGCTGAGCAGTGTAATGGTCTCAGAAGTGATGCCGAATTCTGACTTGCAAGAACAAGCACTCCTGTAATTTCCCGTGTCACACGCGCCGGTAGCAGAGGTAGGAACAGCGCCGAAGACAGTCGTCGTGATGGAGGTGGTGGGAGGCACCACAGTCAGAGCATTGATACCATCTGCTCCATACATCAAGCCGGCAGTCACAGGAGGTGATGACGAGGTAGGTGTGATACAGGACACGGTCGTTGTGGTCAAAGTGACTTCTGCAAAGGTGCTTGTAACGCTGTTTCCGGTCAGCATATCGTGCAGGCATATCGAAGTATTCTGAACTTACAGAGGATAGATGAGCTCGGTCGTCGTCAAGTGCCTCTCGCAAGAGACAACTCCGAGCACGGGTACCAAGTTGGGATCATTGCCCCATACCGCTCTGTAGCAGTTGTTATGTTGGCAACTATCCCGCTGCCTGACAGGAAGATTCGCTGCTCGAGTGAGCGAAAGGCTGGCTAAAGTGATGAGAGTACAGAGGAGCATCTTGAAGAGCGAATGTGGTTGAGGGAGCCGATAGCCGCAACCATGGACGCCATCTCCAGCTGGTTATATACGTTGCATACCGTCCTACTGAAGTCCCAAAGCCAGGGTCTTCGTTGTGTCTCCGTTCGTAGCTTCTGCTATCTCTCCGTCCCCAAGAATGGCGCCGTAACGGTGATGGCGTATCTGCATTACTTTGTGTTTGTGCCGCTTGGACCGAAGGGTAATCCGCGTATCATCTTGAGTATGGATTCCAGCTCTATCAACGGAAAAGCACGGAGAGCAAAGCGATGGTCGCCCTCCATCGACGGAGCACCTGCCCAGAGTGGAGTAGGAGCGTGATCAGAATAGACATGTGATCGTATACAGCGCCTTGGTACAGTAGATGCATCACCGTACAGAGCTAAATGCAGCATCTTGCATAGTTTCTTCAACATTATGGCGGCCTAGACAAGCTCGAACCTTCGAGTCGGTTCTGCAAGCTTGCACAGCATGATGCAGTACAATTGCTAATACATGTAACGCAGGAACCCAGCTGCACCGTGGAGGCTGGTGTCAGAGTGATTCGTCTATGCAGGTACACCATAGCTCTGAAGAGCTAAACATCTGGGCTGAGACAATTGCTCCACTTGCTTCCCTCATTCTGAGAGACATGCGTCGACCTTGGACCGTGGCGCGCATGTGATCCCGATCATCGAGAGAAACCAGTAGTGTTCAATGATGTCCGAGGCACCTTTTGCCGTGGTTTGGATAGAAAAAGTTCCATTGTTTGATCTATCGCTCCTCACATATCAGTAATTATTCCAGACGTGAAACTGAGGTACCGTCCGCAAACCCTGAAACAATGATAAGTTACGATCACTGCTTCTGCAAGCCATTCCCAAATACCAGCGCGTGGCGAAGCTTAAGTGGCGGTTGTGCGAAGCAGTCTGAATACCAAGATGAACTGCCTGTAGATCATCTCACAACTGAGCCGGGCCCATGTGCGTATGGACTTCCTCATTGCTCCGCCTCAATCATTGTTTCCGGCATCCATCCTCGCCAATGGAGAAGATTATTTGACTGGGCAAAGTGGCGAAACCATGTCGCTTGAGCATCAGCGCGATAGAATTGCTGCAGGAGTGCCTTGACGGTTTGACGAAAGTTTGGACGGACATTGCATTGGCAGCGAGTGAGACATGTGGATACCGCTACGAGATTCATGCAGGGAACGATGCTGAATGAAGAGTGTGAAAGTATGGGAGTTTCGGAGGGTGTTAATTGTTCAAACATATGCATTGAAACTTCCCTATTTAGCCGTCAAGCGCCCATGAATGGCCAAAGTTTAGGCTGGCGGCAGGAAGTTGGCAAACAGCATGCCTTGCGCTATGGCATACGAGATGATCCCACGCACAACCCATCGGCTTTTTTGTTGAGCCTTAGAATGACCAGAGGCAGCGGAATCGTCAACGAGCCATGTAGCAATCATCATGTACCACGTCGGGTAACCGGAAGCCAGCCGGTTGACAATCTGGACATGAAAGCTGACGATGGCGGCCACAGCTAGCACGAGCTGTGGAAGCGCTAATTCAGGAACATAGTGGGCGGTGGCTGAAGTGTCTGTTGGATCGCCAGTCGCACCATGTTGGGGTACAGGACGCCCATGCAACAGTGGCTTGAGGGAGCTGCAGAGTACCGTTCCGCTAGATACGAGCAGCAACCAAAGCATAGGCACTGCCATCACGAAAAGAGGTACATTCGGGAGAGTCCAGTAACGGAATAAACCGACATCCCTTACCAAAGTTAGACTGATGTCCCGAGACACGAGGGCGAACTTACCAGTAATGGCTTTGTACCCAAGAATAAATACTCGGGATTGTCCTCGTGCACCAAGGCGGACTACCAACACTGCGGTCGCCAGTGCAGTACTCGGTATATGCGAGGTATTGTGGCGAGATGAATCCAAGGGCGATGATGCTACCTGCCACACAGGTGACGATGATCCTCCGCACGTCATGTACGGTCAGCCGCATTGAGAAGACTCGGGGTAAGTATCTGGCAACGTCATACAGAAGTATCAAGCCACTCAGCAAGCCATTGCCTCGCATTAATGTAGCAAAGCCGAAAATGATACCCGAGCCCAGCTTGTAAGCATCCTCAGGGAGACTGGGCTGCTGGGTTTGAGCTCGCCTTCTTGATCGCGAGTAGAGAAGCATACCAGTGATATTGAGCAGCGAAAACGGGGCTTCCGCGTAGGGTGATGAGAGAAACAACGCAGCCGGGTTCATCACATGTAAGATTGCTCCAACGAAGGCAATCTGATGCTTTCGCCGTGGATCCACCGTGATGGTCAGAAGTTGGTACAATGCAAGGACCGAGAGTAGATGGCACACATTCGAGACGACAATCCCAGTCATAAGGTACTGCCGTAACGCAGGTTTGGATCCGCCGTTGAGGTCCGTTTGGATGTCAACGGTGCCTTCATGTCAGGAGATGAAGCACTTACACTGTCCTACATAGTCTAGGAGCCACGAGTACGCCCAGCTGAACGCCCATTCCTGCTCGTGAATTTTACCCCGCTCAGCAGCCTTGATGAAGTATAGTGAATCCCAACGAAACAGATTGAGTGCAAGTCGATCGGACCAAGACGAGACGGAGAAGTTCACATGTCTGTTGATGCTGGGGTCGACAAGTATGAGCGCCGAGGTGTCATATCCAGGACCGGGACAAAACGTTGCCAAGACATGTAGCAATGATTTCCATAGCAAGAATATGACGAGTAGCTGCACTGAAGGACTTTTTCTCGCAGTGTTTGATGTTGCTGCCATACTGAGGAGTAGCTGTGGTGAGAGTGTCGTGATTGGCCGATCGCGCTTGCTGACTAGCGCTGCGGATAAACGTAACGCCGCCCGCCCACTTTCGCTAAACGATGATATCGACGAACATTTGCGACTCTCGATTTTTCTCGTCAAGTTCAACTTCGTCGACCGCCGCCAACAACACACGGTAAGCGCATACCCACACTCTGATTGCTCTCGAGCACATCAATCGCATGCAATCCATCATGATGGACCATGTCGAACACACAGATGGCTTGAGCGTTGAATGGCAGAAATGCCATTCTCGCTCTTACGAGATTCAGAACCTAATTAGTGGATGAGCATTCGCTAATGGTTTCTGTTCTCTATGACAGCCTCGACAATAAGCAAAGATGCCTCCTAAAGGAAAGAAAGCGGCGCCTGCCCCCTTCCCCCAGGGCAAGGCTGGTGGTAGCAAGAAGGCTCCCAAGGTGCGTATCCCTCCCTCCACTTACTCACTCTGTCGCAAGACTCTAACGAGGCCAGAACCCTCTCATCGAGAAGCGCCCCAAGAACTTCGGTATCGGCCAGGACATCCAGCCCCAGCGCAATGTCGGCCGCATGGTCCGATGGCCCGCATACGTCCGTCTCCAGCGCCAGAAGAAGATCCTCAACATGCGCTTGAAGGTCCCACCGGCGATTGCCCAGTTCCAGCACGTTGCCGACCGCAACCGTACGTCGCATCGAGAAAAGAAACGCACAATAAGAAATAATCACTGACAACATCACAGTGGCCACCCAGGCATTCAAGCTCCTGAACAAGTACCGCCCCGAGACCAAGCCCGAGAAGAAGGAGCGCCTCACCAAGGAGGCCACCGCCATCTCCGAGGGCAAGAAGAAGGAGGACGTCAGCAAGAAGCCCTACACCACCAAGTTCGGTCTGAACCACGTCGTCGGCCTGATTGAGAACAAGAAGGCTTCCCTCGTCCTGATCGCCAACGACGTCGACCCCATCGAGCTCGTCGTCTACCTCCCCGCGCTCTGCCGTAAGATGGGTGTCCCCTACGTCATCGTCAAGGGCAAGGCCCGTCTCGGAACGGTCGTCCACCAGAAGACCGCCGCCGTCCTCGCCCTCACCGAAGTCCGCGCCGAGGACAAGACCGACCTGTCCAAGCTCGTCTCCGCTGTCAACGACGGCTACCTCGAGTCACACCACAAGGACGCCTCGCGTCACTGGGGAGGTGGCATCATGGGTGCCAAGGCCAACGCTCGCATGGAGAAGCGAAGGAAGGCCATCGAGAGCGCTATCAAGATCTAAGCGGGTCCTGGCAGTGTTTGAATGGTTCATAATGAAGTTCATGGCGTGTCTCTTATCTCTGCATCTAGGCGGTTACATACCACGGAGTTTAGGAGGGTTAAAAGCAGTCGGATAAGACTGCATTGACTGGAATCAATCACGATAACGCACGCCATTGAGCATCGTTGTTTCTTGAATGTGATGTGTGCCTTGCGGCTTCGGTCTACATCATGTAGAGGCTAACTGCACTGACATGCATCTTCGTCCCATCTCATATCTGGCACCTCATGCTGCGACTCGTGCTAAAAGTTCTCAATCTTCGTGCCAATTCCCCTTTCATCCGCCAGCCTCACCAGGTCCATGCCCACAACCACATCCATCAGCCCCAGTCCCACGCTCTTGTATATCACATTGCCCCTTTGCAACCACTCCATCAGACTCTTGTGTGCCTTGTCTTCTCCCTCGTCATCATTCTCCTTGCTCCCCCTCCTCTTCTTCTTCATGACTTCACACTCCCCCAGCTCCACCCCACCTTCATCTAACCCTTCTTCGCTCTTCCTCGCATGACACTCCACCCTCCTCCTCTCCGCATCTCTCTTCAACATAACCAGCTCCCCAATCTCCACCACCTCATTCGGCCCCAAGCCCGCCTGAATAACCTCCCCAGCCTCCTTCAGACACGCCTCGACACTATCCACCACCACCGCGCCACCCTGCGCGGCATGCTTATGAAAGTGGCGATGCCCATGTTCCGGCGCAACATTCTGCTTCAGGATATCCGGGTGGATCTCGACCATGTGCGGCTTGTAACTGCCTATGGCCGCGAGATACCTGCCCTTCTTCCTGCCCTCGGGATTCGTCAAGAACGGCGCGGGAAAAAGCGGCGCGAGCGACGGCGTCGTGAAGAAAATCACGCTGCTTGCGCGGATTGTGCTCTTCAGCAGGCGCTCGTACTCGCCGTGGCCCGGCGTGAGGATCTGGATCTTCGGATGTGGCAGCCCCACCTCGTTGCCCGCGCGGTACTGCGGGACGTGCTGTGTGTCTGGCGTCCACTGTGTGTGTTCCTCGTGGGGCGCGTAGAGTTTCGAGAGGAGTTGGTGCACGCGCTCGAAGTCGCGGTTGATGATGTTGAGGTGGTGGATGTCGGGGCCGCGCAGGAGGAGCGCGAGTCGGATGTGCCAGTAGGCTTGTTTGCCGGCGCCGAAGACGACGACGTTGTGCACGTTTTGCCGCTTCTTAAAGAGCATGGTGCTGGCGAGCGCGGTGCGGAACGCGGTGATTTCTTCGGCGTTGAGGAGGGCGCGGGGCAAGCCGGACTTGTCGAAGAGGGTGAGGCTGCCTTTGGGGGTTGTGGATTGGGCGCTTGAGAGTGATTGGGGAGGGTCGTTCAAGGTTGTGGAGGACGTGGAGGAGATTGAGAGTGAGGATAGGGAGGATGTGACGGATGTGCTGTCTGACTTGGACTTGTTGTCGTCTGTGCCTGCAAGCGTGACAATCTTGACACCCATGCCATCATTACTGTCGAAGTCAGTATATCTACTACAAAGTTAGGTTCAGAGTCTTACCTGCTCGCAGGCATGAAGAGCGTTGTCTGGCCATCACCACGCTTCAGGGATGTACGTAGTGGCTGGTATGACGAAGAGCAGCCATTGCCGGTATCTTCTTCAGTCGCGGTCGAGTAGTAGTGCAGTGCGTCTGCGAGTGATTGCTGAAGGTCGAGAATATCTTGCTTTGTGAGCTGCAGCAGCAGCTTGCGGACATCTTCGTCTGAAAGCACCGTTAAGGGCATGGTGAGTTTTATGGCTGTTCAGATTCTGTGGAATTCGGTTCTATTGTAGACTGTAAAAGAAGTCGAGAATGTGATGTTAGTGCACAGCTGGGACGGGTTGTTGACAAAGGGTACCCCGAAGCTTCCCTGGTGGGGGAGGGGCAGCTGCGGCTTTAAGTAGTTCTGGTAAGTAAAGTCCGACAACCTCACTTTTGCTCTTGAGTAAGCACACACTTGATGACTTATTCATTCTCAACGCCACTGATGCAGGATGCCTCTCATGCTCTAGCATACATTCATTTACCATGATAATGTCATCACCCGTTTCGCCGGCATATAGTACATCCATTCGACTGTGCGTTTTGCCCTCACCGATGCTGCTCTTAGGCGAAGTAGCTCTTCCAGAGCACACCTTCTAGATCCTCCAGCTGTTCTTGCTTGAAAGCCTGCGATGTTTGTCAGCATGAACTAAAGTGCAAGATTAGAATGTTACTCACCTTGACGTCGACATGCCAAGTGTCCTGCCTTGTCTTCTTGAAGTCTGCCAGTACGCTCTTCACACTCTTTCCTACCACTCCAGGATCGGCTGCAGCCTTGCGGGCCAATGTAGCTAGTACATCTGGCAACCATGCCGGGGGTGGGCTCTGGTACGGGAAGGCTTGCACCAATGAGCCGAGACCAAGAACAGCAGCATGGCGTGTTAACACAAGCTTGCTCTGTTCTAGTGTCGGGGTACCTGGGTTGCGTTTCTTTGGAAGTGGGTTCTTAGTGAGCTGAGTCGTGAAGCGTTCTTTGAGCGTTGACACCTGCTTGTCCCGTAATGCTACCGGCGAACAGCGGATCATGCCGGACAGTGTCGTCGCAGCACCCATGCGGACTTCGAGCTGGCCGTCCGACAACATGGCCGAGACACAATCGAACATCTTCTGCTGCTGCTCTTCACCCATGAGGAACAGCCGGCGGAAGTAGAGGACCTGGATATTAATCAAGGTCCTGAGACGCTGATGCCAGCTGGTTGCATTACGTCCGATACGAACCAGTGCGGCAATAAAGTCAGCATCCTCGCCTTCGCGAAGCGGGATATTAGGCAGGTGGCGGAAGACGTGGTAAGCAAGGGATTGGAGCTCGGGGTCTTCCTTGATATCCATCATGTGCAGAAGCTGCTCCATGAAGACATTGGGGAAGAACTTGGCCAACGATGTGCACTCATAGGACGATAAAGTGGAGTCCAACCAAAGCAATACCGTCTTGCCACCAGATGTGTACGAGGAAGGTGTCTGTTGTCCAGCTGGGCGCTGGTGACGCCAGGCTTCTAGGCGAGCGAACACATCGGTGATGGTCTGCTCAAACTCGGGAGTTGGCTCGTAGGGACGAACACCAATAGAAGATGCCTCCTTCTGCGCCCTGATAAGCGTGCCAATATCCTTGTAGGATTCGTGATAGCGTGTGCGGTAGATGCTTGCAATGGTCTGACCCATGGCTTCACGGACGCCCTTGTACGGATGATCAAGATGCTGCAAGAAATTCTCGAGAATTGGCTTCTCTAGCTGGAAGTGCCAACCAGCATCGGAGATGCACTGCGTCAACAAATGAATCTTCGAGCTCTCCTTGAATGCCGCGTTTGAATCCATGTCAAGGCGGAAGCTTGCTAGCCAGTCCACCAGAGGCCAGCCGCGCCTCGGGTCTCTGGACTGCAGAACGACATGCAAGAAAGTAGTCCAGTAGCCAGAGTTCTCGGGCGTCAGACCGTCCTTAAAGATTCCACGCACGATGGGGAAAGCGTACTCCCAAATCTCCTTGCGCAAGTCTGCATCCATGTCAGGTGCACAAGACAAAAAGGCAGCCATGATCTCAGCAGTAGCACGATGCTGATGCTTGTCGCTTCCGTCACCGTAGACAGATTGGGTGAGGTCCTTGAGGTCTTGGAATGTCGCTTCTGTTAGACCAGCAAAGACGAGGTCGAAGGTGTTTGTGAGCAGCATAGCCCCTGACATGCGGAAGCGGTCGGCAGTGTTATCGCGCGGTTCTTGCTTCATGAAAGCGAACAGGTTCTCGAACCATGATCGTGTGAGATGCTTGGCAATGGTCTTTCGTACCTCAGTCTCCACTTCGTCAAACTCTAGTTGGCCGGCATTTGGTAGGAACGCTGTCATGTTCTTGTTCCACACCAACCATCCCGGATGATCGGAGTCGATGTAATACTTAGCTTCTGGCTGAGCAAAGCCTGCTAGATACTCCGCAGTCCAATTAGGATCTTCGCGTCTCGTCGGTACCTCGGTCTTATCCGGTAGCTCCTCCACACCAAGCAAATACTTCTCATAGGTGTGTCCCGTAATTGCGCGGGTAGTCACCACCGAGAACAGACCGGTTAGAGTTCCGGAGAAGTAACTTCGCAGACTTGGATGTTGATCGACGGAGCCCTTGACAATGAGATCGATCATCTCCTTTGAAGCGATGGTATCGTAGCGCATGCCGAGCGTGAAAATAATGGCAGCTGTGCGCTGAACCTTCTTCCAATGCGCAGTAGCGGCAATCTTGACGAGCTCCTGGGACAACTCTGCCTTCTTGCCTTCTATCCGAGTACGCTTTTGCTTGATGTATTCTCGTCGCTTGGCGACTTTTCGCTGCAAAGCCTCATGCTCGTCAGAGTCAATGACATATGCTAATTCTTCGATAGCATCCTTGTCGACGATGACCATGCGCTCGCTGGCTTTGCCCATGTCCAGTATCTGAAACGTGGCATTGGAGGCAAGCTTCTGAATGGAAGGCTTATCGGCGCTTGTGACTTCGATGAAGCATTTGATCATCTTTGGTGCGAAGCGCCAATCACGACTGATAGTCTTGTGCAAGCCTCCAAAGAGTAGTGAGAACATAGCACCCTTGATGCGAGGATAGTCATTTTCTTCGATGGCTTTGATCAAAGCTTCCAACAAAGTCGGGACTACGAGTGGTCGAGAGCCGAGAACGCATTTGACAGCAGAGTCGACCGCTGTTTGAGCCGTGCGTCGAATCTCGGTGTATACCGAGATGCTTGACTCTGCAATATCAAGAAGTAATCGTGCGTCAAGGTCGGTCTTCGGTCGAGGAGTGGCATTGTGGCGTAAGCGTTGTAGGTGGTATACGTTCGCGCGTCTAACGAGTAGAGGTCGCGGGTATTGTTTGCGCATGCCACCAAACTTGAACGGCCTCTCGTCCTGCTGGAGAAGCTTGGCTATGCGATCAAGGATATGCGCAGAGCGCTCAATTCCGACATCGATGAACCAAGAGCGGTAGGCGTTGTACAGCGCGTTGAAGCACGGTACATCGTCGGGCTGATTCTGCATGAGGAATTGATGTACTGTGTGAAGAGTCTCACCGATCTTGCGGCGAAGGCCGTGGATCAATTGGTACTGAGCACCACCTCGCTTGAGGGGGTAGTTGGCCTCATATTGGAATGTGGGCTTCACTTCCTCGTCGTCCGCTTCACCAAGCCCAGCATCGTCATCGATGCCTTCAGTGTCCATGGCATCAGCGTCTGAATCGCTGTCATCAGCTGTGGTACCTCCTTCGATCTGATCATGGCGCACATCGAAAAGTACTGATACACCAGAGATGATCAACCTCAGCAGCGTCAGATTTCTCGACACTTCATCCGACCAGTCTTTGCCGGTGCCCTCACGCTTGATAGGCGATTCTGATGAAGTGAGCGCGGTGATGATTTCCATTGCGGTGGAAGCCTGTGACTCAAAGAGCTCGATCGCGAACTCAATCTCCGCAGGGCTTGGAGCATGCCACTTGATGTTCACCTTCTCCACGGGGATCTGCCTACCCCATGATGCAGTGGTGAGCCCTCGCTCAAGCTCATCCTTTTCGTAAATTGAGTAATCAACGGTATAGGTGCAAGTGAGGTCAAGCAGTAAGTGGTGCATGAAGTTGGAGACATGTACAGTAGAAGTACCTCGGCAGTGCTGCTGCATGTACTCTGCAATTTCAATGAGTTCATCCTTCCATGCAAGGACGGCATCTCCAACATGCACTACACACATGCCTAAAATGCTAAGGTTCCAAACAAGAGCGCGGTCGCGTGGAAGGACTTCGGCGCCAGTCGTGCGAGTTGATCCTGCGCCAATGTCTTCCACCTCGGTACGAATGCTAGCAAAGATGCCCGGTAATAGTCTCTTCAATGCTTTCTCAGGATTGACCTTAACAAGGCTGTTGCAAATGAAAGCTATGGCATCTTTTGCTTGGTGGATGACATGGTTCGAGATGAAGTTTGCAACCTTGTCCAACGCGACGTCGTATAGCTCAGGCGAAAGAGCGGCCAGCAACGGCGTGAAGCAAGCTGGCAGGTGATTAACCACATACTCTTCAGGCGAACCGCTACGGACTCTGGACGCGTCTGGTAAGTTTTCCAACAGCGTGAACACGCGGCCGAGGAATGTTATGAGAAAGTCGTTGAGCTCCGTTGTGGAAGACCGTAGAATCATCGCCTCATCCTCATCGCTTAGCTCCTGGTCGTAGTTGATCTCGATGTTGCCTTGGGCGCTTTCTAACCGCTCGACTTGTTCTGTGATCCATTGCATGGCCAGCCCTGTACCACCATCTTGGACTGGGGTCGAGGCGCCACTTCTATCGAGTGTCTCATCTGCTGCCTTCTTCGCCTTAGTGAGATCGTGAAATGGCACAAGGTAGGAGACACCTTGCACAAACTGTAACGTGTGTACTGTCTTCTCCAAGTCATTCGCGTCGATGCCTGGTAGCGCAAGGCCCAGTAGTGTCGTGACATGGCACCGGTAACCCTTTGTTTTGACCATGACGTTGGACAGCATGTGCAAAGCTCGAATTGATGAAATGGTCCGATGAACCTCAACAAGACCCTGCATGGCGGGGTAGATCTTCTGTAGTGCACCAGGAAGGATGAGATTTGGTTCCAGGTAGGCCAAGCTTTGTAACGCGGACAAGGCATACTGCATGGCTTTGTCGCTCTTGGAGAATATGCCCATGAACGTGACCTCGCGAAGACAGAGCACGAAACGGCGCTTCACTGCGTCGTTCAATCTCCGGTCCTCTGGCACTTCCATTTCTCCGCTCCGCTCTCTGTTCCAGCGCAGGACGAAGAAGTCTGCTAGGTAGTAAATGAACGTGGCCAGAGGCCTGGTCCAGCTACCAGAGTTTGAAGGATGAAAGAACGTCTCGATAGCCTGGAAAAGACCCTCCAGCTTGGACATGAACGAGTCAGTGTGCTCTAAGCATGCTGGCGATAGCGACATGCAGATCATGCGAGAAATGTGATGCACTACAGGATGCTTGCGTGGGTCTCGCTCGAGCATCACCGCCAGACCCGCTCCAAGATCTACCGTGCTGCTGTAGGGGGACGTCGCTTGTCCTACAGGGATTTCGAGTAGCCTCAACATGGCGGTAAACAGCTGAGAACACTGCTCGCCTGTGAAGATGCCGTACTGTGAAAATGGCACGTAGGAGACAGTCAGATTCTCCCTCGCCACCCGCGATAAAGTGTCGATATTTTGGGTGTCGAACAGTCTCGACCGACTGACCAAAGACCAGAGATGGAAAATGGTTGGAAGGTACTCCTGCGGCAGCAGTCGAGGTTGCTCTTCTGGCGCGGGGTGTGTAGGGAGCAGCAGGTTCAGCAAACCGCAAACCACGAATGCGTTTTCGCTGAAGGAGGTGCTGAAGAAAGGCATGATCTCCTCGAACATAGCGGGTATCTCCTTGGGATCGAAGTATGCCTGTGCAAAAGTACACATCTTGGTGATGGTCCGGATATTGCGCTTGATGTTTGGCGGTTGCGAACCTCCCGACTCTGATGGCAAAACGAACAACTTCAGCTCTCGGAACAATGGCCGCCAGTCGAGGAGCAGGTCCTTCTCGAATCGGAGGTAGTGTTTACGCCTGCCAGTCTGTCAGTCTCCGCTCTGTGTCGTAGCTCAGCACAGTTCTACTCACTTGGTAAGGACCATGAACATGCTCGCAAAACGCTCTGCGACGATTGGGTCCAGCCCGGGAGCCAGTGCAAGCTCATAGTAGAGGTAGACCAGCTTGACCCTCGTGTGGCGGGGAAGGTCGAACTTGAGGGACAGCCATCCGCGGATCTCACGCGTCCAGTGCACCGCACCCGGGGCAAAGTCGCCTGCAGATACCGCGATATAGAGGTGCTTCAGCAGTGCGTTCAAGCTCTCTTCGCGCGCGCTCTGCTCCTCGGTGCCATATGGCAGGTATCTGAAGTATGGGAATGTTCGCGGGCGTATCTTGTCGCCGTCGCCGTTTATGTCGCCGCCTGGTGAGGTCGCACGAGACGTGTCGGGGCCAGACGCCGAGTCGAGGGCGCCCATGAGCTGTGATATCCGGTCGTTGACAGCCATGGTGCCGGTGCGAGCGGCGTGGGGTAGGTGGGAGGCAAGCCTTATGGGGCGGGAGAGGAGTATTTGGGGCTATCGGTCATCAAAGGATAGCTAGCAATACCCGCTGGGGCTGGGAAGCTGCAGAATCCGTTGTCTGTGAAACGGCGTGTTAGTAACACACTCGGACGACTTGCGGGCTGAGTAGTACGGAAATGGAGGTATCCACGCGACTCGCCAGTAGAACGGGTAGCCCGAATATATATGACGTACTAGACAAATGTCGAGTCAATTGCGCAGTGAGGGGCACTGGCAATGATTGTGGTCGAGAGAGAGGGTCTGAGCTCGGGTGCCGTCGTGAGTTCATGTAGGTAGCCGCAGCCCACTACTCGGTTGATGACCAGCAGGGAGCTATGGGCGTAGAGAGCGGTGTGCTTACCTGAAGCGGGTAGACGGGAGATACGCGAGACTCGCCGCGACAACAACTTCTGGAAGAGGAGCGATCCGAAAGCCTATTTACAGACTTCAAAGGCACCGGGGCGCGCTTTCGACGTGTGTGGTAGCAGAAAACAGTTGGGTTTTCATGGCAAGGCTGAGGGCATAGTGCGCTATATATTCCTCCAACGCCAGATCCAGGCACTCGCAGACGCGCAATACAGAGGACACTACGCGGTAAGCAACCCAATTCGTGCACATGACTGCCCTGTTAGGGTCATGCATTTTTTCCAATCTTACAAAGTCTATTTCGTATCCTATCACAACGCGCTTTCATTTCTATCATCGTTCCCAAAAGTTGGTGCGAGCGATGCACGACACGCGACACGTTGTTGCCTGAGGCAGGGATTGATCATTCCCGACTCGCAACTTTACACTGCGAAGCAGTTGTCGAGACAGCTGCAACCTATATAATTCAACCGCTGACATGATTTCAAAGTAATCTGCGACGATGAATTCATACTACTCCGTCGACGCCATTCTCACCGATGCTCAAAAGGTGCCCTGTACCTTTGAGCTCACCGTGCCCGGGCTCGGCTTTCTCGAAGGCAACATGAGCGGCGACATGAAACAAGGTTCAAAAGTTGAGCTTCCATTATGGTTGGGAGAAATGCTTGCATTATCGTATGTTGAATCATCATAATATTCACCCGTTACACAAAGCTAATACAATGGAAAGCCAAAGCCTTAATACTTCATCCTTGGTGACGCTCGATCCGCCGTCTGCACTGTCACCACGCGTCTTGAATGCGCTCAAAGCTGATCCTCGGACGGTGGATTTGAGAGCCCTCGCACCCCACTTCTATGATCTGGGTGCAAGGATTCTCGAGCTGTTTGAAGAAGAGGAGATGATCGAGGTGCTCAGTGATGTGAGTTCGCTACTTGCTGAAATGAGGCTCATGACTGATAAGAAAAGACTTTCAAAGCAAGAGCTGCAGTGATTGCCGATCAAGCCCACAACCCGCGTGGCGCTTTAGGCGAAGGAGCCGACTTTATGCGTGGATTAGACGAGAACGAGCGGCAGTGTGAGTATGCTTTTCATCGACACATGGCACCAGCTGACCTTTGCAGTGTTTCGCGCAGCACATGATAGCGCAAAGGCAGCCAGGACTTGGATGACAGATCTGAAGCGGAAGTGAGTATCGCATCAAGCCATGTCAATGAAGTCAATAGCACTCGAATGCACCACAGTCGCGTGTCGGCAATAGCAGTTCATGCAGCAATGAGCGCGGGTAATGCGCAACCAGTGACGATTACGACGAGATGACGGTGACAAACGCGCGGAAGTAGAGGCACAAGACGCTGAAACAAGGAGCAAATATAGACAATGTTTCGATGCCTACCTTGTAATTACAATACAATACCTCATTAAACGCTCCAATCGAAAATAAAAACGTGCCATGCTGATCATCTCAGCGAGGCACCAAGATTGCTGTTTTGCAATAACGCAAGAAGTTGGTCAGGCGGATAGCCAAGGAAAACAGGGCCGTTGAAAACCATCTGTGGAATGGTCTTTGGTGGTTCCGGTGATCTGGGTTCATGTCTCTGCGGTTGCGGAGGCGGTTGGCTGGCCATGGGTGGTCGCGGACGGGGCGTGGTAGGCTCAGTGAACTGGGGTAATTGAGAAGGTGGTTGTGTGGGTTTATGTTCAGGTGTCTTGCCCATGGCCCGGTGGTCGAATGGACATTTTCCAGTCTTCTGTGGAGTCTCGCCAATCGGACGATCTGTCTTGAGAGGTACGGGTGGTGATGCTGTTGGGACAGAGCCAACTGACGAAGAGCTGTGTGCGTCGGTGTATTTTGGTGGTATAGTGATACCCCACGGTCTGCTTGGGGATTCTCCCACTCGCACCTCGTTCATTGGGCGGTCGAAGTGAGCGGTTCTTGTCTCGTCGGCACCGTGATCTATTGGCTCCTCCTCGACGGATGGGGTCCCTTCATGTAAGCTAGCCGACACAGTTTTGGCCCACTTCTCTACCTTCGCATCGGCCTTCCCTCCAGCAACCATCTGAGCTTCGATTTCTTCCTCGATGGCTTCCTCGGGTTCTTCCGGCAGCCAGGCCTGGTGCTTCTGCCCTAAGCCTTGAATCATGTTGGTCAGGTTGCCGTATTTCCGATCGAGTTGCTCAATGCTTTCTTGGTTACTCTGGAACCGCGTGATGCAAACTTCATGACTTCGCGGCAGCTCGTGTTTATGCTTTTCAAAGTACTTTGCAACTTCTTCAGGGTCGTGCTGATCAAGGAAACGTATCGGACAAACACCGGCAGAGCCAGATGCAGCAACAGAGGGCTCAGCCGAAGCAGAAGGAGGACCCAGACCACATATTTCAGCTCGTATAGGGTCAGTGAAAGACGGCCGTTTGGACCTCCTGCCCCGAAGACTCGACCGTGATGTTGAGCTATGAGGGGTGGCTAACAGGCTTCCTCTACCACTGGTAGTAGACGCGAAAGGACACCCAAGTTTACTAGGAGTACCTGCGATTGTGAAGTCCTTCTCCATAGGAGACTTGTCGTTGTTGGCATTGAGGCGCGGAAGTGCCGTCGCTTGATCTGCCGACGGGCCACTCCAAATCTTCACTTCAGGGTCGACTGCGTGACTACGAAGGCTTCCGGCGGCGATCTCAGCTTGACGGAGAGCAACTGCTCGACCTTTGCGCTCGACATCATCACATTGGGCTAGTTGTTCAATCAAGTCAAGGCGTATTCTTGGCTGTTCGTCGCCAACGCGCTCGAGGTCCTGCAGGAAGGTAAGGTGGTCTTGCGAGAGGGTGTTGGGGGTGAAGCGCTTTAGAAGGTCAAGATACTACTGATTGTCAGTCTCTGTATTACGGAAATTCTGTAGGTAGAGAGCGGGCATGGGTTTGAGGTCAGGCTATGCTGTGGTTGTTTTCTGTCAAAGCCGCAAAGCAGCTGCAGGTCTAGAGCTAAGATGTTTCATCACAAAAGGAGGGGAGGACATGGTATTGCTGAGACTCACCTGTTGCTTGGCCCACGATAGCTTGCTCTCAAGCTGCTTTTGCTGGTCGAACAGAATCTGGTATTCTCCACTCAAAGCCGCGAAGCCTTCGGCGACCTGCTCAGCGAGCTGCACGACATTCTTCTGCGCCTCATCGGCCATACTGTGGAGGGTATTGATGCGATGGCAAAGGAGAGCAAGCACACGTGTGGGAGACCAACTCGGAATGACGCGGTAAACGAGGCTCAGGTCGGTGATGGTTGGAGAGAGGCTCGGCTATCGGCGAGGTTTTACGTGACAGGTGCTGAGTCATGCAACCAGCCACGCAAGCCCAAGCCACGCTTGCAGCGAGGTTCCTTGTGGCACTCTTGGAGGCTCACTGCGCCCTGCGCTACATAAGTTCTTGCCATTGCTCGAGTCTCTTATACATTATGCTGTCTATTCCATGATACCCTGTTCCTCTCTTGCTTTCTCTTCCTTTGTAGCGTATTGAATTGCGTCATCTCCTTCTCACCGCTGTAATATCCTCGATAACCTTACTACACCGAGTACCAAGGTACCTCAACAAGTTCCACCATGGGATCGCTTCACGACTCTCGCATACACAAGTGGTTCGCAACCTCGCCGCCAGTCGCATGGACTATAAGACAGTTACGGGAGCTGCTCATTGGCTCCCTCAAACAGGGACCTATTCCCCAGCATGTGGCATTTGTTATGGACGGAAACAGGCGGTTCGCACGGAACCATCACATTGAGACTGTGGAAGGACACAACCTAGGCTTCGAGTCCCTGGCTCGGGTATGTGATGCTCTGATTACAGCTGTCTTTATACTAACCTCCCAGATACTCGAGGTCTGCTACAAGACGGGCGTCAAGGTGGTGACGGTCTATGCATTTAGCATTGAGAACTTCAAGCGCTCCAAGCACGAGGTCGATGCACTCATGTCCATGGCCAAGGTCAAGCTTGAGCAAATCGCCGAGCATGGGGCCCTCCTTGACCGCTATGGCGCGTCCATCCGGGTCCTCGGCCAGCGCGATCTCATGAGGAAGGACGTTTTGGCGGCTGTTGACACAGCAGTCGCTATGACTGCGCATAATAAGAAGTACGCTATCCACATACTGCGATGGGCTTTTCGTTAACATCTCACAGAGCTGTCCTTAATGTCTGCTTCCCATACACCTCTCGCGACGAGATCACCACGGCGGTCATGAAAACGGTCGAAACGTACAGCACCCCCATCCACAACCTGCCTACACCCTCGAAGCGCACCTTCTCCGAGTCGCACATCACACAACATATTCGTAAGCAGATGCTTGGAGACGACGTAGAAGCCGGTGCGGAACAGCCTGGGTCACGGTCCATGTCTCCTTCATCCAAGGACGCAAGCAATCCAGCCGAAGATGAGCTGTCGTCTTCGACTTCAACAGCCATCAATCCTTCCGAAAAGGACGATTCAAATGACGAGGCTGCATTCCTAGATCCCGAGTCCATCTGCGCTCAGACATTGACGGACAACATGATGACCGCGGATTCGCCACCTCTCGACTTGCTTATTCGTACTTCTGGCGTAGAGCGGTTGAGCGATTTCATGCTCTGGCAGTGTCACGAGAATACTTCCATCGTCTTCCTCAAGTGTCTGTGGCCCGAATTTGATCTGTGGCAATTCCTTCCTGTCCTGGTAGAATGGCAGTGGCAGCAAAAGAAGTTACAAGAGGAGCAACAACGAATTCGTGGGCGACCGAAGTCAGACTAAAGAGTGCGAATGAGGGCAATTGGAATTGCGCCCGGCGGATCAGTAAGAGCAGTTGCGGATGACGAGTTGCGTACGCGTGTTGGACGATACCCCGAAATGAAAGCATAGCCAGTGATAGCAAGTGCTAGCAGCCACAATGCAGAACATCTCAGATCCAGACCAGACCAGAACACACATTATCGCGCTTATCTGCACGCGTGCTCAGAAGGACTAATGACATGCGCAGGGTCGTTTATCTCTTGACCGCTTCCGGATGCCAGATCGTTGTCAGCCACGCTAATCTTTAGGCGGACAGGGTCACTACAAACGTCATCCGACCACGCTGAGTAACTTACCGACCATCCAATCCGCCCTCATATGTCACACATTCCACGTGTTGTAGCTTGCTTCACCTGCCGTCCGACCGCACCTCCGTTTCCATCTGCATTTCATCATTTAAAGGCGCTGCAAAGCACACTTACATTGCTTAGTGGGGTAGTAACAACAAGGTCGGAACGAGCCCATATATTTATCAACGGGCAACACGCAGTACTATCCCATCGATTGATGCCAGGTCTCCGATATGCTTCCTCCGCGAGAAATCAATGAATGGCGCGACAATGTTCCAGTCACAACCAAGGACACTCCGAGCCTTCTGTCTCTGCCAGTGGAGCTTCGAGAACTAATCTACGGTTTCCTGTTTAGTAGCTACACTATCCGACATAGCTTCAAGCACGTCAACTTTCCAGAATCTGAGAAAAGAGAGACAACAAACCGTACCGCACTTCTACTCACATGTCGCCAGATATTCGCAGAAGCGTGGCGACACTTGCCTTTGAACTGCACATTGCATTTCCGGGGCACAGAAAACCTCCTTGAGACTCTTTTATCCGTTGACCAAAGCATCATCACTCGCATCCGGCATGTGCGCGTACGAGCATTTCCATTTCCCCTGTATACATCTGGTCGATCCGACTATTACCCAACGTACTATGCAGCCAATGCACTGACGCTACTCCCTGGACTATGTCTGGACACTTTAGTCGTCGACGACTGCTGGCACGGGTTCGGCATGGGCGACGGCTGGCGCGACGTAACAACCTACTTCGACATCGAAACCCTCCTCAAAAGCTGCGCCTGGCGAGAACTCACCTACATCACGCCCAACACCGACTTCCTCGCCTCGGGCTACGACCACCGCCGCAAGCGCACCGCGCAGCCCGATAACTGGGACGCCCTGCTCAAGGACCGCGATGGCGCAGACTCCGGCGCAGAAGTCCGCATGATGATCGTCTCATACAAACAGGAAAAAGCTACAGGCACCCAAACGACTGATGACGACCGCCTCATGCAGCCCTGGCACGCAGCCCCCGGCCACGAAGTCATCGAGGACCCGCGCCTCGCCGCCCCCGACCAGCACCTCAAGGGCGAAGTGCGCATCACCGCGCGCAGGGGCAAGCGCGCCGTCCCCGTACAAACCGGCCTGAGCGAGAAGGAATCGTGGGCAGCGCTCAAGGGCAAGGAAGGCGGCTTCGCGCCTGAAGGTATGTTCTACGTATGGAGCATGAAGCGACAAAACTGATGAAGATAGATTGGATGCCCTACCACAACGACATGGCCGATGCTGTCGGCTGGATCTATGGCGGCTGGGGGCGTCGCGCGCATCTGGCGGATCAGGCGCTGTCGAGTTGAATACATCCGTCTGTCACGCAGGCGATTTTCGCGGGCTGGCTGGGTCAGCCGTGAGTGCCTATGCTTGGGACCACATGTACTAGAAACTTCGGATGATGCGGGTGTTTATTTTACCCCAGATTCGCGGGCGGTGCCGCGAAGAGATGGCTCTTTGTGGCGCGGCATTAGCCGGGATGTGTAGGCGTTGTATGCAGCCATCTGCGTGCGTGCAGGATGGGGTTTCGGGTTCAGTATGGGGAATTGCTTGGTTGTCTTGGGACTTTTCTCACTTACCCATGTATGTGTTTTCTTTCGTCTGTTATTTGCGCAGTGTAGTGCGCGGCAATGTCGTTATCACTTCTTCAGAATACGAATGGCTTCTCGTGTCTATCATGCTTTTCCGCAGCCATGCCCGTTCCTACGTCTTCACATGCCTAGGCCTCATCCTCATTCTTCTCGCTACTTACACTCACACCACCACCTCAATCTTCCATCGCCATGTCCAAGCACAGCGGGGGGGGGG
>Ga0265780_10001029_pt1 | contig 40840 bp, 39 predicted proteins | sample P1T30metagenome_FD_192432 | JGI IMG/M metagenome (GOLD analysis project Ga0265780, IMG submission 192432) | Plant litter microbial communities from East Loma Ridge, Irvine, California - P1 T30 | ecosystem: Environmental > Terrestrial > Plant litter > Unclassified | place: USA: California...
AGTTCTTGATTTACTCACTCAGCGTACGCGTTGACATTATCGATCAGGCGATTAGCATCCAGGTGCCATACGAAGATTGGCTCGCCAAACCCGAGAACGACGTATATGTGCAGCGCGCTCGACGTCTTAAGCCAGTCCTTCAGGTTTACGAATGTGGCAAAGAGCTAGATAATGCAGTCGCCTACATTATTCTGCGGCTGGGAGGCAACAGCTTTCTGGACTTGCCGACCAAAGGCCTTACTAAAAGCACTCTCGAAGCTCTTAAGCTTGCCGATGAGATCTGTACGGCTTTGGATCTACCTGAAGGCACGATCAAGTCCATCGGCGGTTCCGAAGTGGCTGACTTCTGGAAGCAGAAGATGGCCAAGTATCAGGGCAAATCTATTACCAAGGCTGCATGGGATAAGTGGCTTAAAGACTTGTCAACAATCAAGCAAGCAAGTCAGCGGCCCGGAGCTGGCTGGCTCGGACATTTTAGAGGCGTGAGCTTGGATGTATGGATCGGTTGGCTACAAGCGCCCGGCTGGCTGGACGGCTTGCTCAGCTTGCTACAATAGGCTAAGGGTAGGCTGAAATAGGTAAATTATGGGTCTGCTAAGGTGGAGGCTGGTGAAATGCTCCAGCTCCCTCGTGCAGGGCCTGATATAGGGCTTAAGAGCCCTAAATACCCTACATTCACCCCACTATCAAGCTAATCAAGCCCAATCAAGCTATTGGGCTTTTGGCCCTCATCAAGCTGGCTGGATGGGGATCTTCAAATTTCTGAGCTGGCTGCATGTATTGAGGAAACCGTAAGCTCGAGCTTTTCGAGCATTAAGAAGAGCAGGGCGGACGCTGTTGAGGCGTTGTTCTGGAGCAAAGATTCGTTTAGCATTGTATCTTTCCAAGCTCTCCATCTCAACTACCATGTCGTTCGCGTATCTACAGCTTTTCACCCTGCATCTGTGCGTTTTCCTTCTCTGCAAATCATATTTACTGACACGGCCATAAATTCCATTACGTCGGCTTCAACCATTGCAATACTTCAGTCACAGAGTTCTAGATTGAATACATACTGCGTTCGGCAGGTAGCGTCTGCAATAGACTGTCGCAGAGCGCCGATTTTCTTATCTAGAAACTCTAGTCTCTACGCGCCTTTTCGCTCGCCGAAGGCTTCGCGCATTGTGATTGGCGCGGAGAGCTGCGTCTTGGCTTGAAGAGGTACATCGGCCACCTCCGGCCTCATCAATGTCGGAGTGACCTTGTAGACGGAGGTCCGAAGGTTGATGTATTAATTGTAGATGCTTGCCCGCAAGTACCTCACATCAGAAACCCAAGCATCATAAACCATCCGAAGAAGACTTTGTTCAAGCTACCAAACCACCGTTTCATTGTCCAATCACAATGCCTCACGCAACGACCAGCCAGATCACCATCCAGGAGCTCGAACCTCCCAAAGGCTCATCCTACAATTTCGGCGCCGAAGTTCGCAACTTCGATCTAGAGAAAATTTCAGGTAACTACCTTGCCCTCCCAAACCCAAACCAATCTCACACCACACCAGACTCCGATGCACGAACTCTCATAACCGCCCTCTACACCCACCAAGTCCTCCTCTTCAAGCGCCAACAAAGCCTCACCCCAAAAGCCCAGTACGAACTAACCCGTCTCTTCGACCCCGCGGCCACAAGCTACGGCCACGGCGCCGCTCTTGACGCCAAGCGCTCAATCTTGCATCCAGATCTCAAGACCATTCCGCACCAGCCCCAAGTGCAGGTCATAGGCAACGGCTTCGTGTCTGACTTCGAAGGCCTGAAGAACATCACGCTAAAGCACCCGCACCACCGCACTTTCCATGCAGATGCGATTAGTGACGAAGACGATCGCGACAACACGCGTTTCTATAGATGGCACATTGACGCCGCACTGTACGATCTCGAGCCGCCGAAAGTAACTTCGCTCCTTGCCGTTAAGGTCCCCAGGACGGAATACCAGACACTCCGATATGACGACGGGACGGGCGATGAGATACGTTTGAGCCGTGGGGCTACGGCGTTTGTGTCGAGTTACACCATGTGGGACATTTTGTCGGATCAAGATAAGGAGTTTGTTAGAACGACGAAAGTGCAGTACGCGCCGCATCCATATATCTGGATGAGCGGGGCGAAGTCGCGCTCGGATGGATTGGGTCTGATATCAGAAGGCAAAGAGTTATCGACTGAAGACTTACCTCCCATCGACGAAAATAAGATCAAAATCCTACCAATGTGCTGGAAAAATCCCATCACCCACAAACTCGCACTGCAAATCCACCCCAGCGCCATCCAAGCACTGCATCTCGCGGACGGCAGCGTGATTAGCGATTTGGCGGAAGTGAGGGCGATTGTGCACAGGTTGCAGAGGCCGGGGATTGCGCCGGAATTGGTGTATGCGGTGGATTGGGAGGAGGGGGATATGGCGCTGTTTAATAATAGGGGCGTGTTGCATACTGTTACTGGCAGCTTTGCAGCGGATGAGGTTAGGGTGTTTAGGCAGTGTAATATGGCGGCGAGTGAGGGCGTGGTTGGGCCGGTTGAGTAGGAGAAAGATGGTGGCTTTATGTGTGTGAAGGAGGGCGGGATGCATCATGGTTGTGTTGTTTGCTGGGTTTGTGCTGGTAATGGTAATTAGATAACTCAATTCCAACTGCTCATAGACTAGAGGAAATTACAAAAAGGCCAGCAGGCTTGGGAGGATCTGAATCCCTCCCTGTGACCCACTTTTTGCGGCTGAAGGATGCAGTCTATAGCTACATACTAGCTATTTCTAGCTCTCTACTGCTTCCATTCGGCCCCACGGCTTTCTCGGGTTGCGCTGATTCGTACTTAACATGCTTCAAGTAAAATCTCGTAGCAATCATCAACAGATTGATTTTTCATTCCGCATCTACACACAACCTTAACCAGGAAAACAAATCTCTTAAACCTCAACTCATAGCCACTATCATGCCCACACTCCAAGTCCCCGCCGACTACGGGTAAGACCCAACCGTTTCCTTCCCTCTTCTATATAGAACCCTACTGAGAATCATCCCAGCTACGTCCTCCTCACAGCCTCAACCTCCTACCTGCTCTCAAACTGGCTGGGCATCCGCATCGGCCCCTTCCGCAACGCCGCACAAATCCCCCACCCATGCGTCCATGCCACGCCCCCACCCACCTCCTCCGCAGAACACAAACGCGCAATCTACCTCTTCAACTGCGCGCAGCGCGCGCACCACAATTTCATCGAGAATTACACGGCCGCGCTGTCGGGTATGTTGGTTGGGGGGCTGGTGTATCCGCGACTGGCGGCTGGGGCGGGGGCGGCGTGGGTGCTGGGCAGGGTGGTGTATGCGTTAGGGTATACGAGGGTTGGTGGGTGGAATGTTGAGGGTAGGGGGAGGTTCAGTTGGGGGGGTTTTTATGTTGCGGCGGTTAGTCAGGTTCTGTTAGGGGGTTTGGTGGGGAAGGTGGGGTGGGATTTGCTGGGGGAGTGAGGGGCTTGGTTGTTTGGGGTGGGAGGGCTGTTGATCGAAGCGGTGGTCGATCGACCATGTTGGCGGTTCTCGTTCAAGACTGTTGCGTAATGTGTGATCTAGGCTTGCGTGAGTGTGTATTATGTAGCAACGTCAAAAGGGCGGCCGCTAGTGTGGGCACGTGCGACACGAAATTAGTAGTGAAGGACTACTTCACAGGCAATTCATGCTCAACTCCTCCTGTAATGAAGTGTGAGGGCCAAAAATACATCTGTTGGGCTGTTAAGAAAGTTCAGCAATGGTTCACAGGTTGTTCACCGATCCCCGTCTGGCTCCGCGAGAAATCGCTTTGATGCTATTGATGTGCGCTGTCGTGACCAGGCCCTTCCATCAATGTAAGTTAGCTGCACCTACTTATTGCTCGTAGAAGTCGCCCAGAAGCGGAAATCAGTCGCCAAAGCAGAATATGGGACTGGAAAAGTCTTGCACCGCACTCGAGTCTGCTGTGAGGTCCCATTATTTCAAGAATATCGCACGTAAACCTGCAGTAAGAAATAGTCGTTGATGGTCAGCATCATGTAGGACCCTATGGTGAAGCTGTTTGAAGGCATTACTGAGCAATGTCAACGATGTTGCATGAGCAGACGTGAAGTTTGAACACAGTGGAACGCAGTCACGGGTTGCGAAGACATCGAGATTCTTCCATCGACGGCCTTGGTATAGTAGACAGGTGTGATAAGCAGTGTTACTACACTTGGTGCGCTGAGTGTAGGAAGGTGCTGGTATCTATTGAGTCAACTACTTTGGCGTTTAGTGTGTCCTGAAGGTTGACACAATAGATACGAGCACCTTTGTAGTACGGAGATAATTTAGCCGACGCAAGCAAGCTACCGTACCCTGTCGCACTTCGGGCAGTGCTATAAGCTAGTCTATGACCTACGCTGGGGATCACGGTGTTTGCTAGCTTATGTAAAACACGAATGAAAGACACAATTTGCGCAGTATCTGCTAGAGCTAGACACTAGTCGATTCATATCCTGTGGGGGTTTTCCAAGATCAATAAAGTCGTTTCTCAGTCCTCAGATGGTTGCTGCAGTTCTCACTCAACTTTCGCCGCGCACTCTCCGTCATCGAGGATATCCAGCTCACAGCCATTCACCAAACATCAACGCGAGCATGGACTCAAGCGCTCAAACCGAAGACACAGCACCTGAATCCCTCAGCCAGATCATCACCACTATACTCATAACCGCACATATTTGCATGCATACCTGCCTCACCCATCAGCTCATACGAAAGCATTATGAGCGGCACGCGCGACAGGTGCAGACAATCATGGCATTAAGGTCGGCATTTCTGCTAATCTCGATGTGGAGTACGAAATGGCTCGGCACAACAGCAGCGTTCATGGGCTTCAGCCAGATGACCCGGAAGCATACCGTTCTGTTCATTACTAAGTTAAAGCAATCGGAGCGACGATTTTGGTGTGCCTGCAGTGCTTGTGGAGGTTGAGATGGTATCGTGGAAGGCCACGCAAGGTCAGGACGCCAGCACCACGGAAAGAGCGTCCACCTCAGATAATGTCATCTGAGCAACACTGGGCGTTGATACAGCAAGCAAGGGAAGAAGCGGGTTGGGAGGAGGTGGACTGGAAGGCTGTCGCTGAATGGTAATTTCTTGGTGGAGATTCAGCAGTTCGGGAATTTGGAAATCAGCAGTCAAGAGTAAATCATCCGTGTCAATAGAAGCCAAATGATGTGCGAATGAATGTGTCTATTTTCATCATGTCATCTAAGAAAATCGTACGCGATACATGTGATGTATGTAACGAATGTGGGCCGACTATCGACCAGTCCGGCAGTCAACAGCTCCAAGCACCTCTATTTCACAGCCTTCAACTCCTCAAAGCAACGCCACCGCAAGAGGTTGATGAGCCTCAGCATTCCCACTATCCCGACGTCTAGGAAGTTCCGCCGGCGGCGTCACAGTCGGCTCCATCGACTTGCCAGAACCCTTGGTCTTCGATGGCTTCGCTTTCGTCGGCTTCGCTTTCGATGGCCGCGCCCCAGTAGGTCGTGCGCCTGATGGAGGTGCAACACCAGCGCCGGGCGTCTTCGATGGCTTCTTGTGCTTTCTTGAACGAAGGCGCGCTCCGTTGGTCATGCGGTTTTGACGTTTTTCTGGGCTCGGCGGACTAGCAGAAGGCATTCCGGTTGGGAGAGCATCAGACGGCGGCGGTGGTGGTGGAACTCCAGTTGGCGCTGCTACACCACCGCTTCGGTGCTTCTTTCCGCCGCGGTGTTTACGACCTCGCTTGCCAGTGGGGCGCGCAACGCCTTCTGGTCCGTCTGTTGGAGACTTTCCCTTTGGGTATGGAGGGTCTTGAGGACCGGCTGCTAGGTCTTGGTTGTCAGAGCTGTCATCGCCTGGTGTTGGCATGCCAGTGGGTCGTGGTCTGTCAAATTGGCCGGTAGGTTGTGCGTAGTCTATCGAGTATGTCAGAAGGTGGTACTTCAGCCTACATTGGTGACTTACCCTCGCCTCCACCTTGACCAGACTCGCCACTTCCACCTGCTCCGTCTGAGGGAATCGCGACACCGCCGGACCCGCTGTCACCTGGACCACCAGCGGGCGAGCCAGAAAGCGATTGGGCAGAACTCAAAGCCACGACTGCGAGAAGAGCGAAACGAGAGAAGGCAACCATCTTGAGGATTGAATGGAGTTTGGATCAAAGAACGGAAGTGAAGAGAGTGCGTGCAGTGCTGGAAGGAGTGAACAAAAGCACACGACGTTGAGTCGAAAGGAAAGACTGTGCTGGACAAGAAGCGATGGTGATGATCGGTGGCACTTCTCATCTGCAGCTCATCGCGTCTTTATACACAACTACTTCTTGTATCGCAAACCGCGTCGCCATGTTGATGCCCTGAAAGACATGGTAAACGTGACGCAGCTCCACTCCACAGTCGATCATGCCGCGCACGCATGTCATCTATGTGACGCCTGTCGCAGGCTTCGAGAACTCATGCTGTGCGGTCCATCGTTTCGAACAGTTGGTTGAGCATTGCCGATCTGTTTGGGAGAGCTAGGATGATCCTTCCCGGCGTCGTTTCACGCCAAGAGAGGCTACGTGTGTGCTCAAGTTCGCAGTATGAAGAACACCGAAAGCCGGGCTCTGGCGAAACATCCAGAACCTGCGTGGCAGAACAATGGTCGTGATACGATTGAACGTTGTCGTTCTCTCTACAAATCCACCTTTTTGTTCAAGTTTACCACCCCGCAATCTACCCGGAACATGTCGTTCCAAGCCAGTATTCCAGACGTAGCGAACCTTATGCAACAGTGACTTTGAAAAGAAGAAGGCCTCGCAAAGCCTCAAATGCTTGTTAATCAGGCTGATCGATTGTTCTGCATACACTTGCGGCGTGGACGGCACAGTGCGGCGCAAGTCGATGCTGAAACACCCCAAGATTCCCCGTTAAGGAAAGTATCGGGATTATCACTGATCCTAATTTGTGCTCTTTCGCTCACCTTCGTTGTCGCATGGCGATGATGAAGAACCGAGAAGTGCTGATTATCTTTGGTATTTAACCGCGTCGCTGTGCAACCTCGCGACAATGCATGTCAGCACATCTGCAGGTCCCAAACAGTCGTGGCCATTTTCAATGCAGCCAAACGCGGTATTTCATCTCGAATCGTCCATGTTCGGGATCTATATATCTACACTTTGCTTGTAAGCATGCTCATCTAACTCAAAGTCCTGGGACATTTATAGCTTTCCCCTCCTGCTGTCCACAGCCTCCCTCAACTTCTTGATGACTTCGCCAGGGTCCGCAGCTCCGAAGACAGCGCTACCTGCGACAATAACATTGGCACCTGCATCGGCAGCTTGGTCGATGGTCTTCCCCGACAAGCCGCCGTCGACTTCGATGTGCAGCTCGGGATACTTCTTTCGTAGCGCCGTGACTTTGGGGAGCTCGGAGGCCATGAAAGACTGGCCGCCGAAGCCGGGCTCGACGGTCATGACGAGAACCATCTGGGAAGGTCAGCTTCAGGATCTGAGGCTCAGGTGACCTGCGGTGGGCGCTTTGGACGCGAGGCCATGAGGTCGTGGATCTTGCGGGAGGTACCGCCATCTATAGCGGGTAGGTATTTGCCCATAGATCGCAAACATCGTGGGAAGGAGGGCCAATGATCGCTGAATTGTTTCGGAGAAATGTGGCAAGCTTCTCGAAACGGGCGCGAAGATGTGAATCGACAGGTTCTCGGCAGTGCAGCTCGCGTGCCTAAGCGCCGCCACAGCGACTCGCCCAATCGGTCAAGCCTCACCTCACGTCTTCGATGTCCTCGTTACATCATAGCGCGCGCAGTTGTATGCGCTATCGATTGTGATATCGTGTGGTGTGGCTGTGGAGAAATACACTTACATCGGGCACTTCGTCCTTGTTCGGGTTCTCCAATATGTCCCAGAGAACATCGACCGGTGTGCTTGGTTTGATGGCAATGCCAGCCTGCATGCCTTCGTCGTGGATGAACTTGATCAGCTCTTTGGGTGATGTCTTCTGGTCCGACTTGCCTTCCGGCTTGTCGGCTGCTGTTGATGAAATGGCGGCCTCGTAGTGGAAGCAGTAGAGATCACAGCCAGCCTTCTTGAAGTCCCGCACCCACTTTTTGGGCTCTGCAATCATCATGTGGCAGTCAAACGTTCCCTTGCCATGTGCAGTGGTTGGACGGTCCACGTGAGGTCTGATCTTGGTGACAACAGGCGCGCCAAACGTCATGTTGGGCACAAAATGCCCGTCCATGATGTCGACCTAGCCAGGTCAGTCACGTGGTATGATTCAAAGCATTGGTATGTTTACGTGAAGCCAGTCGGCGCCCTGACTAATAGTGTCAGAGCAAGCCTTGCCCAGGGCTCCAAAGTCTGCCGACAGGATTGATGGCGCGATGATGGCAGGCGGTGACATGGCGGGCGGCTCTGCTGCGGGTGCGGGAGGGTCTGTGGATTATGGGACTGACGATCTGAAGCGCCAATGGCAGAGAGCAGCGGTGATAGTGGAAATTGACTGTGATGGCTGACGATAATGCGCGTGGTGTTGAGCAGCAAGAGCGAGACGCTCGCTGCCCCACCTCTGGTCAATGCGTCACGACATGTTTTGCAAGCTCCATCCATCCCGAACCACACCTCCGCTGTTTCGATCCATTCATGCATCGCCGCACCCGCCGCATCGTCGCCTTGTTACTCCATCTTGAAATATTCACTTCGGTTCCCGACAGACGGTGCCTGTCCGCAATGGCGCATAAACCACCACGCAACGTTGCGGCGTGGTCACGGGTACTCCCACCCGCGTGGCATGGGACTCCATTTTCTTGCGCCACCTCAGAAGTGAAGAACTGATTCAAGGCTTTTGAAGCACAGCAGTTTAGCGAAGTACCATTGGGCGACGATGTCGTAGAACGCGATTCTGCCTCGCCATTGGCCAGGTGTTCAGAACTGGGACGCCCGAAATAGCTCAGCCCAGCGCTTACGCACAGGACGCCCAACCACATTGCACCACTCTACGCACGTTAGGCCCAATGTAAACATCGCATAGAAACAACCCTGCCTACAATGTACTTGCGCTGGCCAACCACGACGATGCCAGCGCGACCGCCATGCCGTGGCCGCCCTTGAACCGCTGAGATTCCTCTGCCTAGCCTCGCGCCGCCGTGCAAATGGACGAACAGCTGTCGATGCAGCCTCGAACGGGCGCCACTGTTGTACTAGCCCACCGTGAGTAGAATGGTAGGCGTCTAAGCGTGACATATACTCTTGCTGTGCCGCTTCGCCGAAGTCTGCTCTCCATTCACTTCAATTTCCCTCCGGGTCCCTTTCATTCAAACCCAAGTCTTCGTTGAGCGGAGCATCTATCTTTACTAGTAAGCTGTTGATCGGCAAATTTAGGGTTATACCCTTTTAATATCCCTTCCAACACGGCACCTGGTACTTTTTGTACTCGAATTCCACCCCCACTTCGCCAGCCCCAGCCAGCCCGGATTTCGAACTTACCCTTTAGTAATAATAGCACGAGGCGGAGCTCACCTCAATCCAACATATGTACATGCCAGAGATACTTCACTCTGCAGTATACAACCTTGCAGCCCTTGGCACTATGGACGAGCAACAATATGCGTCTCCGCTGGCCGAGAGACACCCTCTTAATGTCGTTGACGACGACTCCACCGCCGCCGCCTACTACTTCGCGGCATCCTACTCACCCTCATCGTCATACCTGCCAAGTGCCGTATCGCCCCGCGACTACGGCGACTTCCCCACACCAAAGGCACGTCTATTCGACATGACACCAAAAACCTCCCATTTCGTTCTGCAGTCGGCGCCGAACTCTCGAGCAGACAGCGACTACGATTCATTGTACGACATTACCGACGATGAGGCGGAGGTGCCACTTCATGCTTCCAAGTCTGTCCGGATCGTTTCCCAAACGAAGCGTCGCCGCTACCCATCTATTGTCATTCCATCGCCATCTGCCTGGCCGACCATTGAGAAGCTGAAGAGCGCGACGTCTGCAATACCAATGACTCCATCAAACCTTTTGACGCCATCACGACGCTGCCTGGCGATGATTGACTCTCACAATCTGCAGGTGCCTCTGCACTCTGCCGCTCCATCCCTAGACGGCAGTCTTACTTCGGAAGAGATGGACAGGTTGAGCTGTCCCGCTACTCCGATCATGCACACAAGACGCGCATCAATGTCCAGCACCGATTCCTGGGAGCCAGTACAGCTTGACTTGCAGGCCATGGAGACTCTGCAGCATCTCGGCAACTCACCGCCGACGGAGCAATCAGAGCATCAACTCCAGGGAAATAGCGAGGAGCACTGGGAGATGCAAGAGGTTGCTCGACCCGCCCTCGGCTTGGTCATCCCTTCTGCCGTGTTCAACAGCGTTTCGAGCGCAAGCACACCAATCTCCGCTCTTTCCGTTCCGTCCCCAGGAGGCTTCTTCTCTTCGCTACAATCTTCTGCTCGCCACACCTGGAGTCTGCCTAAGCGCGAAGAGTCCGTCCCTAACACCTCCACTGCGGAGAACTTCTACGGAGTCCCATGGCAGAGCAGGCGCAACAGCTCACCACCGCCACTACCGGCCCGCCGTCCACAAAGCAATCTTTCGGGCCCAACACTCAACGAGCTCGATGACGGTTTGGCAACGCCGAGACCGACCATTCTCAGTCCCGTCGGTGAGAACGTCGAAGTCAAGGAGATCAACCCCAGCCAGACCATCTTCCAGTACAATGAGGACTACAACGCTGAGCTCCAGAAGCTTTCTTCAGCCAATCTCGAGATGACTGGTCGCTGGCTCGAGGAGCAGGTCGATCTCCAAGCTGCGCTTCGTGAGATGAACGTCCTAGGCTCGCCCACGACTTCAGGTGACAACCAGATCTACGACACCGACAAGCCCGTTGTCAAGAAGACTGTCACATTCGCCGAGCCCGAACAATCGCCAGTGGAGGAGTCCAAGCCAGAGCCAATCATGACCTACGTCCAAGGCCTGGAATACGTTCGTGCCCATTCGCAGAAGAAGGACACCTTCATTCACCGCCAGGCTCGCGCCGAGGCCATGCACGTCCAGCGCCGCTGCACTCCTCTTGCCCACCGCGACCAGCTCATGGGCAAGTTCTCGCTCAGCGTTCCCGACCGCCCAGCCCCACCCCGTCCAGTCTCCGAGTTCTTCATGAACGACCCAACGGTCTTGAAGGAGCGCATTGCCCGCGCCCAAGAGGAGCGCCAAGCTCTCGACCAGATGCTCCCCGTTCAATGGATCCTCCAAGCCCAGAAACAGCTCAACGGCGGCGCACTCCTCAGCAAAGCCTCCGTCCGATGCGTCTCGCGCACCAGCGCCCCTCGCATCCTCGACGTCGGCGGCGTCGCGACCAATGACTGGGCATGGAACGTGGCGTACGACTACCCCTACGCACAAGTCGTTACCGTCTACACGTCCGACAACAACCACTCGTCCAACCTCGCCGGACCAGCGAACCACAAGCACATGACCGTGCCCAACATGTGGACTCTCCCATTTCCCTCCGGCCACTTCGATGTAGTGTCCGCGCGCACCCTGCACGAGATGCTCAAGACATCCAAGCCGCTCGGTCGCTCGGCCGACGAGTACGATCTGTGCTTGAAGGAGTGCCACCGCGTGCTCAAGAAGGGCGGCGTGTTCGAGTACAATCTGCTTGATGCGGATATGCTCTTTGCCGGCCGCAATGCGCAGGCCATGGGCGTGGAATTTGGATTCAACCTCAAGACACGTGGGTACGATGCGCAGGCTACCAAGAGCTTCTTGCCGCGCTTGAGCAAGGCTGGCTTCCGCGACGTACAGCGCGCGTGGATGGTACTGCCCATGGGCAACACGGCTGCGAAGTGGAAAGATGAGTTGAACGTGTGTGCGGCGAAGAACGTGAAGTCGATCTCGGCGGATGGCGAGGTCGAGGATGCGCCAGCGACTGGCAGTACCGTTGATGCAGCGCAGTTGACGGGTATTGTCGGTAGCTGGGCGTGGGAGAAGTGGCTGCTTAAGTTGCAGATGGAGATGGGCAAGGATGAGGAGAAGTTGTTGGAGGGTGTGGTGCAGATGCTTGAGGAGTGTGCGCAGGGTGGCGCGGCGTGGAGGACGTTGGTGGGGTGTGCGAGGAAGTAGATGAAGTATGATGGATGATGAATGGATGGTGGGATGGGTATATAGAGCCATGGTGTTTTGGGTAATGAAATGGAACGGGGGATTGGATTGGTACCATACCATACAGCGACACAAGCTCTTTCGTTAGTTGGAATTCAAAACCAAATTACAAACCATTCGAAATGACTATATGCGAAGTGCAAAAGAGAAATAGTATGCCTACTGAGTAAGTAAGAACAAGTGAAGGCAATGCGCACGTGACAGCGGCAGATCGGCGCCACGCGAACCCTACGCGGTCCAAGCTCGGTCTTGAACTTCGAGCTTCGTCACTCACCAACGGCCGCAAAACACCAAAACTCGCCTTCACGCGCACTCATACCACCACCCCATACAATCTTCCGTTCTCTATACCCCATCGCAAGCAACAATGCTGTTCTTCAGGTACGCAATTCCCCAGCCTCCATCACCCCAACCCAACCACCACCCACGCAACCCACCCACACATTGCATCGCACACTAACACCATCCCCCATACAGTTTCTTCAAGACCCTAGTCGAGCACGAAATCACCGTGGAACTCAAAAACGAAGTGCAAATACGCGGCACCCTCAAGAGCGTCGACCAGTACCTCAACATCAAGCTCGACAACGCGGAGGCCGTGGACGAGATGCGGTGGCCGCACTTGTGCTCGACGAAAGACATGTTTATACGGGGTAGTGTGGTGCGGTATGTGCATTTGCCGAGTGGGGCGGTGGATACGGCGCTGTTGGAGGATGCTACGCGGCGCGAGGCGGATGCGGGGAAGGGGAGGGGGAAATGAGAGGGGTGAGAGGATGGGTTGGGGATAAATTATGATGATGATGGGAGGTGTGTGCAGCGGAGTGGATGGGTGTGTTGGTGGGTTCAATGCGAGGTGAAGTGTTTGGATGGCGCAATGCGCGAGGATGGGAAAGACACGGCAGCATGAAGGCGTTTGGAAGGGATGGACGAGCAGCATAGCGTCATGAGTATACCCAACAGTCACATCGAAAGGTCTAGCATTTCTGTTCCATTATTTTCCATTAGTCTCTTTCATGCTTCCGCGCTATCATATAGCGGTATTCAAATCTGTTCAATTCTTCCTTTCACCGTCTCAACATACCTAGAACGATGGACTATGTCTTGGCGCTCAACCATCTTATTCTCACTCTCACAAGGCACGAAAGTTTTCGGTAGTTTGTACAACCCACCACCACCACCTCAACTCAAACCATCAAGCCACAGCGATCCTCCAGCGCCATGCCACCTGCAACGCACGACGTTTACGATGTCCTCTTCTTCACACTCCTCATCGCCACCTATGAAATCGTCATCGCGGCTATCGAACTTGATCGCTACGTTCACAGGAACGACTACACGCCCAACAGCTTCCACCTCTACGCCGGCACCGCCTACCTCGTCCTCGTCCTCGCCCTCTCCGTCTTCTTCTACGCCTGCGACATCAATCTCCGCTTCATGAGCGAGTACATCCCGCGTCGGGCATCACGCAATGAGTATATGTTCGGTCTTACAAGCGCCGTTATCCTGCTTCCCGCCGTTTATCTGAAGGAAATGGGCATCCAGAAACGTCTCGCTATCTACGTATGGGGTGCAATTCAGGCTAGAATGTCTATCCTCGGTCCGATGGTGTACCAATCGATCGCAGCGCTGCTCAAAATCAAGCGCTACTTCATTCCACACGAGCTCATCCATGCAAACGTCATTAGACTTGGCATATGGGTCAAGCGACGCCCCGCGGAAGACTGTGGCGCAACAAATAGAATAACTGAAAAACGCTACCATCAGGAAAATCTTGTCAGGACAACACGTTGAGCTTCACGTTATCGACGGAAGGATAGCAGACGGGACGTATAAGCAAGTAGAGGCAGATACAGCGTGGAGCATGAAGCACCTGTTCGCTGACTAGGGCGCGAGGGACTGAAGCACTGCCGCATTGCACAGAACAGGAGGTGATGTGAGAGTGGGGTGGGGAGAGGGGCTGAAAGGGCGCGGAGCAAGAGCTGAGAAAGGTTATGAGCGACCGCGTGGGGAGCTGCGTCGTAGTAGCAATCACAACATAAAGCACAGAACAGCCACAGCTTAAATTTCTTATATCCTATCTGCTGTTCCATTATTGCGAGGAGGCTTTTAGTGTGTGTCGTTATGCGTCTTCATAACTAAGCGCAGCGTGCCACGGTACAAACTGCCGCTTTGTTCTCATCTGCGGTACGCCGCATCGTTCGTCTTCAAAGCCCAAGGTTCTCTTTCCACGCCTTCCTTTACCGCTGCGTTCGCAATAAACAACAACAAAATGTGAAGTGTCAAATAAGCGAACGCTGGAATGAAATAGATGGGAGCGGACAGCAACGACATAGACGTCGACGACACGGACGACGTCAACAACCGCCGCCCGAGACTTCTCTCCTACCTCTTCTACCTCCCCTCTACATCACCAACTACCTCATCCCATACATCAAAGACACACTCCAAATTCTACTCCCAAAAGAACAAGCCCGACCTCCTCAAACACATCTTTCCACACCCCAGTAACCTCGAAAAGACCCTATCATGCACCCCGTGCCTTGGAGCGTCTATGACCCAAGTCCAGCCCTAGTGACTCTTTTACATGGAGAAGAAGTAAAAGTGGACGGTACTCACAGCCTCGCTATTCTTCAGTACCTAACCATTCTCTCGCCAAATCATTCTCGTCTGCCTTCGCCCTTGATGTCAACCTGAACAATCTCCTCCCTAACCTCCCTCCTCCCCCCCTTCGACACCCCAACCAACTTCTTCCAAACCCCCTTCCTAACAACCTCCTTTCTCTCCAGCCACTCCCTCTCCCTCCCCTTCATCTCTTCCCACTTCCTGCGCCGTAGCACCGCGTGCTCATTGAGAAACTGCACCGTAGTAAACCGGGCGAAGAGATAGATTTTGCCAGCCATGATGATGGCTGTCAAGACAGCCAGAAAGGTGACAATAACGAGGTACGAGGTGTGCGCACGCGGCGCTGTGTACGCTAGTATCATGCTAGTGATAAGTATAGCAGAAAGGGTGGCGGGTAGCGCGATCCATGGTGGGAGTGCGGTGGACGGGAGTGACATATTTGTTATGCTTGAGTGAGGAGTTGAAAGAGCCTGCGACAAGAGAATGCTGTGATGTTTGAGAGAAGCCGAAGCCTACATTTACGCGCTTGCACTCGTCTAGTGCCATTAAATTCACAAGTGAAAAAGCCGTGACAGCCTGTCCAACACCGTATATTCCATAACAAGTATTGGTACATTACCGCATCAATTCCCAGCCACAGGACACCATCCCGCCTGATCCAGGATGTGTCATTAACACATATCCCCTCCTTTCCTTACTTCTCCTCGCTCCCACCATCCTCGTCGACTGTCGATCCCGTAAACTGCTCCGCCAACTTATCATACGCCAGATTTCCCAGCTTCGCAACCGGAGCCGCCGCAGCCCAGAACATGGCCTCCGGTAACATGCTGACCACAGTTACAAAGGTTGGGTCTTCGCGATAGAGGATGAGCTGGTCATCCTCTCTGGCATGATCTCGATTTGGCAGAACAAGAGGCGCAAACTCGGTGCGCTCAGATGGCGGAGTCAACGTACCGAGATCGAACACTTCCTCTGAGTGTGTGTCCGCGTCTTGCTCCATAGAAACAAACTCCTCACGCGTAGGTGAACCGTCAGACTGGGGTGTCAACGTGCGCAGATCGTACACTTCTTCGGCAAGCTCCTCGTCAATCTTGGAACCCATTGACAGAGCACGCGACCGCTTCTCTGGCGACTCGAGGAAGGTGGACCCACCATCCTCTTCTGGCTCCATGGGCGCTAGATCCAAGTCTCGATACTTCCGCAAATCCTTGTCATCGTCGGCCTCGTTAGCTTCTCGCGCAAGCTCAGCAATCTCCTCTGGCAGCGAAGCGTTGCGCCGGCTCTTAGACGGCGAGTTCTCCTTGCCCCTGTAGTGCTTGAGGCTGCGGAGAGCTGCGTTGTTGTAGAACGGAGATTCAGAGATCGTGGCGATGTCCGTAAAGGCGAGGTGCTTGCCGCTTGTTGTTGCTGTAACCGAGGGGCGGACGTCTGCAAAGTTGAGGGATGAGGTGGCGAGTGAGTCGATCTGAGAGTGGCGCGTGGGCGGCTTGGGGGAGAAGAGACGCGAGGACCGACGGTCTTCGGGGGCAAAGGGCTGGGAAGTGTTAGAAGCCTGTTCATTCTCAGATGGAAGTGGAAGACATGCCTCAAGCTCGACTATCGCGTCTTCCTTGTCGTATACGGTAGCATGAATTGCTTCGATAGCCTTGAAGTCGGGATCGTCAGATAGAACCACCGCATCATCTTCATCGTACGAGTCGGCGTCCGGACCAAAGCCGTCATCTTCAGCTCCAGCCTCTGCCTGCTCCTGGTCCAATCGCTCTTGCTTTACCTCTTTCTCAATCTCAGCGCGACGTGCCGCGATCTCCTCGTTCTCAGGCCGTACAATCAAGCCGCTAAGGTCCAGCTCAGGTGCGGGTGGAATTTTCTTGCCCGGCGTATTCATGACATCCTCGACAGTATCGCCGTCGCTCCATACATATGCGCTGTCATCCAGGCTCAGTGTTGAGGCGTCAGTGTCCGTCGTAGTGACTTGCTCGATACTCAGGTCCATGCTTTCGTCCTCGTCCGCATAGCCATCCTCGCGCTCGTCACCAGGCTCGAGAAGGGGCTCGGTGTAGTGTACCGTGTCCTCGAGGCCAGCGTCGCTGACATCATCCTCGGCGGTAGAGGTAGAAGGCTCACTCAGATCGCTCACAGCTGGTGACGCGAGCGACGAAGGCGTCCAAACATCGTTGAGCAGCTTATTCAGCGTGCGGCAGTCCGCAGGCGATAGCGAGGAGCTGCTCGTAGTGGTAGCGCGAGGTGTTTCAGGAGCTCCTAAGGTGCTGTCGTTACCGTGCGTCTCGAGCGCCATGCGGAGAGGAATGGGCTGTAGAGGCGAGTCCGACTTCGCCTTGAAGGTGCTTGGTGTTGTTGTTGATTGCTCGGAAGCCATATCGGAGTGAGAGAGGGTTGGGCGAGAGGCACTGCGGTTGAGTGGCTGGGCGAGAATGCAAAATGATGTAGAGACAAGTGAGCGCGCAAAATGAAGTGACAGAGACAAGATGGGAAGCGCGATGGGCACAGTGACGCAGTGTTGTTGCTGCGGCAAGCGCGTTTGCGCGCGGAAAGAACAAACGGAAAGTGAAATATCAATACTCCACGCCCTCACCAGCCTTGACATCACTCAGCACATTTCTATCCCGTCTCAAACACGGCGCTTCTTTCACGACTACCTCCCATGTCACGAACCCCTTATCTTTCACCTGTGTTCTTACCCATGTCGATGCGAATCAAGCGCTCCATTCGGCGTCAACCGTATTGACTCACGTAACTACCCCCCTGTTTCACAGACCGGTATCGTGGTGCGTGTAAATAACGAGAATGGCGGTAAAGGTAAGAGGAAGAAAAGGGTGCGTATTTCGTGCGAGGGCAGAGGAATAAGTCTGTGGGATTGAATTGATGTTGGACGAGAATCGCACGGTGACCATACTCACGCCAACAGACCGCCTGTGGTGTCTGCTTTACCTCCTGCTTTGCATCTCATTACCCGCATTCTCGCAGTGGAATTTGCCTGCTGAGCGTTCAGAGCTCCCAATAAGACTGATCGCCCTTGTCTCACATACGGTAGCACCTACTCCTACTGTCGTTGAAGTATGTTACTGGCGTTGTATAGCAGATCTTCTGGAGCGACCAAAGCTGCACCTGCCTCAAAGCTGCCATCTAATGGCATTATCGGACAGCGACGTCGTAATCATCATTGTAGTCGAACGACGACGAAATGAATTGATGCTTGGTAAGAAAAAAAGACAAGTGGAGTCGCGATGCCAGATCAGAACTAGTCGCGTCGCCCTCCAACGCGCCGAAGCCCGAGATTCCTCAAGCTGCCGCCCAGCCACCTACCATCCGGCTCTTCAAGCGCAAGATGACGATGACGCATCGCGCCCTCAAGATAGTCGCTATCATAATACCAATAGCACTGCTCTTGATCCCACCACTAACAAACACACAAATGCTCACCTCCATCGCAGCTCGACTCCAACTCCCCCGCATCTTCTCCCACGGACGCGCAATGTCCACCTTCAAACTCGACCCCACCATCTTCAATGCCAGCCTGTACACGAGGCTCAGGGACGTCTGGTTCCCCGGCGTCGATCTCGGCGGCGCAGATGTAGACATGAGCATCTTGAAGCGCTGGTTCATGCTCACGGGCACCGAGCGCGACGCGTTCGATGGCGTATGTCGCGCGCACTTCGAACACGCGCTCGACGCTATTGGGCCCGAGAAATTCTCTACTCCAACTGCACAGCCCTTTATCGATCACATTGCAGAGACACAGAGGACGGAGGGGAGTGAAGAAGCAGCGTGGACGGCGCTCAGTATAACGCTGTTGCTGGACCAGATCCCAAGAAACATCTACCGCAACAACACCGGCCTAAAAAAAGTATACACGCACTACGACGCCATATCCCACGCACTATCCCTCCACCTCCTATCCTCGCCTCCACGCGTCGACCTACACCCCCAATGGCGCCACTCCGTCGCACACAGATTCTGGTTCTACATGCCGCTTGTGCACAGCGAGGACCTAGCTTCCCACGATTTACTAGACACGATGATTGCGGATATGAAAGCGGACTGTGGGGCGGGCATGTTTATTGAGAATCATAAGAAGAGCGCCAGGGAACACAGGGAGATTCTGGAGAGGTTTGGGAGGTATTCGCATCGGAATGAGGCGTTGGGGAGGGGGAGTACGGGGGAGGAGAGGGCGTTTTTGGAGGGTGGGGGTGCGAGGTTTGGGGTTGGGGTGGAGAAGTGAAGATATTGTTAGGTACATGATACTTCTGTTCTCGCCTCCTCAAACGACTCGGACATGTACGTGATCCATTCATACTCTGGAAGCATGCCGTCTCTATTGCCAGCACCATGTCACCCTCGCTGATGATCCTATCTCCTACCTTTTTAACACATTTACATTCCCCTCATCACATTCAGTATCAGAATCACTTACCCATGTCGCCGCACACGCGTAGTTCCTAACTTACCCGTCCCTCAACCACTATGCTCATATGCTCGTTGCGCTCCAGACGAACGAGTACATACATCCAAAACTCCAGGCCTGTCAGTGAGTGAGTGCGTATATACCTCTTTCCAAGCAGACCAAGCAGTGTAGCCAGAAGGAAAAGAGTTCACCGATCTGAACGTTTCTAGCGTACAGCAAACATCAACAAGAAATGCCCTGTGCCTTATGGGCAAAAGGCAGAATGGAGAATAACAAGCGGCATATCTGCCAAGGTCATGCTAATAGCATGCAAGGTTTAGTTCCCAAACAGCGCATTGTTTCTTCTTTCTGGGTCGACGGTTTGGTAACGCGCTGAACAAGGACAACGTGTGCGAGCTTAAAGACTGGGTCCGTACAGTCAACGCCTCGTTATGAATGATGCGATAGTATTTGCTGTGTAGGGGGTGGGTGTATATACGTACAGCTGTCATGTAGTCTAAGAGCATTGACAAAATCTCGTTGACATCCATCACATATTTACATTTCCTCAACTCTCACCGCCATATTATCGCCCCACAAACGCCACGCAATGCCAGACGTCCCACGTCCTTTATTCCCAAACACCACACACAATGTAATTACTATACATCCCCTCCCCCACGTATCCCGCAACCCACGAAGCGACAAGCACAGAGAAGAAGCCTGCAATACTCACTTCTCATCCCCCTCCCCCTCCCCATCCGTCCCATCAAAATCCGTCAAGTCATCGCTCATAATATGCAGAATCTGCGAGAACGTCCTGCTCTTCCAGCGCCCCATGCCCTCCATCAGATCCGCGCAATGCAACAGTGTTCTTCGCGCAGCTAGATACCCGCCCTCGAGCGCAATGCCTGTGATGCTAAATGGCCCGCCGTTGCATATGAATCTTACGGCTTGTGAGGCACCCGCGCTGGGGGACTGTGGCGTGCTGGTGAACCCACTCTGGCTGATGGACATCCAGTCGGCAATGTCGAGGAGCTCGATGCAATCTTCGTTCATGCTGCATGTGTTTGTTGGTGGGAGCGTGAAAATGTATAGGCCCAGGATAAGGGCTGCGTGGAATAGTGCGACGACGCTGTGCGGATTGACTATGTCAGAAACTTTACGGTCGATGAGGAGCTTGTAGATGTGTGCGGCGTGTAATACAGATCGTCGTGCTGATGCTGTCTGCGACCATGCGGATATATCTTCTAGTGCGCTAACTGCAGGTTCAGGGCCGGCGCGGCCAGCGGCGAACTCGAAGTAGCGCATGTTGGCGCCGAGCACCATGCACGATGCGTGCCAGAGTACAGCTGAGTTCAGGTCTGCTGTTCGGAGTGCGTCGGTGGAAGAGGATGAGAGGCTCACGAGGAGCGGGAAGATGTCGCGACTTCGCGGATCTTCGGCGAAGGCGCGCCAGGGCTCCATCTGCTTCTGTGTGGCTGCGCCATTTGCTAAGCGGTCGTTTGATTCGTATATTCTGAGTAGCAGTAATGTGAGCAGGCTTCGGAAGCTTGATGGATCAAGCTTTAGTCCTGGTGTTGGGTGGAACGATGGTGTGATCTTGTTGGAATCGATTGGCGTTCCGCGCTGGACGAGATGGAACCACTTGCTGGCTGAGTTGACGTGGTAGAGGCTGTAGTCAGATGGTGAGAGGATTTGTACGTTTTCGGGTCGGATCAGGGGTGTTGTGGAGAGGTAGCCGGCCCACCAGCAGTCCGCTTCGATCAGGCCGAAAATGATTCTGTTGATCATTAACGATTGGACGGTCTTTGGAAGAGCCTGATATACCGCTTCGCACATTCGACCTTTGCCCAGCACCTCCATTTCGACTCAATGTCCGTGGCTTCGTCGAGAAGCGAGTCTAGGTTGGAGCCTTCGTTGGCTGAGAAGAGTCCCTGTTGCTGGGCGTGCTACTATTGTTAGCTTTACTGCCAAATATCCGGCGCCCAAGATTCACCGAGATGAGGTCGCTATATAGCTTTTCTGCCTGTGCTATACGGCTTTTTCTCTGTGCGTGTTTAGCTCATCATCATCAATCAATCACGATTGACATACCCCTGTGATTGACGCAAGGTTCAAAGCTAGCAAACTGGTAGCAATGATGCGCATATGTTGATGCGGCGAAGGAGTTGTGGATGATAATGATTGTAGCTCGGTGAGAGCTAGCTGCAGCACGGCAGGAAACGTCCGCGTAACAAACTTGGCTGCTCCTGCTGTGCCTAGAATGCTGAGGCCAATCAAACACATACACAGTAACAGTGGTCGTGGTGCGTGCTTCGCGGAGAAAGTTGGTATGTGGATGATGGGAAGCGTCGGATGAAAGTAGGAAATATACATCTCCAAAGCGATGTCTAGAATCTCGGCGGGCGGGAACTGCACTCCGTCTACGATCGGAGTGTTTGCAACATCACCGCTGGACGATACGGTATCGCCGCATGACTCTGGCCGAGCTGGAGCATTGTGTAGTGCGTCCTGGAGCAGACTTCTGCATTCTTCGTCCAAGCCCCATCGTGATGTTCTTCGTTCGCTATCGCTCAAAGGAGGCTCCATGGTGCCAGATGGTATCTCCGAAAGTATATTCGAACAATCAGACATGATCAAATCTGGCCATAGATGTGGCATGAGCCGAGACGCACTCCGATTCCGTGAAGGCCAGCAACTTTGGACTCGCTGAAATCGCTCGCGTGGTACCCTGCTTGCTATGGATACACTGCTGCCAGATGGACTTGGCTCGTTATCGGGTAACGGTCTGAATGCTTCGTGGTCGAAGAAGCCATTCACGGCCATTTGATGCGAGTCGTGCGGTGTCTGGGTGTCGTTCTCCATTGGAAATAGCCATGTCTGTAAGGCGTCCGCTGGCGTACGATTTGTAGTTGGGTTGTTGCTTTGCACCAAATCGAAAGCCCACTGGTCAAGACTTGAGACATGATGAACGGGCGGAAAGGAGAGAACATCGTTAGCTGGATCAATCAGTGGGCCCATGCTCTCGTGAGGATGCCGAGCCACCATGTGACCAGCTCCTGTTCGTGCCATAACCATCGGCGAGGGCGTTCGCCAGGGAGTGTCCGCGCCAGGCTCCAGATGTTGTGCTGCATTAATAAGCGCCTCTATTCTGTCCTCGCCGGGAGATTGTGGATGCGTCCTCAAGAATTGACGTTGGTGCGACGAGTGTGGCAGGTGAGAAAACTGACCCTCGCCATTCATCTGTGGTATTTGCGGTTGGCTCTCTCGTGCCATACGTGCCGTACTTGGGTCTTCTCGAATCTGAGATGTGGCGGCTGAGGTCTGGCCGTGTACGTCGCGTGATGTGGCTGCATGTGGTGTGTTCTTGCCGTTTCCAAAGTGCTGCTCTGAATGATTTTGCAGCTCATTGCTTTTCACACGGTTGAGCGCATTCTGGGCATGACCTTTGCAATGACGGAACAAGACGTCGCTAGGTCTGAGATTGGAAAAGGGTCTTGACAGCTGGGCTTCGGTCTCACCTTCTAGAAAAGTGCTTTTTGCATGTCGGACATTCATAGGGACGCTCACGTGTGTCTGAGAATCTGTGAGTTGCAATCTTTCCCACAAAGAGTTGATCTGAGCGTACGCGACCTCTCGTGTCTCTTTACATGTTCCTGGCAGATGTCAGCCATCGGCGCGGTGTGCAGCTTTTCTTCCGACGTACCAGCTTCGTGAAGGTCCGATCGCACATGCTACATTGTTTGAGCGCCATGGACGCTTCTGATCGCAAAATGTCTGCAATGCAGCGCTCTATTGGTGTGCTGGCATTTTGGTGTCGCGTCGTCGGAGGGTCTGGTCGAGTGAATGGGTGGCTTCTGCACTCATCCGCCAAGCGATCGGATGCGGGGAATACCTGCCGCTAGAAGCACGACCATGACTCGAATGTCATTTTAGACTGGGATGTATCGATCCACCAACCAACCTTCAATGAACACAGAGCATATAAACTTGCACTGTTCCCTTTGCAAATTGCAGCGACTGCACGTTTGTACCGTTGTGCACAACAGCTGATACTCACAACGCCCATCGTGGCTATTTGAAACACCGTGGGGAATTCAGGCCAAACAAACAGACTGGTGTAAGATTCTACCAACACTCATCACTGTCTTGGTGTCCACGACTTCAAGCGGCGTGGTGGAGCTCGTTCCTACAACACCTCTCACGAAAGCTGCGAGACCGTTGACGGCCTTTTGCCGAACTGGGCTCGGCGAAGTAGTTGGTTTGAGCCTTTGGGCTTGTACCTGGAACGTGCAGAGCGGCGATGGCACGATATAATTTCGGGGATTCATCATGCTTGATAATCCTTCGAGAATTTAATAGTCAAGTACACCAGCGTATCTTTCACTGTCCATGGCATTCCCATGCTGCAGCTGTATTCGCGTCTCCACCATATCAAGCGGATACAGATACTTGTCTACACCTGCAGCGCTTTCTCTTTCTCGTATTCGTTGGCTACTCACATCACTAAAGTATATCAACCGGCCAGCCAAGCAGAGAAATATCTACAGCATTGAAATTGACCTTCGATATTCCAGCCACGGCGCTGGCAGCAGATTGATACCTGAATGGAGACGTCTTCCCTTCTTCAATTTCGCTGTTCCTTCATCAGGTTGAAGATTTCTTTTCGAATCCCATCTCGAGAGTTCTGATTTCAGTCTTCACCATCTTGCACGGTAGTCTGGCCCAGCTTCAACCTTACAACATCCACACTGCATAGCTCCAGCTGCAAGTTACGCGACGTACGTGCAATCTCAGATGGTAGCCACATGGTGGTCATTTGAAGATCGTTCGGAGAAAACAAGATCTTTGTGGGGTGCAGTAGTAGCGCATGTGGGGCTAGGGGACGCATCTGCTTTGAGATGTGGGGCTGCTTGAAAGGGCATGTGGGTCGTCAGCACGACGAAAAGGGTGAGCTGGGCAGATTATGCAAGATGAAGTTCGGCGAAAGCGTTTTTGAGAGATCAAGGAAGGTTATGCGCGAGGGCATTTGATTTGTCTGATGCGTCACATACGCTCACTCGCACGTGAGCAAGAGCTGCTTGATATTTTGGAGTAACCCTATGCACGTAGAGTTTTCTGTTGCACTTATCGACTGCGATCTTGGTGGCTTTCATCTTGGATGCGCGGCCAGGTACGACCGTAACTAGAAAGCCGTCAGTCTGTTGCGTAATTCGTGCCATCTTCGATTCAACATACTGTGGTACGCCGAACGAGCTCATGTTGCTGTGGAAATTTGCTGTGGGTGGTAAGGAGTTCGAGAATGTACTTGTAATGTCATTTCCGTGAATACAGGCTCCGCGAGAAGGGGGACATTCGGGCTAGACCTGGAGCGCAAGGCACTCAAATTGTAAATTACGATCCAAGAAGGAACGGCCGCTCGATCTTCAGCTGTATTTGAATTGTGCGAAGCTTTTGGATAGCATTCGTAAACTCAAGCGGTGCAACTCGTGCCACTCAAGCCGTTGCTCTCAGAGTCTTTGCTCATGTACTGTCCCAGCTCCGCAGAGTGAACACCTTCAGTGTTGCTTGTATTTGCGCCTTGTGAAAAGCCGCCGAAGTAGTAAGGCGCGAGCCGTTGCTTCTCCGCCACCTTATCTTCCTTAATCATGGCTAACAGTTCCTGGGCTCGCGGATTGGCGGAGAACCGGTCCTGTGTCAAGTCAATTGTAGTCCAAGAGAAGATACAGGCCGTGTGTACTCACAGGCAGAGCTTCCCAGACCCTGTAATCGGTGCCGTGCTCGTCCATAACGCCGCAGTCTTTGCGGGCGTATTCTGTGAACAGGAATAGGCGGCTTGATTCGATCATGATTGTCAATTGATCTAGTATGATCAGCGATAATAGAAGGAATAAATTTTGCCTGCCCGTACCGGTGAGGATCTTCTCCGGCTGACTCTCGTGTATCCGCATACCATGCTGGTAGCCCTCATGGAAGCCACCGTGCGGTGTATGTCCACCTTCGAAGCTGCCGCCACCAGGTTGAAAGTCATCGCTCCGACCTAGACCCTTTCCGTAGATACATGCGAGGAACTCTGAAGCTGAGTTGCGATGGAAGTAGGGGAGCCGAAAAGTATTGGTGGCTACGTCAAAGCGTGGCCTAAGAGAAATATGTACGAAATTAGTGTACGTCTCACATGCAGAGAAATCTAGACCCACCCGAACCAGAGAAAGTCGGCGAGAGGTGTGTTGGGGTCTCGCGACTTGGCAGTCAAGACAGTGAAGATCGACGGATCTGTGTGGTCTATGGATGTGCTGTTTTGCGATGAGAACTTGGTGAGATCGTACTTGTACGGAACGACGTTGCCGTGCCATGCTACGAGATCGAACGGGCTGTGGTCTTGCTGTATGGCGTTCAGTTGTCCGTTGCTCTTGTTGAAGATTTTCCAGTCGACGTGTAGCTCATCGTCGATGGCAGCTACCGGGTAGAGGAAGTCGCGCGGATTTGCAAGACCGTGGCCGCCAAGAGGACCGAGGTCAGGAAGCTCCCACATTGAGCCCCATACCTCTGTAATGTATCCGCGTGCTTCTTTGACGTTCGGGCCAAGATTCAGACAGAATCTCACGCCCCTCTGAATGACGCAGATCTCGCCGGGCTGCAGAAAGATCTTGCCCATTTCGGTGACAATGTCGATATTGCCGAGCTGCGGGCAGATAAGAAAATCGCCATCGGTGTTGCAGAAAGCCCGACGTTCCATGCTCGAGTTGATCATGTAGACGTATAGCGCGAGCCCTTCTTTGATATTGGGGTCTCCGCTACCAGCAAGCGTGTGAAGCCCATCGGCGAAGTCAATCTTCTCATCATCATTCGGCAATGGGAACGGACTCCATTCTGCCTGCTCAGGTAGAGTCGCGACCTTTGGGTTGATGGAGAGGAAACAATTCTGAATGTTTGATTTTGAGTGAATGGGGACGTAGCCATCTGGTTGCGATCAGTGTGTGAGATGAACTATTGGGAAAACAGCATACTATGTGCAGCGGCTGGTCGACAGCGGTACATGTAGGTACTGAAGTTGTGTACGCGAGGAGCAGCAAATGCTGAGTAGGTAATGCCTTCAGTGTAAAGGCCAAAGCGCACCTCGTGAGGATTGTTCTGTGCTATGGGCAGCGTCCCAGGGATGACTTCAGACTGATGTCGGTTTCCCCATCCATGCTGATAATCATACGGATCATTCGCGCGAGTAGGCTTCAGTCGCTGTAGATCTGTGTAATGGAAAACTTTCTGCGGATCGGTGATAAGCTCGCGCTCTTTGAACTCTGGCATGGTGTCAGTCAGATAGATCTTGACAAGGAATTGGCGTCGCGCCAAATCCGAGCTTCTTATTTACCTTTTATTTAAGCTACCATGAACGCACAAGGAGCATCCCATCTGCCGTGACCGAGTGTTGTGGACGGTGCATGGTCAGGATGTGGCGGCGGGGCTGGCGGGGTTGTAGATTCGAGCTACTGTGCCACTGCCGCTGTTGGACGGCCCCAAACTATGTGGGTACTGGCAGCGGGACATGGTCAGTAGGAGCATGAGAGACACAGAAACTGATTTTGCATACACTGCCTTGAATCCTGTGTAGCTACCAGTCTAAAGTGTTGATGCTGCGAGAGACTCTTTCGCGGTCAAGTGCTTGCTCCAAATGATTCGATTGTAGGCAGTAGAGCAAGCCAAATGCAGCAAAACACCCAGATTCGGATAGCATATGAATAACATTGCCTTCATAAAGGCATTACATTTATGTGCACGCCTTGGAACTCGAAGTTTCCGCTGAGCTGGCCAGAGTGCCAGGGTTGGTGGAGATTACATAGGAGAATCATTCTGGAGGAGTATCAGTTCTTTCAAACTATGCTTACCGATGGTTTTGGGACGTACTGTGGTGTAGTAGCACGTCACGTGGGATGAGATGAGGTAAGCGAGGGCTATCGTACATGAGATGGAGGCATGGGGCCGGGGAGAAGTACGGAACACCACTCGTTAGCTACTGCTAATATGATTTTCCTTCTCCTCCACCGATTGCGAGTCGTACTCCTGGCAAGCTGTACATGCGACTGTTGTATGCGACAGTACGAGCAAAACTTTGCATTTTTGTAACAGCACGATAGCAATTCAAAAGGAGCTTTATTCCGGGGTTCATTTAGAGTCCAGAGGCAGGTTTGGAATATGCACTGAGGTGTCGAGCCTGCCATTTTTTCGATTATCTTCTCCATGCCAAAACCTCATCGACCATCAGACCGCAGGATCCGAGATAGTTCTTCGTGTCGCACAAGGAACTTAGCTGCTTATCTGAAATTTGGTCTGTGATCTCTTTGCGTGTGCGCAGCGCTTCTAGAAGGCTTGTGTCGTTCTCGATGCTCTCTTTGCATGCCTCGTAAACTGCGTCATGTGCTTTCCCTCGACCAAGATGATGAGCTAGCCCCATCATGACTGCTTCTGCCACAATCAGGCCTCTCGTGGAGTACAGGTTTGCGAGCATTTTTTGTGGGTTCACAACGAGTCCGGCCAGGGCAAAATCGGCCTGATGTAGTGCGCCGACCGCAATGACGAAACTCTCGGGCACCGCTACCCACTCCAAATGCCATGGACCCGACGCACGTTCAAAGTCGGATATCATGCCGTCCAGGACGAGCCCCGCGTTCGATCGAAGGATCTTGGAGGCGGCCAGAATGACTTCGCTAGAGATGGGATTGCGCTTTTGCGGCATCGTGGAGGAAGCACCGCGATGCGGCACAAAAGGCTCCGATACTTCTGAGAGCTCATTTGACGACATGATGATGATGTCGAGGGCTATCTTGCCTAGACTGCCCCCCACAAGCGCAAGGAAATTTGTGATCTCGGCCACTCCATCTCGAGCAACATGCCACGTGATTGGGGGATCTGTGAGTCCAAGGTCCCTCGCCATCTCTTTCCTGACTCGAATGCCATCATCGCCAGAACCGAGTGAGGCCAGCGAGCCTGCAGCGCCGCCAAATTGCACCATCAGAGCACGAGGCTTGAGCTCTTCGAGCCGATCCAGGTGGCGTTGAAAGCCAGACAGCCAGACTGCACACTTGTGACCGAAAGTGATGGGAAGCGCATGTTGCAGATGTGTGCGACCAGCCATTGGTGTATCTCGATGTTTCCTGGAGAGGTGTTCGAGGTTTTTAATGACGGATCGGAGCGTGCGCTCAACAATCTCCAGACCTTCTTTCATCTGGAGGATGCTAGCAAGATCCATGATGTCCTGGGTCGTCGCACCCCAGTGGACATAACGACCAGCCTCATGGCCGCAGGACGCAGACAATTGCTGTATCAGGGGAAAGATGGGGTAGCCAACGACTTCTGTTTCTTTCCTCAACCTTTCGTAGTCCAGCTCTAGCTCATTGGCCTTCGACGTGACCAACTCGCCGATATGAGAAGGTATGACATTGCATTTCGACTGCGCTCTTGCCAGAGCAGTCTCAGCGTCAACGCAACGGTTTACGTAAGCTCTATCGTCGAACACTTTTCGAATCTCGGCGGTGCCAAACAAGGTGCGGAAGATGGCAGAGTCGATAGCACTCACGCTGCCCAGAGCACGGTGCTGACCGGCAACGGGAAAGCGAGGACGGGCTCGGAGTGGAACACGGCGGAGCAGGAACATGCTAGATTGTTCAATTGCATTATAGACTCAAATTGAATGAACGGCGATAATAAGGCAAGGTGCCTAACTGCACGAAAGTGCAACGCTCTGCCGGTGCCGACATATTGGGAGTGGTGGGACATGGTGTTGTGAGTGGAGTGTGGGGAGACCTCTGCCACAGACTAATTTAAGTGCAGCAAAAGCGGTTAGCTCAAATTCAACCCAGCCACGCGTCACTTTCGCGTTGTAACACCATACTCTGCGTCGCAAGACACCTATTTTCATCATTGCATTTCCGCTGTGTTCGACGCGTTGTTGCGTAATCTGCGGATGTGCCTTTTCGTGGCTCTGATCGCAGTCAGTCACAGTGGCGGGGCAGAGCGACCGTGTGGGGCGAAGCCGGATCTGCCCCTCTGATGACGGTTGAAGTAGGACGGCGCGAAATCGCGCAATGCGCACTTACTGAGCTCTAGATGCTCAAGTTGGCAGACGTGGCCTTTGCAATCTTGTCAGGCCAGCAGCAGCAGAATCGCCCGCCATGTCTCTTCCAAACAAGTACCAAAATGGGAGCACCGATTCTTCCGTCAAAGGAGTGTATCGCGCGTCACCCGTCAAATTGATGATCTATGGCAATGGTGCGATGTCTGTCGGCAAAACCATGCGACCCACGGCTAATCTTGTGCAGGAACAAGCAACCAGCTTTCGGACGTTATTGCGGAAGTTGGAGGAACCAAAGGTTTCATCATCACCGGTCGGTCGCTGTACGAAAAGACACCTGTGATCAAGAACATCGAAAAGTCGCTGGGCCCGGCACATGGTGGCACATTCAGCAAGATTGGACAGCATGCGTATGTGAGCACGCCTGATGTGTCTGCTTTTCTAATACTTATTGCAGACCAATCCAAGACATTCGCGAGGCTACAGCGTTGATGTCAAAGTCTGGATGCGACGTATTGATCGCCATAGGTGGAGGTTCGCCGATTGACTCTGCAAAAGCGATCGCGTACAACATTCACCAGGAGACCGGAAAATGGATACCGAGCATTGCGGTACCAACGACGCTGAGTGTGGCAGAAACAACACAAAACGCGGGCTTCACGACTGGAGAGAGGCATAAGATCGCTGTTAGCGACCCGGAGCTGGTTCCAAAGGGTAGGCTGCCTCACAATATCTTGTCTGTAGGTACTGAACTACGGCAGCTGTTGTGTATGATGGAGATATCGCGCTTCACACACCATTACATCTCTGGACGAGTACAGGGGTATGCAACTTGGATGTCGAGACGAGATGGTATAAGATAATTAACGTCCGAGACAGATACGATCCCTGGACCACGCAGTAGAGCTCATGTACCACCCTCTCGCATCCGAGATACCAACGAAGCGGATGTGCCTCGAAGCCATCAAAGACCTATTCACATATCTTCCACAGTCCAAGGCGAATCCGGACAATGCAGAAGTTCGTACAAAGCTCTTCATTGCATGCTACTCATCATTATTCCCTTTTCTGTACACAGGGGGTGTCGGTCTCAGTCACAGCATCGGCCACGCGATAGGCGCCACATACAGCATTCCCCACGGCATCACGAGCTGTTTGAGCTTGGCGCCTACAGTACACTTCAAGGCAAGTACTCCGGAAGAGGCGAAGCAGATTGCCCGCATCCTTCCGTATATTGGAAAGCAGAGCTCGGGGAGCGATGAGAAAGACTCACACATTGTGGGAGACGCTATCTCGGAGCTGGTGGAGAAGCTGGGCCACAAGACGACATTGACGGCTGTGAGTTATATTCAGTCATTATGGGGACATCGCTGACATACGAAAAGTACGACGTTCCCACTGGGGATGCTGAAGAAGAAGCTATTGCGTCGCGCGCGCTGCATAGCAAAGCACACAAGGATTTCGCCAACTGTCAGTGCATCTCCTGCATCACCTCAAAACTTACTAACTCGCCATGATAGTGAAGCAGATCGTACACGATTTATACTGAAAGTATGCGCGACTCAACCCGAATGGAGCGCGAATCGTGGCGATCTAGAGAAGACACATCAATTCCAGCGCCCGAATATCGTGCTGCCGATGCTCAAACCCCGTATCCGAATTGCAGTCACGTCGACCAGACGCGCCGTCACGTGCGACGAAAATGTTCCAAGGAAAAGGTATCCTTCTCCGACTGCAAAGCGATTCTTGACTCCCGGAAGCAACCAATGATAGCGCGAGTTGCCCGCATTTCCGTTCTCTTTTCGGGTAATTATTCATCCACATTTTACCCGACACAGCTGTGGAGTCTTTTCCGAAGGCTTGTAGCTCCACCCGCACGGCCGGCAATCGACTTCGGTCGTCTGAAAGTGTATTAGCTCATGATGCAAGTTGCCCGCATCGACTAGATGTCGTGTGGGAAACTCGCTGCGCGCATGAAAAAGTTGTAACCTGCATTTACTATCGCGACTTTCTTCATTGAGACACAAGTCCGATTGATCGCACTGCTGATGATCACGTCTACCTGTCCTCACAAAACCACAACGAAGCCAAACGCTCGATTCTCACTGCGATTGCTTGCCCTAAGCTCGCAAGCATCTTGCTTCAGTCCAAGCACTTCGTTCCTTGCAAACTATTGACGGCTCTAACGATGCAACGACAACTTCTTTTCTCCGCGCGCCGGAAGGCCCTGTCTCCACGATTCTTCTCCACAACCACCGCGCGACCCGCAATCAACAAGATTGTCTCATCAGCACAAGAAGCAATATCAGATATGAAAAGCGACACCACAGTGCTCGTTGGCGGCTTCGGATTCTCTGGAGTCCCAAACACACTTATCAATGCGTTGCGCGACCGCCCAGATCTCAAGAACTTCACGGTCGTTAGCAATAATGCTGGTATGCCCGGCGTAGGACTGGGTCAATTGCTGGAGACAAAGCAAATTGGAACCATGATTGCGAGTTACATTGGCGACAACAAGGTGTTCGAGCAGATGTATCTCAAAGGCCAATTGAGTTTGCAGTTGACGCCACAAGGTACGATTGCGGAGAAGTGCGCAGCGGGTGCAGCGGGTGTACCAGCATTTTACACACCTGCTGCTTATGGAACGATAGGTATGCATATGCTCACTGAGTTACTGGGCGAGGACACTAATCTTTTGGCAGTACAAACTGGCGAACTTCCCGTACGCTACAATACTGACGGTACCATCGCGGTGATGGCCCCGGCAAAAGAGACCCGCGAGTTTAACGGAAAGTCGTACGTCATGGAGGAGTCCATCTTTGGTGACTACGCCTTTGTTAAGGTCGCGAAGGCCGATAGGCTAGGAAATTGCCAGTTTCGCAAGGCACAGAACAACTTCAACGAAACGATGGGCAAGAACGCAAAGATCACGATCGTCGAGGCTGATGAGATTGTTGAGGACGGCGTGATTGCAGCTGAGGATATCCATCTTCAAGGCATATACGTCAAGAAGGTCATCAAGAGCACTGAACCGAAGCACATTGAGCGCAAGGTGTTCTGGAAGAGCCCCGAGGAGCAAAAGAAAGCCTTGTTGGAAGGTGGTGCGTATTGTTGTGCTCATATTGGAGCCCATAGCCTAACATAATTCTAGGCTCGTCCGAAGCCGCCCAGAGGCGCGAACGCATCATTAAACGCGCCGCTCAAGAGCTCAAGGACGGCATGTACGTCAACCTCGGCATCGGCATGCCTCTCGCAGCGCCTGCGTTCCTTCCACCTGGCACGGAAATCATGCTCGAGTCAGAGAACGGTATCCTGGGTATGGGCGGATATCCGAAGCCAGGCGAGGAAGACCCGGATCTAATCAATGCGGGTAAAGAGACAGTCACACTTATCAAGGGTGCTAGTGTATTCGGTAGCCATGAGAGCTTCGGCATGATAAGAAGTGGTAGGATTGATGTTGCCATGTTAGGTGCTATGCAAGTCAACCAGTACGGTGGTGAGTAATTACCTTCGCGCATTACGCTACAAGACTCGCACTCACGTAAACTACTAGATCTTGCGAACTTCATGCTTCCCGGAAAGGTCAAGGGCATTGGCGGCGCCATGGACCTGGTCGCCAACCCAACACAAACGAAGGTCGTCATCACAATGGAGCACGTCGACAAAAAGGGCAACCCGAAGATCCTCAACCAATGCACATTTCCGCTTACGGGGCAGAAGTGTGTAAGCACAATTATCACTGACCTCGCGGTATTCGACTGTGATCGCATGTCAGGCTTGACGCTCAAGGAGCATGCGAAGGGTGTGAGCGTTGAGGAGATTCGGAGTAAGACTGAGGCCCCATTCAAGGTTGCGGAAGACCTGAAGGAGATGAGCGTGTAAAAGTAATGATCGGTTGACTTCTGGGCATTGAGCGAGTTATTTGCATCTGGCGCTTCGGTTTATGTGAGTTTCCCGGCATGCATTCGCATTGAAATTTCGGTGCCAAATCTTCTCTCGAATGTGTTTCCTTTGAAAAGAATTCTAAAACGCAGCCATGATGTTGTCGAACTCCACTATCAGTCAAGCGCAGCACGCGCTCATATCTCCCAACTCTGTTTCAATCGCCCTCGTCAACATATGGAGCAGGACCATGGGGTGCCTCCTGGTTAGTACGGGATAGAGACCAAGCGCTTATGTCGTTCTGATGCTTGACACCGACATCCGAAAAGCGAGAGAGTGTGGCGCCAAGGGAGAAACACTGCGAGCACAATTGTGTAGTGTATGGCGTGGCTATATTCAAGATTGGGACAGACGGGTTTACGCGCTAGCACGTGAGCTTACGTCAACAGCCTAACTCTGCAATCGCATCTATCGACGCCAAGCTCAGACTCGCTCTTGCATTGCTAACGGCCGTGCCTGAACCATGCAGTCCGAATCACATTCCAAGTACGAGTGGGCGTACGGGTCGCTATTCGCTATTGCTGTTCTTCAACAACACGGTGTTTCACTGCATGCTGCACATGACACCATGCATATGCAGCCACATCTGCCTCGTCACAGCGAACAACGTTGATGCGAACGATTCGCTACCGTTAGAGAACGTCATGTAATCACTGTTCGCCCTCTGATTGGCGGTGTAAAAAGCATTGCTGACATACCCCTCTTTAGCGTAACCACAAGGCACAGTTGTCAAAACAAACCCTTCGTCCATTAATTCGAATCAGACAACATGAGTGCAATGGCAAGCTCCTCATGGACGGGCGTCATAGCGGCAGGCGTCGTTGCTGTCTTCGGCTACTTCGTCTTTCGCCTGGTTCAGGAGCGGAGTTTCTACAGCAATCTGGTTCGTCGGTCGTAATTCGCAATCTGGTCGAAATCGCTGACTCAGAGTTAGCCAAAACCTCCACATCATTGGTTCTGGGGACACCTCAAGCTCATGGGCGAGGTTATGGCATCGCTTCCACACAACGTACACTACCACGCTGCGGCAACCACCATCGCCCATAAGTACGACCTACCAGGCATCTTCTACCTTGACTTATGGCCTCTGTCTTGGGGTCAATGTATTGTGATCGATCCGGACGTGGCGCAATACATGACGGTTACCAAAAATCACCCAAAGCATGAGGCGGAGGTACTGGGTATTGACCCGCTGATTGGGGTTGGCAACATTGTAACGACAGAGGGAGCGCAGTGGAAGTACCTCCACAAAATGCTATCACCCGCCTTTGCAATACAGCACATCAGCAAAATGCGTCCAGCTGTAGGCCAAAGTCATCGATTTCACCACTTGCTTTGCTAATGGAAAGCGAAGATCGCCGAGGAGCTCATGGAATTCCGTTCCATACTCCATGAAAAAGCCAAGTCCGGCCTAAGATTCAACCTTGAAGAGGTGACTTTACACACCACGTTCGACATCATAGGCAAAGCAACGTTCGACCAGTCTTTGAACGCCAAAAGTGAGGGGAGCAAGGCTCTGGAACATTGGGAAGCCATGACTAGAGTTTGGCCGACGATTCGCGACTCATACAACCTATTGAGGAACTTTGTTGTGAAGAGATCAATCCAAGCCGAGGCCAGAAAGCTCGACGCGCTACTGATGGACATGATCAAGCAGCGATACGACATCGTGGAGCGCGAGAAGACGGATCTGAGTGATAAGAAGGGATTGTGCATTATGGAGTAAGAAAGCTCCACGCACGAACTTCTCGTACGACATACACTAACTTCGTATATTTACTTCTAGTCTCATCCTGCGGGATCACATCGAGGAAGTTCGACAAAGCGGAAAGCCAGCACTCGACTTTAACTTCCTCCAGGTTGCAGTCACACATGTCAAAACCTTGTTAGTGGCCGGCACCGGCACTACTTCTGACACCATCTGCTACGCTATGATGATGTAAATTTATGATTTGTAACGCGCATGTACCGAACCTTACTGACTAAGTCGTAGGCTCTCAATCCATCCAGAGGCTGTACGCAAGCTACGCGAAGAGGTAAGGATACCAGCTTGGGAATGTTGCTGAAGCAAACACTGATTATGTTCGTACACTGTCGCAGCACGATGCGGTCTTCACAAAAGGAATCGATGCGACATACGAGCTGCTCCAGCGCGAGCCGTACAGACTCAATCAGCTCGAGTATACCACAAATGTGATCAAAGAGGTCCTTCGCTTCTATCCGGTCGGCAACTCTGCGCGTGCAGCACATCCGTCCGAGCCGTTCCTCGAGTATAAAGGCCAGCGATATCCCACAAAGGGTAAGATGATCTGTCCCGTGCAACTGACAATGCACATGAGTCCGGATATCTTCACAAACCCACTCGACTTTGACCCAGAACGATACGCACGTCAGGATTTCGAACGAATCGCATGGCGCCCATTCGAGAGAGGACCACGGGGTTGTCTAGGACAGCCTTTAGCCATGGACGAGCTAAAGATTGCTTTACTCTTGACGATCAGAGATTTCGACTTTACTTGTGCGGATCTCAAGCCAAACAAGACGCAACGAGTCAGCTGGACGAACTGGGACTTGACGTTTGGAGATCGTGCATTCCAGGAATTTGTGTTCGAGGCGCGGCCTAGAGATGGCATGCCGATGACAGTGAAGAGATCCAATTGGGGTTCGTGAACTTGTGCCCCCTCGGTCATTCATGTCATTGTAGCTTCGAGTTCACTCCAAGTACATTGGACATCGGAGAGGAAAGAGAAACGAGAAAGATCATGTCATTTCTGTGCCTTCACATCTTGTGATGCAAGTAGTTGAAGGAAGATGTCTGCCCCGCCACGTCGGCAGTCTCTGTGGTTTGCAAAGTTCCCTTCTTTCATGCCTTCCGCCAACTCCCGGTCAGCACTTGTCGTCAATAACTTTGTGTTCCAGCATTCCCCACAACCGTCAAGCCTTCGCGCGCTGCTAACCTCGTTGATCATGTATTCTGCCTAAAGACCCCGCCAATCAACCTCTGTGGCGATCCACTTAGCTCCGACCCCTCACAGTTGCCGTGTACCCACCAAGAGCTGCTGAATGCGGCTCTTGCATGCCTTGGCTCTCCGTGGAACAAAATAAGCATCGGTTGTGGCTGGTGCTTCCGAAGTGCATGCACGACTGGTCACCGCGGACGTTATGGCCGTTGTTCAGCCGAGCGCTTGCGAGTCCATGACGTAGATGGGTCGCGGAGCATGGTATTTCAAAGCCTATGGTGATGGATACGACCGAGGGAACGGTTAATCAGGTGCTATAAGACTACAGCGTAAAGCGTGCGTTGAACGGTCAGGAAAGTATCGCAACCAAAATGCCGACTTCATCTCAATACCTCGCCACTCTGTGCTGCATGTCCGGCGCGGCAGCATTGTTTCCTGACTGTGCCAATGGTCCGCTCAGGAATGAGACCATCTGCAACAAGTCGGCGGGTGAGTCAGTCATGTATGATTGCAATCCGAACGTTCTGACAATGCACAGCACCTCTTGACCGAGCGAGGTCGCTTGTTGCATTGTATACCCTCGAAGAGAAGATCAACGCAACATCGTCCAGTGCTCCGGGCGTGGAACGTCTCGGGATACCTGCGTACACTTGGTGGAACGAGGCTCTCCATGGTATGTGCAGAATCCGTAACTCTCCGGAACGTCGACTGATATTCATAGGCATCACTGATCAAGGGACGAACTATACCGATGAGGGCGAATACAGCTTCAGCACAAGTTTTCCACAACCAATCTTGATGGGAGCAGCGTTTGACGATGACTTGATCAAGGCTGTCGCGACTGTCATCTCCACAGAAGCGCGAGCCTTTAACAATGTTAATCGGTGCGTCTAAACTTCCGACGCTGCTTCAAGAATTTTACTGACATCAGAGCAGGAGCGGACTGGACTTTTGGACACCGAACATCAACCCGTTCCGTGACCCGCGGTGGGGCCGAGGACAGGAAACCCCTGGCGAGGACCCTTACCATCTTTCCTCGTATGTTCACAACTTGATCATGGGTCTCCAGGGCGAAGCAACCGACCCATACAAGCGTGTCGTTGCTACATGCAAGCATTTCGCCGGTTACGATATTGAAGACTGGAATGGCAATCTAAGGTATGCTACGGAAAATCATCAACCAAAGCTTCAACTTACGATTTCAGGTACCAGAATGACGTGCAGATCTCGCAACAGGATTTGGTTGAATACTATCTGCCCAGCTTCGAGTCTTGTGTACGCAGCAATGTTGGCGCTTTCATGTGCACCTACAATGCGTTGAACGGTGTTCCAACCTGTGCTGATCCCTGGCTACTGGGAACAGTCCTTCGCGAGCATTGGGGCTTTAACGAGAGCTCGTGGGTAACAAGCGACTGCGACTCCATTCAAAATGTGTATCTGCCTCATCAATGGTCAGACACCCGCGAGGGGGCTGCCGCCGACTCACTGGTTGCTGGGACCGATCTCGACTGCGGCGTGTTCATGCAGTCACACTTACCGAGCGCCTTCGCTCAAAACATGTTGAAAGAATCCGCCCTAGACCTTGCCCTCACCAGGCAGTATGCCTCTCTCATCAGTGTGGGTTGGTTTGACGCGCCCGAAAGCCAGCCGTATCGTCAAATTGGATGGGATACCGTCGGAACGAACGCTTCTCAGCAGCTTGCCCTACGGGCCGCAACTGAGGGCATTGTGCTACTCAAGAACGATGGCACCCTCCCGCTCAATATCGACTCCTCAATGTCTGTTGGACTGTTCGGAGACTGGGCCAATGCTACCGAGCAGCTACTCGGCAACTACTTTGGTGTTCCGGAGTACATCACCAGCCCACTTGACGCGTTGCAATCTCGCAATGTCACAGTCAACTATGCTGGCGGTAACCCTGGTGGGCAGGGAGACCCAACGACCCAACGTTGGCTTAGCCTCAAGCCTGCGATTGACGCAAGCGATGTGCTCATCTATGTCGGTGGCATCGATAACAGCGTTGAATCAGAGGGCAACGATCGGAACTCACTGCAATGGACCGGTGCGCAGCTTGATGTTATTGGGCAACTCGCAGACACCGGCAAGCCAACCATTGTTGTCACGATGGGTGGTGGTCAAATTGATTGCTCACCAATCTCGAACAACCCCAACATTTCCGCGTTATTGTGGGCTGGCTACCCAGGCCAAGATGGCGGTAATGCTATCGTCGACATTTTGACGGGTGTTTCTGCTCCTGCTGGACGCCTGCCAACAACACAGTACCCATCGAGCTTCATTGCCGAAGTCCCAATGACCGACATGGCGCTTCGTCCCGGCGCAAACAACCCTGGCCGAACCTACAAGTGGTACAACGGCACCGCCGTCTTCGAGTTCGGCTACGGCATGCATTACACCAACTTCTCCGCGAGCATCGGCGCTGGCATGCAGCAAAGCTATGCCATCTCGGATCTCACCTCAAACTGCTCGGCATCGACTCTTGACGTTTGCCACTTCGCTTCTGTCAATGTTGAGGTGAAGAACAATGGAAACACCACTTCGGACTACGTCACTCTTGGTTACATGGCCGGCAATCATGGACCAGCACCGCATCCCAAGAAGACTTTGGTAGCGTATCAGCGCCTGTTTGGTATTACAGGCGACTCATCTGACACAGCGACGCTGAAACTCACATTGGCGTCTTTGGCGAGAGTGGATGAGATGGGAAACAAGGTGTTGTACCCTGGAGACTACAGCTTGTTGATTGACAACGGCCCGATGGCGATGGTCAACTTCACCTTGACTGGTGACCAGTCCACGCTTGAGACGTGGCCGCAGCCGCCGGCAAACCGAACGAAGACTAAGAGCGGGTACTACGTGGGAGGGTATGGGAGTGAGCAGATCATGCAGTAGATTAGCTATAGTGAAGATTTAATGCACATTCCGAGGTCTGCTGCGTTTGTTCGTCATGAGAGCCTTCACTTCACCAAAATTTGCTGAACTAATCACGCACGGACTGCCGCAACAGCTGATCAGCAAACTCACCTGCTATATCTTGCTCCAAGGCACCACACAGAACTCTTTGTTCACGAGCAACGCACTCTACCTGCGCCATGTCGACCACAGATCCACCCGCGCCCGCGCCCGCTAGTCTGTGCGAAAAACGCAACAAACCAAGCACACAAGTATGCGGCGGCTGCCATACGAGTCGCTACTGCTCTAAGGCGTGCCAGAAGATGGCCTAGCCGAGGCACAAGCAAGTCTGTAAGGGCAATCAGCGATCGAAAATTCCGCGTCCTTTCACCAAACGCAACATGGGCGCAAGACTTGGTATCCACTTCGAACCTACAACCGACTTGCCTGGAATGGGGCTTTTCCGCTATCATGAGCAAGACCGAGACTATATTACCGTCGACATGGGTGACTTGCTTGCAATCACCGATGAAGAAAAGAAGACTTTGCAGTATGAGGCACCTATCTGGTTCGATATCACGTCCGATAGTAGGTACGACACTGCCTTGCCGTACAATATACGCGTTCATACTCGAGACGACTTGAATGGACCCCGAGTCAAAGACTGCGACTGCGACTGCGATGACGATGAGTACGATGGCGACAGCGATGATGAAGACTACAACGGCGACGGCGATGACAAGAACGAGAATGAAAGAATCAATACTGTGGGTGGCGTGGTGTACGGGAAAGTCAACGCACCTATGGGCCGGATATCCCAGATACCCCCCCACCTCAGGCATACCTGGAGAGGACCCATCATGGCGTATGCCATCAAGGACTTCACCGTTGGCTCGAGCCCGAAGAGGCTCGACAACATGATCGCAGATGTAAACCAAGGTCTCAATCATCTCATGAACATCGTCAATAGGATCAAGGATCTCGTCGAGATGGTCTCCTGCGTTCGCATTACCTCACATATGTGATATGGGAGGAGAATCAAGGACTGAGTTGATTGAATAGTTATGAACGAAGGGAGCTATATATATGTGAAGAATGAGAGAGTGTAGGGATAACCCTGTTAGCGTGGAACACATTAACTGCGACAGCGATGTCAATATCAAGGGTCGCCCAAAATTCGAAGTCATTAATCCTCCGGTCTTACACGGTTCTTCCAGCAACCTCCAACTCAGGTCTCGGAGCGCATCGAGTTCCCCATCGCCGGCGCTCGCATTCCAGGTAGCAACAATACACCCGGCAACAAGTCCAACTCCTCTACAACATACCTCTATCGTGGCTGCACTCCCAATCTGACCTCAAACGACTTCATGAATGGCGGCTATGGCTGGGCCTTTGCACCAATGTCTTGGGACTTTCCAGTGGGCTCATGCATCGTGACGCGCCTCGACAAGAAGCCATTGCTCACTGAGCACGTAGAGGTTCTGACTGAGTGTCAGCCTGGCACATCAGTTCACACGGTACACGGTGAACTGCACCTCACGTGACCCTACTAGTCACCTGATTACTCATCTGGTTGTTGTATATAATCGCTCGCTGTAGCTCTCTCAATAGAACAACCTTCTTCTTCCTTTCTGTCCCACATCTCACACTGAGTATTGCTGCGACTACCTTAGCGATCTGTACCAGGAACAGGTGGAAAGCATGTATCACGGTCAGGCGGGTGCTGTT
>Ga0265780_10001031_pt1 | contig 40778 bp, 34 predicted proteins | sample P1T30metagenome_FD_192432 | JGI IMG/M metagenome (GOLD analysis project Ga0265780, IMG submission 192432) | Plant litter microbial communities from East Loma Ridge, Irvine, California - P1 T30 | ecosystem: Environmental > Terrestrial > Plant litter > Unclassified | place: USA: California...
GCCGCCGAACGCGCCGCCGCTGCCGCCCAGCAGGAAACCGGCACCGAAGCCGCCCAGCCAGCCCCGGCCGTGAACAAGGGCGCATGGCCGTTCCCGACCTCGCAGTCGGTGGCGGAAGCGACGGCACGTGCAGCGGCTGCGGCCGAAGCCGCGGCTGCGCCGGTGGTGGCTGCGCCGGTGGTGACTGCGCCGGTGGCGGCTGAACCGGCTCCCGCTGTTGCTCCGGTTGTTGCTCCCGCTCCGGCGCCGGTCGAAGCCGCTGTGGAAGCACCGGCCGCAGTGCCGGCGGCTGCCCCGGCTGCCGCCCAGGTCGAACCGGCCGCGCCGGCTGCGATCAGCGTCGCTACCCGTGCCGAAGCCGCGCCGGCCCCGGCCGCCGCGGTATCGACCGCCGCAGTATCGACCGCCGCAGTATCGGCCGCCGCAGTGCCGGCCGTGGCGCCTGCCGCAACCGAACCGGCACCGGCAACCCCGGCCGCAGCCCCGGCCGACCTGGACGAAGCGCTGTCCAAGGCCGGCCTGGTGCTGGCCGCGACCGATCCGGAAAAGCTGCGCGCCGCCCAGGAAGCCGCGGCCCAGGCGTCGGCCCCGGTGCGCGTCGGCCGTGCCCGCAAGGTCACGCCGCCGCCGGCCCAGGAACCGCTGATCCAGGTGGATACGCGCCAGTAATCGGCCACCTGCCGGTATGAAAAGGGACGCTTCGGCGTCCCTTTTTTATTACCTTGATATCTTGGGGCAAGCTCGCGACCCGCTTTCTCGACTCTGTGCAAACTATCCATCTGAACAGATATATAGAGAAAAGCGATGAACGGAGTCAAAAAGATCAGCCTCGGCCTGCAGGGCGGCGGTGCCTACGGCGCCTTCGGCTGGGGCGTGCTGGACCGCCTGCTGGCCGACGGCCGCCTGGACATCGACGGCATCGCGGGCGCCAGTGCCGGTGCGATCAATGCGGTGGCGCTGGCCGACGGCTATGCGCTCGGCGGCGGCCGCGAAGGCGCGCGCCGCAGCCTTGCCCGGTTCTGGAACGCGCTCGGCCAGAGCGCCATGCTGGGCCCGATGCGCCCCAGTCCCTTCGACATGTTCACCGGCCGCGGCAGCATCGAAAGCTCGCCCGGCTATGTCCTGATGCAACTGGCCACGTCCACGCTGGCGCCCGGCATCATGAATCCGCTCAACATCAATCCCTTGTACGCCCTGCTCGACAGCCTGGTCGACTTCGAGCGCGTGCGCGCCTGCGAGGAATTGAAGCTGTTCATTTCCGCGACCAATGTACGCAGCGGCAAGGGCAAGAATTTCCGGCGCGAGGAATTGAGCTCCAAACACATCATGGCCTCGGCCTGCATACCGCAAATGTTCGCGCCGGTGCAGATCGATGGCGAAGCCTACTGGGACGGCAGCTTTGCCGGCAATCCGCCGCTGGGACCGCTGATCGACGAGGTGGCGGCGCGCGACCTGCTGGTCATCCTGAACAATCCGATCGCCCGGCGCGAGATGCCCTTGACCATGATCGACGTGAACAACCGCGTCAACGAGATCGCCTTCAACACCAGCCTGGTCCGCGAGATCAGCGCCATCCAGCACATGGCGGCCGTGATCGACGAGGAAAACGGCGCGCAGGTGCACATGGGCGCGGTGCGCCTGCACATGATCAGCGCCACCGAACAATTGCGCGAACTGAGTATTTCGAGCAAGTTCAACACCGACTGGAACTTCATCCGCCAGTTGCACGACCTGGGCGCGCAGGCGGCCGAGCGCTGGCTGCGGCACGAGTTCGAGGGCGTCGGCTTTGCCTCGACCTTCGACCCGTCCCAGGTGTATGCAGCGGAAACACTCGGCCAGGGCCTGTGAATACCAAAGGGCAAGATCCCGAAACAGGGCGCGCGCCTGTGCCTATCCGCCCCTCGTGCTATCGTATCGGCATGTCTGAGAAAATCATTTTGCTCGGCGATGCCAGGTCGCCGGCGATGGCCGTTCCGGAGCAGCTGGAGGCCCCCACCGGCCTGCTCTCCGATGCCCTCGCGCGTCCGCTGCACGACCTGCGCATTTCCGTCACCGACCGTTGCAACTTCCGCTGCGTGTACTGCATGCCGAAGGAAGTGTTCGACAAGGATTACGCCTACCTGCCCCACTCCTCGCTGCTGAGCTTCGAGGAGATCACGCGCGTGGCCGCGCTGTTCGTCGCCCACGGCGTCGAAAAGATCCGCCTGACCGGCGGCGAGCCGCTGCTGCGCAAGAACATCGAAGCCCTCATCGCCCAGTTGCGTGCGCTGCGGACGCCCTCCGGCCGGCCGCTCGACCTGACGCTGACCACCAACGGCTCGCTGCTGGCGCGCAAGGCCCGCGCGCTCAAGGAGGCCGGCCTGGACCGTGTGACGGTGTCGCTGGACGCCATCGACGATGCCGTGTTCCGGCGCATGAACGACGTCGACTTCTCGGTCGCGGACGTGCTGAACGGCATCGAGGCCGCGCACGCCGTGGGCCTGGGGCCGATCAAGGTCAACATGGTGGTCAAGGGCGGCATGAACGACGACCAGATCCTGCCGATGGCGCGCCATTTCAGGCACACGCCCTACATCCTGCGCTTCATCGAATACATGGACGTGGGCGCCTCGAACGGCTGGAACATGGACGAGGTCATCCCATCGGGCGAGGTGGTGCGCCGGATCTCGGCCGAGATGCCGCTGGCGCCGGTCGACCCGAACTATACCGGCGAGACCGCGTCGCGCTGGCGCTATGTGGACGAAATCGGCGGCGGCGGCGGCGAAGTCGGCATGATCTCGAGCGTGACGCAAGCCTTCTGCCAGGATTGCTCGCGCATCCGCCTGTCGACCGAGGGCAAGCTCTACACCTGCCTGTTCGCGACCCGCGGCCACGACCTGCGCGCCCTGCTGCGCGAAGGCCGCAGCGACGCCGAACTGTCCTCGGCCATCGCCCACCTGTGGCGCAAGCGCGCCGACCGTTATTCCGAGACCCGCACCATCAACACGGCCGGGCTGGAGCGCGCTGCCCAGGGCGGTCAACGGCGTATCGAAATGTCCTACATCGGCGGATGACAATGAATAAAGAAGCAATCAGCGGCCTGATCCTCGCCGGCGGCCGCGGCACGCGCATGGGCCACGTCGACAAGGGCCTGCAAGCCTTCGGCGGCACGACCATGGCCGCGCAGGTGCTGGCGCGCCTCGGGCCGCAGGTCGCGACGCTGGCGATCAACGCCAACCGCAACCTCGACACCTACGCCGCCTTTGGCGTGCCGGTCTGGCCGGACGACACGCCGGACTTCCCGGGACCGCTGGCCGGCCTGCAGGCGGGCCTGCGCCGCTGCGGCACCACTTATCTGGTCACCGCCCCCTGCGATTCGCCCTTCCTGCCGGACGACCTGGCCGAACGCCTGCTGGCGGGCTTGCAAGCGGCGGATGCCGACCTGGCCGTGGCCGTGACCGAGGAGGATGGCAAGAAGCAGGTGCATCCGGTGTTCTGCCTGCTCAAGGCATCGCTGGAGCCGGTCCTGAGCGCCTACCTGGACGGCGGCGGGCGCCGCATGGATGGCTGGTATGGACAGGTCAAGGTGGCCGAGGTGCTGTTCGCCGATGCCGACGCCTTCCGCAACATCAACACCCCGGACGAGCTGGCGCAGCTGGATCCGGCGCGCCCGCCGCGCCTGGCCGAAGTGGTCAGTTGCTTGTCCGCCTACGATCCCGAAGCCCTGCCCGTACGCGATGCCCAGCGCATCATCCGCGAGTTCGTCACGCCGGTGCGCGCGGTCGAGCAGGTGGCGCTGCGCGCCGCGCTGGGCCGCGTGCTGGCCGCGGACATCATCTCGCCGATCGACGTGCCCTCGCACGACAATTCGGCGATGGACGGCTATGCGCTGCGCGGGTCCGACCTGCTGCCCGATGCGCCGGTGCGATTGACGGCGGCCGGCACCACCTATGCCGGCCGCGCTTTCGAAGGCGCCGTGCTGCCGGGCCAGTGCGTGCGCATCATGACCGGCGGCGTGATGCCGGCCGGCTGCGACAGCGTGGTGCCGCAGGAATTCGTGCAGGTCGACGGGGATGCCGTCGTGCTGGCGCCCGGCGTCATCCGCGCGGGTGACAACCGCCGCCTGGCGGGCGAAGACCTGAAGGCCGGCAGCGCGGCGCTCGCCCGCGGCAAGGTCGTGCGTCCGGCCGACCTGGGCCTGCTGGCGTCGCTGGGCGTGGCCGAAGTGCCGGTGCAGCGGCGCCTGAGGGTGGCGTTTTTTTCGACCGGCGACGAGCTGCGCTCGATCGGCCAGCCGCTGGACGAAGGCTGCGTCTACGACAGCAACCGCTACACCATCTACGGCATGCTGCAGCGCCTGGGCTGCGACCTGATCGACATGGGCGTGGTGCGCGACGACCCGCAGGCGCTCGAGCAGGCGCTGCGTGACGCCTGCGAAAACGCCGACGCCATCATCACCTCGGGCGGCGTCTCGGTCGGCGCCGCCGACTACACGCGCCAGATCATGGCGCGCCTGGGCGACGTCACCTTCTGGAAGATCGGCATGCGCCCGGGCCGTCCGCTGGCCTTCGGCCGCGTGTCGTCCAATGGCCGCAGCGCGTTTTTGTTCGGCCTGCCGGGCAACCCGGTGGCGGTGATGGTGTCGTTCTACTTCTTCGCGCGCGAAGCCCTGCTGCGCATGATGGGCGCCGACGCCCCGCTGCCCCTGCTGCGCGCCCGCTCGGCCGCCGCCATCCGCAAGAAACCCGGCCGCACCGAATACCAGCGCGCCATCCTCGCCCGCGGCGCCGACGGCCAGCCCGAGGTGCGCATCACCGGCGCCCAGGGCTCGGGCATCCTGCGTTCGATGTCGGAGGCAAACTGCATGGTCGTCCTGCACGATGAGCAGGGCAATGTGCAGGCTGGCGACATGGTCGACGTGCTGGTGTTCGAGGGTTTGATTTAAACCCCGTCGGTTTCGTCGGCGATCTTCTTCGCCAAACGCTCGCGTGCCGCGCTCACGTACTTGCGGCACGCGTCCGGATCGATGAAGGCGGCATTCCCCATCGACGCCTGTTTCGCTTTTCTCTCCCACAGCCCGCTGAATTCCGGATGCGCCGACACCAGCACGTCGCACCTGAAGCCGGCGACCGTTGCCATCGAGCGTTCGAGGTCGGTTCTAGCGGCCGGGTAGCCCGGGTTGCGGCTGAAGCTGACGCCGTCGCTCGACACCGCGTTCAGGCTATCGGCATAAACGATATCGACAGTTTTCCCACCTTCCGTCGCGCGCCAGGTCCAGCTGGTGCCGCCGCCCGTGTGACCGGGCGTGAAGCGGGCCGTCACCGCGATCGGGCCCAGCGTGACCACCTCGCCGTCGCGCACGGCGCGCGTATGGGCGACCGGCATCATCGGGTCCAGGTTCTTGTATTGCGGGTCGCCCTTGTCCGGCAGGCCGGTGCGCAGGACTCGTTCCGCCGCCGGGCTGGCCAGCACGGTGGCGCCGCTCATCTTCTGCAAGGCCGCGATGCCGCCCGCATGGTCGCCGTGTTCGTGCGAGCTGAGGATGTAGCGCACGTCCTCGATGCGGAAACCCAGCTGGCGGATGTGCTGTGCGATCGGCTGCGCCGCCTCCGGCGTGGCGCCGTCGATGAGGATGTGGCCGGCCTTCGAAGTGATCAGGACCGCGCTCAGGCCGGCGGTGCCGACATAATAAGTGTTGCCGTACAGGGCGAAGGGTTCCTGCGGGCCGTTCCAGTCGGCCGCATGGGCGGTATTCACACACAGGGCGATGCCGAGCACCGCGGCGGCAAGGAGATGGGTTTTCATGATGCCGACTCTGATCGAAAGCGCGGCCGCGCGCAAGCCGCAGCCATGGCCTTGTGACGAAACGCCGGCGCCGCGTGACGGCCACCACCGTGGTCCGGTCCTGGCGCCCGGATGCCGCTGCTATACTTTCCAAATGAACACTCATCCAGCCGACGCCACGCCGGTCCGCTACCTGATCGTCGACGACGAGGCACCCAGCCGCCTCAACCTGCGCCTGGCGCTGGCCGCCTTTCCCGGCTGGACGCTGGCGGCCGAATGCGATGGCGCGGCCAGCGCGCGCGCCGCCCTGGCGGATGCCGGCATCGACGTCGTGTTCCTGGATATCCAGATGCCGCGCGAGAGCGGCCTCGCACTGGCGCGCGAGCTGAGCCGCCTGCGCGAACCGCCGCTGGTGATCTTCGTGACCGCCTACAGCACCCACGCGATCGACGCCTTCGAGGTGCATGCGCTCGACTACCTGCTCAAGCCGCTGGACGATGCGCGCCTGGCCCAGGCCGTCGAACGCAGCGAGGCGATGCTGCGCCAGCGCCAGCGCGAAGCCTTCGGCCAGGTGCTGCGCGATTACGTGGAGGCCGCGCCGTATCCCGACACCTTCAGCGTGCGCTCGACCGGGCGCATCGAGCAGGTGCGCGTGGCCGACGTGCTGTGGCTCGAATCGGCCGGCAACTACGTCGAGCTGCACCTGGCGGCGCGCACGGTGCTGCACCGGATTCCGCTCGGGCGCCTGGAGGCCTTGCTGCGGCCCGGCGAGTTCCTGCGCGTGCACCGCGGGACCATCGTGCGGCGCGAGCAGGTCGAGGTGCTGGAAGTGGCCGGCGACGGCAGTTACCGCTTGCGCCTGCGCTGCGGGGCCGAGGTGGCGGTCAGCGAGCGTTATGTGAAGGCGTTGCGGGCCTGGATATGAACGGTGGGCACCCCTGTGCCCACCGCGACAAGTTCAGTCCTCGTTATCAGTACTGCCCGGCCCCAGCAGCAGCTGCGCCGCCTCGCTCGGCAGCGCCTCCACCGACTTCAGCTTGCGCGCCATCTGGCGGCTGCGCACTTCCGCATTCTCGATGTTCTTGGCGGCGCGTTCCAGCGTCAGCTTGGTGGCGGCCAGCACGTCGCCGAACTTGCCGAATTCCGTCTTCACCGCGCCCAGCACCTGCCACACCTCCGAAGACCGCTTTTCCAGCGCCAGCGTGCGAAAGCCCATCTGCAGGCTGTTGAGCAGGGCCGACAGCGTGGACGGCCCGGCGATCGTCACCCGCAGCGTGCGCTGCAGATCGTCGGCCAGGCCGGGACGGCGCATCACCTCGGCATACAGGCCTTCGGTCGGCAGGAACAGGATCGCGAAGTCGGTGGTCTGCGGCGGCGACACGTATTTTTCGCAGATGGTCTTGGCTTCGCCGCGCACCGCGCGTTCCAGTTCGGCACCGGCGCGCGCCACGCCCTCGGCATCGGCGCTGTCGCTGGCCTCGACCAGGCGTTCGTACTGCTCCTTCGGGAACTTGGCGTCGATCGGCAGCCACAGCGGCGGGCCGCCGTCGACCACGCCCGGCAGCTTGATCGCGAATTCGACGCGCGCGTTCGACCCGCGCACGGTCTCGACGTTCTTGGCGTACTGGTCGACGGTGAGCACCTGCTCGAGCAGCATCTCGAGCTGGACTTCGCCCCAGGTGCCGCGCGTCTTCACGTTGGTCAGCACGCGCTTCAGGTCGCCCACGCCGACGGCCAGCTGCTGCATCTCGCCCAGGCCCTGGTGCACCTTTTCCAGGCGGTCCGACACCTGGCGGAAGGATTCGGTCAGGCGCGTCTCCAGCGTCGCATGCAGCTTCTCGTCGACGGTCTGGCGCATCTCTTCCAGGCGCCGCGCATTGTCGGTCTGCAGGTCGCGGATCTTGGTCTCGAGCGTGGCGCGCACTTCCAGCATGCGCTGGGCATTCGATTCGGTCAGGTTGGCCAGCGCGCCCTGCATGGTGTCGGCGAAGCGCTTCAGGGTGCGCGCCTGCTCCTCGCGGCCGCCCGTCGCGTGCAGCTGGATCTGCTGGCGCATGCCTTCCAGCTGCTGGGCCAGCACCGTCTGGTTCTGCGCCAGGTGGGCCGCCAGTTCCTGGCGCGTGGCCTGGGCGCTGGCCTGCATCTCGTGGCGCAGCTCGCGCTCCATGCGCTCGAAGGCGAGCGTGGACTGGTCGCCGGCGCCCGCGTTGGAACCAGTCCCTGAGCGCTTGAATAAAACGAATTGCAGGACGAGCACGGCCAGCAGGCCGGCGGCCAGGACGATGAATGCGAGGATGGACATGGTCAGTGGATCAATCAGTGCGGGCGATTGCGCATCCAGTCGGCGGTCTGGAAGAAGGCCTGCATCAGGCGCAGGCGCAGTTCGTAGTCGTAGCCCATGTCTTCGAGCGCCTGCGCCATGCAGCGCAGCCACTGGTCGCGCTCGCTGGTGCCGATCGCGAACGGCAGGTGGCGCGCGCGCAGCATCGGGTGGCCGTACTTTTCGATGAAGAGGTTCGGGCCGCCCATCCAGCCGGACAGGAACATGAACAATTTGTCGCGCGAGCCGTCGTTCGGGACCGGATGCATGGCGTGGATGCCGGCGAAGTCGCCTTCCAGCTGCATGATGTCATAGAAACGGTCGACCAGTTCGCGCAGGCGGCTTTCGCCGCCGATGATCTCGTACAGCGTACGTTCTTGGGTGTTATCGGTGTCAGCCATCTTTCAATGATAACGCGATGGCGGCGTTACCGGTAGGGTGGACAGCTGCGCTGTCCACGCGTTCAGTCAGTGCATGCGTGAGTTGAACGCGTGGACGGGGAACCCGTCCACCCTACGTCGCTTCTCTGAGTGTCTGCAGCGGCGGCTGGCGCAGCACGTTGCGCAGGCCCAGCCAGCCGCCGACCAGCGCGCACACGGCGCCCACCACCAGCCCCGCCGCCCACACCGTCGGATCGAAATGCCAGGGGAACTTGAACTGGTACTCGGCCAGCGCCCAGCCCAGTCCCGCCGCGCCGGAGGCCGCCAGCACGCCGGACAGGCCGCCGACCAGCGCGAACTCGATGCGCTGGGCCTGGGCCAGCTGGCCGCGGGTGGCGCCGAGCGCGCGCAGCAGACCGGCTTCGCGCGTGCGCTCGGCCTGGGAACCCATCAGCGCCGCGTACAGCACCAGCACGCCCGAGGCCAGCGTGAACAGGAACAGGAACTCGACCGCGGTGACGACCTGGTCGAGCACCTCCTGCAGCTGGCGGATGATGCCGCTGACGTCGACCACGGTCAGGTTCGGATACTTTCGCGTGAGCGTGTTGGCAAGACCAATGCCGCGCGCCGGCAGGTGGAAGGCGGTCATGTAGGTGGTCGGGGCCTCGCGCATCGCCGCCGGGTTGATGATGACGAAGAAGTTGGCGCGCATCGAGCCCCACTCCAGCTTGCGCAGGCTGGTCACTTTCGCATCCACCGTCAGGCCGCCCATGTCGAAGCGCAGCGTGTCGCCGAGCTTGAGGCGCAGCGTCTGGGCGATGCCCTGCTCGACCGAGGCTTCCGCCGTGCCGGGCGCGTCGCCATACCATTGACCGGCGACGACCTCGTTCCCGGCCGGGAGATCCGGCACGCTGGACAGGTTGAATTCGCGGTCCGACAAGCCTTTCGCGCGCGGGTCGGTATAGGTCTGGGCGGTGACCTCCTTCCCGTTCACCGCCGTCAGGCGGCCGCGGATCATCGGGTACAGCGGCAGGTCGGTCACGCCGGCGGCGCGGACCTGTCTTGCCACGCCATCCTTCTGGTCGGGCTGGATGTTGATGATGAAACGGTTCGGCGCGTCGGCCGGCGTCGACAGGCGCCAGGCCTGCATCAAATCGCCCCGCACCACGCTCAATACCAAAAGCGCCATCAGGCCCAGCGACAGCGACACGATCTGCACCACGGTCGCGCCGGGGCGGCGCTGCAGCGAGGTGATGGCGAAGCGCCAGCCCTGGTGGGCGAACAGGGTACGCAGGCGCCGCAGGCCCAGCAGCGCCAGCCAGCCGACCAGCGCGAACAGCGCCAGGCCGCCGAGGAAGCCGCCGGCGGTGATCAAGGCCAGGCGCATGTCGCCGGCCTGCCACAGCAGCAGGCCGAAGAACACCGCGATGCCCAGGCCATAGGTCACCAGCGCCACCGGTTGCGGCGCCGCGGCTTCGCGCCGGATCACGCGGTTGTGCGGCACGTTGCGCAGCTGGAGCACCGGCGGCAGCGCGAAGCCGACCAGCAGCAGCATGCCGGTGGCGATGCCCTGCAGCGCCGGCAGGATCGAGACCGGCGGCAGCTCGGCCGGGATCAGGCGCCCGATCAGCTCGAGCAGCACGAAGTGGGCGCCGAAGCCGGCCAGCACGCCCAGCAGGCTGCCGGCCAGGCCGACCAGCGCGAATTCGAGCAGGAACATCAGCCCAACCTCGTTCTGGGTCATGCCCAGGCAGCGCAGCATCGCGCAGGCGTCCAGGTGGCGCTGCATGAAGCGGCGCGCCGCCATCGCGACCGCCACCGCGGCCAGCATCGCCGACAGCAGGCTGACCAGGGCCAGGAAGCGTTCGGCGCGGTCCAGCGTGTTGCGCATCTCGGGGCGGCCGTTTTCCAGCGTCTCGATGCGTACGCCCTTGGCGTTGTCCTGTGCGATGCGCGTGCGCAGCCATTGCTCGTAGCCGTTCACCGCCGCCTGGTCGTTGGGCGACTTCGACGCCACCTGCATGCGGTAGGTCACGCGCGCATAGTTGTCGACCAGGCCGGTGGACTTCAGGTCCTCGAGCGGCAGCATCACGCGCGGCGCGAAATTCGAGAACGAGGCGCCGCGGTCCGGCTCGGACGCGATCAGGCGCGCCACCTTGAAGCTTTTGTCGCCCAGCTGGATCGTGCTGCCGACCTTGATACGCAGCGGCGGCAGCAGGTTGACGTCGACCCACACCGTGCCAGGGGCCGGGACGCCGTCGGCGACGTCGCCGAGCGCCTCGCTGGCGTCTTCCACGCTGTTGGTCACGCGCACCTGGCCGCGCAGCGGATAGCCCTGCGACACCGCTTTCACGGAGGCCAGCAGCGCCTGCGAATCATCGCCCTGCCCGGCCTGCGCCATGCTGGGGAAGGTGACGGTGTCGGCCAGCAGCAGGCCGCGCCGCTGCGCTTCATCGCGCCAGTCCTGGCGCAGCGGCTGGTCGGCATTGACCAGCAGGTCGGCGCCGAGCAGCTGGTGGGCATCGCGATTCAAGCCACTGCGCATGCGGTCGACAAAGAAGCCGACCGCGGTCAGCGCGGACACGGCGACGATCAGCGCCACCAGCAGGAAGCGCAGTTCGCCGGCGCGCCAGTCGCGCGCGGTCATGCGCAGGGTTTGACTCAGGAGCGGCGTGCGCATCGTTCGGTTCCTCGTACGTTCAGGTGCTTGCAAAGAATTGGTCGACTTCGGCCAGCAGGGCGCGCTTGCGTTCCGGCGGCAGGAAGGCGGCCTCGAAACTGTTGAGCGCGAGCTGGCGCGCATGCGTCGCGTCCAGCGGCAGCGCCTCGAAGGCGGCCAGGTAATTGGCGTTGACGTAGCCGCCGAAGTAGGCCGGGTCGTCGGAATTCACGGTCGCGGCCAGGCCGGCGTCGAGCAGGCGGCGCAGGTTGTGGCTGCCCATGACGTCGAACACGCGCAGCTTGATGTTCGACAGCGGGCACACGGTCAGCGCCATGCGTTCGCGCGCCAGGCGCTCGACCAGCGCCGGGTCGTCGAGGCAGCGCACGCCGTGGTCGATGCGCTCCACGTGCAGCACGTCGAGGGCGCTCTCGATATAGCTGGGCGGCCCCTCCTCGCCCGCATGGGCGACCAGGTGCAGGCCGAGTTGGCGCGCGCGCGCGAACACGCGCGCGAATTTTTCGGGCGGATGGCCGACCTCGGACGAGTCCAGGCCGACGCCGATGATCTTGTCGCGATGGGGCAGCGCCTGTTCCAGCGTGGCGATGGCGTCTTCCTCGGACAGGTGGCGCAGGAAGCACATGATCAGGCTGGCGCTGATCGGGCCGTCCTGGCAGGCGCGCCAGATGCCGCCGATGACGGTCTCGAAGGGCACGCCGCGCGCGGTGTGGGTCTGCGGATCGAAGAAGATTTCGGCGTGGCGCACATTGTCCGCGGCGGCCTTTTCCAGGTACGCCATGGTCATGTCGTAGAAGTCCTGTTCGGTCAGCAGGACGCTGGCACCGGCGTAGTAAATGTCCAAAAACGACTGCAAATCTGTGAAAGCGTACGCTTGACGCAACGCTTCCACAGAGGGGTAAGGTAGCGAAACACCGTTCCTTTGCGCGAGCTCAAATATCAGTTCGGGCTCGAGCGAGCCCTCGATATGGATGTGCAATTCTGCCTTGGGCATCGCCTGCAGCATGCGGCGCAGCGCTTCGTTCAGCATGGTGATCTCCGCGGTAAAAGGGTGGTTTCGGGGCTCAGGCAACCAGTGTAGCGCATGCGTGAACCGTGCCTCTTTCACTCTGGAATTTTTGTAAATCGCCAGCACGATTCGCGTGCGCCACTGCTTAGCGACTTGGTGCACTATTTACTTACCATTTGATAAACATGAGGGACTCCGACGGGGCCATAAGTCCCAGCTGGCGACCACATCCGGACCCCATCCGCAGCGCCGGAACGCCACTGTGGCGAACTCGTCAAAATGGCGTTTTCGTTGTTGATTCAATGGCTTACAAGCAGAGCAGTACACACTGGACACTGTTTTGACTTCGAGAACTAATAGGCACATAATAAATTTCATAAGCGTAAGAAGACGCTCTCAGCGGGCGCTAACCAACCGGTCAAGCCTCGGGAAAATGTTGCATGCAGCGTTTTCCGGAGCCCAAAAAAACCGGACGACAAGAACATCGCCCTCCGTTTCGTGCCAGGTTTCCTGGCTGCCAAACTTAGACGGCGACCCCATCGCGACAGGAACGCCAGAGCGCGGGGCTTGGGTAGCCGCCTTTCACCGGCTGCCGGACAGTGACCAGTGTTAGCACATTAGAGGACATTCACATGACCATTTTTGATAACTACGCAGCCCGCTATGAGCGTACCCGCGAAGAGGAATACTCGCTGTCCGAGTACCTTCAGCTTTGCAAGAAAGACCCCCTGACCTACGCCAGCGCTCCCGAGCGCATGCTGGCCGCCATCGGCGAACCTACCCTGGTCGACACCCGCCTCGACCCGCGCCTGTCGCGCATCTTCGCCAACAAGGTCATCAAGATTTACCCGGCGTTCCGCGAGTTCTACGGGATGGAGGAAGTGATCGAGCAGGTCGTTTCCTACTTCCGCCATGCGGCCCAGGGCCTGGAAGAACGCAAGCAGATCCTGTACCTGCTGGGCCCGGTGGGCGGCGGCAAGTCCTCGATCGCCGAAAAACTCAAATCCCTGATGGAGCAGGTGCCGTTCTACGCGATCAAGGGTTCGCCGGTAAACGAATCGCCGCTGGGCCTGTTCAGCGAAGTCGAAGACGGCGCCATCCTCGAAGAAGACTACGGCGTCCCGCGCCGCTACCTGCGCAACGTGCCGAGCCCGTGGGCGGTGAAACGCCTGCACGAGTTCGGCGGCGACATCAACAAGTTCCGCGTGGTCAAGCGCTACCCGTCGATCCTGCGTCAGATCGCGATCGCGAAAACCGAACCGGGCGACGAAAACAACCAGGACATTTCCTCGCTGGTCGGCAAGGTCGACATTCGCAAGCTCGAGGATTATGCCCAGGACGATCCGGACGCCTACAGCTATTCCGGCGGCCTGTGCCTGTCCAACCAGGGCCTGATGGAATTCGTCGAGATGTTCAAGGCGCCGATCAAGGTGCTGCACCCGCTCCTGACCGCGACCCAGGAAGGCAACTACAAGGGTACCGAAGGCTTCGGCGCGATTCCCTTCGAGGGCATCGTGCTGGCCCACTCGAACGAATCGGAGTGGAAGACCTTCCGCAACAACCGCAACAACGAGGCTTTCCTCGACCGTATCTATATCGTGAAGGTGCCCTACTGCCTGCGCGTGTCGGACGAGATCAAGATCTACGACAAGCTGCTGCGCAATTCCTCGCTGGACAAGGCGCCCTGCGCCCCGGGCACGCTGCGCATGATGTCGCAGTTCGCGATCCTTTCGCGCCTGAAGGACCCGGAAAACTCGAGCATCTATTCCAAGATGCTGGTGTACGACGGCGAAAACCTGAAGGACACCGACCCGAAAGCCAAGTCGATGCACGAATACGTCGATTACGCCGGCGTCGACGAAGGCATGAACGGCCTGTCCACCCGCTTCGCCTTCAAGATCCTGTCCAAGGTCTTCAACTTCGACAATACCGAAGTGGCGGCCAATCCGGTGCACCTGCTGTACGTGCTCGAACAGCAGATCGAACGCGAGCAGTTCCCGGCCGAGACCGAACAGCGCTACATGTCCTACATCAAGGAACACCTGGCGCAGCGCTACGTCGATTTCATCGGCAAGGAAATCCAGACCGCCTACCTGGAAAGCTATTCGGAATACGGCCAGAACATTTTCGACCGCTACGTGACCTTTGCCGACTTCTGGATCCAGGACCAGGAATTCCGCGATCCGGACACCGGCGAAAGCTTCGACCGCGAATCGCTGAATGCCGAGCTGGAAAAGATCGAGAAGCCGGCCGGCATTTCGAATCCGAAGGATTTCCGCAACGAGATCGTCAACTTCGGCTTGCGCGCGCGTGCAACGAATGGCGGCAAGAACCCGGCCTGGACGAGCTACGAAAAGTTCCGCACCGTGATCGAGAAGAAAATGTTCTCGAACACAGAGGAATTGCTGCCGGTGATCTCGTTCAACGCGAAAGCGAGTGCCGAGGACGCGACCAAGCACGCCGACTTCGTGGCGCGCATGGTGGAGAAAGGCTATACGCCGAAACAGGTGCGCCTCTTGTGCGAATGGTATCTGCGAGTACGTAAATCATCGTAGGGTGGACGCGGCCGGCGAGTCGGCTCCGCCGTCCACGCGTGACGTATGCATGGCGTTGGCTATTCGAGCGTCACGCGTGGACGGGAAACCCGTCCACCCTACCATGGTTGGCGGGATTGGTTGATGGGCGCGCTTGATGTGTAGTCCCTGTCCCACCAAAGCCCGGTATGCCAACCACGTAACGCCGTGACGCGTTAAGATACACAGGACCGGGAAGGAATCCGGCCCGCCGCGAATTTCAGCAGGAGGCCTGTTTTGACTTACCTCATCGACCGACGCTTGCAGGGCAAGAACAAGTCTGCGGTCAACCGCGAACGCTTCTTGCGCCGCTACAAGGCGCAAATCAAGGATGCGGTGGGCCGGGCGATCAAGGGTCGCTCGATCACCGACATCGAAAACGGCGAAAAGGTCTCGATTCCCGTCAAGGACGTGAACGAGCCCCGCTTCGGACACGCGCATGGCGGTGTCTGGGAGACCGTCAACCCCGGCAATACCGAATACCAGAAAGGCGACCAGTTCAACCGTCCGCGCGGCGGTGGCGGCGGCGCCGGCCGCGGCAAGGCGGGCAACAGCGAGCAGACCACCGAAGACGATTTCATCTTCGAGCTGAGCCGCGAAGAATTCATGAACTACTTCTTCGAGGATCTCGAGCTGCCGAACATGATCAAGACGCAGCTGACCCAGGTCGTCGAATTCAAGAACCAGCGCGCCGGCTACAACATTTCCGGCACGCCCTCCAACATCCACGTGCTGCGCTCGCTGCGCGGCGCGCTCGGGCGGCGCATCGCCGTGGGCGGACCGTCGCGCAAGCAGTTGACGGCACTCGAACACGAACTGCGCGAGCTGCGCGAGAACGGGCTTGATGATGATGACCCGCAAGTCCTCGAGCTCAAGCACAAGATCCACCACCTGCACACGCGATTGCTGGCGATCCCCTTCATCGACCCGATCGACCTGCGCTACAGCAACCGGATCAAGATCCCGAAGCCGTCCACCGCGGCCGTGATGTTCTGTGTCATGGACGTCTCGGGCTCGATGGACGAGAGCCGCAAGGACACCGCCAAGCGCTTCTTCATCCTGCTCTACCTGTTCCTGAAGCGCGTGTACGAAAAGATCGAAGTCGTCTTCATCCGCCACCACACGGCGGCGGCCGAGGTCGACGAGAACGAGTTCTTCCACTCGCGCGAGTCGGGCGGCACGGTCGTGTCCTCGGCCCTGCACATGCTGAACAAGATCGTCAGCGAGCGCTACAGCAATGGCGACTGGAACAGCTACGTGGCCCAGGCCTCCGACGGCGACAACTGGGACAACGATTCGGTGCTGTGCAAGCAGATCCTGAACAGCCAGATCATGCCCCGGGTGCAGTACTACACCTATGTCGAGATCACCGACGGCCCGCCCCAGAACCTGTGGGAGCAGTATGCCGAGGTTGCGGCCACGCACCCGAACTTCGCGATGCAGAAGATCGTGACGCCGGCCGATATCTATCCGGTGTTCCGTGAACTGTTCAAGAAGCAGCCCAAATAAACGGTCAGCGAGGCCCGCTCATGCCAAGAGATCCCAACAACCCGCGCGCCCTGCCCGAACAGTCGGAGTGGACCTTCGACCTGATCGAACAGGCGCACGAGGAAATCCGCCGGGTCGCCAGGAAGTTCGGCCTGGACACCTACCCCAACCAGCTCGAGATCATCACCGCCGAGCAGATGATGGACGCCTACACCTCGGTGGGCATGCCGGTGTCGTACAACCACTGGTCCTTCGGCAAGCATTTCCTGACGACGGAAAAGAGCTACAAGCGTGGCCAGATGGGCCTGGCGTACGAGATCGTGATCAACTCGAACCCCTGCATCGCCTACCTGATGGAGGAAAACAGCCTGACCATGCAGGCGCTAGTGATCGCGCACGCCGCCTATGGCCATAATTCCTTCTTCAAGGGGAATTACCTGTTCCGCACCTGGACCGATGCCGACGCCATCGTCGACTACATGGTCTTTGCCAAGAACTACATCGCCGAGTGCGAGCAGCGCCACGGCATCGACGCGGTCGAGGAAGTGCTCGATTCCTGCCACGCGCTGCAGAACTACGGCGTCGACCGCTACAAGCGGCCGGCCAAGCTCTCGGTCGCGCAGGAACAGAACCGCCAGAAGGAACGCGAGGAATACATCCAGTCCCAGGTAAACGAGCTGTGGCGCACCCTGCCGCGGCGCGAGGAAGCCCAGAAGGATGCCGCCGCGCCGCCGCGCTTCCCGGCCGAGCCCGAGGAAAACCTGCTGTACTTCGTCGAGAAGTACGCACCGCTGCTGGAACCCTGGCAGCGCGAGCTGGTACGCATCGCGCGCAAGATCTCGCAGTATTTCTACCCGCAGCGCCAGACCCAGGTGATGAACGAGGGCTGGGCCACCTTCTGGCACTACACCATCCTGCAGGAGCTGCACAAGGAAGGCATCGTCGGCGACGGCTTCATGCTGGAATTCCTGCAGAGCCACACCAACGTGGTCTACCAGCCGGCCGCCACCAGCCCCTATTACAGTGGCATAAATCCATACGCGCTGGGCTTTGCGATGATGACCGACATCAAGCGCATCTGCGAGAACCCGACCATTGAAGACCGCGCCTGGTTCCCGGACATCGCCGGCAGCGACTGGATCAAGACGCTGGACTTCGCGATGCGCAACTTCAAGGACGAAAGCTTCATCGCCCAGTACCTGTCGCCCAAGCTGATCCGGGACTTCCACTTCTTTGCCGTGCTGGACGACGACCGCAGCGACAAGCTGACGATCTCCGCCATCCACGACGAAGCCGGCTACCGCTACGTGCGCCAGCAGCTGGCAGAGCAGTACAACCTGGGCAACCGCGAGCCGAACATCCAGGTCTGGCAGGTGAATACCCGCGACGACCGGGCGCTGACCCTGCGCCATACCCAGTTCCAGCGCCGTCCGCTGAACCAGCAGGCGCATGAAGTGCTGAAGCACGTGGCCCGGCTGTGGGGCTTCGACGTGCGCCTCGAAACGGTCGACCCGTCCGGCCGCGTGGTCAGCAGCCTGGAGTGCCGGCGCGAAAAACGCGCACGTTATTAATTGCTTGCGCAGCGGCGCGGCCCCCGCGCCGCCAGGCCCGCACCGCCCTGGTGCGGGCGTCTTCTTTCCCCTCTCTATATATAGTGGCGCACGCCACCCTGCCTCTCGTAAATCCCTTATTTATCTGATATTGTTCAATGACTATCTCGCGTGTTCACTGAGCCATATCAAGAGACGATAGGCACATAAGAGCCTCTTATGGTTTTGCCTTTGCGATAGAGGGGTTTACTGTTCAACAGTACGCCACTTTCCGTAGAAACTTCGTTATAGTTGGCAGAAACGCCACGAATGAATCATATGTTATTTGCTGACCAGCAAAACAGGCATGGAAAATTCGGTAGAAAGGCGTGCCTAGCCTCATCTTCCACACATCAAGAAAGGGTTCCATTCAATATTGCAAAACAACTAACTCATTCCGTCGTCAAGACACCTGCGACGCCTTTGCACTGATGAGCTCGTTTGCTTGTTTTTACAGGCAAATAGGCCCTCTTTGGAGGTATAAAAATGTATGTGCAAAAAAGAATTCGTAGGTATAATTCGCCGATGTCCCGGATGCGGCTCTTAGCATTTTGTCGTGTTTTGTGGGTTTAGTAGCAACAAAAAAGGTTGGTATTGGAGAAAGCAGGATGAATTTTTCGCACGAGAAGAACCCCGGGAAGAATTTCACTGGTATCGCCATTGTCATCGTCTTGCACTTGATCGTCGCATACGGACTGGTTACCGGTCTGGGTAAGCGCATGATCACCAAGATGATCGAACCAGTGGAGACCAAGATTATCGAGGAAGTCAAACCACCGCCGCCGCCGGATGTGCCGCCGCCGCCGCCGCCGCCGGAAATGAAAGCGCCCCCGCCGCCTTTCATCCCGCCGGTTGAAGTGCAGGTGCAGACCCCGCCGCCGCCGCAAAATGTGATCGCTAACACGACGCAGCAAAAACCGGCGACGACGGAAATCAACCGCGCGCCGCCGGCACCGCCGGCACCGCCGGCACCACCGGCACCGGCCAGGGGCCCGAGCCGTACCGAAGCGGTCGCCGACTTCAACACCTGCGCGAAACCGGAATATCCGAAATCGTCGCTGCGTAACGAAGAAACGGGTGTATCGACCATTTCGTTCCTGATCGGCGTGGATGGTCATGTGATGGATTCCAAACTCCAGAAGTCGAGCGGCTTCCGGGATCTGGATAAAGCTGCGCAGTCAGCTCTTGGTAAATGCCGATTCAAACCAGCGATGGTTGACGGCCAGCCGCAACAAGCGTGGACAGCGGTGCAGTACGTCTGGCAGCTGGACTAAACCGAGGCGGGACCACTCGTCTCAAACCATGATTTTCGTTGTCGATTGTCAGCGAACTGTTCATTTAAATTTTTGGAGGAAGCATGTTTAAGAATACCCGTTTGTCCGCTCTGCTGGCGGCTGTCCTGTTCTCGGCTACGGCAGCTTCGGCGCTGGTCTCCGCACCGGCCTTCGCTGACGCTCCGGCAGCAGCAAGCGCCCCGGCAGCTCCGGCGGCTGACGCAGCAGCAGCGCCGGCCGCTCCGGCAGCTGACGCTGCCGCCGCTCCGGCGGGCGACGCCGCAGCCGCTCCGGCCGCTGCAGAAGGCAAGAAAGAAGAAGCCGAGAATCCGTTCGGCATCCAGGCCGTGTGGGAAGGCGGCTACGTGTCGCGCGGCACCCTGATCATCCTGGCCATCATGTCGATGGGTTCGTGGTACATCCTGATCACCAAGCTGATCGACCAGATGAAGATCTTCAAGCAAGCGAAAGAAACCAACCAGAAATTCTGGAAGGCCCCTTCCATCGCTGCCGGTTCGTCGCAACTGACCGAAGGCTCGCCGTTCCGCTTCATCGCTGAAACCGGCACCAAGGCAACCCAGCACCACGACGGCGCCCTGCTCGAGCAGATCGACCTGTCGACCTGGACCACCATGCAGATCCAGCGCGCCGTGGACAAAGTCCAGTCGCGTCTGCAAGATGGCCTGTCGTTCCTGGCAACCGTCGGCTCGACCGCACCGTTCATCGGTCTGTTCGGTACCGTCTGGGGTATCTACAACGCACTGACCAACATCGGTATGACCGGTAACGCGTCGATCGACAAGGTCGCAGGTCCGGTGGGTGAAGCGCTGATCATGACCGCATTCGGTCTGTTCGTCGCAGTGCCTGCTGTTCTGGGTTACAACTGGCTGGTACGCCGCAACAAATCCGCGATGGAAGACGTCCGTTCCTTCAGCGCCGACGTGCACTCGGTCCTGATCTCGGGCGCCATGCACACCTCGGAAGCTGCACGTGCCGCCGCTGGCGCTAAAAAGGTTGGCTAAATCATGTCGATGAGTGTTGGCTCCGAAAGCGGAGAAGATCAAGTCCTATCAGAGATCAACACCACGCCACTCGTGGACGTGATGCTGGTTCTGCTGATTATCTTTCTGATCACCAGCCCGGTCGTTCTCAAACTGCAGAAGATTAACCTGCCGGTCGAGACCAACCAGGTTGCCAAAACCACGCCGGAAGACGTGAACATCGTCGTCAACAAAGAAGGCGAAATGTACTGGAATCAGCACAGGCTGGCCAATACCGACGAACTCTTCGAATTCCTGAAGAAAGAAGCGGTCAAGGTGCCCCAGCCGGAAGTGAAGATTCGTGGCGACCAGGAAACCCGCTACGAAGCCATCGGCAAGGTGCTTTACACGGCCCAACGTGCCGCAATTCAGAAGGTCGGTTTCATTACCGAACTGCCTGATAAGGGCTGATTCGATGGGATAAGCAGGGTTGGCGGCCTGGCCGCCATCCCTGCCCTGCATCCTGTCCTTTGAAAGGAAACCTCATGAGTATGAACGTTGGTTCTTCCGGTGGCGCAAGCGCTGATCCGGAACCGATGATGGAAATGAACATGACGCCGCTGATCGACGTCATGCTGGTTCTGATCATCATGATGATCATCACCATTCCGAAGCAAAACCATTCGGTCAACTTGAACATGCCGGTCGGTACCCCACCGCCGCAGCTCAAAGAGCCGACCGTGATCACGATCGACGTGGACTTCGACGGCACGATCCTGTGGGACAACGTCCCGATCCCGGATCGCGCCACGCTGGAATCCAAGCTGTCGAACGTGGCTGCCCAGGCCGATCAGCCGGAAGTGCACCTGCGCCCGAACAAGCTGGTCGAGTACAAGGTTGTCGCTGGCGTGATGGCTTCGGCCCAGCGTCTCGGCGTGACCAAGATCGGTATGGTCGGCAACGAACAGTTCCAGTAATCGCTTTGGCTATAATGAACACGGCAGGGTTTCCCTGCCGTGTCTATTTTGAATGAAAGATTTTCGATAATGTCCAAGTTCCGCCTCGCACACCTCGGCCTCGCACTGGCCGCACTCGGATTCACCGCCGCCGCACCGGTGGTTGGCCTGGCCCCGGCCTACGCCGCCGAAACCCTCCGCGCCGAAGTCGGCAAGCCGCTGCAGGAAGCGCAGCAACTGATGAAGCAGGGTAAGAACAAGGAAGCTCTGGCTCGCCTGCACGACCTCGACAAGGTCGGCAACAAGTCGGCCAACGAAACCTACCTGATCGAACGCACCCGTGCCGGTGCCGCCGCCTCGGCCGGCGATTATGCCGCCGCCGCGAAATCCTTCGAATACCTGATCGGCTCGGGCAAGCTGTCCGCCTCCGAAAAAGCGCAGATGTCGAAAGGCCTGATCGGCATCTACATGCGTGGTGGCGACCTGAACAAGGCAAACGCCGCGATCCAGGCCCAACTGAAAGAGCGTGACGATCCCGAACTGCGCGCCTACCTGCTGCAGAACTACTACAAGCAGGGCAACACCGCCGCACTGGAAACCGAACTGCGCAATGCCGAGAAAAGCGGCCGCATGTCGGAAGACCAGCTGGGCATGCTGGCCAACATCCAGCTCAAGAAGGGCGACAAGGTCGGCTACGTCAACACCATCGAGAAGCTGGCCGCCAATTATCCGAATGCCCGCTATTGGACCGACCTGCTGAACCGCGTGCAGGGCAAGCCGGGCTTCTCCGGCCGCCTGGCGGTGGACGTGTGGCGCCTGAAGCTGGCCAACAACCTGATGAAGAAGCCGAGCGAGTACATGGAAATGGCCCAGCTCGTGCTGCAGGCCAAGGCCCCGGCCGAAGCCATCAAGGTCGTCGACAAGGGTTACAAGGCTGGCGTCCTGGGCACCGGTCCGGATGCAGGCCGTCACCAGCGCCTGAAGGACCTGGCCGAGAAGACCCTGGCCGACCAGAACAAGAACGCCGCCGCCGACGAAGCCGCGCTGGTCAAGACCGGCGACAACGATGGCCTGGCCGACCTCGGCTACGCGCTGGTCCAGTCGGGCCAGACCGACAAGGGCCTGAAGCTGCTGGAAACCGCCGCCAAGGCGAGCAACCTGAAGTACCCGGAGTACGTCAAGCTGCACCTGGGCGAAGCCTACGCTGTCGCCGGCAAGAAGCAGCAGGCAATCAACACGCTCAAGACCGTCGGCGGCAAGGACGGTACCGCCGAGCTGGCCCGCTACTTCATCATGGCGATCAACAAGCCGCTCGCCGGCTGATCTGCCCCACCCTGCCTGTCCGCGGGCAGGCGTCGAGAAGCGCCCCTGCCCCGTGCAGGCGGCGCTTTTTTCTTGCCTGCGCGCTGAGGCGGCGTTCTCTTGCACACCGCGCTGCCCTGGTGCAATCCTGCCATTGCGCTGTGCAACATGCCAGTTGCCGTATAATCTGGTATTTCGCCTCGGAGCACGAATCATCCAATGAAGGTATTTCGCGGACTTCCCAACGACAGGGCACGCGCGCCCTGCGCCCTCACGATCGGCAACTTCGACGGTGTCCATCGCGGCCACCAGGCGCTGTTGGCCCACGTGACCGCCGCCGCGCACCGTCTCGGGCTGGAATCCGCGGTGATGACCTTCGAACCGCATCCGCGCGAGTATTTCGCCCAGCGCAGCGGGGATCTTTCGAAAGCCCCGGCGCGCATCGCCAACCTGCGCGACAAGCTGGAATCGCTGTCCAACGCAGGCGTCGACCGCGTCATCGTCGAGCATTTCAACGAACACTTCGCGGCCATGTCGCCGCAGGACTTCACGCAGCGCGTGCTGGTCGAGGGCCTGCACATGAAATGGCTGATGGTCGGCGACGATTTCTGCTATGGCGCGCGGCGCGCCGGCAATGTCGCCATGCTGCAGGGCGCCGGCAAGGAATACGGCTTCGAGGTGCACAGCCTGCCCGCCGTGCTGCACGACACGACCCGGATCTCCTCCTCGGCCGTGCGCGCCGCGCTGGCCGCCGGCGATTTCGACGCCACCCGCGCCCTGCTCGGCCACCCTTACGCCATGTCCGGCCACGTGATCCATGGCGCCAAGCTGGGCCGCACGCTGGGCTTTCCGACGCTGAACCTGCGCGTCGCCCACCGTCCGGCCCTGGCCGGCATCTTCGTGGTGCAGGTGCACGGCCTGGCCGAGCGGCCGCTGCCGGCCGTGGCCAGCCTCGGTGTGCGCCCGACCGTCGAGGATGCCGGGCGCATGCTGCTCGAAGTCCACGTGTTCGACTATGCGCAATCCTGCTACGGCAAGATGGTGCGGGTCGAATTCCTGAAAAAGCTGCGCGACGAAGAAAAATACGTCGACCTGCCTACCTTGAGCGCCGCCATCGAGCGCGACGCCAGCAACGCCCGCGCCTGGTTCGCCCAGCGCGCCGGCGCCCTCACCGCCACCGATCGAATTTGAACGTGCTTGTCCGGCTTCCGCGAGGCGGCAACCACACGTCCATGCACAACAGCAGTCCATCCTAGAAAAATCCTATGTCCGATACGAAGACCGGTCCAAAAGGACCCAAGCAAGGTGCCAACAAGGCCGAAAGCAAATACCCGGTCAACATGACCGACACGCCCTTCCCGATGCGCGGCGACCTCGCCAAGCGCGAACCGGGCTGGGTCAAGCAATGGCAGGACAAGAAGATCTACGAACGCGTGCGCAAGGCCGCCGCCGGCCGTCCGAAGTTCATCCTGCACGACGGTCCGCCCTACGCCAACGGCGACATCCACCTGGGCCATGCCGTCAACAAGATCCTGAAGGACATGGTCGTCAAGTCGCGCACGATGGCCGGCTTCGACGCGCCCTATGTGCCGGGCTGGGATTGCCACGGCATGCCGATCGAGATCCAGATCGAAAAACTGTACGGCAAGAACCTGCCGACCGCCGAAGTGCTCCAGAAGGCGCGCGCCTATGCGCTCGAGCAGATCGACCGCCAGCGCACCGGCTTCATCCGCCTGGGCGTGCTGGGCGAATGGGACAACCCCTACATGACCATGGCCTACGGTAACGAGGCCGACGAGCTGCGCGCGCTGGGCACCCTGCTGGAAAAGGGTTACGTCTACCGCGGCCTGAAACCGGTCAACTGGTGCTTCGACTGCGGTTCGGCGCTGGCCGAGGCGGAAGTCGAATACCAGGACAAGCGCGACCCGGCGATCGACGTCGGCTTCCCGTTCGCGGAACCGGAAAAGCTGGCGCAGGCCTTTGGCCTGGACAAGCTGCCCGAGGGCGACGGCTTCATCGTGATCTGGACCACGACCCCGTGGACCATCCCGTCGAACCAGGCGCTGAACGCGCACCCGGAAGTGACGTATGCGCTGGTCAAGACCGTGCGCAACGACAAACCTGTCCTGCTGATCGTCGCCAAGGACCTGGCTGCGGCCGCCCTCGAGCGCTACAAGCTGGAAGGCGAGATCGTCGCCGAGACGACCGGCGCCAAGCTGGAAGGCATCCGCTTCAAGCACCCGCTGCATGCGGCCGATCCGTTCTACGACCGTACTTCGCCGGTCTACCTGGCCGACTACGTCACCACCGACAGCGGCACCGGCGTGGTCCACTCCGCCCCGGCCTACGGTATCGAAGACTTCCAGTCGTGCAAGGAGCACGGCATGAAGGATGACGAGATCCTGAAACCGGTGATGGGCGACGGCCGCTTCGCGTCGACGCTGCCCTTGTTCGGCGGCTTGACGATCTGGGATGCGAGCAAGCCGATCTGCGCCGCGCTGACCGAAGCCGGCGCCCTGTTCGAGTTCAAGATGTTCCCGCACAGCTATATGCACTGCTGGCGCCACAAGACCCCGATCGTGTATCGCGCGACCTCCCAGTGGTTCGCCGGCATGGACCTCACCCCGAAGGATGGCGGCCCGACCCTGCGCGAGACCGCGCTGGCCGGCATCGCCGACACGCAGTTCTTCCCGGACTGGGGCCAGGCGCGCCTGCAGGGCATGATCGCCAACCGCCCGGACTGGACCCTGTCGCGCCAGCGCCAGTGGGGCGTGCCGATGGCCTTCTTCATCCACAAGGAAACCGGCGCGCTGCACCCGCGCACCCCGGAACTGCTGGAGCTGGTGGCCAAGCTGATCGAAGCGAACGGCATCGACGCCTGGCACAAGCTGGATGCGCGCGAACTGCTCGGCGAAGATGCCGACACCTACGAAAAGAACCGCGACACGCTGGACGTCTGGTTCGATTCCGGCTCGACCCACCAGACCGTGCTGCGCGGCTCGCACAAGGCACAATCCGCCTTCCCGGCCGACCTCTACCTGGAAGGCTCGGACCAGCACCGCGGCTGGTTCCACTCGTCGCTCCTGACCTCCTCGATGCTGAACGGCGCGCCGCCCTACAAGGCGCTGCTGACCCACGGCTTCACCGTCGACGAGAACGGCAAAAAGATGTCGAAGTCGCTGGGTAATACCATGGCGCCGCAGAAGATCTCCGATACCCTGGGCGCCGACATCCTGCGCCTGTGGGTGGCCTCGACCGACTACACGGGCGAGCTGTCGATCGGCGAAGAGATCCTCAAGCGCGTGACGGAATCCTACCGCCGCATCCGCAACACGCTGCGCTTCCTGCTGGCCAACACCTCGGACTTCGATCCAAGCAAGAATGCCGTGCCGGTGGCCGAGATGTTCGAGATCGACCGCTACGCAATGGCGGAAACCGCGCGCCTGCAGGGCGACGTCGCCGCCCACTTCGAGCGCTACGAGTTCCACCCGGTGGTCGCGCGCCTGCAGAACTTCTGCTCGGAAGACCTGGGCGGCTTCTACCTCGACATCCTGAAGGACCGCCTGTACACCACCGGCGTGGACTCGATCTCCCGCCGCTCGGCCCAGACCGCGCTGTGGCACATCGCGCACAGCCTGCTGCGCGTGATGGCGCCTATCCTCTCCTTCACCGCCGAGGAAGCGTGGGCCGTGTTCGCCGGCGAGCAAGCTTACCGCGATGCCGACGAGACCATCTTCACGCAGACCCTGTGGGCCTTCCCGGAAATCGCCGACAAGGAGGCCTTGCTTGCAAAGTACGCGCTGCTGCGCGCGGTCCGCGCCGACGTCACCAAGCAGCTGGAAGAAGTGCGCGCGTCCGGCGCGATCGGCTCCTCGCTGCAGGCGGAACTGGCGATCAAGGCCGCCGGCGAGAAGTACGCCACCCTGGCCAGCCTGGATGATGACCTGAAGTTCGTGTTCATCACCTCGCAGGCGAGCGTCGAGCAGGTGGCGGACGCGGCCCAGGAGGCGGTGGCCGTGACGCCGTCGGAAGCGGAGAAGTGCGAGCGCTGCTGGCACTACCGCCGCGACGTCGGCCACGATCCGGCGCACCCGGGCCTGTGCGGCCGCTGCACGAGCAACCTGTTCGGCAGCGGTGAGAAGCGCCGCTTCGCATAACATTGATTGAGCCCGTCCCCGTCCGGCCCGTCCGGATGGGGATACCCTTCCCGCTCCCTCGTCCTCATCGACATGGCCACCAAAAAAAAACCAACATTCTCCGCCGTCTCCTCCAGCGCCAAAGGCAGCCTGGCGCCCTGGCTCGGCATCGCCTTCATCGTCATCCTGATCGACCAGATCACCAAGATCACCATCACGCGCATGTTCACGCATGGCGAAGAGAAGCCTTTGACGGGCTTCTTCAACCTGGTGCTCGCGTATAACGAAGGCGCGGCCTTCAGCTTCCTGGCGGCGCAGGGCGGGTGGCAGCGCTGGTTCTTCGCCGGCATCGCGATCGTGGCGGTGCTGTTCATCATCCACCTGCTGCGCAAGCACGCCGGCCAGCGCATGTTCTGCTGGGCGCTGGCCTTGATTATGGGCGGCGCGCTGGGCAACCTGATCGACCGCGTCGCCTATGGCCACGTGATCGACTTCCTCGATTTCCATTGGCGCGGCATCGGCCACTTCCCGGCCTTTAACGTCGCCGACAGCGCCATCTGCATCGGCGCCTTCCTGTTCATCGTCGACGAACTGCGCCGGGTGAACAAGCACTGAACCAGCACTGAGCGGAGAGATTTCATGAGCATGGACCTGAAGGGCAAGAAGATCGTCCTGGGCCTGTCGGGCGGCGTGGCCTGCTACAAGGCGGCCGAACTGTGCCGCGCCTTGACGAAGGAAGGGGCCAGCGTGCAGGTCGTGATGACCGAAGCGGCCACCCACTTCATCGGCGCGGTGACGATGCAGGCGCTGTCCGGGCACGCCGTCTACCTTGATCAATGGGACGGCCGCATCCCCAACAACATGGCCCACATCGACCTGACGCGCGGCGCCGACGCGATCCTGGTCGCGCCCTGCTCGGCCGACTTCATCTTCAAGCTGGCCCACGGCGCCACCGACGATTTGCTGTCGACGCTGTGCCTGGCGCGCCCGCACACGGTGCCGCTGCTGGTGGCGCCGGCCATGAACGTCGAGATGTGGGAAAAGCCGGCCACCCAGCGCAACGTGGCGCAATTGGTTGACGACGGCGTCGGCATCTTCGGCCCCGCCGCCGGCTCGCAGGCCTGCGGCGAAACCGGTATGGGCCGCATGCTGGAACCGCACGAACTGCTGGAAGAATTGGTGGCGTCGTTCCAGCCCAAGGTGTTACAAGGCAAGCGCGTGCTGATCACGGCCGGCCCCACCTACGAGGCGATCGACCCGGTGCGCGGCATCACCAACCTCTCGTCCGGCAAGATGGGCTATGCGATAGCCCGCGCGGCGCGCGAGGCCGGCGCCGAGGTGACCCTGGTCTCCGGCCCCACCGCGCTGGACACGCCGCACGGCGTGCGCCGCATCGACGTGCGCAGCGCCCGCGAGATGCTGGACGCGGTGATGGACAAGGTCGGCGGCCAGCACGTGTTCGTCGGCGTGGCGGCGGTGGCCGACTGGCACGTCGAAAACGCCAGCGAACACAAGATCAAGAAGGACGGCAGCGGCGCGCCCGTGCTGCAGTTCGCACAGAATCCGGACATCCTGGCCAGCGTCGCCGCGACCACCTCGCTGAGCGGCTGGCCCTACTGCGTCGGCTTCGCGGCGGAGTCGGAAAACCTGATCGAGTACGGCGCCGTCAAGCGCGAGAAAAAAGGCATACCTTTGCTTGTAGGCAATATCGGCCCGCAGACCTTCGGGCAGGATCAGAACTCGATCGTCCTGTTCGACGACAGCGGCCACACCGTCCTGCCCCGGGCCGGCAAGCTGGAACTGGCGCGCCAGCTGGTCTCCGAGATCGGCAAGCGCCTCGAACAGCGTTCGCTATTGACCTGAAGAGCGGGCCTGAAGATCCACCCTGTATCACGACATGAAGCAATGAAGAACATCGACCTGAAAATTTTCGACCCGCGCATGAAGGACTTCCTGCCGGCCTACGCGACGCCCGGCAGCGCCGGCCTCGACCTGCGCGCCTGCATCGACGCCCCGTTGACCTTGGCGCCGGGACAGACCGTGCTGGTGCCGACCGGCCTGGCGATCCACCTGGCCGATCCGGGTTATGCGGCCATGATCCTGCCGCGCAGTGGGCTCGGCCATAAGAACGGCATTGTCCTGGGGAATCTGGTAGGCTTGATCGACTCCGATTACCAGGGCCAGCTGATGGTCTCGACCTGGAACCGCGGCCAGGCCGCGTTCACGCTGCAGCCGATGGACCGCCTGGCGCAGCTGGTCGTGGTGCCCGTGCTGCAGGTGGGTTTCAACGTCGTGGAGGACTTCCCGGGCAGCGACCGCGGCGCCGGCGGTTTCGGCAGCACCGGCAAACAATAAACAGATAGAGGAGCTCATGATTCGTCGCCTGCGTATCGGCGCACTGCGCCTTCCCGCATTCGGGATTTCCCTGGCACTGCTGCTGTCGGCCTGCGGCACGCCGACTCCGCGTCCGATCGGGTCCGAACCCGGCATCGCCGCGCGCGCACCCGAGGCGCCGGCCCTGAACCCGCAGATGGCGGCCGCCGCCGGCACGCTGACGACGATGGCGGAGCAGCAGGACCGCCTGTACAAGGTCGCCGCCCCGCTCCTCATCCAGAACGCCGAACTGTGCAAGGGCCAGGCGCGCAACCTGCTCGGCTTCACCGCCAAGAACCGCTGGTCCTACCCGGGCGACTACAACGAGGCCGCCCACGTCGCCTTCGGCATGGACGAACGCCTGCAGGTGACCGGCGTGCTGGCCGGCAGCGGCGCCGCGCGCGTCGGCCTGCAGACCGGCGACGTGCTGCTGTCCGCCGGCGGCAAGCCGCTGCCCACCGGCCAGCACGCGCTGACCCAGGCCGGCGCCATCTTCAACAAGATCATCGCCACCCAGGCCAGCATGCCGATGACGATCGAGCGCCGCAACAGCGAGCGCCAGATCGCGATTCCCGTCACGCGCGCCTGCGCCTTCGCCATCGAGCTGGGCAACGCCGACAACGTCAACGCCTACGCCGACGGCGCACGCGTGCTGGTCACGCGCGGCATGATCAACTTCACCCGCGACGACGACGAACTGGCCTTCGTGCTGGCCCGGACCATGGCCCACAACATGCTGAACCACGCGGTCACCCAGGGCAACAAGGAAACCATCGCCAGCATCATCGACAACCTGCGCAGCATCACGCCGGACACCTCGATGCTGATCGGCAGCGGCGGCATCCGCGCCATGCCGGCCGGCGCCGATGCGGCGGCCGACCGCCTGTCGATCTACCTGGCCGCGCGCGCCGGCTACGACGTGGACCAGGCCCCGGCCTTCTGGAAGCGCCTGGCCGAAGCCTATCCGCCCTCGGTCCTGAACGGCTACAGCGCCAACCACCCGGCCCTGCCGGCCCGCCTGGCGGCGGTCGAGAAGGCGCTGGGCGAGGTCAAGAGCAAGCGCGCCGGGAAGCGGGCGTTGATGCCGTGATCGCTGAAAGCTTGATTCAGCAATACCGTCACTTCAGCCACTAGCTCGTCGTTCCCGCGCAGGCTGGAACCCAATTTGCACGAACATCCGTTAGCAAACGCTGGCGGTACGCGCCGAACCTGGGTTCCCGCCTCCGCGGGAACGACGCGTTTACACATCCTTCCTGCAATTTTTGTATCATTGCCAATCCGCCCCCGAATTCAAAAGCAAGAACCGGGAAGCCCCAGCACACCATCATCCCCGACAATCCGTCTCCGACCACCGGGGACAACAAGCATGAACACTGCCAACCTGCTGCGCCTCGTCGCGCTCGCCGCCATCTGGGGCGGCTCCTTCCTCTTCATGCGCATCGGCGCGCCCGTGCTCGGGCCGGCGGTGCTGATCGAATTGCGCGTGCTGTTCGCCGCGCTGTTCCTGGCCGGGGTCGGCCTGGTGCTGAAGAAGAAGCTGCAGCTGCGCGCGCACTGGAAGCATTACTTCATCCTCGGCTTCTTCAACTCGGCCCTGCCCTTCCTGCTGTTCGCGTTCGGCGCGCGCACGCTGTCGGCCTCGGTGCTGTCGGTGCTGAACGCGACCGCGCCGATGTGGGGCGCGCTGGTCGGCGCCGCCTGGTCGCGCCAGGCGATCAGCCTGCGCACCGCGCTCGGCCTGCTGCTCGGCACCGCCGGCGTCGCCCTGCTGGTCGGCTTCGATCACGTCTCGAGCAAGCCCGGCGCCGGCATCGCGGTCGTGGCCGCGCTGGCCGCGGCCCTGAGCTACGGCATCGCGAGCCAGTATGCGCGCTCGGCGAAAAGCGTCGAGCCCTTCGCCAACGCCCACGGCACCATGTGGTCCTCGGCCGTGATGGTGCTGCCGGTGCTGCCCTTCTTCCCGGCGACCGGCGCGCCGACGCCCGGGGTCATGGGCGCCGTCCTCGCGCTGGGCGTGCTGTGCAGCGGCATCGCCTACATCCTGTACTTCCGCCTGATCGAGGAAGTCGGCACCACCTCGGCGCTCACGGTCACCTTCCTGAACCCGGTGTTCGGCATCCTGTGGGGTGCGCTGTTCCTGGGTGAAGTGGTCGGCTGGTACACCATCGCCGGCTCGGCCATCGTGCTGGTCGGTACCGCGCTGGTCACGGGTTTCGTGCCGCGCTTCAAGCGCGCCGCGGCGCCGGCGCTGCCATCGAGATGACGACGCATCGGATCGACCTCGAGCTGCCCGCCGGCTACCAGCCGCGCTACGCACTGGCCTTCCACGGCCGCGATGCCCAGCAGCTTGCCGAACGCGTCGACAGCGACGGCCCCCAGGCGCGCATCCGCAAGGGCGTGCTGCTGCAGGGCGTGCCGGTGCAGCTCGAGGTCGTCCTCAAGCCGGATCACGCCACCTGCACCATCGAGGCCGATGGCGACGCCATCCCGGAACCGGCCCGCCACGCCCTGGTGAACATGCTGGGCCTGCGCATCGATCCGGCGCCCTTCGAACAAGCGGTGCAAGGCGACCCCTTGTTCGGCCCCGTCGTGCGGCGCGAGCCCGGCCTGCGCGTGATCCAGTCGGCCACCGTGTTCGAAGCCCTCACCTGGGCCATCATCGGCCAGCAGATCAATCTCTCCTTTGCGATCGCGCTGCGGCGCAGTTTCATCGAGCAGGCGGGCCGCCCGCATCCGGGCGGCCTGTGGTGCTATCCGGAAGCGCTCGACGTCGCCCGTCTCGACATCGAGCAGCTGACGAGCCGCAAGTTTTCGCGTGCGAAGGCCGAGACCCTGCTGCGCCTGGCGCGGCTGGTCGCGGACGGGGACCTGAGCCTGGCAGGCGATGCCGACCTCGACGCGACCGCCGCGCGCCTGCTCGCCGTCAAGGGCATCGGTCCCTGGACCGTGAACTATGCCCTGCTGCGCGGCTACGGCTATCCGGATTGCTCGCTGCAGGGCGACGTTGCGGTACGCAGCGCCATCGCCCGTTTGCTGGGCAGCGCGACGCGCCCCAACCTGGCCGAAGCCGAAGCCTTCCTGGCCGCCTACCGGCCGCAGCGTACGATGGCCGCGGCCTACCTCTGGGCCAGCCTGGAGCACGATAAGCATCCTCAAGGCTAGGCGGCGCCCCGCTTGCCGGACTGGCGCTAGACTTTTTGTCTCATCGCCCCCAGAGGATCAATTGAAACTGCACATTTATATTGGCGTATTGCTGCTGGGCTGCAGCGGCGCCCTCCAGGCCCAGGCCGCGCCCCGGACGCAGGCCGCCGGCGGGGACGATCCGGGCGCCTATCTCTCCCTCGAATTCGGCAATGGCCGCATGCATGGCGATAACGACGTCGGCACCCGCTGGATGGGCTGGCGCGCCTTTGAGGCGCGCGCCGGCCGCGAGGAAGCGAACCCGTTCGGCCCCGGCCGCATCGACTTCGTGCACTACAACGAAGGCCACCCGGAAAACAACCACCGCGACGGCTTCGCCCTGCAATGGGTGGCCGTGCGCCCGCTGTTCAGCCGCCTCGAGGGCGAATTCGGCCTCGGTCCCTACCTGAGCATGAACACGACCATCGTCGACGGCCAGCAGATCGACGATTCCAACTGGGGCGTGCTGCTCAGCGCCGCGCTGCGCGTGCCGCTCGACATGCTGCCCGAGGGCACCCACCTGCGCATCGGCCTGAACCACACGCTGATGCGCGATGCGCACCGCTCCACCGCCTTCCTGCTGGGCATCGGCCGCCAGTTCGGCCCGGCCCGGCCGCGTCCCGACACCGAACCGGCGGCCGGCCCATGGTGGCTGGGCGGCTCGATCGGCCGCTCGATCACCAACTTGTCGGACACGGAAGGCGCCAACGCCGGCACGCTGGAAGCGCGCCACTACCTGGACGGACGCTTCGCGCACTGGGCGGTCTCGGCCAAGCTGATCTGGGAAGGCGACGACGGCCGCCGGGTCGACCGCGACGGCATCGCCGGCCAGGTCTGGTATGTCCAGCAAGTGACGCCGCGCTTCGCGATGAGCGCCGGCATCGGCCCCTACATCGCCCGCAACGACCGCGACGAGGACGGCAAGACGCGCGGCAACCTCTTGATCAGTTTCCAGGCCGAGCGCGCGCTGTCGCGTGCGACCCGTGTTTTCGTCAACTTCAACCGCGTCAAGACTTTCCGCCAGACCAATGATCGGGACCTGTTCCAGCTCGGCCTCCTGAAGCGTTTTTGAGCCTAGTTCCAGCGCGGCAGCCCGTCGAACTGCTGCGCGCCCTCGCCCGAAAAGCGGATCAGTTCGGACAGCGGCACGGTGGCGAGGTTGTCGCTGCCGTACTCGCCGCCCAGTGCGCTGGGAATCTTGAGACAGTACTTGCGCCCGGCCGCCAGCGGCCCGAGCGTGGATTCCGCCAGGCTGACCTGCTCGGGCATGTACCAGTCCTTGAGGAATTCCTGGTTATAGGACAGGGCGTCCAGGGCGGCGCGGTCCTCGGCCACCGGTTCGCAGCACAGGTTCTGGGGCGACAGGCGCCAATACATGCCGTCCATGTCGCGGATGATCAGGTTGCCGAAGGCATTTTCGCCCAGCACTTCCACCGCGTTCAGGCCGACCCAGCCCCATGCCTCGTTTATTTCTTGAACAGTAATCATCGTCGCTCTCCAAATCAAACGCCGTCCTCCTTTCGACCGGATGAGCCTGGAGAGGTTGCGTGCAAGGAGACAGCGTTTGAGGTGCGTCGAACTCAGCAATCGGGACGCCAGAACGACAGAAGCCCGATCAATTTTCACTGATCGGGCTTCTGTCGGTGGACTCGCGTCCGGAATCTGGTTGCGGGGACAGGATTTGAACCTGTGACCTTCGGGTTATGAGCCCGACGAGCTGCCAGACTGCTCCACCCCGCGTCTGATGGTTCGTATTATACGCAGCTTCCCCGGATTAGGCAATGGCAGTCCCATCGTCCCTTCGATGCGGGGCATGCACCGTCCGGATCGGGGCCGGATACCGGCGCCGGATTGCGGCACAGCCGGGGCAAACCGGTGTAAAGTAAGGGCAACGCCAACACCTGTTCTTTTCCATGAAATTCTGCTCCGAGTGCGCCCATCCGCTCACGGTCGCCGTTCCCGAAGGCGACAACCGCCCGCGCTACGTGTGCACCCATTGCGGCACCATCCATTACCAGAACCCGAAGATGGTGATCGGCTCCATTCCAGTATGGGAGCGCGACGGCGAACTCAAGGTCCTGCTGTGCAAGCGCGCCATCGAGCCGCGCTACGGCTACTGGACCCTGCCCGCCGGTTTCATGGAAAACGAGGAAACCACGAGCGAGGCCGCCGCGCGCGAGACCGAGGAGGAAGCCGGCGCCAACATCAGGCTCGGCCCGCTGTTCACGCTGCTGAACGTCGCCCACGTGCACCAGGTGCACCTGTTCTACCTGGCGGAGTTGCTCGACCTCGATTTCGCACCGGGCATCGAAAGCCTGGACGTGGGGCTGTTCACGGAAGCCGAGATCCCCTGGGACGACCTGGCCTTCCCGACCATCCGCACCACGCTCGAACTGTTCTTCGCCGACCGCGCCCGGATCCGCGAGGGCGGCGGCTACGGCGTGCACACCCAGGACATCACGCGTCCGATGCGCCGGTCCGACGATGCGGCGCCTGAACAACCGGACTGACGCCGCATCCACGAGGACCGCATGATCCCCTGGCTCGAGGCGAATACGCCCTTCCCCGACGTCTCCGAAGCGCTGACCACCGATGCGCCCGGGCTGCTGGCGGCCGGGGCCGACCTGTCGCCGCGGCGCCTGTTGCAGGCCTACCGGAACGGCATCTTCCCGTGGTTCTCCGAAGGCCAGCCGATCCTGTGGTGGAGCACCGACCCGCGCATGGTGCTGTACACCGAACGCTTCAAGGTCAGCGACAGCCTCAGGAAGACGCTGCGCAAGGTCGAACGCTCGCGCCTGGAAGGAGGACGCTGGGACGTGCGCTTCGACACCGCCTTCGACACCGTGATGCGCGCCTGCGCCGCGCCGCGCAAGGATGGCCCGGGCACCTGGATCTCGGACGACATCATCGCCGGCTACACCGGATTGCACCGGATGGGCCATGCGCATTCGTCGGAAGTGTGGCTCGATGGCGAACTGGTGGGCGGCGCCTATGGCGTCTGCATCGGCCGCATGTTCTATGGCGAATCGATGTTCGCGCGCGCGACCGACGCTTCCAAGGTGGCGCTGGCCTACCTGGTCGCCTTTTTGCGCGGCCACGGCGTCGCCATGCTGGACTGCCAGCAGGAGACCGGCCACCTGGCCTCGCTGGGCGCGGTGCCGATCCCGCGCCGCCAGTTCCTCGAGCACCTGCGCCGCGCGATCGACGAAGCGCCGATCGAACGTTGGGAAGTCGCGCCACCGTTGACGACCTAACGGTGTGCGCGGCCGTCTTTGGCTACAATGGTGTCAAACGTCGTCCCGAGAGCCGAGAGCATTGCATGACGCATCTAAATGACCTGCCATTTTCCACGCTGCAGTTCTACACCACGGCGCCCTATCCCTGCAGCTATCTGGATGCGCGCCAGGCGCGCTCGCAGGTGGCCACCCCGTCCCACCTGATCAACGCGGACGTCTATTCCGAACTGGTGCGCAACGGCTTCCGCCGCAGCGGGATCTTCACCTACCGCCCCTATTGCGACGGCTGCCGCGCCTGCATCCCGGTGCGCGTGGCGGTGAACGACTTCACGCCCAACCGCAGCCAGCGGCGCGCCTGGAAACACCACGGCAACCTGACGGCCATGGTCGCCAACCTGTCGTTCTCGGACGAGCACTACGCGCTCTACCTGCGCTACCAGACCACGCGCCACGTCGGCGGCGGCATGGACCAGGACAGCCGCGACCAGTACGCCCAGTTCCTGCTGCAAAGCCGGGTCAACACGCGCCTGGTCGAATTCCGCGAGCCCGACGGCACCCTGCGCATGATCTCGATCATCGACGTGCTGTCCGACGGCCTGTCCTCGGTCTATACCTTCTTCGATCCGGACGTCGTGGGCGCCTCCCTCGGCACCTACAACGTGCTGTGGCAGATCGAGCAGGCGCGCGAACTGGGCCTGCCCTATGTCTACCTGGGCTACTGGATCGAGCAGAGCCCGAAGATGGCGTACAAGATCAATTTCCGGCCCCTGGAAGCGCGCATCGACGGCGTGTGGGGCGTGCTGGAACGCTGAGCGTATTTGCGGCAACGCACAAGCGTACAAGGTAGAATGTCGTGAATTCACGATCGTATAATCCATGGCCGATAAATTCCTGTACTCGCTTGCCCGTCCCCTGCTGTTTTCCCTGGATGCCGAAACGGCCCACAACCTGACGCTGCCCGCCCTGCGCCGTGCCGCCGGGCTGGGCCTGACCGGCATCGTCAGGAAGCCGGCGCCGGATCCGCGTACGGTGATGGGCATCACCTTCCCCAATCCGGTCGGCCTGGCCGCCGGCCTGGACAAGGACGGCGCCTACATCGACGGCCTGGCCTCGCTTGGTTTCGGCTTCATCGAGATCGGCACCGTGACCCCGCGCCCCCAGCCGGGCAACCCGCGTCCGCGCATGTTCCGCCTGCCGGCCGCACGCGGCATCATCAACCGCATGGGTTTCAATAACGGCGGCGTCGACGCCTTCGTCGCCAACGTGCAAGCCTCGCGTTTCTACCAGGAGAAACAGGGCGTGCTCGGCCTGAACATCGGCAAGAACGCCGACACCCCGATCGAACGCGCCGCCGACGATTACCTGGAATGCCTGCGCAAGGTCTACCCCTACGCCAGCTACGTCACGGTCAATGTCTCCTCGCCGAACACCAAGAACCTGCGGCAGCTGCAGGGCGCCTCCGAACTGGATGCCCTGCTGGCCCAGCTCAAGGGCGAGCAATCGCGCCTGGCCGACGAGCACGGCCGCTACGTCCCGCTGACCCTGAAGATCGCCCCCGACGTCGACGGCGACCAGATCCGCGACATCGGCGCGGCCCTGATCCGCCACGGCATCGACGGCGTGATCGCCACCAACACCACGCTGAACCGGCGCGACGTCGAGGGCATGAAAAACGCCAGCCAGCAGGGCGGCCTGTCCGGCGCCCCGGTGTTCGACCTGTCGAACATCGTGATCCGCGCGCTGAAGAAGGAAGTCGGCGACGCCGTGCCCATCATCGGCGTGGGCGGCATCCTGCGCGGCCAGGACGCCAAGGCCAAGATCGCAGCGGGGGCGCAACTGGTGCAGCTGTATAGCGGCCTGATCTATCGCGGGCCGGCGCTGGTGCGCGAATGTGCGAATGCGCTGCGCAGCAAATGACACCCTTCGGGGTCAGAGCCCGGTTCACTCGGGTGGGCTCTGACCCCGACTGACCAGATCATCATGAAAAAACACCAGCTCGGCCAGACCGACCTGAACGTCACCCGCATCTGTCTCGGCACCATGACCTTCGGCGAACAGAACACCGAAGCCGAGGCCCACAGCCAGCTCGACTACGCGATCGAGCGCGGCATCAATTTCATCGACACCGCGGAAATGTACCCGGTGCCACCGTCCGCGGGCACGCAAGGCGCGACCGAGCGCTTCATCGGCAGCTGGCTGAAAAAGAGCGGCAAGCGGGCAAGCATCGTGCTGGCGACCAAGGCCGCCGGCCCGAACCCGAACCAGACCTGGATCCGCGGCGGCCGCCAGAACCTGGACGCCGCCAACCTGCGCGTCGCGCTGGACGCAAGCCTGAAGCGCCTGCAGACCGACTACGTCGACCTGTACCAGCTGCACTGGCCGAGCCGCAACGTGCCGATCTTCGGGTCGAACAGCTTCGACCCGAACAAGGAACGCCCGGGCATCGCCATCGAAGAGACGCTGGCGGCGCTGGGCGAGCTGGTCAAGGAAGGCAAGATCCGCCACATCGGCGTGTCGAACGAAAGCCCGTGGGGCGTGTGCGAGTTCATCAAGCAGGCCGAAACCAAGGGGCTGCCGCGCATCGCCACCATCCAGAATCTGTACAACCTGACCGCGCGCGCTTTCGAAACCACGCTGCTGGACGAAGTCTGCTACCGCGAGAACGTCAGCCTGCTGGCCTACAGCCCCCTCGCCTTCGGCCAGCTGAGCGCCAAGTACGTCGACGACCCGCAGGCGCGCGGCCGCCTGACGATCTACCCGCCGACCTGGAGCCCGCGCTACCTGCGGCCGGCGGTGTTCGCAGCGGTCAAGGAATACGCGGCGCTGGCGCGCGACAAGGGCTTCACGCCGGCGCAGATGGCGCTGGCCTGGTGCTACCAGCGTTGGAACGTGGCGTCGACCATCATCGGGGCGACCAATCTCGATCAGCTCAAGGAGAATATCGATGCGGAGCAGCTGGCCTTGTCGGACGAGGTGGTGGCTGCGATCGATGCGATTCATGCGCGGTACACGAATCCGGGGCAGTAGCCTGAACCGTCGCACACCACAGGACAGCAAAGAATGTCCGCCACGCCGCGCAGATCAAGTCGTGCGAAAGTTCTGCAAACTCGACTTCAGTTTGGCCCCGCAACTGGTAACGTCATCTTCAAAAGCAATCGATACCCCACGGACGTGGTGACGCGGGGAGCCACTGGCAATCGTGCAGCCATTGTGGCCGGAAACAGGGCAGCTGCAGGCATCGCCTATGCACGCTACTGGAATACCACCGACCTTGAAGTGATTGGCCTGGACATTCACAACCTTGCCGCCGTGGGATGTGGTGTCGCCTAACCGGATAACCTTGCGCATGCTGTCTCCTGTCCAGGTTGAGTTTCAGTGCCCAGCAGCGCCCTCTGTCTGCGCAGCTGGTTGCTCGTTAACCTGGGCGATCGACCCGACCGTCGGCGGCTTGTAGTTTTCCGGATCGATGGATGGCTGGACGCCGTTCTTGAAAAGGTCGCGGTCCTGCTGCCTTTTGCGATTCGCCTCGGTCGGCGGGCTGATGAACACGATGCTCGCGCCTGCAGGATCGCGCAGGTTGATGGCCACCGAGGTCCCGCCATTCATGTAGCTCCCCATCACGCCAAGCGCCATCTGCATGAAGAAGGTAGCGGCTCCCGTGTTGCCAAGACGACGGTCGGTGTTGATAAATTGCGCGGTCTTGCTGGTGTCGATCTCGGGGCCGCCCTGTGCTGCATAGCTGTGCAGCACACCTTCCAGCGCCAGCTGTTGTTCGGCATTGCCGCCGAAGGCGCCGACGATGCGCGCCGGGCCTGTTGCGCGTTCGCTTTCGGACAGGGTTTGCAAGGCGGTTTGCCAGCCCGCTTCCAGGGTTTTCTGACGCTGGTCGCGACGCTTTACCGGCTTGCCGTGTTCGTCCGCGAAGTTGACGAATACAGGACGGTGGATGTAGCCAAGCGAAGGCAGGTCGTCGAAGGCTTTCATCTGGTTGCGGTTCCAGGGCACCGGGAACCAGGGCGTCGGTTTCCAGTCCTTTGGCGGATCGTTCAGCCAGCGTCGGAAAGCAGCCAGTGAAATGTCGGATTCCTTCTTGTCGAATACCGGACGCTTCGCGAAGGCGGCCGCAGCCGGCAACCATTCGGCAATCGTGGGCTGGCGATCGCTATGGAATTTGTCTTGATTGGCCAGCTTCTCGGGTGTCGGCACGGAGCGCATCAGCTGGAAGTACATCCGGCGCAGGTTTTCCTGCAGGTAGTCGTTGTCCGGATCGTCCCATACGTAGGGCCGCAGCGGCTCGACACGTTCCCGCCGGGCAAGGACGAAGACGGCCGTCGAGTCGGGCATCTCGGGAATGTAATAGCCTTCCCTGATGAGTTGCGGCGCTCCAGGTGGAAGATCGCTGTCTCGTGTCGACGAACTGTCGTCGGCCAGCAAGACTATGTACGGCAGATCCGGATGGGCGTCGAAGACAGCGAATACCTGTTCCAGCAACTGGTCGGGGCGCTCGCTCAGTTGCCATGAGCCGGTGACGAACAAATGCCAGGCCATCCCGGTGCCCTCGGCGCTACCGGCCAGTCCCGCTATCGGCCGGATCTCGCTCGGTTGTTTGGCAGGATCGGCGATCGGGCTTCCAGCATAAAAGGTAGGAGCACCCCAGAACATCGGGGATGGCTTGGCGCCGTTCTCCAAGGCGTCGCAGGCACGACCACCGCTGATGCCTATCTTGTCGAAGGCGCCCCACGCATATTTGTTGGGATCCTGTTCACGGATGCTGGTGAATGGTGTTCCGCCTTGCAGGGCATCCCACAACTTCCCCTGCCGGTATTTTTCGTAAGTGACGCCCAGGCCGATCACTTCCAGCACGTATTCCCGGCGCGCTTTCTCGGAATGCGCCGCCGCTTCCTGCTGCTTGAGCTGCAGGTTCTTCTCCTGCCACGCGCGTTCGCGCGCATTCGCGGCAAGCGAGGAATACAGCCATTTACCGCCGAACAGCAGGATGACCGCCACCAGCGGCACACCAAACCAACGCAGCCTGTCCATCGTCGTCTCCACGGTTACATTTGCCAGTTCCGGGTGCAGTATCCGGAAATCGAAAACCAGCCACAGCAGGAATAGCACAGGAAAGGTGACCGCGGCACCGGCAACGTGCTTCCACGCCCTGGGCCGCTTGAGAGTTCCTGTATCGACCAGCGCCGGGTCGCTCATGGCGTCACCTTCATTGCGCTCATGTCACCAACGCGCTTGGCGGCAGTCGTCTCCGACACGACGATATTCCACAGCTTGCCCGTCGGTAGCGGCAGGCATGCTGGCAGTACACCCGAGCTGTAATACGTGGCGTTGCCTTCGATGAGCTCACGCCGCCACTGCGGTTCACACTGAAGATAGGTATCGAACTGGGCCACGAACTTCTGCCAAATCATTATTCCAGGGCGGGCTCTGTCCTTTGACTCTGGCTTCTTCAACCGCCAGTCAGCAACAGCACACAAATAACCATAGAATTTCTCATCGCTCGACGCTTTCCCACTACCGATCGCGACGTCAT
>Ga0265780_10001032_pt1 | contig 40771 bp, 38 predicted proteins | sample P1T30metagenome_FD_192432 | JGI IMG/M metagenome (GOLD analysis project Ga0265780, IMG submission 192432) | Plant litter microbial communities from East Loma Ridge, Irvine, California - P1 T30 | ecosystem: Environmental > Terrestrial > Plant litter > Unclassified | place: USA: California...
TGATGGAGACGAGCAAGAAGAAGCTGGGAGCGGACCATCCAGACACGCTAACCAGCATGGCCAATCTAGCCTCGACTTACCGGAATCAAGGGCGGTGGGATGCAGCAGAAGAGCTGGAGGTGCAAGTGATGGAGACTCGCAAGAAGAAGCTGGGAGCGGACCATCCTTCCACGCTGACCAGCATGGCCAATCTAGCCTCGACTTACCGGAATCAAGGGCGGTGGGATGCAGCAGAAGAGCTGGAGGTGCAAGTGATGGAGACTCGCAAGAAGAAGCTGGGAGCGGACCATCCTTCCACGCTAACCAGCATGGCCAATCTAGCCTCGACTTACTGGAATCAAGGGCGGTGGGATGCAGCAGAAGAGCTGTTTGTGCAAGTGATGGAGACGAGCAAGAAGAAGCTGGGAGCGGACCATCCAGACACGCTGACCAGCATGAACAATCTCGCACACACACAGAAATCACTTGGTCAATTAGTAGAGGCTATAAAACTAATGAGAGAATGCGTACAGCTTTGCCAGCAGAAGTTCAGACCTGATCATCCTAAATTGTTATCTTCTTTAGCAAGTCTATCTCAATGGGAGGCAGAGCATGCGGTTGCAAACTTAGAGATTGTGTAACTTAGTTGATGCAATGTAATTCATGTACTGTCAAGACAAATATAAAGTGTACCCTCTAAGTCGCCTTTGCAATCCAGTCATGGAAAGCTAGGTAAAGCGAGCAGCTTAAGCCTATTTGCAGCTGGTTACCCACCCAACTAGTAATTTGTCATGAATTTGCTACCGCAATGAAAGTAATACAGGCTAAAAACTTGTAAGAGCAATGTAATAACACTTCCCGTCCGCATTGAAATATAAGGAAACGTTCAGAGATCAGATGATCAAGTAATCAATTCGTTGTTGATAGAAAATACGTACAAAGAGCGTATGGCACTCGCGAGGTGCAGGTGCCTTGTAAGGCACTACCAAGTCACGCTAGTCCATTAGCCCAGCGCTAGTCCTAATCAAAGCTAGCTCTCTCTCCTCCGCGGAAGTGCCAAATGGTGGTAGGAAGGATCCATAACAAGATAGTGTTTACACTGTCTAATAGCGTTAACTTAGTATGTAAGATACATTAATACTGTGTTAAGTTACTGTGGGCAAGCAGTGTTCAAGCCACTAGCTTGGAAATAGCAGGCTAGCTATTCCAGATCTTGGCTACTGACGGGATGGTTATTCGTCGAGCTCGGGCAAGGCTATCCTAGTAAGACAGGGATTCTGTTAAAGCTGAGAGTGCGGAAAGGGTGAGGCCGGTTTTGCAAGGAGCTGTAATTGATTAAAAGTTCAGAAAAGTTTGTGTTGTATTGTGGAAATGATGTGGTGGTTGGTAAATGCGATGATGCTGGATATAGCGCTGAATATACTGACTTATGATGTGGAGCGATGCCTCTGTGGCTCGTTTTGCCTTCTCCTGTGTCTCGCGTTTCCCGTGTTGGTTATACTGTCTTCCTCTTTCTGACTTCATTGGCTGAGATGTCTCCTCATCCCGGCACATGGTGTATACTATCTTCCTCTTTTTAACTTCATCGGCCGAGATGTCTCCTCATCCAGGCACATGGTGCTGGTGCAGTCCAGGAACTTCATACCCACTGACCTCAAGGCTGACTTCAGCACCATGTAGCTTGCGAAATTTCGTCCTCGCATCGCCATAACGATCCCTCTCCAGTTCATCCGGATACAATCTGCACAGCCTCTCCACTTCCCTCTTAGGGATGCGCATTATGCACACAATCTTCACCTCAGTGTCTGCACGCCGTGTCTCCTGGAGAGACAGACATAGGGACTCTATGCCCATTTCGCGCTCGAAGCGAAGGAAGGACGTGTAGAGCGTGTGTTGATGAGCGTGAGCAGGAGGTGGAAGGTTTGCGCCTGGTACAAGGGTCGTTGGTGCAGCTGGCTGAGTAGTGGGAGGTGGAGGGGGTACGTTCTGGTTGTGGTGATGATGAGCATGATGCGCGTGTGCATGACCGTGCCCGTGATGATGCGGGAGACCGCCTTGCTGGAACTGCACGAACGGCATCGCAGGCGGTGGTGGTGGGTTGCCATCAGCACCATTCAGCCCTGCTGTCGTCGAAGCCAGAGTGTTCGTCAGATTCTGCACCTGCTGCTGCAGCGCATACACTTGCTGTCCCAGAGCATGGTGCACAGCTTGGACCTGGACCTGAACTGCCGGTGGGAGACCTGCCAGCGGCCCTCCTCCCTGCATACCCATCCCAGCCTGTCCAAGCTGTGCTAGCATTGCAGGTGTGCCCATGGCGCCGCACCGCATGAATATCCACAAGCTCTTCAGGTTCGGCAGATCGAATTTCAGGCTGCGCTCCGTGGTCTTGCTACCCAGATAGCTCGTCCATAACCGCAGGTCCTTCTCGCGGATCCGGAAGTACACACATGTTATGTGGTGCGACGCTGGTGAGGCGACCACGCGGAAGATGTTGCAGTCAGACGGATGTGTGAAGAGGAACTTGTTCGCACTGTACAGTGTCTTTACGCTCTCGTCGTAGATCTGCTTGTTTGCGAGTAGAAGGCTGACACCGACATCGTGTCGCATGGGCGCTTGATTTGGCCACCAGAAAGGGTACGGAGACACCAGCGTAAAGGTGTAGATACGCTCGCGCAGCTCTCTTGGTAGGGATAACAAGAGCGAGAAGGATGGGTCGGGCGAGGCTGTCTGCGGGGCGGTGGAAGGCGTGCTGGTAGACAGATTTCGGAGGCGCACTGGGCGGCTTGGTGTCTGCGGAGGATCATCGAGCATGGTGGTGTCGGAGGAGCCGCTACTCCCCGTTGACGACTGCGACTGGGACCGCGATAACGGAGTTGAAGTGCGTGAGGCCATCTCTGGCAAAGGTCGGACGAGAGCGCTGCGACTGCGACTGCGTGGTGGATGTTATGGTAGGGCGTGCTGCGCAGGCGAGGTTGAAGGCTGTGATAGCGGGGTTCGTCGTCGTTAGGGAACAGCAGCACAAGCCTTGCTTGCGCAGCTCGTCCCTTTAAGAGACGCGCTGTATGGGGCTGGAGCAGCGGAGTCGGGTGTTGGGAAGTGGGAAGTGCGTGTGCATGTGCAAGTCTCCGAACTGTCATCCCATGTCGAACATGCTTCGCGCCCAGCCTAGCACATCTCCAGGTGTGTAAACTTCAAGTCCCGAATAGCTGTTACACCTCAGCCACCTCAGTCTCTTCCTGAGGTCCTTCTCTATGCTTGATTTGTACATACACAGCAATGCAAACAATCCCTTCGTCATCATGTTGTTTGTCATATAGAGTGCTTGTTCTACGCATCCATCGTCGGACATCGGTTCCCCACCTCGTGTCACTGGGTTGCTACACCATAAGCACACACGATCTTAGGTAAGTTACAGGAACTCATTTTTCAAGTTCTGCGGAAATCATCCTCACGCTGTGAAGATGCGGAATACACGGTCTCTCCATCACGTGCTCCTTCAGATAAGAGAATCACTCTGATAAACATTTTCCTCATTAGTAACGTCTGTTTGTAGACAATCATTCGACTTGTCTCATGATACCGCTGTTTGGTCTCAGATGCCTCGAAAACGTTGCGAACCAGATTAGCGACGGTGGAGCGCGGCTGCTGTCCAATAGATTGGTGGTGATTGACGATGCAGACTCGCCTAACTCGTGGCTTTGTAGTAAGATGCCGCGAAAGAACATGTCCTGGCTGTATGTCGTGCACGTGAGGTGAAGGTGATCGGGAGGGTACGCTGCATTAATGCGCATACAAACAACGGTGCTCCGTAGACCCTTGGACTTGGGAGTGTTTCGCATAATCTGGGGAAGGCACGGCAGAAGAAGCGCGCGAATGCTGGCGGCGCCTTCCAGAGGATCGCATTCGATCAACTGCCGCCTGTATCGTGATTCGCGCCTGCCTGGGAGAGACCAAAAAGCTGCCGAACGTCGATGAGCTAGAATCTTCTCTCACCGCAGTATGTTGACTTGATTTGCTTGCTGTAGCAACAGAACCTGACCCCCTTCTTTCAAGTAGCCGCTTAGTGGGGCACGACCCGCCTGGAAAACAATAATTCACGTGTTGTTAGCCCTGTCCGCAGGTGCGTCCGTCTACGCTCGACCTACTTCGCTTTCAAATTCCCTCCCTACACCGCGCTCACCGCAACTGCTCGACTTCTCTCTTGTACAAGCTGCCCTGCCGCTGCAACACGCCCCAACGGCACTTTTACTCGTCCTCCCGCTAGATACCCCTCTCTTCGCCGACTTTTGACACACCCTCTTGCCATAATGGACATCAACCAGGTGTTGGAGGGCACTTTTTCGCCCGGTACGCTGCCCTCACCGCGTTTTAATGGCGTCTGGGCCTGGACTGACTTTTAACAGATACGAACATCCGTAACAGCGCCGAGCAGCAGCTCCAGCAGGCCGCCGACTCCGATTTCGTAAGTCTCCCCGCAGTCAGAAGGCTGCATTTGCGCATACCCGAACATGTTGACTAACAGCCTTGTCTCACTCTAGCCACAATACCTCTCGATACTCGGTGGTGAGCTCGCAAATGAGCAGGCCGCATCTGGCATCCGAACCGCCGCCGCCCTCGCCCTGAAGAACGCATTCACCGCACGCGAGTACGCCCGGTTACGTCAGGTCCAGGAACGATGGACCAGCCTCGACAGCAACATCAAGCAAGAAGTCAAGCAACTGGCCCTGCGCACACTCGCCACGCCCGCTAAGCAGGTCGGCTCCGCAGCCGCCCAGTTCATTGCCTCCATAGCAGCTATCGAAGTACCCCGCAACCAATGGCCGGAGCTCATGCCTGCTCTCGTGGAGAGCGTGGGACAGGGCACAGACAGCCAGAAGCAGGCGTCACTCACCACAATCGGCTTCATCTGCGACACAGACGACCAGGAGCTTAGGGATGCTCTAGGCCATCACTCGAACGCCATCTTGACTGCTGTTGTGCAAGGCGCCAGGAAGGAGGAGACCAACGGCGACGTCCGCGTGGCCGCGATCAACGCACTGAGTGACTCGATAGAGTTTGTGCGGTCCAACTTCGACAATGAGGGCGAGCGCAACTACATCATGCAGGTCATCTGCGAGGCCACACAAGCCGACGACAACCGCATCCAGCAGGGCTCGTATGGCTGCTTGAACCGTATCATGGGCTTGTACTACGACAAGATGCGCTTCTACATGGAGAAGGCTCTCTTTGGACTCACGATTCAAGGCATGAAGAGCGACGAAGAAGATGTTGCGAAACTTGCTGTGGAGTTCTGGTGCACAGTCTGCGAAGAGGAGATTTCAATCGAGGACGACAATACACAGGCACAGTCAGAGGGCTCGACCGAGCTCCGCGAGTACTTCAACTTCGCCCGTGTCGCCACCCAGGAAGTCGTCCCTGTGCTACTCGAGCTTCTTGCCAAGCAGGACGAGGACGCTGATGACAACGAATACAATACATCGCGTGCCGCATACCAATGTCTGTCGCTCTGGGCGCAGTGTGTTGGCAGCGGCGTCATGCCACCGGTCCTTGCATTCATCGAGAAGTACATCCGTTCAGAAGACTGGCACTACCGAGACGCATCCGTGTCCGCCTTCGGAGCCATCATGGAGGGCCCGGAGGAGTCTGTTCTGGACCCCATCGTCAAGCAGGCCCTGCCCACTCTCATTGGCATGATGGATGACCAGAACATACACGTCAAGGACTCCGCAGCCTACGCTCTTGGCCGAATCTGCGAGGCTGTTCCCAGCGCGCTTGATGCACAGCAACATCTTCCGCCACTAATCAGTGCTCTTTTCAGCGGGCTCTCTAGCCATCCCAAGATGGCAGCGTCGTGCTGTTGGTCGCTCATGAACTTGGCAGACCGCTTTGCGGGTGAGCCAGGATGCCAGACCAACCCACTATCCGCACACTTTGCGCAGAGTGTGCAGCATCTGTTGACCGTTACCGAGCGTGGTGATGCCGACAATCAGCTCCGAACAGCAGCCTACGAGGTTCTGAACTCTTTCGTCAACAACGCCGCTGGTGACAGTGTAGCATTCGTTGCCGAATTGTCAGAAGTCATCCTTGGACGCCTTGAGAAGTCGATGAATCTTCAGGCACAAGTCGTCAGCGTGGAGGACAAGCTCACGCTCGAAGAAATGCAGACAAGCTTGGCTAGTGTGGTCATGTCCATCGTCCAGCGCCTGGAAGGCGACGTCCGGCCGCAGTCGGATCGCATCATGCAGATTCTACTCAGCCTCCTATCATCGCTGCCGCCCAAGTCAAGTGTCCCAGATACCGTGTTCGCGGCTATTGGATCCATTGCTACGGCCCTCGAGGACGACTTCCAGAAGTACATGGAAGCTTTCTCGCCCTTCCTGTACAACGCTCTCAACAACCAAGAGGAGCCGGCACTGTGCTCCATGGCCATCGGTCTGGTGGCAGATATCACACGTTCACTTGGCGCGAACGTTCAGCCGTACTGCGACGCTTTCATGAATTCTCTACTCAACAACCTCCGAAGCCCCACGCTAGGCAACCAGCTCAAGCCTGCCATCCTGCAATGCTTCGGCGATATTGCACATGCTATCCATGGCGCGTTCGAGACGTATCTGCCAGTCGTCGCCACGGTCCTTCAGCAGGCAGGACAGGTCACGCTGACTACCGAGGGCAACTTCGAGATGATCGACTACATCACTTCATTGCGCGAGGGTATCATGGATGCATGGGATGGTGCCATCGTTGCCATGAAGAGCAGCAACAAGACCAACCTTATCGTTCCGTACATGGATTCGATCTTCGACCTTCTGCGTACCATTCAGCAGGACCCCAACCGCACTGAAGGACTTCTTCGTACTTCCTGCGGCGTTGTTGGTGACGTCGCCGAAGCCTTCCCAGGAGGAGAGTTCCGAGAGTACTTCCGCCATGATTTCCTCACCGCGATGGCTCGGGAGGCTCGCTCCAATCAAGACTTCACCGACCGAACTCGCCACACTGGCCGTTGGGCCCGCGAGCAGATCAAGCGACAGATTGGTATGTCAGACCGTTTCATCAACAATCCGTTCGAGGCATCTCGACACGCCGTCATGTCCTCATAAGCCGACGCAACTCCCCCAATATATTTAACACACGACTGACCCCGTCCACAGGCGGAAATCAAGGGGTGATGGCTTGAACAGCCAAAATCAGCCCATTCCCCTCCCCAGCCCTTCCCCAGCCCCACGACACCTAGCTGTCAATTCACCGCTACGCTAGACATCTCACTCTCCAAGGTCGAGTGTCTAGTTGTCGCTGAATATGCAGAATTTAGGTTCCAGCATCTTGATGCAATTGCTCCCCATCCTGAAGAGATCGAAGGACGAAGATCGAATTGCCAACACACCTGCCCAATCACACTTCTCGCTGCCGCTGCCGCATCCCCACCACCAACACCATCACGAGATACCTTGGATGAACGAAAGCGCTGCACTACCAGTAGATTTCGGCGCCTTTTCAAGGATGGCACGACACAACCCATGTCAATAGCTCGTCTGATGCGGGACTACACCTCCGAGGAAGAGTTCCGTCGACATTTCGTCGCCACGTTGGAAAGCTTTGAAACACAGAGCTGGGATTGGAACGTGACAACTGAATAACAATCTCCCAACATACCCTTACACCGTCCATCCGCATCCATACCCATACCCAGCCCTTCGCCATCACAGCCAGCCGTCGAACCGCACAGCACCTCTCCACACCAATCATGTAGCACCAACTTTTGTAGGCAGGGCCTTGCGCCTTTGCCAGGAGAACTTTAGACATCCGGATTTCCACATCTTGCGGGGCGTTTATCCCACTTGTTTGATCAGGGATGCAGCTGGCTTGTAGTTGTAGCCGCTTGATAATGCACCAAAAAAAGCTTATAACCTGCTGATGTGCTATGATGTGGTGATAGTCTGACGTCCTGACTCAAAGATATGCATGCCGGACATCGTGCGGTCATAACCCTAACCCTAAAAAAAAGCTCAAACTCGGATACTCGACTATCAAGTGAGACCTCAAGAGCAAATTGTTCGTACGGAAAGAGCGGAAATTCGTATTCGCGTTATCATTATCTACTACACACACCGACTCTCACCACTCTGCGACATCATCTCCTACAGCTCCTTCTTCAGATTATGCTCTGGCCGATGATCCGTCTCGTAATCCACATGCACGTATGCGCGCTCCACATCTGGCAAGCTCTCCAGCTTGATCTGCAGCTCCTCGGCCACATCGTGTGTCGCCCTGAGCGTCTCGTCGGGGTCCATAACAATGTCGACTTCGACGATCAGGCGCGGGCCGGAGTGGTATGCGCGTACGGTGTCGATTTGCTTGATGGCGGGGGAATGTGTCATTGCTGTTGAGATGTTAGTACCGTGAGAGGATACGTGGTGGGTGTGGTGTAGCTTACAGATATACGTGATATGCTGCAGCATATTCGTGTCCGCCGTGACACCAATGAGCAGCTGAAACTCGCTGTACGCCGTGCGACTCCAAAGAAAAATGATAAGAACAGACAGAATCATCGCGCCCATCGGATCCAGCCACCACACCAACTTACTCCCGCCCACACTGGTCAGGACACCGAAACCATTGATACTAAGATCGTTGCGGTGATCCTCCCACAAAATACGCACCTGGCTGTACTTGTTCCTCAGCGCCCAGCAGTACAAGAACAGGCCAAACTTAGTCGCAAACGCAATCGCGACCGCGATGACAGACGGCAGCGAGAAATCGTTCTTGTCGGGCCCCTTGTGCTCGACGACGGTGCGGATGGACTCGACGATAATGACGACGCTGACGGTGATCATAAGCGCGCAGAAACAGAGGTTCCCGGCCGTTTCTATACGGGCTTTTCCAGAGGGGAATTTGCGTCCGTCGACGCGTGCGACTGCGCGGTTGCAGAGGATCAGGGTGAGATTAGATAAGGGGTCGAAGAGGGAGTCGGCCATGGTGGTGAAGATACTGAGCGACTTGGAGGATATGGCAGCGTACAGCTGCAAAATCGCAAGGATGATATTGGCCGCGAAGGACCCTATCACAGCGATTTTGTACTGCAAGTGGTTGGCATCGCCTTCTTCTTTTGCCGCGCGCCGGTGGTCATCGACCGGCTTGAGCAACCGCTCGATGTTCTCATTCTGCGCTTCGTAGAACTTCTCAATGTTGCGCGCACTTCGAGCGCGCTTGTTCAGAGTTAGAGGCCCGCATCCGTCGCGCTTGCGGGAGGTGTTAGCTCGGATGAGAGCCATTTCCGACTCGGGCTTTATGGCGGCGGACAGGTGGTATGGGTCATTGTACTGCGGCGGGGACTGGGACTCCAGGTCGGCGCCATCTTCGCTGGCACGGTGGTGCGAGACATGGCGGTGGGCAATGGGGTCTTCGGCTGCGGGTGTCGTCTCGATGGCGGTGCTATTGCCGTTGGCTGCTTTGCCGACGGCGTGTTCGGATGCAGCGTATGTGTGCGAGGCGATGTGCGGGCTAGATGTTCGTTCTGAGCGGTGGGGATGCGTGTGGACTGCATTGTGAAGTCAGTATCAGTATGCCCGTACTGAGGTGTGTTCGCGGTGTTTCAGGCGGGCACGTACATGGCTGCGGTTTCATGGAAATGGCGCGATGCAGATCAGGTTCCGACGACATGTTGCACGACGCTTAGTAGCAATGCTATGGATGTGGGGGAGGGGTAGAGGGTGAAAGTAGAGGGACCCCTCGTGCGGCGGTGAGGTCGTGTGAAGTGGCCAAGGTTCATAGTGCCTTCCCAAGCGTGTGAGCCAAGTACTGGTAAGCTTGCACGTGGGCTGGGTTGGAAGGCCCGATGATGCTTTGTGTGCTCAAAGACTTGAGATTGTAGAACATCACGAAGAGTCTGCTGCTGGAAATGCGTTTCCATAACCATTCTGTCCATCTTTTGGGTACGTTGATGCATGCCATCTAACTGCCAAACCCAGATTCTCGAGCAGCTAATGGAGAGCTTATCGATAGTCTACCATACGAAGAGCCAACTCAAAGCATGTCATGCAGCGCAGTCTCCCCTGCGTCATAGCGTTGTGCCATGTCCCACAACAACGACCGACTCGCATGATCACTGCCCGTATTCCTGCAGTGCCACATATCCATACATGAGCGTTGTTGCTGACTGCATCTGCATATTCAAGTCACCAGCTCGCCTCGTCTCCGAAGCGAAGATCTGCAACCGACGCCTTCTCCGCAAAGCTCGTCCCGCAGCACCCGCTCCACCATATCCTAGCGCCAAAGAAGATACATGTACACATTTCCTCAACAATGCCATGTCACGTACTCGCTGTCAGTACATGCACTCCAAAAAAAGATCCAGCCAGCCAGCCAGCCTTCCTTGGCACCGAACCCAAAAGTAGTCTGTTCACAATTAGCCTGAGCATGGCTTGACTCGCAGCAACAGCAGTGTGGAGAAAGCGTCTATAGCAGGATCTATTATAGGGGAACGACAACGTCCAGCCTCTAAATTTCGTATGGCTATGTAACTCTGCACCCTCCACAAAACATCGATGGAAAGGACCACGCTCTATGTATTTAGCCATTCTATGCGACTGACCGGAATTTGGGGTATTGCTAGAGCCCCGTGTCTGTAAATGTGAAACGAGTGCGAATGTCGTTGATGTACAGTGTGATGAAGGTAATGCAGAAGGAGAAGCGAAATAGAAGAAACGGTACGAGAAACCACTTAGCCGAACCGATGCGTGCAAGAAGACTGCCGAAAAGAAGCCTCCTGAATGCCGTGACGGGCATCAATGTGTACGTGCGCTGCAACAAAAGAAGCAACCGTGAGATGAAAGGCAATCAAAGCAAAGAACATTCGAAAGCTATCTTTCGTGTCACTCTCGCTACCACACATCAATTCATCCTTTTCTCCGACCGCAAAAGTAATCGCCCGCAGCCCTGCCCCTTCTCTTATATCGGTTGATGAACAACGGCAAGGGTGCCCGCCCTAGCTGCGGCTATCACTACCCATGCTCGTGGAGACGGATGGCGTTTCTCGCGTGAGTGCAGGGTGCAACCTGGGTAATGCCCGGTGGTTGTATGTACGAATATACCCCAGCACCTTCTCAGCCAAGGCACGAACTACGAACCTGAACCTGCAAGAAATCCGTTCGCCGCAGCAACAAGGTTTCTGCGTGGCTGTTCTGGAATTAGTTGCCGTGCATCCAGCAGGCGGCGCCGCCGCCGTTGCCTTGGTCCTGTGCCGTGCCGGCGTACTCGTAGTCGTTGATGCCATAGGGGTTCTCGAGCATGTCTGGGAGATTGGTGTCCCACATCATGTCGTCCCAGAAGTTGTTGAGGATGGTAGGATCGTTGGCGTTGGCCCAGGTTGGTGTTGCTGGATTGTAATGAAAAGCTTGCTGTTGTCCAGCGCCAAGTTGAGCGTGGGCGTTGAGTTGCATCTGGGCGGCGGCCATGGTGTTGACGGGATAGGGAACCGGAGCCTGGTACTGCTGCTGTGGCGATAGCGGCATGGGAATCGCCATTGGAGTCTGTGGCATCGCCGATCCATACGTCTTGTAAGCCTGATAGAGCTTCGCGACGGCATCGCGGCTTCTCTTAGCTGCGATGCTGTAGTCCTGTGCAGACTCGAAGAAATGCAGGGCTGTCTCGACGGCTGTCCTCCACTTGCGCACCTCCTCCGGGATACTAGCGTCACTGAAGAGCGAGACGAGCGGGATCATGCAGGCCTGAAAGCAGAACCACACACCGTTCCATCCGGAGAGGAGGTCCGGCATGCACTCTTGGCTGATGTCTTCGATCGTCTTGAGCGCCACGATCCTGCACTTGCCCACCGCCACCTTCTCTTCTGCACTTAGCGCCGAAAAAACGCATCGCCGCAACGCAGTCGTGAGCAAGTATGGTCGATGGAGGATGATCCTGATGTTCTGGAAGCGCCACTTCATGATGAGCCTGATACGGCGAAGGAACTCCGGGCACGGCTCCTCGGGATTGAGCAGGATGGAGGGTAGCTCTTCATACCATTTCAGGAGCTGTGCATCGTGGGCTGCGGTCTCGGAGGGGGAGAGCAGTGGTGATTCGACAAGGCGATCCTGTATCTTAGTGGCGATCGAGCAGAAGACGGAAGAGTGGATTAGCGGGAGGATCTTGAGCTGCTCGATGTACTGCGGGCTGTTCGGGGGCGGAATGGTGGGAACCTTGTTTTGTCTGTCAGCCTCGCTGGAGCTTCTATCATTGGTGGGATGGAATCATACCGCATTGGCAGCCGTCCCGGGCTTCAAGACTGTGATCGAAGGTCCCATTCTGCCCAATGAGGGTCGTCCGGTTGTTGTAGACGCCCTGCGAGAGTTGAACGTACGTAGTTAGTTTCGGTCTCACATGCACTTCATACATTCAGTACTTACCATGCATCAAGACAAAATAGACTCCACCAAATGCGCCTTCGCATCTCTGGAGAAATCGACTCCTCCCAGCCAGGCATCATCAAGTGCTGTCCCGTGTCGCTTCTCTCGGAGTACTCGCGATGCAGTCCCAGAGCTGTTGCCATGCGTAATGCGCCACCCATGAGCGAGTGCGCCTCATTGGGTCGGTTGAGATAGTGCATGTAAAAGCCACTCATGATGGCTAGCGCTTGTAGTACCTCAAGGTTACCACTTCCAAAAGACTCCAGGGAGAGGTGCTGTCTTGAACGGTTGAAGTAGACATAGTGTGCCTGGTTGTCTGTGTTAGAAGCCACGAGAGATCCCAGAGCGAAGACAATGTTGAGCAGGCACAGCCATTGAGAGTCTTTCCGGTTTCCGTACATGTAAGTGGACCAGAATTTGCGCTCATCAATAAGGGGAAAGAAAGGATGTACGCGATCGAAGTAGCTTTCGAGCAGCTCTTGGCCATGCGTGGAAGAAGGTAAAGCCAGGGGGCTGGGATCCATGAGCTCTGGTGGCGGAGAGCTCGCTCGACTGGGCAAAGCTGTTTCTGTCATTTGTTGTGTAATGACATTACGAGCTTCTGGTGCACATCTCACGATGACCTTCAATGCTGCTGTGATGGACGAGATACCGACATACGAGGACAACCGATCGACGGACATCGATAGGCCGTTGACGTCGTCCGAAATACCCTGCACACGGATCTGATGCTTGCGAGCCTCATCCCAGAAAGGTTCTTCTGGTGGGGCCTGTTCGAGTGCTTCCAAGCTGTCCGCGCCGTCAGAGGCTGTATGAGCTTCTGACATTGCGCGTCCTTCGATGCCAGATGGCGATCTGATTTGAACCGGTGCCGGGGAAGTCAGAGCCATCTCAAGGAGCTCCTCTCGTGGCAGGCTTGCCAGAGCCTCCAAGTCCTTGGATCCATATAGCTTATTAAGCACGGTCTTGTACTGCTCAATATTGTTCGAGAGTTTGTCTACCAGTCTATGCAATTATCAGCATTTTCACATTGACTTTCTTTGAGCATGCTCACTTCCTGCTGGGTACGACTCTCTGTGCGGGTTTCGAGTAGGCACATGCCTGGGGTCGGAGTCAGCTCCGATCAATCTCACTTTGAGTACATTCAGGTTTCGTTTACTTCAGGATGCTGATACCACTGGCACTGTCCGCACGGTTGCGAGCCATCGCATCGAATTTTCCGTCTCCTACACTCAACGCAAGCGTTACTTGTCGAAATGCGTCGAGAGCCTGGCGGCCGTGATGGCTTCCCCGAGCTGTCGGTATCCGCACCAGGCGAACGCAGCCCGTTTGAAGACTGAAATGTGTGGAACATGATGGCGGCTTGACTTTGTCGAGTTCGAGCCAAGATGTCGAAATCGGAGATCTTTCTAGTACCTAGCGTGGTCACGCTGGCATCTATGCAGTTGCCTTCTCGAGACTAGATCCGTTTCGCGCACGCCGACGGTGGAGGGTGAAGATGACCGGTGGAGCCCAAACTCTGGTATTCGAGACGCCCAATATAAGGATTTTGAGTGGAACGGAAATGCTCTACCAGGGTATCAATGTGAGTGAACCGGTGGTAGAGTGGCGATGCGCATATGCAAACGGTCCAGCTGTATGTTCCTCAGGTGTTTTGACTTTAAGCATTTATTTCAGGCTGCAAATTGGAAGTGGTCGGGGTCCCTATGCCTTTGCATGTGCTAGCTAGCTTTACCATGACGTTACGTCCACACCCACACAGGATCGTGACATTGGCGGCGGGAACGACAGCATCAGGGGAGGTAGGTACATCCAGAACCAGGGATGCATAGTCCCCGCATTATAACCCTCGGTCAAGGCATGCAGGCAGTTGCATGGTACCGAGGCGACCGTTGAATGTCGGGATGCCCTGGGCGGGAAGAAAGAGGCGCGAAGCCACAAGCGAAATTGAAATGCTATGGGCGCACCTTCGAGAAGCCTTTCAGAAGGCGGTGGCATGTCGCTCAAACGCTGGTCTGGTGCGGCAGGCTACTGCGCGTCGTTTCAGCGTGCGGGTCATCCTTCCCGTTTACCTCCAGCGTCCTATACCCATCGCATAGAAATTGGTGTTGACACTTCAGACTAATGATGTGTGTGGTTGCATGTGTTGATGGCTAGTGAGGTGGAGGAAGGAGCAGCAAACCTCAAGCGTGCTCAGGACACGTCCATGGCCCACATGCAACGCACCTCAAGGCGCCAGTGACCGGCGGTACGTCTCGCTACCCTCCAACTTCTGCCGACAGGTGCCTTGTGTCCAGAGTCCGGGTTCGCAGAGCCTGTGAGCCGAAATGTACATGTTCGCGCAGCGAGGTGCGACCAGGTTGCATTGGGGTGCATACGTTTTGTGAAAATCAGGACACCCGCCCGCCAATCATCATGCCGAGATATATTACTCATGTCAAGCAGCATGTTCCATAGACAGCTTTCATATGGCAAAGCTGGGCTTAGTTACTGACAAAGGCCTATACGTCACCCGCATATACCCCTCCGACCGAGTTGCTTTCGACGCTTTTCAAGTAGTGCAGTTGCTGCGATTCTTCCATTCCCTGTCCATATATGCCGTAATCGAATGTCGCTTGACTCGTTTCGCTGTCATTTGCTGACGATCATATATGCCCATCAGTATGCATTCGTCCTGCTTGTAACAGTACTTGGTCTAGGTAAACTCTAAACTGGTTCCTAGATGTATGCGCATTGCTTCCCATGATCCATTCACCGATGTAGGTACCGCCTGCCCCCTGTCACACCACAATCTTTCATCCTCCGCGCAGGCTCAATCTTTCCCCAGGTATGTCCACCTTAGTGCCTTGTCTTGCTTCCCTAGACCCCTCACCCTGATGATCTGTTCATCGCCAGGCACAACGTCAATGGCGCTGTCGTGTACCAGTACTCCTGATCTTTCCTCAAAGACAAGACCCTTGGTGGGCTTTTTGGCCCGGACTGTAATAGTGTCGCCGTGTGGTATGACTTCCAGGCCGCGATCTTCAAAGTCCAGATACTTCAATGGTTGAGGCCAATCGACGTCCCTAGACACGATTTCACCGTCGATCCATATCCTTACTGCCACAACATGCGGCTCTTCGTGCCGGTTGTCGATTGTTCCAGAAGTTACATCCGTCGTGCCATTCGGTACCAATCTTATGTCCTTTTTGACAACCTTGTCTTTGATCTCCTTGCCTGTCTTTATGCTGATGAACCTCAATTCCACAGTGGCTAATATGTCCTGCTGCTTCACACTCGCAACCCAGACCTCATAGCCACTCGTATCGGGCACTCGCGCATGCACGACGCTCCAATCAAAATGCTCCCGCTTTACGGCGACGGCAATGGGCGCGAGTACCCGGCGCATGGCGTAGTATGCCGGCTTCTTCCGCTGGAAGTAATCGACGATCGACCATGATGTTACTGGCCAGCAATCATTGAGCTGCCAGACGAGTGCACCACCACAGAAACGCTTTTGGCCCCATTGACGTCGCCACCCGCGGTAGCCGAACATAAGGGCTTCTGCTTGAGATAGCTGAGTGAGATGAATGAATGCCTGTGAGTGTATTAGCATATAGAACAGCCAACGCAAGGAAACGTGTTGGTAAATATCCAGGTCCAGACAACGCAACGAACACAAGCTGGAGCAGATCAATGTGCGAGGCTTTTGTTAGCGCAGTCGCACTTTGTCCACCTGGTTCAATCGATGCCTCTGTGTAGTTTCGACATGTACCCAAAACAAGCATGCGCGCCAGTGACGAGAGACGTACCTCAAGATCAGTCTTTGTCCGGAAGTTCTCAACTAGGTACGTCGCTATCCTGCGCTCATGACCATCAGCCTTGTTGTGAAAGTCCAACATGTGGCTCTGCGGGTACAGCTGGGTCGGATCGGTGCAGTAGTATCTGATCGTATCGATATGCGGGAACGCCTCCATGCCAAATTCGCTGTTGAAACGCCCCCCAAGCGTATCGAAGATCTGGTACTTTTCCTGCGTGCCGTGCCATACTGCATGCGCCATTAGCTGGGTAAAGTGCGAACGGTCAACCACTAACCGTTCCATTGGTGCATGTCACCCACTGTTGGGTTCGACGTCTTCAGTCCGTCGCCCCATGGGGAACCTGGGTGGTATGGAACATGGGGACTCTCCGCGGCAACTACCTCGGGCAAAAGCTGGCCGAGTGAACATGTCAGTTCGGTCTCAAAATCTTCCTCGAATGTTGATTGACGCGTACCTTTTCGTAGATGTACCTGGCCGGAAAATCTGTCTTGAGCCAATTTTCCGGATCCTTGTCTTCATAGTCATATGTGAGGCCAAACGACTCCTGTACCTGATAATCCTCGTTGTTCCCTGCATAGATTACGATAGAGGGATGATGTCGTAGCCTTCCCACATTGGTGACACATTCTTCTTTGATCGACTTCAGGATCCTAGGGAAGGCGGGATAATTGCCGCATCCAAACATGAAGTCTTGCCAAACTAGCACACCTAGCTCGTCGCACAATTCGTAGAAAATGTCCTCCTCCCAGATACCACCTCCCCATATCCTGGATTCTGGTCAGCAGCAATATCGGATACGAGGTGATGCAAAGAGCCTATGTGCACCGGAGAAACTTGAACGCATGCCGCAGTATCTAATGGGCAAGATTTCTCGGGAGACGCTTCCAGCGTGGGCGTGCATCTTCTCGCACAGTGAACCCTCTGCCCACTTGACTTGTGCGTGCTTCTTCGTGAAATACAACTCAAAATTCACATACCTGATCATGATCTGGTAACCATCAACCATCATCTCCAGCCACTTGCGATACTTCTCCTCCGTGACTCTGGGCGTGAACGAGTCTGCCGGAATCCAATCAGAGCCACCACAAAAGACATCGACGCCGTTAATGCGGAAGTAGAATGTCTTCCCAACTGCATCCGGTTCCTGGACTAATTCGCCTTTCCGAAATCCTGTACGGCGCGATTGCTCGTGGACTTTCACATCGTCGACCACTGCTGTCGCGGTGACCTTGTAAAGAGGTTGCTCGCCATAGCCATGCGGGAACCACAACTTCGGACTGTTGACATGAAACTCGACCTTCGCAACTCCATCGCTGACGTCGGAGGACTCCTTGAACACCATCTTGCCTCCGTCCAACACTGCAAAAGCCACGTTCTCTGCTCCTTCGACACGTGCGGAGATTGTTCCCTTGAGGCTCTTCAGCTTATCGTCAAGCTCGTAATCGACTCTCAAATTCTGGATACGAGCCTGATACGTCTCCAACCGCACCTCTCGCCATGGTCCACAAGTGTTGAGGATTGGACCCCAGTCCCAGCCCCAATGGTACTGAGCTTTGCGTACTGCAAGCCTGGCCATGTCGCCGTTGAAGCCTACCCACTTGTGCTCGGGATGGGCATCTTTGATCTTGATCGCTTCCAGTCTGGCTGATGCGAAGTCAATTTCCAGGACGTTGCTTGATCCGGATTTCAACTTCTTGGTGACGTCAACGCGATGCGGGATGAACATGTTATCGCTCTCCAGAATGGTTTCGCCATTGAGCTTTACGCTTGCGAAAGTATCCAAGCCGTCGAACGCCAGTATATGGGTTACGCCATCCTCTGCTTCTGTTACCTGAGGGAGGTCGACCTTATATGTCCATGCTTTGTCGGCTACCCACTCGGCCTGAAGCTCGTTGAAGCCTAGGAATGGATCTGGTATTCTATATCGTATTAGCTCAACGGAGAGCAACTGCAAAATATCTCAGGGACTTTCACTACGTACTTTCCGTGCTCGATCAAGTCAAGGTGAACATTAGTTGGGACTTTCTTGACGGACAACCAAGGATCCTCAGCTGTATCGTCCGCCTGTTTAAACGTCCATCCCTCCGAGAGTGCGACGCTGGAAAAGGCTTGTGGTTTTGTCATCTTGTCTATCTGCGATACGTTGGTGGAGTATCTTCGGTTTGCGTTAGGAGCGTCCCTGTGGCTACCCCAATCGCAAGCGGGGTAAGTTAATCATAGGCAACTGCGACTGTTCCTCCATCTCATCGAGGCTTTTAAACCACATCTAATGCTTGGTCGGCAGCGATGCCTTTCTGAGCATCCATTGAACATTTCCTAAGAGAGACTGAGTCCGTATCTCCGTAGCCAAGATGGCTAGCCCGTCGCGCCGACGTCCTTCAACGCGCTACCGGTAGCCACTGCTTAGTAGCAAATAGTAGTGGGCACCACTTCGGCGTGATGGGCACAGTCGTGAGTGGCCTTACGGTAAGTAAAATCTTCTTTTCCACAATTAGATCGCTCCACTGTTTCCGTGCCAAAAGGAGAAATCCGTTCGTCGTGTGTTGCAGGAGCGTTCCGAAAGGTTCTTTCCCCACAAGCCGAGGATGCTTGAGCGACCGTGCCCCATCCATCATTTTCAATGCTCGATCACAACACATTGCTCTGTTTCTATCATGTTCCCCGATACCTCAGGAAGATGAAAATCTGTGAAATCATGGTTTCCTGTTTGCAACGCACTCCTGGATCTTTCAAAGGTGGCGGTGACTTCACAATCGAAGTTCGATATCATTTTGGACGATGCAAATAGCTTCATTGCCCCATGATCTTAGGTCCATGTAGTAACAAGAGGGGTATAAAGCTAAGATGACGGGCCAACAAGAGCCTTTATCTTCAGAAACAGGACAAGACCTCCAGCTCAGTCGACACACACTATCCAAACCATCGAAAAAGACCGACCGAGACGAGAAGGGTAGCTACCAAGTACAGGGGACTAGGCCGAGCGAATCCCGCTGCAGCACTTCTCTTGAACATGTCCTGCCTCGCTCTCTTCATCATCGTCGCCTGCTGCTTGTCAACTTTGCCTGATTGGGCAAGCTGCAGCATCTCCTCCATGTGCGTATCCAGAATATTGGTAGATCTGGCGCCAGGGCAAAAGACAACTTCGAAGCCTGCGCCGGAGGGTATGATGAAGGTAGATGTTTGGTCATCGAATGCTACAGCGACAGCCGTTAGCCGATGATACGACAGAACACAACGCATAACCTACCAAAGCTGTACGCATCTGGACAGACTGCTTTCACATTCTTCGAGTAGTCGCCTGGCGAACATTTGCTCGGCGAATTGTACTCCCCCGTACAACAATCCTCCGGCCGATTGTTCTTCGCACATGCCGAGTAACACGGACTAAACTGCGGCCGCTCAATATTGTCATCAGGATACGGATACACGCCATCGCCAGGCTTGTCTGGCGGAAATTGCTGCAGATCCCAGGGACACCACCTGGAGATTGTCTTGTTGTCTATAGCCTGGTCGAATGGGAGTGGATACGAAGTGTTCGTGCGAAGGAAGTCTGGGTACTCGGGGTATGGGCTGTAGTCCTGGGCTGCGAGAAGCCCGGATGTGCCCTGGCAGGAGGGGTTGGTGAGGTTCGGTGGGATGTCGTCGAGGGTGACGTTTTCTAGGGGCTGGAGAACGATGGCCATGGGGATGTTGTAGCCGTCTACAAGCGAAATGTCGTAGTATGTGTGTCCGTCTCCGGCGTCGAGGGTGAATTCTGCCAGGGAGACTGGTACGTCGCCCTGATTGCATGTCAGCTTGAGCTACCATAACGGGATTCACGTGCACCTACGCCAACTTTGCAGTTCAAGACGCCGTAGCAATCGCCTGACAAGCATGCTTTCGCAGAGCCATTTGCTGGGGCGGTACCATCGCTATTGAACGTGCAATTTGTCCTGCCCCACACACGTCCCTGCCAGTCCTCCGACACGGTCTGATTTTTCGATTCACCAGGCGCAAGCTTGAAGCCGCTTTCCCCAGGCCCCCTTCCAGACTGCGTTGAGATCCCGGGCCAAACATCATTGGGGCAGCGATTGGTAACGAGCAGAGGCGTGATGTCTAGTTTCCTGCGCTCCAGTTTGCGAGGAGCTTTGATAGACATGTGGTGTAATCCTTCGGCAACTGGGAGTCCGGACAACAAGAACAGCGCCGTGCATAACTGGGTGATCGAGCATTGTGAGGAAGGGTGTGATTGACCGGTGCTGGTCCTCGAAGGTGTGCGCATCGTGAGAATGGAGAATGACTACGCGCTCTGTGCGCGCAGTCACGAGTTATGTGCGTGGTGTCAAATGATGGTCGCTAGGGTGGAGATATGGAGTTTCGAGGCCAGCAGGAGGTCGTAATGTATCTGGGAGGTCTGCGAAGGATGAAGATGCCAATACTGGTGCTGGGCGCGGAAACAAGGCACAACGCGAGCATAGGACGATCTTTGACATTGTGAGGCAGTCGCAGCCAGATTGATGTCGGTGACGCAACATGGCGCTGAGGGTCGTGAGTCGTGGCTGTCTGACCAGGGTAAATCATGGCTCTCGGCCAATGATCAGGAATCGTACGGGTGGAACCGAAACGGTGAATCGCACACCGTTGACAAGGTTCCTGCTTGACTTCCAACTTCTGCAATACATTCGCCAGATTTGCCCTATCACAATAATTTGTATCGCGAATTGAGTTCTTCGGATGACTAGATCGTGACCATCATGGTCTCAACCGTTGCCTGGAATTCTCAATGTCAGGTCCTCGGCATGTCTCAGTGCACATGCCGTGTTAATCGCCGCAAGCAAAAGATGAGGCTTCGATACATTTCTTACCACCTACAAAGCTTCTGATGCGGGACCAGCATGCGACGCGCCAGGTTTATCCCACTGTGCGATAGTCTTTGATATGTCTCTTCAGACGCACACTTCACGTGTATGACGCGTGTATTGTGCGCTCGTATTGCAGTACTCATCGGCCGGGCAAACAATAATCTCGTTCGATGTCTGGCTCGGGAGGAAATCGGTCTCTCGGAGCACGGAAAGCAAGAGATCCATGTCTTGCCACCACGCGAGTGACGGGTGATACGCGCACCAATGTCTTGGCGGCGTCTCCTGACAATTGTCGATGGTGAGATTTCTAGTTCACGACTGCATTTTTCGCTGTAATCTCCCGCATCTTTTGACCCCGCTACACTCCTTTCCGATCGCGGTTGCATTGCGTTCGTGTGCGCCTTCCTCCAGCTTCAACTTCGTCACCGTAGTCGATACCACCCATTCCGAAGCTTCCATTCGCCACCCCGCAGACCGCCGGCCAAACCCAAAGCATTACTACGCTTCTCACGACCTTCCTGCGCGCATCAAACTCCAGCAAGCGATATACAAACACCATCTGCGACCTGATTGCATGTCTACGACCACCACAATGCCGGGCCGCACTCTCCCAACGATACCCGTTGCTGAAGTCCAATCGCACAACAACGAGAAGTCGTGCTATGTCACGATTGGAGCCAGAGTCTACGATGTCACAGACTTCCTAGACGATCATCCTGGCGGCGGCGAGCTCATCCTCGAGTATGGAGGGAAAGACGTGGAAGCCATCATGAAGGACGAGGTGTCGCATTCACACTCTGAGTCTGCGTACGACGTCCTTGACGACAGTCTCGTCGGCTTTATGGCTACGGACAGTCTCATGAATGGCGTGACTAAGAGCTCAAATCCTGCCGAGATCATTCCTCTGCTGCCAACAGCATCCGGCACAGCCGACCTGAAGAGCATGACAGAGAACGGCAAGCCACTTTACGCTGCGACAGGCATGTCATCCGCCGAAGACCTCTCCAAAGCAACCGACCCGGACCATGACTACAAGCAACACAAATTTCTGGATCTCAGCAAGCCGCTGCTGATGCAAGTGTGGAATGGCGGATTCTCAAAAGACTTCTATCTTCAGCAAGTCCATCGTCCACGGCACTACAAGGGAGGCGATTCTGCGCCGTTGTTTGGCAACTTCCTGGAACCTCTGAGCAAGACACCGTGGTGGGTCGTACCCACACTGTGGTGGCCCATCGTTGCGGTCGTGACAGGCATAGCTATGCGCGGACTGAGTGTGCCAGCTACCGCTGGATACTGGGTCTTTGGTCTAGGCTTTTGGACGATCATCGAATACACTTTACATCGATGCTTGTTCCATCTTGACGAGTACGTATTCTGTCAGTCGTAGTCAAGATCAATGCTGATATTATACAGCCACCTACCTGATAACCGCGTCGCTATCACCCTACACTTCCTGCTCCATGGTATTCACCACTACCTGCCCATGGATAAGTACAGATTAGTTATGCCGCCCACGCTTTTCGCCGCGCTTGCCGCACCATTCTGGAAGTTTGCACACACAATTATCTTCTGGAACTGGTATGCGGCCACGGCGGCGTACTGTGGAGGCATATTCGGTTACACTTGCTATGACATGACACATTACTTCCTGCACCACCAGAAGTGAGTTGGCCCCGTTGGTTTCACTCGGCCTCTGCTAACATATTCCAGACTCCCTGCCTACTACCAAGAGCTCAAGAAGTACCATCTCAAGCACCACTTCGCCGACTATGAGAATGGCTTCGGCGTGACCAGCCGCTTCTGGGACCGAATCTTCGGCACGGAGCTCGAGATGGGCCCATCCAAGGTCGTGAAGACGACCTGAAGTTAGACACAACGGCTGACACTGGGGTTGGACTGTAGATAGACTTGCATGCTGGGCATTTTGGCCACTCTTTGGCACACTGTACGAGTAGCTGCCGCATGACACATTCACGAAAGTACTCGCATACATAATGATAATATTCACTTCCTCGCAGACATTTACTCATTGATTGCAAGGTGAGCATCGTTTGGACTCCGAACTCGGGAGGGTGCCTAGACCGAGGGCACGTGCATATGATTGCTTACGTACTCATGACGCTAGCAGCAACTTCGAACATTTGACAAGTCGCCCAGCCTTTTGATTTCTCCGCTTTGCAACAACCTTAACCCGCGAGCGATTCCGCATATCGATAGCAAAGTCGCAGTCGAGCGACTATCGGTAGTAGAGAGTCAAGACGTTGCCACAGGTTTCCTTCTGCAACAGCTATCTACCGCACTCGCCAGTTACACCAATTCAATCCAGTATTCGAGCCTCACAGCTCGGCGCACTCACTTCGCACTTCACCGTGACTGCACACATCTCTCGATCGATACCACTCATCGACTCTTAGGAACCGACCGACGCCACCATGTCCACCGGCACCGGCGACGCCGTTGAGGCATTCCTCGACAATGTCATAGCCGAGGACCAACTCGTGCAAGCCGGCAGCGACGAGGCGGGCGACAAGGACACCCGCCGTGACGATCGAGTCCGCGACCGCAACGGAGACCGCCGCGGGGGCCGTGATAGGAGCAAGGAACGTCCTCGTGAGTCTAATGGAGATAGGCGTAGGAGCCGCGACCGAGACCATCGGCGGAGGGACGGCAGTCGTCCTCGATCCAGTAAAGGAGCTGACACCGAAGAAGAGCGCGATAGGCGCCGATCACGCCGCGACTCGCGCGACCGTGGCGACCGTGGTGACCGTGGCGACCGCGCATTCCGTGGTGGAGGTGGAGGTGGAGGACGCGGAGGAGCCCGTGGAGATGGCGGCGACTACTACAGCGGCGGAGGCCGAGCCCGCTCTCGCTCTCCCCGCCGTGACCGTGGCCGCGACGACAAGTACCGCGAGCGCAATCGCGATAGGTCTCCCCGAGAGCGCCGTGGCTCTGCCCGCGTGAAGACTGCCACCCCAGAGGTCACCGAGGACGACCGCGACAAGCGCACTATCTTTGTACAGCAGATCTCCCAGCGCGCCGAGACTCGCCACCTGCGCCAGTTCTTCGAGACTGTCGGCCCCGTCGTCGAGGCTCAGATCGTGAAGGACCGGGTCACAGGTCGTTCCAAGGGGTATGTCACACGTTGGTTTATGCCCACGACTCGCAGATGCTAACTTGTCTCCAGTGTCGGCTATGTCGAGTTCAAGGAAGAGGAGTCAGTCCCCAAGGCTCTCGAGCTCACCGGCCAGAAGCTGAAGGGGGTCCCCATCATCGCTCAGCTCACAGAGGCCGAGAAGAATCGCGCGGCTCGACCCTCCGAGGGCGGTGCTGCTCTAGGTGCCACTGGCGCACCTTTCCATCGCCTCTATGTCGGAAACATCCACTTCAGCGTCACTGAACCTGATCTGCAGCAGATCTTCGAGCCCTACGGTGACCTCGAGCAAGTCATTCTCCAGCGTGACGAGCAGAACCCAGGCCGCTCCAAGGGCTACGGCTACATTCAGTGAGTCGTCCTGCTGTTCCTAGGCTTTCTTCCAACGCTAACTTCCCTAGGTTCACCGATCCCAACCACGCTAAGAATGCTCTCACCGAGATGAACGGCTTCGAACTCGCTGGTCGCCAGATCCGCGTCGGCCTCGGCAACGACAAGTTCACTCCCGAGTCGACTGCCAGCCTGCTCCGCACCTTCAACCAGCAGGCCCAGTCATACCAGGGCTCTGCCTTCAGCGGTGCTGGTGGACGTGGCGCATACGCTGGAGGCACAGGTGGTGTCTTCGACCGCACCCACAGCAAGGACGACCGTGGCGTCAGCGGCGCATCTGCCCTGGACGACACCGACGTTGCCGGCGTCAACTTCAAGACTTACGATAGGAGCAAGCTGATGCACGCTCTGGCCCGTCGCGACCCAGCCGAGCAGGCGACCCAGGGCGCTCAGCCCGTCGTCTCCAAGCCCCGTGTTCCTGTTGTCGACAAGATCATGCCTTCGAAGTGTGTCAAGATCGAGAACGCCTTTGACGCCGACGAGTATGCTCACCACGTTCCATGTGCTTGTTACTGCTAACATGTCTACAGGGAACAGAAGAACTTCGGCAGCAACTGGATCAAAGACCTCGAGGCAGAAGTCAAGAGCGAGTGCGACAAGAAGTACGGAAAGGTCGTACACATTGCTGTCGATCCCAACACCGAGGGCGACATCTACGTCAAGTTCGACTCTGTCTCGGGCGGTGAGAAGGCTCTCCAGGGTCTCAACGGCCGCAACTTCAACCACCGCATGATCCGCGCCTCCTATGTCGTGGACAAGATCTACAACTCTCTCTGGGGCGCTGCCGCCAGCAAGTTTTGAGACCAAGCTCTTGAGAGGTATGTTCGAACTTGCTGACAGATACGAGTGTCTTGACGGCCCTCGCAAGGGTAGTCGGCACCTATCTTCCTTGACTTGAATCGTAGGACTACTCTTGGCTCGACTCCTGGTTCGACCTTCGACATTCGGATTGACGTTATGGTGGACACGACTGCACGCTTGGATACTTCGGATTCGGGACGCGCATACGCTTTCACGCACGCTGGAACAGGAAGGAAATTGTCGGTATGCCCTTCGACTTTTCCAAAATGTGGACCTTACAGTCGTTTCTTAGGTTACATTGGGTGGCTTTCCCCTGCGAGCGGTCATCATATCCTGGAATGAGGTGGGGGATATGGGCTGCTAATCGTAAATAGGACAAGCTCGTCTTTCCTCACGGGTGGTATTGTCTGCTCCAATCATGCACAAAAGGTTAACAGCCGCTAGATCTTTCCACGAGTGATGAGCGCGGAAGTGCATTGTCAGGCATGTGTGAATTAACCTTGTGATCAGATACCGCTGCCGACCTTCTCTATGCTAACCTATAGGACACTCCCCTACCTGACCTTCGCTGTGTTTCTGCTGTACCTAAGGAGCATCACCTCGCCCCCCAACCCTGGCACCATCATCGCATGTTTCCACTCTGAGAACTTTGCTGTCAGGCAGCGACGTGGTTGAGAGCGTGAGAGTCGCATCTTGCCTTCAAAGTCATAATTATGCACTTGTCGCCGACACTGGCCGCAGTACTTCCAAGTGATTGACCCTCGACAAAGGACATGTCTCTGTACCAGCATGAGTGCTACTTGCCCGTCACGCCGAATCACGCCTTGCAGCGCTTTGTTCAGTCTTACATCTCCCTTCTTCTGCACTGATAGGTTGGGCGTAGGTGTCTTGGTAACCTTTCCTCCTTACATCCTGACTACTGTAAGTAGCAAGCGGGTCTTAGGTAGCTCACAATATGAGAGTTTCTCAGCAATCCTTGGGCTCAATCCTTTGACACCAGGACGGTGATTCACTCACCAACAACGATCATTGTGAAAGGGATCGACATAGGCAACTACCGCAGTGAATACGAGCCCGGGTGATGTTAGGTTTGGTTTTGTCTCACTTTGCAGGCCAATTCACTGCTCTCGCGCGAAAACCTGGGATCATATTAACTCAATTCTCTCCTCGAAAAGAATCTCGCGTACTCGCACACTCGTAGACACACAACTCCCATCTCACAATGGTCAAGAACAGCCAGAATCAGGTACCCCTCAACGTCTCGCGATTCAATCCGTACGCGAGGCCCCAAAACCGAGCTCGCGTTATGAGCGAAAGCCGTCAGAAGGAGATCCAAGACGAAGGCACATTCCAGGCGCTCTACACGGCCTGCTCAGGAGGCACAATGTACCACGACCTCCGCTGCTGCCACCGCGTCCTGTCCACCAGCCTCTCCGAAACCTGCGCCATCACATGCAAGACCCCAGGTCGCGCTGCCCCCTTCATATACGCCGACTGCGTAGTCCGCGATGTGCGCCTGAAGATGGAAACCGAGTGTATCAGCCTGTCGCTCGAAGGCATCAGCCTATCCACCGCCGCCGATGTCGAGATGGAAGACGAGGGTCCCACGCGCGAGGAGCAGATCCAAGCCATCGCCGACGAGCAGGTCAAGCAGCGCCGCGCCAAAGGCCATCGCTTGTGCAGGGTCACTGAGAAGTTCGAGGATCCGAAGCTGCAGTTCTTCAACGACTTTCTTACTCAGGAGGGATTCGGCGGCATCAACGACGCTGTGGAGAAGTCTGAACCTGAGCTAAGCCGACCGCGTAAGCGCCCTGGCGTGCGGAAGGTCGTGGTGAAGAAGAAGGATGTGGTGCAGATGAAGTCAGAGCCGGACGTGGAGGATGATGCGATGAAGGCTGTTCGTATGGCGTTGGAGGCGTGTGTGATTGATGGCGGGGGTGTCTAAGAATGGTATGAGGTAGAAGGATGTTGGATCTAGCTAGGCTGAGTCTTGATGGTTGTCATGGGACTTTGTGATATGGACAATTGTGAAGTATATTTTGGCACTGTGGAGCCGCTGTATATGGGAATAGAGGATGGCTGTTGCTCCTGTGACAAATCAACGTATTCACACTTCAATTAGTTAATCAATCTGTAGAGTACTGAATCTTCCCTGTGCTGTGTTCGGCATGTTTGCATCCCGGCCTACGCTTGTGTGTGTATCGTACTTTTGGCTGCGATTTTGCTATTTCGAGGTCAGCGAGTAAGAACGATCTTTCGCACATCCTATGGATGTTGTATCACCTTGACAAATAAGCTGCCTCTGTGGGCTTTGGTGCTCAAAACATGTCCGGTGAACGTTATGACTCCGCCTCGAGCATAGCAAAGGCATACCCCGGATTAGCCTGGGTCCAAACATAATATCAGCCACATGAACCTGTCCAGCCAACTGTAACAAATGGCTCGATTCAAGGTTCTCGAGTCCTTGAGGAAGCGTTGTGGGAAGCGGAAAAGTTAAGGCCTGTCTACTGATGCAGTTCAACGAAACGACCTTGATTTGCCATTTGCTTTCCGATGTCATCGAAGTCGATTTCGATACATACTCGAGGATAGCTATCGACTCTACGTACGAATAATGGCAAAGCTTTTGGTTGTGTTTGGAGCTAGAGGTGTGTGGGAATGAGTTTATAATCGATGCGCATCTTATGGCGCACTCCCTGCAGCTTGCTTGACTGGGAACCATATGAGATACTTCAAGCTAGTTTTATGTAACCAGCTTGTGGGCCGTACTACGTATGCAAAATACTGGGACTTGCCTTGTCAAGCGCTTTCAAAACAACGAAGTCCAAGACAACAAAGTCCCAGAGAACGAAGTCCGAGACAACGAAGTCCAAGACAACGAAGTCTAAGACAACGAAGTCCAAGACATCGTAATCTGTGATGGGTACAGAGTAGTGTTGTGCACGACCCTATCGTTTGCCTAACGGACAAACCGAGTTCCGTGTAAAGAGCCGACGGTCTTGGTGTGAAGGACAAAGCGTTCCGTCAGACTGTGCAATTTGTAGTTGTTAGCACGAATGAGAGACCTACGATGATACAATTCGGCCAGTACTCCTTCCAAGACCTCAATCTGAGGCGGAAAGTACATGCCTCGCAAGTGGTACAACCTTTCTCGACTCTCCTTTGAGTGAATAAGGAGCATGTGATGATACTTGTTGCAAGCACACAATATCCTCCTGTTACAGAACGGTCGATACAGACCTGTACATGTCACCAGCAGATAAAGCAGACAATCGGAGAGTGCGGTACTGGACCATGCACCAACTTCCATAACCGTGGCTGTCGGTACGTAGCTGACATAAAGCTTGGTGTTGCGTTCCAGGTTCTCGGTTGAGCATCAGTGACATTCCATGAGGCGAGAACCAATCGTCGCGACAGGAATGAGATTCGATGATCTGGGTAGGTTGGCGACATGCTTCTGGTGGCATTTTCGATTCTTTCGTCCGGCTCCCGTCGCTCTATTTCGTCCTGACATGCCTGGCTTGACGGCCTGCGAAATGTGGACCGCCACGTGAGAGCGGAAATTGATCTCCATTCTGAGCATCAGAATCCGGGGTACATAAGCCGAGGTGGTTTTGCAATTAATCTTAACCATGTAGGCCGCTGTTATGCCCCATCTGGAGTAGAATGACGAGGTTCGGGATTGATAGCTCTCAAGAAATGAATGCATTTTGATGGGGCGTTGTGCGGTGCTTACCTGCCTCGGTGGCGTTGCCGAACTGGCCCGTCGCCGTCGCCACAAAGGAGCAAGGCAACAGAGTTTCATAGTATCTGTAGCCAAACATCGGATTCTACTACTGCTAGAACCTCGACGAAACAACCTGTGTGCAAGGAGTAAAAGGAGGTCGGATAGGGTCGGAGTCGAGAAAAGTTCTGAAGCGAAGAGGCTCGTGCGCGCATCAACAAAACTCGCATGTCCGCTCTCTTGGCTGCGCAACCCTTCCGCGCCCCTATTATTGTCCTTCCTGCAGTTTCGCCGTAACGCGGCTGCGTGATCTTTGTTCTCATGTTGTCAGAGACTGCAGATCTGTCATTTGAGTTCGTGCTGGACGTTCCCGTATGATCTGCAACTTACAATGGGTTGATCATCTTCTGCCACGCTAACAATTCAGGGCAGGGCAGGTAGCATGGCGAGTCAGAATCCATAGCGATTAGACAGTAAGGCTGAATGTTCGGCATGGAAGGCTGGTGCATCACTCTTTACGCTGGCGTCTTGTCCTACACCTTCTCTCGTACCACTCCTCTACCCCCTTTATCGTGGTCCCACGCCAGAGGACTTCCACGACTTCATGATTGCTCATCACGACTTTGAACATGCGAGCACGCCATCATCTGGACCTACCACGCCCATGGAGACGTTAGAGTTCAGAAAACAGTAGTCTGTCCAGAATTGCATCCGCCAAGGTCGCATCACTCGGATAGATCGAAGCGGTTCGCCGATGTCGAAAGTCAGGGTCGCGTCAAGTTGTTCACGGAAACAGCAATCGAGCAAATGCAATTCACCCCCTTGTTTACTAGTATTTATGTCAGTTGGGTACAGCACACACAGGAGTTTGCAAACATACGTTTGTATTGGCATAACTTATCGACATCGTTCATTCACAAATGGCTGTACAAAGGGTACCATAAGCAAGAATCATCATAGAAGTCCTCAAGTCGACACCGGCAGTTGTTTCCAGGTTTCTAGACTCCAAGTACCGCTACCGGCTGTCTTGCCAAAAGCGCATTTTCGCCGGAGTGGGTCTTAATTAAGGTTCGAGTGACCTGCAGCTAGACGCCTCAACACGTGTGTACCGATGCACCTTTGCGACATTCGCGATGGCAACGCTCATTCTGATTGTGTCTGACGCATGCACAACCACTTGGCTACAGCTCGCTAACGTTGCGACCTGTGCCTGACTGGCCCTGACATCGTTGCCGACGGTCGTCGAAGAGCGAAAACTAGGGTTTATTTTCCGATATGCAGGTCGAGTGATGGGTGTCGCGACTGGCAGTGTAGCTGCAAAGGCGTCTTCAATGATGGCCTTGACGGTGACCGTTAGTATCTTCTGGGCGTCCCTCACTTTTGTCGATAATGCTTGCGTTATCATCCCGCAATTTGTGCTCGCAAGCGAACGCTCCACAATTGCGTTTGAGCCTAAAGGCTGTCTGCAAGAATGCTCGACCCACTTACCGTAACATAACGTTTCCCGCTATTGCTCCTCGCTAGCCCGGTGATCCTACAGTTTGCGCATAGATCATATTTCATCCCTCAGTTCCTGCCTCGCTCGTAGTTTCTTCCAAGCACTTCGGAAACTCCTGACTGGACATATCGATTTCAAAATGGCTGATGCCACACTTCTTCTTTCAGGAGCGGACACCCTCCTCGCTCGCGATGGTGGCCTGCATCCCCCTCCCGAAGTACTTTTGAGCTGGCCAAATCCGAACTACGTGGATCCGCAAGAAAGAGGATGGGAGGCGCCTGTAATATTGGCTATCGTGCTGGGTATAACGTTCTTGGTATACACAGCGCGCATGTGGGCACGTCTAGTGATATCGAAGAATGCCGGTATGGACGATCTCTTGATGAGTGTCGCTATGATACCGCTGTTTGGTCTGACTATTTCTGCCATTCTCGGTAGGTAGCATTCTAGCTGTTCAAGTTAAGCTCTGATTATGTATAGCCATCAAAGTTTATGGCTTCCAATGGCATGCCTGGTCAGTAGATGAGTATACAAATTGCACGTAAGACATACACTGACTTGGTACAGGGATCAGACGCCAGCGACGCACATCACCAGTAGAGAGGTAAATTGCTAAACTCACGGCAGCGGCGGTAACTTGCTGACATCTTAGATAACCATGGCCATTGAACTAAACTATTTGATATCGACAACGTTGATCAAGATTTCGATCTTGTGCTTTTACCGACGCCTCAGTGGATCCCTGAAGACCGTCTTCGTCTACGGTGTATGGGCTGCGATTGCCAGCTGCGTTATCTACGGATTGATCTATACCTTCTTACTCATCTTCACTTGCAATCCTGTTATTGGCAATTTCCGATTGTTTGACATTGCTTGGAGATTGAAGAATGAGCTCACGTGTCTCAATGAAGGAGCCATCATTGTATCGTGTGCCATCATCAGCACAATCCAGGATCTCGTCATTTGCCTTCTACCAATATTCCTGGTCTGGAATCTGAAGATGCCAAAACGGCAGAAAGCCGCCTTGTGTGGAATCTTTGCACTTGGACTAGTCACCTGTGTGTGTGGAATTATGCGCACATATTATGCAACCTACGTCTACAACTGTAAGTTCATTCTAACTTTCAGCGCCAACCTCAAGCTGATCCTTTGAAGACACATATGACATTACCTGGTATGCCTACTACGGGTGGGTGTGGACAGCGCTGGAGTCAGACCTTGCAATGATTTGCGCCAGCGCACCTTCGCTTAAGGTCTTCTTCAACCGTTACTTCTCCGCCACTGGAACGAGTGGCGACTACCATTCGGGAAGCTATGGACAATCGATTCAGATGTCGCGATCACACGCACGACAGCCTCCAGGTCACTCGGCCATTGTTTCTCGTGGGCGAACAGACCCATGCAATGACACGGATTCCTTGTTCACGGGCATCAAAGTCAGCCAAAACATGGACGTCCACGTCGAGGAGAGAGATGACATCAGTCAAAAGAGCTACGCCAGTACCAAAAATCTGACGGCGCTACCGACGTCAGGAAAAGACAGCTGGAACGTTGCTGGCGACTGGCTGCAAGGCTGCCGAATTGCCTGCGCTACTGCGTTAAATCCAGGCAGTCAAAGCAATTCGCAAAGCAGGAGCACTGGGAAAGATCTTGAGCGCGGTACAGCGACAAGTTGAAGTGCCTTGCGTTACGTCGCTCTCTGTTACTTCGTTCCCGCACATTTGATTTGTGATACCCTTGCACTCTATTGCTAGATTTCGTTTGTTAGCTTTAGCGCTCAAAATACGAAGAATGTACAATAGGCGAATGATACCAATGACTATCTGACATATTGGCGACTACCTATCATAGAGAAGGGACTGGACCATGACACAGTCTGCCGGATGTCGAGAAGTGTCCTGACTCAGACGGCGAATCATCACGTCACCGGCACTCATGCGCCTTTGCAGCTTTTAACCGGACACACCCACGCTTGATGGTTTGACTCGAGAATCCTTGCATAACACGACAGTGTATACAAGGCTTAGCGAACATACCGGTCATGTCAATTTGAGGAAGATCTCCCGTCCTCGGGGTGGGGTGAGCGGGGAAGCTTAAGCAAGCTAACGTTCAAAGAACCGCAACCACGACTCATAGCCCGTTCTCTGCTGTCGGACACGCCTGTGTAACCTCAACATTAACGATGCCTCAGAAGCTCACATTGGCTTCCGCGCAATCGAGAACGCTTGGATCGACCGCCGAAACACTTTGTGCCCTTGAGGCGACTACCAAACGTGCAGCCACTCAAGGCATCGATTTAATCCTCTTCCCTGAGGCATATCTAGGTGGCTACCCTCGAACATGTTCTTTCGGTGCTGCAATAGGTGCTCGTAGACCAGAGGGCCGTGAGCAATTCCTCCACTACTTCCACGATGCTGTAGACCTTGGAGATACACCAGCTGGAGCCGGGCAGGACTGGTTGGATAAGAAGCTTGAGCTGCCGCGCGGAAAGAAGTTTCGTGGAGATGGTGTGCGGGAAGAGCTGGAGCGGATCGCGAGGGAGACAGGTGTCTTTGTTGTAACGGGACTAGTTGAGCGATCTGGCGGCACACTGTACTGTGGAGTCGTCTTCGTGTGTCCCAAGCTCGGGGTGCTTGGGAAGAGACGTAAGGTCATGCCGACCGGCTCTGAACGGTTGGTATGGGGTCAGGGCACCGCGACGACGCTGCGTGCTATGACAACGGAGATCAAAGGAGTCAAGCTTACGATTGGGTCCGCGATTTGCTGGGAAAACTACATGCCACTGCTGAGACAGGCTTTATACAGCCAAAACGTCAATCTTTGGTTTGCTCCAACCGCAGATGCGAGAGACACATGGGAGTCGTTGATGCGTACAGTGGCTTGCGAAGGGCGCTGTTTCGTCGTCAGCGCGAATCAATGTCAACAGAAGAAGCATCTACCACGGTGGATAACTGGAACACAATCACAAGTCACATCGGAGCAGGCAGCGCAGCCTCCTGCGAGAATGGACGGACGGAGGAAGAGCACGATCTGCAAGACAGAAGAAGGGCACGAGATATGCATCCCCGTCGCTCAGGACGAAAGTGGCCAAGACAATGTTGACACTTCCGCCATTGCTTCAACACCACAAGCCGACGCTATCAGCACCAACCCATTCAAAAAAGCATCCCAGACATCCTCTTCTGAGGGGGACGAGTTCGTGTCTCGCGGCGGCTCATGTATTATCTCTCCGCTCGGCGTAGTCCTCGCTGGGCCATTGTGGGAGAAGGAAGATGAGCTACTGGTCGTCGAAGCCGACTTTGAAGATTGTGAGCGAGGTCGACTGGACTTCGATGCTGGTGGAAGCTATTCCAGGAGCGACCAGTTCAAATTGAGCGTTGAGGGTCTCGATCTTGCACCTCCGCCGTTCTGAGCCTTGTACAATAAGTGATGTAGGTACACAATGGGAAGATCATTACGACTTGCCCAGCTCCATCTATTTACTACACAGCGAGACACAGTGAAGTGAGCGCACAGTGTGTAGTCACTGGCCATCTTTATCTATGCCACACTACTTCTGATGACAATAATTTGACCCGTTCAGGATGATCAGTGCAATGAGGAGCCTAAGATTCTACGACAGACCCTGCTGCGGCACTCGCTTCGCAGAAACTCGCCTCCACCGTCTCAAGTGTGGACACCTGGTATGCACATCCCTCTGGTCTAGCACGTCTACTCTCTGCTCCAGCAACTGTCTCTCTCCACATCGCCCTGTACCATTCAGCGCCAGGTTCGCTCTGCTACCGGCCTGTCTTTGTCCCAAATGTTACGAAGAGGATCTTTACGGCCAGTTGCAAAACTTCAAATTGGAAGTCCAGAGGGTTATGCGTAGCAGGGGTCAGGACGAATTTACAGTTCTTTCAGAGCTGAAGATGAAGTACGAGTCTGGTGGTAAACGTTACAAGGGTGAGTACAATCGCTGGTACGACCTTGAACTAGGCTTTGTGAGCTACGTTGACATCTGCAAGGAAAGTTATAGCTGGACGAAGAAGGATGAGAAAAAGAGGGGGTGCAAGAGCGTTGACTGAGGTGGGGGATCTAGGACTGCGATATTTGATATCGGGCTGATGATTGAGGACGTTTCCCCCTCAACTTGGGGCGTAATAAGTTAAGACTTCTATCTAGTACAATAACGTAGCTGTTCAATGCGTCGCTCATCGATCTTTACGAAGACTCCAGTCTCATCATGCACGAGGGATCGCTCAATCTGTCATTCTTTTAGCCTTTGTGTATGACAAGTAGCAAGTTCTCTTATCATTTCTACCTATTCCACACCATATCCTCCACATATTTCCCACTCGTACTGTCGCCGATGAAGCTGTCAGAGCCAGTTGCATCGAATAGCGTTTTCTGATCATGAGCCATTGTTGTTCGACCAGCAACCAAAACTGCGTCATGAAGTTTGCGATGCCGTGTCCCTGGCCTACTACATTGAAACAGACATTGAGTTAGCCCGCGTAGCCGGGATCATATTCAATGATACCGTCGCATCTTGTGCTTTTCTGCTCATTTAATTCGCGGGCCACGATGTGCGTTTCGGCCTCCTCGAGAAGGCTACACATATGTTCTTTTCAAACTTATTATTCGTGCCACCTTTATCAACAACTAATAGTAACTATAGTATATTTAGAACCTAGCTCTAAACTTCTAAAAGTATGCCTCCGAAAATCTGTTACCTTAATAATCTCTTAACGCACCCAGAACAGTTGGTGTACTCCCCGTTGAGACAGTGTGGTAATCAGAGCAGTGAGCTTAGATCAGACCTATCTTCGAGGCGGTGTTACCTCACGGGCGGGTATCTGCTTTGATGTGGAAAGCCGCGTTATCTTCATCTCATTTACGAACCGTCCGGCGGTCCGTTCCTCGACCACACTGCCTTTCATAGCCATTCTGGGAAGTGCCAATAATAACGTCGTGAAAATGACATCAAATTTAGCCAGCACATATCTAGTCGCGGTATCGTCATTCCCCAATCCGAAGTTTCTATCTACACTGAGCACACTGCATATCTCAGCATCTATCACATGTCTTTGCGAGACCTGGAACAGCATGAGCTCACCGTTCTTGGTGGAAGACCAAAACATCAATGCTCCCCCGCTTCGTCAGCACCAATGCTTACCCACGACGAGGTTCAACAAAAATTTGACGCTGAGGGTGCAGTGAGACTTGGAAAGTCAGCGACAGCTGGGACATTGTTCGTCGTCCTCGGCTCGCTTTACCTGGGGACGTTCCTCGTCGCGCTTGATTCAACGATTATCTCTACCGCCCTTCCCGCCATTACCGTAGAGTTCCATGCCCTTGAAGATCTTGCATGGTACGGAAGTTCCTATCTTCTCACATTTACGGCCCTACAACCGACCTGTGGGAAGCTATACAAGGTCATCGACACAAAGCTCATGTATCTCATCTCCATTGCGATATTCGAAGGTAAGACGTGCCGCCAAACTGTGATGATGCGTACTGACTGCGTCGTAGCTGGCTCCATATCTTGCGCGACAGCTCCGTCATCTCTCGCATTCATTCTCGGTCGCGCCGCAGCGGGCTGCGGAGCTGCAGGTTTAATGCAAGGAGCATTCGCTATTGTGGTCCAAATCGTGCCATTGTCTCGCCGGTCCTTTTATATTTCGGGCTATTTGTGGGCGTCTTTGGCGTCAGCATTGGTGTCGGACCTGTTCTCGGTGGTACGTTCGCTGATCGAGGGATCTGGAGATGGTGCTTTTGGATGTAAGTTGTTACCTCTACAACACTGAACACGCTGACAATACAGCAATCTGCCTCTGGGAACCATCGTATTCCTACTAGTCTCAATGTTCTTGAAACTGCAGCCGAAGAAAGCATCCGAAGAGTTCGGTGGCTTGAAACATTTTCTCTTACCTCTCGACCTGGGCGGAAGCGTTTTGTTGATCTCGGCCATGGTGACTCTGTTCCTGGCGATGCAGTGGGGCGGCCAGAGGTTGCCATGGAGCTCTCCGGTGATCATCGCTCTATTCATCAGCTTTTGCGTACTCGTCGTGTTCTTCATCCTGCTAGAACGGAGAATGGGCGACGATGCATCGATACCCCTCAAGATTCTCAAGCAAAGATCCATCGCCTCTGGGGCAGTGTATCTGTTTTTCGCCGCGATGCCGAATTTCTCGGTACGTCACCAGTCTCTCTTGCGACTTTGAAGCCTGTTATAACCTTATCAGTACGGCACCTACATTCCCATGTTCTTCCAGAGAGTAAAGGCGTTCAGCGCGCAGCGAAATGGCGTCGAAATATTATCTTTGGCTTTGACGCAGATTGTGTCGGTCGTCATTGTTGGAGCATTGGTATCGAACACTGGCTACTATGTGGGTCTGAGAAAACTGCCGCTAAGCAAAGGCTCACGATCGTAGACACCATTCATCGTCATCGGGACTGGTATTAGCGCGGTACGTTCGACACACAAGACAAAAAGAGAAGAAAATTGAGATCGAGCGTTGCTGATAGCAGACAGTCCGTATTCAGGTTGGAGCCGGACTCATTACGATGCTCGATCAAGACACGATCCACGCCGTGTGGGTCGAATCCTTCATCATATGTGGAATCGGCACCGGTATGGCGATCAACCTACCATACACGGCTGTTTCCGCTGTCCTCGATGAGGTCAATATCGTAACCGGAAATGGTGAATTGTCCCTTCTGACTGGCTCCGCTAGCTTGCTTGCTGACGACGAACTTTTGCTAGCATTGCTGCAATTTGCCTTCCAGCTCGGAGGCGCCGTCAGCCTTTGTGTTGCTCAGGCTTTATTCATTGGTAAACTGGAAACGAATGGTGACTTTCCAGAAGAGTCACCGACGGTGATGTCAGACGCAGGAGCGTACGGGTCGCCAGGACTGAGCGCTTCTTGGAAATACACTCTTTCTCTAGGTCTAGCTTACCAGGCGGCATCGAGAGCTGTCTTCATGTTTTTGCTGGTTGCGAGCGCATTAGCATTCCTAATTTCTTTTGGGTTTGAGCATAAGAATCTGAAGAAAGTGGAGAAAGAGCGAAATCATGTAATCGAAACCAGCATGCCGGCTGCCGATGAAACGTAAGTAAGTTTTCATACAGTACAACCCCAGCTGGCGGTGACACTGATGAGGAGTACGTCGATGGCGACGATGGCGACGATGGCGACGATGGCGACGAACCTGGGAAGGAGTTGACATCTATAACTTGTTGAGCTTGAGCCCCAGCCACACCAGTCAATTCACTCAGCATGTTATCAAGAAGTGCGCTCAGTTTTGCGTGGATGCTCTCGACTCTGGTAGCCATGTCCGCCGGCTCAAAATTCCCGGCTGGTGTATCCATTCAGGAGATCATCGACCTGCGTGACAGCCTGTTAGACTAGATCCGAGAACTCGTGGAGCATCGCGGCGGCTGGACACGCGCTTCGATAAGGCCACGCGACAGATCCTTCACGATGCATGGGACGGCCATATTTCCACCTGGGACGCCGACAACAACGAGTGTTGAAGGAGTTAGGCAACGACTATCGCACGTATTTCGAGGAGGTCAAGTGGTCGCAGATATTCGCGGAGGTGGTTAATTCTATGGCAGGGAGGCACCGGTATCCTGTCGTGGTTCGCGGAATCAGGGAGAACGAGTTTCTGGTATGTGACTCGAAGCAGATACAAAGAGGGAAAGCAGTCACAGATAGATCTTGTTGGGCTGATGTTGACATACTCTGGTAGCCTCAACACATGATGCAGTCACGTTGACATCGTGCGAGTCGACTCCGCGATCTTGGACTCTGACACGTCCCGAGGTCGGCTAATTTCACCCCGCAACTATTTATCCTCCACCAACCACCCGCATCCACCCCGTAACGTGACATCGTTGCATCAGCGGTCGTTTGCAAACAACGCTCGCACCCAATCCGCGCATCTCTACAATGTCGATCCTACATCGGACCGTCATGCCGGCGCACGAATGGTCAAACCCCAGAGAGTGGGACGGGGCTACCACCCCATCTGGAGCAGCTGCTCGTTGATTTACCTAAACGCTCTTTGTGCCGCATCTCGGACGACGTAGATGGCGGACAAAACCCCTGTCGAAGTTCTGCAAGCGAGTGCAAGCTTCAGATAAGTAAAGCTTCTGTGCGCCCACCCGATCTTGTCGTGCTTGGTGCTCCTCACATTTCGTCTACCAGCTGGGATTCTCGAATAGCTCTGAGCCGCACGTAGACCATGGCCACCACGATCGATTACGATAACAAGATGAAGTCTGATAGGATTTCGGACGACGTTCCTCATCCCATCGCCGAACAAAATGGCAAGCTGGCCCCGCCACCTCTCGTTGCAGCTATGTCGCCGGAGCGGCGCATTCATGCGGAGGCCAAGATGAGACGCAAAATCGACACGCGATTGCTTCCAATGATCATCTTGATGTATATCATGAACTATCTAGACAGAAACAACATCGCAGCTGTGCGACTGGCGGGGTTGCAGACTGAACTGAATCTCAGCAGCGTGCAGTATCAGGTACGTCAACGGGCATGGTACAAGGAAATGTCGTAGTCTGACTATGATCACAGACAACTGTTTCAATCCTTTTCGTAGGGTAGGAGCCTACGCAACACTGGGCGTACCTTCCAATGGTTAACTTTTGGACAGATACATTCTCATGCAAATCCCGTCAAATCTATTGTATGATTGTCCATTGCACAAACTTTATTTCAGACGAATGCTGATCTCGTATAGCCTCAACAAAACTGGAAAGCCCGCGATCTACCTTCCGACATGTATGATTATCTGGGGTGTCATCTCTGGAGCGACAGGTGCTTGTCAGAACTTTGGAGGTCTCGTTGCTTGCAGATTCTTCCTTGGCTTCATCGAAGCAGCCTACTTTCCAGGGTGTTAGTCAGATTACCGATCGGGTGATCTTCATGCGGCTAACACCTGCTCAGGTCTCTTCTATTTGAGCTCATGGTATACTCGTAAAGAGCTCGGTTTACGTACAGCAGTGCTCTATAGCGGCTCCCTCATCTCTGGAGCATTTGGAGGACTCATTACCGCCGGTATAACGAGCAATATGGATGGCACCCATGGTCTGCGAGCCTGGAGATGGTACGGTTACTCTAGGTTGGTGGAAAAACAAGGGCTGACATTTGTGCAGGGTTTTCATCCTAGAGGGAATTATTAGTAAGTATATACGTACGAAGTGCATGTGAGACATACACTAATTTCGTACCTACAACTCTCGCAGCCGTCATTATCGCCTTTTCAGCGTTCTTCATTCTCCCTAACTTCCCGCGAACCACCTCGTGGCTCACTGAGGAAGAGCGACAGCTCGCGGTCTACCGTCTGCAAGAAGACATTGGAGAGGATGACTGGAAAGATGCGGAATCGCAAACCTTCTTCAATGGACTGAAGCTAGCTTTGCTAGATATAAAGACCTGGGTTCTTACCATCTTGTTGCTCTCGATCGTCTCTTCGGCTTCTGTTACGAACTTCTTCCCAACTGTGGTCAAGACCCTCGGGTACGACAACATCCGTACACTGCTTCTAACCGCACCACCATACGTTTTGGCCGTCATCACCACCTACCTCAACGCGTGGCACGCCGATCGCACCGGAGAACGCTTCTGGCACATCGTGCTGCCTCTTTGTGTTGGTGTTTTCTCTTTCATCCTAGCTGCGGCTACCCACTCTACGGCTCCACGTTACGTTGCCATGATGCTCATGGTGCCGGGAGTCTATACAGGATACGTTGTGGCCCTGGCATGGATCAGCAATTCGATGCCGCGGCCTCCAGCGAAGCGCGCAGCAGCCCTGGCTTTCATCAACGCTATCTCCAACACCAGCAGCATCTACGCAAGCTACATGTACCCACAACCGAAGAGCGGCGCCCAACCCAATCTGACGGTTCCGCTCAGTGTCGATTGCGCTACCGCGGTTCTCGCGATCGTTATGACCATTATTATGCGAGTCATACTTGGAAGGCTGAATAAGAAGCTAGACAGAGGAGAGCATGTGGACGGAGCTATCAACGCAGTTCCGGGAGAAGCATCAGAGCGTGGGTTCAGATTTCTACTATAGGGTTACGACGTGCTGGTATCAGGGAAAACAAGTTCGAATGAAATGGGCAGGACTGGCGATGCATGATACCTGTCGTAGCTTCTTAAGTTGGTAATAAGAAAGTTAA
>Ga0265780_10001034_pt1 | contig 40699 bp, 40 predicted proteins | sample P1T30metagenome_FD_192432 | JGI IMG/M metagenome (GOLD analysis project Ga0265780, IMG submission 192432) | Plant litter microbial communities from East Loma Ridge, Irvine, California - P1 T30 | ecosystem: Environmental > Terrestrial > Plant litter > Unclassified | place: USA: California...
GACAGCCAGACCCAATGCCGCGCCTGCCAAAGCACCATCGTCAACGGTATACTTCTTCGTCCTCTCATACAGCTTCCAGGGCTTGATTTTCGGTATATTCGTCGACACCAACACATCCGCAAAAGCGTAGTAGTAATACCAATTCAGCGCCGCACCTGCCAGGCCCGCCCAAACCCCCAGCCTTGCCGAAGCCCGTATAAACACCGCTGGCCGCGATATTGGCCTCGTAGGGGTCACACTTTGTGCATATCTCGAGGCGAAGGACGTATACGCGGCGGCGAGGACGGTCGAGGAGATGACGGCGTACTGGGGTGTTGCATTCGCACCGATGGGATCAGGGCGTTTGGGAGTAAGGCGATGTTGCCCTTCGCCTATAGCGCTCTGTTAGCAACTGCTTCCCCACATCATCTTCGGCGAGACATACCAGGCGGCACAAAGAGTCTCAGCACCATGGTGCCAAAACTACGGGTGTAGTACAGGATAAGCGATAGTGTGTGGTATCATATGCTGTCCACGCTACACGGCTATAAAATAGTGTGCGGCTGCAGCGAGCGCGTGGGGCATTCACGAGGCCGCTCATGGCAGTAAAGGTGCGTGGGCACTACCGGTGAGTGCCCGGATTGGCGCGCCTGGAGGGTGTCATGAGGCAGATGTGAAGGAACAAGGTTCCGGAAGCAGCTACGGCGGGCGGCCGCCGGGAAGGCGCATCGCAGCGGGACAGGTTTAATCCCTGCTATGTTCGCATGACAAGGCTGAAGGGGGGCGCAAGGGGCGAGGCCGCGTGAAGAGGGTGTCGTTGTGTCTTAGTCGGGATGGGTGGGCGAGAGCTCGCGATGATGCGCTGAGGCCGGGGTCGGAGGGTGCACGTGAGGACGTGTGGTCAGACGACCGCATTGGTCTGGAACGCCAATAGACGATCGCTCATCATTCTGGTCGTTGCGCGACTGGCAGATGAAGTCTCATAGCATGCAGCATCACACAAACCGTTTTCACAACTTGGGTATATTCATTTTGTGACTGATTAATAAAAGCTTCATTCTCCGATGGGAGTCGACTACGCTACTCCTTATCGCACAATCATTACCACGCCCCCAATCTCGATCCCACCACCCGATTACAACGACTATTCATACCAATTTAGTAACACAAGCTAATATCGAAGTCCGCACCCGCTTTTCGTATTGAACACAGAAAAAGGAATAGTCAAACGAAAGAGGTAATCCCAAACGCCATCGCTAATACGTTTTAAAAGCAAGTTCAACGCCAGAAAACGAGAGGAACATGCGCAAGGACCCCATCCACCCACGCTAAGTGGCATTAGTACAAAGGTAAGCGAAAGATCGGAATCGAGAAAAGAGAAATGGCATGTGAACGGGTACGAGAACCGAAGCAGATCGCAGAAGCAAAGAAACAGACGAAGCGAAAAGGTGAAGGGAGGAGCAGAAGGAGAGAGTCGTCGGAGAACCGCCTCAATCCCCTACTGAACCGACTTGACATCACCCCGCCCTCGTATCCCTCCGCTGCATAACAATCTTCGCATCCTCGCTCCTCAAAAACTCAAACACACCCAGCTCCAGCCTCGCCAACCCATCTTTAAACATATACTCGCTCCCCTCCGTATTCGTCATAACCCTAAAGGCCATACAGAGTAGATCCTCAGGACTCAATCCATCAATACTACTCATATTCTTCCACTTCAACCGCATAGCCCTGAGATCGTTCATAGCCAGCAACCGGTCTACCAGGCCAATGTGAGACACGCCGGGGTTGGCGGCCATGCTGTGCCGTAGTGAAGCAATAGCTTGACGCTCGTGTAGCCACGCGGTGAGGATCTTGGAGACGAGATCGTAGTGTGTGGATAGTTCTGTGCGGAAGAGCGGTTCGCCGTGGTACCAGAGTGTGTGCATGCGGACGAGGAGGCTGGCTTCGTCGGGTGGCATTGTGGAGCGCGGGTAGAAGAAAGTGAAGAGGCCGGCTGTGACTTCGCATTGGAGGAGGCGGAGGTCGGCTGTCGAGACGGAGCCGCGGGGGAAGGTTTGTGGTTGTGGGGGCTGGACGACGTGTGCGGTTTCGGGGGGTTGGGGCGGTAGTTGGTGGCTTTTCAGCACGGGTTGGTGCGGTGAGGTGTGTTGGGGTGCGGCGGCGGGTTGGCTGTGGGTTGAGGGCGCTCGGGGTTTGCTCGAGGGCGCGGGCGGTGCGTCTTGTGTAGTAGGAACGAGTTGTATGCCGTATGCGGGGGCGCTTTGTATTGCGGGTGCAGAGGTAACCTGCTTATTAGGTGCCATGATAGGCTGATTAGGTGCGGCCTGCGCATGTGGTGTACTAGATCTACTGCGAGGGTGTGGTGCGAGAGAACGGCCGAAGGGGTGGCTCGGGGTATTAGATCGACTTGGTGGTTGGGGTGGAGGCTGTTGCTGAGCCTGAATATGTGGATGTGACGGTAGCTGCGTGTGCTGAGAATGATGTGTATGCGGTGATGCCTGGTGTGGATGTGGAGGGTGTGAAGGGTGGGACGGTGTCTGTTGCTGCTGCAGTTGTGCCTGAGGTTGCGGTTGCGACTGCTGTGGCTGCGGAGCGATATTTGTATGCTGAGGAGGCTGAACGGCAGGAGACTCCCTCTTCATATACCCACCTGCTCCATTAGCTGCTGAAGATGCGTTCACTGCTTGAAACCCTTGATTCGAAGCTGGTGTAGGAGTGGCTGGCGGGGCAGAACGAGGAGTCTCCGTAGCGGATCGAGCCATAGCAGCACTGCGTGAAGACGGCTCATATGGGCTCGTGTAACTGTTGCTGTGACGATGTCCAATACCAGGAGGGGGTCGGTGCACTTCTCTCGACGGTTCTCGGGATGCTTCCCTTGTCGGTTCTCGAGTTGGCTCGCTCGGTGGAGGCGTGTTGTTAACAGCAGTAAACCCTCCATTGTTGACAGCAGTGAAGCCTGCGGGCGCGGAGCTTTGCGTGATAGCAGGAGGCCTTGACACGCCGTTCAAGTCATTGTTTGATAGAGGACTGAGCTGTATCCGCGATGGCTCAGATGCGGTTCCTGGTGCTGGCGAGAAACGATGCATATGAGTCGGCATGGGAGGAATGTTCTCCATGCTGCCCGGGCCGGCAGGATACAGTGACTTGAGTGACTTCCTTGGGCTGCCCTTTCGGCTCACAGGCATAGTGCTGTACGGCCTTTTGATAGGCGAAGCCTCAGGATCCTCATCGTCGGACATAGTGAGGTGAGCATTGCTCTTGCGCTTCTTTAGATTAATGGGCTTAACGTCAAGGTCAGCGCCTGCAACAGTATCCGGATCTGGTGGGGTGAGTGACTGTGGCGTCCCATGTGGTGACTACCCTGAATTAGCGATGACAACACCAACCATCTCATCAAAACTTACCAGGCCTTCGGCATCAATGTCTGCAAGCTGATCATACTCATTCGCACCCGATGGTCGCTTCAACTTCATGTTGCGAATGTAGTAGCAAGCTTTGATGATGATCCACCGATGCAGATGAATCTTGAGACTAAAATAGGTTTAGCGCGCGTTCTGACACCTGACACCTGACCACTCCAACTTACATATCCTTATGCTCCGGCTCCTCGTAAAACAGATCTTTGTTATACGTCTTCTTGGTCGCATCCGGCGTGAGTAAACAGCTGCGATCCGCATCCCTGCCCCAAATAGCGGGTCCGTAACTCGCTAGCAGGTCCTCGAGCTCCTGGTTCAGGGAACTCGGATCCGCCGCGAAATCCAGCAACAAATCTCTTTCTTTTGGCAATTCCTTGGACAGCTTCGTCACCTCACTCGAGAGCTTGCGGTAGTCTGGGTTGTCGAATTTCGGAATGCCGCGGTTGGTCGTGGACGAAGACGCCGATAAGCCCAGGCCCAAGCATTCCGTCACCTCGCGTATAGTCGGGTTATGCGAGCTGAAGACGGATATCCAGCGAGCGCGATCCCAGCGTCGCACGCCGTGCTCCAGATCCAGGGCCAAGTTATCCTTTGAGCTCATGGCGCCACATGGGTGACGACGGGCACGTCAACAGTTGAAATGGGAAGTAGGAAAATGACGATGGAAAAGTAAGCGGATGGGATGGGGAATGACAATCAATGGCGCGTGCGCCAAAGTGTGATGGATCCGCTCGACGTTCCAAGGTTGGGGTGATTGATGGTAGCTCGCTCGGCAAAGGTAAAAGGAGTACGTTCCACTAGGCCGTCTTGGAACAAAGTTTTCTTATTGCCAGCTGCTGCTACCCCAAGAAAAACTTTGTCCAGTCTCAGATGCCGATCGTGCTACCAAACTAGACAAAGAATTGAATGCCCCTGTACACACAAGAAGAACAAACTGCGCAGCAATTGTACTCTGGAGTAGGAACCGACAGGCGCTGGTGAGGGGGGCGTTGGGCGGCGAAAGGAGGATTGGTGATGATGATTGATGCCGGTGACGTGTAGAAGGCGAACGACGGTACGCTGCGTCGAAAAGATACCCAGAAAAGAGGCGTGTCCAGTAGCGAGACAATGATCCGGCAGGGGCCGCAACAAAACATGAGCAGAGGTAATACGCGTCCGCACTCCGAAGTTAATGACTCGCACGCCAATAAATCCCCATCAGGTGTAATCATAGTACCGCCCCATCCTCATTCGTTCACACCCAGCGGGTCTCCTTTGCCCTTGCTTGTTCATTGTACGACACTTGCACTATGAGCGTGGTGCTCATTTGCTGCATTATGCTAATCATATCTATCGCAGGGGTCAATCATCATACACGAGGTACAAATGAATATGTCGCTAGCAGCACAACTCTTACTCGCATAGGCCAAAACATCCGATCCTCTTACTCAAAGCCTCCATTAGCCGCCACATGCAATCAGCGAATAAGCGGCACTATCACGGTTTCGTATAGCCGGGGATAGATGTCGTTGGTATCATGGTCAGGAGTTACAACTACACATGCATCTATGACGCGCTCGTCCCTCACCCATAGATTTGTACTACCGAGCTGCGATTACTCAACTGTGCAACCGGTTCCTGTCCAGACCGCGCGCCGCATAATATTGCTGGGAGGTACAGCGAGATCTGATAAACGCCACAGCTCGAAAGAAAAAAATGTGAGGCAATGTGACGAATGTGCGGCGCGGTCACTGCACTCTAAAATAGGAACGTGGCATTAGGGAGATTTACGGCGCAGTGCGGAGCCTGAAGACAACGCCCCTTGGCTGCAGGGAATACACTAAGCGAAAAGGTATACTGCGAAGTGCTGCCGAGCCGTGTATTCATTCGGATACTAGCTGCCGAACTATCGAAGTTGCGTACAGTCGCGCCCTCACTATGCGCTCGCGCGTTCCAGGCGATCGCAAACTAAAGCAAATCACGCGTCGCAGAGTCCCGTACTGCATGGTGATGAGGTGTGGCACAGCTGAGCTAGTGTAATCCTACACGGTCCTGTAACATGATCAAGTAGCTGAAACCACCACTCTACGGCTGACCTACCCGAATAGCTTATTTTCCCGAATTGGACACCTACTAGTGGGGGCCTCGACCCTGGCGATCGATCGTCGCCCTGAAAACCTGAACGCCTGTATGATCCTCGTACACAGTTTTTGCGACTACAGCTGCCCGCGCGCACGATACGTGCGTATCTCCATCGTGGTAATTGCGACTAGCGTCGTGACTCGCCAATATACCAGAGCATACCCTTTCCATCTTCCTCTTCTTCCTTGCGGAAGCTCTCCAGGTGGTCGTGCAGCCAGCCCATTACTTGCGTAAAATCTACTGGCTTCCACTGCATCTCTACTGCGTACTTTTCTCCGGCCAACACCACAATGGCCTGTCGCAGGAGCTCATCGCGGTCGACAGCGACGTTGGGGCCGAGACCAAATCCTCGACCCACGTCTTCAAAATTGGCGATGATGGTTTGCGTGCAGCCCATAAGCGTGCGGTGCTGTTGGATGCGCCTCTCGATCTCGGCGGCTGTGTGGCCTTCGGCTGACCAACCTGCAGTAAGATAAGTATAGATAGAATGGATGCAAAGGCAGTTGGTAAAACGTACGTTCGTTTGCTCGTAATAGAGCTGCCAGGTGGCGCTTGAGTTCCACCCAAGTCAGAAATGCTCGTTCCCTCGCAATGAAAACGGGTATGTTTTCGATCATCTTATTGTAGTCGGCTCGAACGCCTTCTCGCCATGTTCTTTCGAGTTGGTTGAGGAGCGCTTCCTCGTCCATTGAAACACCTCGTTCCTCTCCATAAATGTACTGCCGTAGCGCCCGTAACCCGTCGTAGTCTAAACCACGGTAGGGTATGCTGTTGTTTGGTTGCGGGAGCTCTTCTGGCACACCGTCATCCGACCGAAAGCTTGCAACCAGCGCGGCCATTTGGACACTGACTTGTCGATCAGCAGCCGCTTGGGTCGCGTCGGTGATTTGCTGTTGTGCCGCTGCGTTGGTCTCGGTAGGATGTGCAGCGTGGGTAGGAGCAGGGCCTGACATCGTACTGAGATACCGAGATTTGTTCGCTTCAGCTGTGAGTTTGTTCCAGACACCCTCGGCAATGTTAGATTGTTGTGTAGCCTGTTGCTCGTGGGCTTTCGCCGATGTAAAGGCGGCATTGCCATTCGTTGCATGTCCACCGCCATTGACAGCTGTAAACCCGCCTCCTTCCCGCGGTCCCATAGTGGGACTTTCCCCAGATTCCGGAGGTGTGAGCATTGCACTTGACGACATTGGGCTTCCACGTGACGCTGTATCGCCGTCGTGCAACACCGAGTTTGGCGCAAGCGCAACAAATGATGCTGGGGTGCCGCCCTCTTGCTGGCCAGAAAACTCGGCATCAGCTCGCGCCTGGCGGTTTTCTGCCTTCTTTCGTCTCTCGCGATCCAGGCGTTCGCGCGCAAGAATGACGTTGCATGCTTTCAGCCCGATCCACCAATGGAGAAGTTTGTGGATTCTGCGTGGTGGGTCAGTAGGGTTTCGGCACTATTACGAGGGCCCAAATTCAAGACGGATGTGCTCTCGAACTTATGTACTTACAATGCTCTGTCTTCCTCGTTCTCCAAGTAAAGATCCCGCGGGTAAAGTCCCTCTTCGACTCCGGGTTCATTCGCGGTGATTAGATGCTCACGATCGCCCACTCTTCCCCAGACCTTGGCGCCATGTTTCTCAAGTAAGCCATCGACTTGCTCTTTCAAACTTCCCTCGTCGCTCAGAAACTTCATCAGCTCATCCGGCTCTTTCGGTAACGTGGAGACAACATCGCCCATGTCTGCAACAAGCTCGCGTACGAGGGCGGATTCAAAGTTTGTTTTACCGCGTTTGTTCGATGACCACTTTGCGCGCAACCCAAGACGCTCGATCAGCTCGTGCATACGCACTTTTGACCGATTCTTCATAATGTCCAACCAGTCCTTGGACGTTGCGTATGTGATAGCTGAGCCGTCCATGGTGTCTGGGCTAGATGCATGGATCGCAAAATCTCGCCAGGTGAATTAAATGTAGGCTAGCGATGCAGCCGTACACAGTCGTATGAGTTCCGAGCGTTGTGGTGTCGCGACTATGCAAGGGAGGTGTGATGTGTAGTGCTGATTTTCTCGGGTATGATTACATGCAGATGCTCTCAGGACCGGGGCAGCCAGATCGTGCAATTTCGCCAAAGGGCCGTCTAGAGCATGTACGAGTCAGTGATGGGGCGCGCAAGGAAAACGAACGACATTCTCAAAGATGAATCGAGAACACGATAGATGATAAGAGTACAGATGAAGAAACCATAGCGGCGTATGAAAGCTTCGTCTACAGGTTAGCGGCACCCGCCTGGGAATGGCAGGCGGAACCAGAGGGCAATTGCTGCCGATTGGCTGGAATATCGCGTTAGCCGACGATCCCCCCAAATCACTTACACAAGGCATTGTGCACATTGTTCTTCGTCTACGAGGTGGCGAAATGCAGCTCACCGCTGCTGACAGTAATGTCTTGTGGCCCAGGTCTATGCATACGACTGCACTTCCTTTTCCACTTATTGGCGCGACTGACATCAGATGCGCAGTGGCGGGCAGATTTCGCTGGTGTACAGGCGATGGGGAATTACTACATCATCGCACGTGCTGTAGCATATGCACACACTCAAACAGAGGCTCTGCAAGTTTTGCGAGAAAAGGCCACATAGAGATCGTCATTAGTAATCGTATGTAGATACATTTTATGAGTTGCCTGGATCCTGCCCGGCCTCATGGAGCACCAGTGCTATACAACAGCCAGCCTGGTATCGATGCTTTCGACCAACTAGCACGCGAAAGATCAGAAATGATCGGGGTATATGTAGGACAACGCAAAAAGCCATCGATGTACTCAATGGTATACAGATTCTAGAGAAAGTGAGGAAGAGCACACCTTCGAAGAACGCCGAGGCTGGAATTCTAGGAAGAGAATTATCGATGACCGTTGCTCATGTCGCTCAAGCAGGGTTTGGCCGGCTCAAAGACTTGAGTACGATATCGACTTTTGCTTGAGGATTGTCTGCCCAGATAGACGATTGAGCAAGTGTAGTCTGTAGACGATCGAATGCGGTCTCCGTGCCTTTGCGGGCTACGATCGCTTTGCTGATACCGTCACCAAGATCGTATGTCAGTTTCCAGGTTTTGGTTTTCTCCAATATGCTCGCAACAGAGGGTAGGTCCTCACTCTCTTCCTCCAGCAGGCCGAGCAGGCCTCCAAAAGACTTGCATTCGCGTAGCGTGTGATAAAACTCCATTTCCATGCCTTCGTCGTCGACCGACCAAATGAAATACACGCGCTCGGCTTGTTCGTCGGTCAAATCAAGAGAGATGATGCTGGTAGAGTTTGTGCGCTTGATGGCTTGATGCGGAGGTTTAAATGTATCCGCGGGCGTTGGAGCATGCTGTTTGACATCGTCGACAGGTGTTTCTGACGTTCGTTGAGTCTGTGTATGTATCTGTGGCTGCGGTTGGGGTTGGGGTTCCGGCTCTGGCTGTGGCTCAGGTACAGGTTGTGGCGTCGGTTGTTGTTGTGGTTGCAACTGTGAAGGGCATGTACTGCTTTCCTTGGGAACAACCTCGATCACGTTCGACATCTGGGTCCTATTTTCGCTAAGCTTTCTCCGCTTCCTCGCGGCGGGTTGCTTAGTATGAGCATCGCTTTCATCGTCATCGACCTTTGCCATGGCATTCGATGCTGGAGGTGCGGCATTCGGTGCTGAAGGTGCAGCATCTTCATCAGTGGATTTCGATAGCTTGGGGGTAGAAGAGAGACGCTGTCTTGGTTCCGGTAGTCCCCTAAGCTTCGAGGCGATGTCAGCTCGCTCTTGCGGAGACAACACCGAGAGCACGGTCTCTAATGTGCCAGCATCGCTGTCAGGATTGCGAAGTGTGAGCATCATGAAATTGTTGGCGAACTTGTCTCCCAGACCACCTCCACTGATCTGCAGCATTAGATGTGAGGTCAGTATGTTTTTTCCATGTACTATTCGTTGATCCGAGTCTTACCTCGTAGGGGCGATAGGCTTGAAGACCCTGTAAAGACCTATCACTCGTCTGAGGTAGCATGATGGCAAAAACCCCAGCGTCGTCGTCGCCATCGAGCGGCATAATAACGACTTTCTGTATTTTGTCAACAATCTGGACGACATGGACTGTATGTATTTCGGTACAACTCACAACCTTCGGTCCGAACTGCACTTCGCTGAAGGCAATAACAGCTGAGTCTTCCCTAGCACAGCCTCGGCAGACAGCGTTGCGATTCTCCCTAGGACTCCCTGATACTATAGGAGGGTGTGGAGGAGTGAACTTCTTGTAATTGGCCTTCAAGTCGTGAAAGGAGGGTAGCCCTCGGAATGACTGGGTTTGCCTGTCCGGGGCCAGGTAGCCAATCCAAACGCCCCGCGCAAAGAGCTGATTGGCCGAATAAAAATGACCCTTTAGGTGAGGTTGCGAGTTGAAGCAACCATACGAGATGGAGTTCTTCCTAGGACTGGTGTTTCGAGATTCTTCCATAGATGCCTGCAGTGCACGCAGCCTAGGTGACATCATTGGCGAAGTCAGTTCGCTCGACGCGCTACGACGTGCCGGCTGCGCATCGCTTTCTGGAGATGCCGCCTTGGAATTGGTGTTTACTTCATTTGAGTTGGAGGGTGTTTGCAACCGGATTGCGTCACCAGGCTGAGGGCTGTTGTTGTCGAGACTGGGCTCACGGGCGCGTTTGCAGCTTGTTGACGGGGCCCTCGACACAGGTGGGCGCACACTCTTCCGTGCTCTTTGGGGCTGGGGCGGCATGCCCGAGTGTTTGGGTGGCATGCCGGCGAGATGTCGGATAGCGACTGGTAGGTGGTGATGGCGGTCTGTTGTTGCACCATGCGGCTGCGCGCGCTAGCGTTCGTGCAGGGCTTTAATTGGCCTACAATTCTGGATGGCATTTTAACTCCGTCGCAGCACCGCCATGGTACATCCCATCTCCCTTCTCACTTTAACGCGAACAACCGTGTCGCGATACGTATAGCACGCGACATCGGAATGCAGGAGTTGTATCAGTGAGCACGAATAAGACGAAAGCTCCTCCTCGCCAATTGAGGACGCGTCAAGTAAACAACGAAGGAGCGAGGACGCGTCTGTCTCGACCGGAGTCTAGATGGAAGGCGCCTTGCTTTAAACCGCTGCCCACTCCATCACCACCACGTCCGGATTCTATTCGCAAGCTCTCACCGCTTGACACCGACGTCGCCAGCTGCGGTGTACATCACAATTGCCAATTGGTTTTTTGTCCATCAAATCACCACTATACCCGACAATGGGGCGGCAAAAAGGCGAAATTGGCGTTGCTCATCATATAGAATGTCTTGGACTTCAGACGTATGGGAGGGAGAGGATTGAACCGGGCTTCGTTATGAGAAAACCAGTGTTCAGGTATGAGCCCGCCACTGCAATCCACGAACTCGAGGTACCGGCTCTGCTTGGTCTACTACTACGCGATGCACACGATGCAAATACTGTCATCGATCGACACGATCCCATGCTCCTCGATAAAGAGCTAGACCAGCTGTTAGTCGAGTATGGTCCCCTGATCTGGCCTGAGCCTGGTCAAGGAAGTAGAGACCATCTCCGAAAACCACAAGAGGGTACCCGATATCCGGCTGATTTGATCTATCCGAGAGACAATACCACGTAAGTCCGCTCATCCAGGTACTGGGTGCGAGCTAATGAAACCAGCCTCAAGAAACACCTGCTGGGCATGATTCTCTGCAGGCAGACTCGCTCCGACATAGAGACCTTCATAAACAGGACATACATGAAAGCCCTGACATACAAGAAAAGAGACCTAAATATCGATAATAAGCCTTGGTTTCAAGGTTGCAGATTCGTAGCCCTAAGCGAGAAAATACCAGTGAGGAAGAGACGCAGCACTGGTACGACTACAACAGCAGACGAACCCGCTCCTCAACGCGCACGTTCCGAAGAAGACCATACAGATGATGACTCCGATACGTCTGAAGATTCGGTGATGGGCACCAAGACAGGATGTCCGACCCGCAGGAGAAGCGCGATTTCACCCGGGCCGTCGCCCTTTAAAGTTGAATTACGGATTTATCGCACCAAACCACCGGGCCAGCCAATCGGCCCTGGACCAACTTGGTCTTACGGCAGTTTGATGTTCACCGGAAAGGAAACAACATGTGAAGACTTCTTCGGTCTCATATGCAATCAGACCAAAGCCGACTGCAGCTTCCTCATCTTCCAGTTACCCGAAGATATGTCCATGGACGGAAGGGTGCGCATCGACCGAGGATCCAAGGAGTCCGAGATGACCTATCGACGTACCCTGGGTATTTTACAAAGGGCAAGAAGATTTCCATGCGGTCCTGCGTACCGTTCAGTTGAGCTGGAGATTGGGTTTGAGACTGTCGTGGATTAGTGCTGTGATACCCCATAATTTGCGCCTTGCGACTTGCATTTTCGCAATCATTCTTCCCTGTATTCATTTCTTCAACTTCGACGCAGGCGATAGCAAGATGTCGAACACGCAAGCTTGGAATCCCCAACAGACGAGCGTATCAATGTAACTTGTTGACATGACAAGATGTATATAACATGACCTCGTTATTCGTCGTGTAATTAGTGTATCCATATATCCACCGTTTTCTTTTTGTACAAAACACTTCCTTGTGTATTCCACCCGTGACTACCGGTGCTGGCCTACCCTCCTCTCATCAACCAACACACTCCAATTCTTCTGCACACTGATCCCGCCCGTCGCAGTCCTCTGCGCACTATCATCGCTAACCCTCCCCATCTCAATCTCCACATTATGCTTCCCCTGCGTGTCCTCCCCAACAAACTTGAACTCTTCCTCATCCTCCAACCGACTCATACCCGCGAGCGTAGAAAACAACCCGCCAGTCGCACCCTTCTTCCTGTGCCTCCCTCCGGAGTTCTTCGAGTCATGCATATACCCATCCAGTCCGCCATTCGAGCTCGGACCCGGACTCTTCATATCGCTCGGCCGCGAAGAAGCAAAAGAGAACAATTTATCGAGGCCGATCCAGCGGAAAGCCGGTTTCAAGCTAGGCAAACAAGCACACGTGAGACCGATGTTGATCTCAACAATCGACCACACGATGATCTCGCGGAAGTTGTAGGTTACGTCGCCCTGGGCTGAGATGGGGATTTGCAGGAAGATGATCAGGCGTACGAGCGAGACAACGGCGATGAAGGTGCCGAGGGCGAACATGCCGGCTAGCACGATGCGTTGGGCGAGGGGCGCGTGCAGACGCCAGACGTGCGGGATGGGCATGATGACGATGAAGAAGTCGAGGATCACGTTGGGGACGGAGCCGCCGAGGTAGATGTCGCGTGTTTCGATGCAGGTCTTTTGCGTGATGGTTATGTCCCAGGCGGCGCGTACTGGGAGGCAGTTGAAGATTACGCAGAGCATCTGTGAAGCGGTACTGTCAGCATATTGCGCTGAGGGTGTCAGTTTTATGGCGATAGATGACTTACGATAGCAATACACCATGCGATGGAGGCGGCGGTGACCACATAGATAGTAATGCGGGACTTGATCTCGAAGAGTCGCCAGTAGAAAGCGAGAACCGATAGCTTGATACTCGTGATGCTGAGCGTATACAAAATCTGGCCGATGTAGATATTCCGCAAGAAAGCGATAATTTGTAACGGGTTCGTGATCTCATTGATGTGTAGTCCCAGTGACTCTCGCATGCCTGCAAGCACGGAGCGTTAGCCTACGATTCGTGTCCAAGGACGAAAGATACGTACCTATTATACACACGTAGAAGAAACCGTTCGCCACGGCCAGTGCGACCATGGACATGTAGTCGTCCATCTGAACATTGCGCCAACCCCCGTGCCGTTTCCGACAGTAGACCTTGAGGGGGACGAGTAGCATGATCAAGATATAAGTCGATATCGCCACTCCATCGAGACGACGGCGGTAGGATTGGCTGGAGAGAATGTCAGCTGCATGTTACCCAAGACACTGTTTTCTGGTCGTGATAAGACATGGGTTGGGTGAACCGCGGAGGACCACGGAGACTGGGTATGGAAAGGGTAGAGAGCAAAGAGATGGCGAGTAGACACTCCCGAACAAACTTACACGCTCTCCTGTGGATCGATGATAGGCGCCATGATGCACAATTCATATACACACTCTCTTTCCTATCCTCGACGGCGTATACACCAGGTATATCACAAACAGCGAGAAAGAAGACGTCGCAGTGGCGTTGACGGTGATGCACGAAACTCTCACATGGAAAACGCGAGACACGCACCCATGATATATCAAGAGCAAGAACACGGCACAAGACACGCGATGCCCAGAAGGAAAGAAAAACCTTTCCTCACCTCCCATGCAGACGCCCTGACCAGAACTCCCCAGATGTTCCCAATCCACCTACCGCTACCGCCGCTCCCGGTCGCGGGACCCCCTTTAGGTCTGTAAATCACCACCCTTCAAACCCATGACGGTTTACTTGCTTGTTTAGCTGTGCATCAGCCAATGGTCATCGCAGCATCCGGCAGAGAGAAGTAATAATCCGACATGCTGGAGCTGTTGGGCAAAGCATAAAGTCAAGAAGCGAGGCACTGACACACGGGGAGCATCTGGGAAGTGGATCGTCAGTTACAGGTTAGGGGGTCCTGGTCGGCCTGAAGGGTCCCTCGTCTTCACATGTGAGTGGGTGGGGGATGATCCGGCACTCGCTCCCAACGGAGACGGCGTCGTGCTACGCGGGAACGAAATGGGAAGTCACTCCACTTCAATTATGCAAGACTTCAATCTACGCCTGCATCGCACACCCTCTCGTTCAGCAAGCGCGTCGCGGCTTGAGACAAATGATCAGTATGAGAGGGGTAGATTCTTGCATCTTGCGAAAAAAGAAACAAGAACGTATTTGTTTATCTGTCGCCGCGGGGTCGAGTCTGCCGTCTGCGTGTGTACCCAAACCGACAATCACTGCGCTCGTCGATCAAAATCCTCCGGGGTAGCCGTGGCAGAATAAACTCCGAGCTGTGCGTTATTCTAAATGGCCGACTCGAGCAGATCATCCCACTTCCTGGTGTTGAGCGCATGTGCCTGGCCGTCATTTTGGCCGTGAACGGTTTAGCTTGGCCGTCCGTTGCGAGTCAGAAATGAGGCTTCGGCAATGGATTACGAACCAATCGATGGCGGACATAAGCGATGAAGATATCAGACACCTTGCGGCTCCTCGGATGAACACGCACTGCGTCTGCTTTGTGGCGTTCGTTCCTGTGGATGTCATGCATTGCCGGAATCCTACTATGACGAATTGCAAGGCATCTGGTAGGGGCGCAAGCCGCAAACGTGTGTGCAAGCTTTGTGGCGGCGTAGGAACCAAAACGTGCTAAGCTCTCGTTGGAGGGCAATCACCGTTTGCCAATCATACGCCTTGCATGCAACGGCATGGGTCGCGGAAGCGGAAGGACCCTCACACGCTATGCTGTGCCGTGGGAGCGAGAGGGACTCACGCCGTCGTCTTGGTAGTTTTAGTAGTGCAACAACGAGTCGAGAAGCCGTATAGACCCTGTCGAGGCCCATCGAGTTATTGTCTCAAACCTGACCAGGGTAAATGCAGTGAAAGTCCCATGGGGCTTAGCGAGAGACCCACCTATTCGAGGGCGGCCGGCACATGCGCCATCTTCCACGTGGATGCGAGGAACGCGATATGCGGGCTTATTACAACCAGTAAAACAAAAAGTTAGTGATGTATCGTGATAGTGGCGTCGCTCAGTAAGCATCAGTAGCTGTTTGATAGTCAAAGTATGTGTTATGGATAGCTGGTGCGGGAGGTGCGGCTCGCCATCGGTCCTTTCTTAGCCCAGCCGAGAAGCAAAACTCCACATTTCAGAGTCGTTTCTGACAGGTGCCCCGGCTGCTAGTTAGCGACCTAAGGTTTTAGGAGACCAATCAACGGGCACTAATTTGGGAGCCGTGAGGGTGAAGATGCCGCGGAGCACGACAGGTTCAACCATGTGCGATTTGCAAAGTCGGCGAGCATATGGAAAGGCGTAAAAGAGGCCCCACGCTCTGCATTTCGCTTTCGGATTCCTGTCAAACTTTCCTTCTTCTCTGAATAAGCCAGGTGCATGATGGCAATTACAGATATCCAAGGCAATGGGTCATACCCAGGGCTTCTCGTGTTGTCAGCTCTGTTAGTATCGACCTACGTAATCGTTACTGGAATCTATCGCCTCTACTTTCATCCACTCGCGGCGTTCCCGGGGCCGTTCTGGGCCCGCTTGACTGTGTTCCCGTCATGGTGGCACACTCGTACTGGCGACCGACACGTTTGGCTGTATAGTCTGCAGGAGAAGTATGGTATGGTGGCCTGATTTCATCCCCAGAGTCAGTGAGTTGTTAACGATTGGTAGGACCCGAGTTCCGGTATCGTCCAGACAGTGTCGTGCTCAACACGCCTGCTGCTTTCAAGAAAATCTTTGGACCAAAGGGAAATGTGAAGAAAGGCCTTTACTACGAAGTGTGGCCACGCAATGTCCACACTATCAACACATGGAGCACCACCAGTGTTGAGGTGCACTCGCGTAAGCGTCGCGTGCTGAACTACGCTTTCTCAGAAGCGGCACTGCGAGATGCTGAGGTCTTCCTTCACGCGAACATCGACCGTTGGCTAGAGCTGATTGGTCAACAAGCGCCAAAGGCTGGCGAGTGGACGGCCTCTATCAACATGTGTGATTGGATGAACTGGCTTGTTTTCGACATCCTTGGTGACTTGTGCTTCGGTAAGAACTTTGACATGAAGGAGCCTGGAAGCGATCTCCGCCACATCCCCGAAGTCATGGTTCAATTCATGGAAATTCTCCATCCAGTTAGTCCCCTGCATCAGATCATTGATCGATCATGCTGACATTCCAAAGATTGCATTCGGCCCGTTAGCCAACGCTTGGGTATGGATGAAGCCTCGTGGGCTCGACAAGCTTCTGGAGGTTGCCTCACCGCCAGTAGTCAAGAAGTGGCAGGACTTCGTTGAAGGATGCCTTGAGAAACGGTCCGCGGTCGAACACGAATTGGAGAAGAATCCCAAGCCTGAGGGTGAGGTCCGGAAGGACTTCTTTCACTGGCTCTTCAAGGCTGTCGACCCCGAAACTGGCAAGCGTGGCTACAGCGAGCACGAACTCTTCGCTGAGTGTGAGTTGCTGACTATTGCTGGTTCCGATACGACATCCGTCGTAATGTCTGCAGCCTTTTTCTACCTGGCTCGTCGACCGGAGGTACAGGCCAAGATCGCTCAAGAGGTCAAGTCGGTCTTCTCAAGCTATGACGAGATCAAGTCGGGTACCAAGATCATGTCCTGCAAATACCTCACTGCGTTTCTTAATGAAGCCATGCGCATGACACCACCAGTCGCAGCAGAGCCCAGCCGTGAGGTACTCCCTGGCGGAACAACTGTCGGTGATCACTACTTCCCCGCTGGCCTCCACGTCAGCACCGGTCTTTACTGTCTCAGCTACAACGAAAACGTCTTCCCAGAACCCTTCATGTTCCACCCTGAGCGCTGGATCGTAGACGAGACTGGAAAAGAAGGATCCTCGGCTGAGAGTGTGGCATTGGCGGAGAACGGTTTCTGTGCCTTCTCCTATGGAACCAGGGGCTGCGTTGGAAAGAACCTTGCCTGGCTGGAGATGCGACTTGTCATTGCCAAGACACTCTGGATGTACGAGGTTCGGCCTGATCCAGAGAACAGACTTGGTGGAGGCAACCGAAATGGGAAGCCTGGGCGACAGACAGAGGATCAATACCAGATTTACGACATCTTCGTGGCCGGCAGGAAGGGACCGATGCTGCAGATGCGCAAAAGGTAATGTTGAGTAAGATGAGCCATTTGTGCAGACGACCGAAGTAAAGCCTGCAACGTACGATAGTCACCTTGGCTAGCAAATTGAGCATATTCTGATCCCTTTGAGAACGTCGTCCGTGTACAACACCACGTGTCGCCAGGTGCGTGCGCGTGTCTGTGGTGCAAACGGTGGTGCGACCATTCGGTCCCTGACGATCCTCAAAGAATTAACAGCCGTTGTACATGTATTGCGCACAGTCGGTAGTGTCGTCGCGCAGTCTCGCTAGGTGATCTGGTGTTGTTGTCGCCTCAGAGGGTTCGCTGTTACCGTCAGCGCCTGCCCGGAAGGACGTCCACGTGACGTCCCTAGCGGGGCCGATCAGAGGAGCTTCCTCAAGCTCCGAATCCGGACCTTCTTTCTCCAACTGCTCAACACCAACATCGTCGAATCTGTATTTCGTCGTGCGACCGTCGTTGTGCCCAACACGATATGCCGATGTTTTTGGCCCCCATCGCAAGCCACCGGCATGCCTCAGACGGCAATGCCAGGCGAGACTCGAACGCCATTCGACCGCAGCGGCACAGCGCCGTATTTTTAGCTCAGCTGGCCCCCAAATCCTGACCGGTCGATTGTTGTGATGGCATTGCTGCAGCCTGTAAAACAATGCATTCTCTATTGTTACGCTCAACATTCTGAGCTCCTTCGTCGCTACTGACGCCTTTGCGCAACACCGTCTTTCTGATATCGAATAGGCTATCGGCCTTCAATCTGGAGTTACGCGGGTCGATCAGCACAGGGCTGAGCGGCTCGTCAAGCCCCGCGACGCCAGCGCAAATCAAAGGCACGGCGAGCTTGATTCCACGACAGCCGTTCGCTTCGCCTGGACTGCACATGGTGTGCCGCACTAGAGCAGCTTTTCCTGCCTGAGTAGGGCGAAAGCATCCGTGGGCGCATATTGGTGTGATGGAACCAGGCTGACCGGTGCAACGCATATGCTGCAAGGTACCGCCAGCCTCGTGCAACATCTTGTACGCTTTGGTGATTTCCCGCCTTTTTTTGTGGCTTCTCTCTTTCCTTTCACTTCGTTCGCTTTCGTCCTACGGTCGCTACACATTGCAAACATCATTGTACAGTACAAGAACGTGAGCGCAAGCCGGGCATACACGAAACAGAATGCGGTCACCATCCGTCGAAGGAGTACCATCACCCCTCCAGGTTGGCTCCCCAAACAGTAGGAGGACCTCCGATATCACCGTTCCTTCTGCTTTGCGCGTTGGCTCTCCAACAACTGGCGATGCCCCACCCATCCACGCTCGGCCACCGCTGCGTCGCAAGAACACGTCTGGCGCCTCCGACAGGCTGTCGCAACTCTTTCCGTCCCGACCGTCCTCAGTCGCCTCAATCGCATCTCCTAGCAGCACCCCTGCATCAAGACGTCGGTCGTTTCCTTCGCCTCTGCTACCGGCCGCAGAACCCTCGTATCGCATACCACGCGCTCCAGCGCTGCCCTCGTTTGCCCAAGAAACGTCATACAACCCTGTCGCGAGCGTGTTTACTCAAGATCGCGCATCACCGTCGTTGGGCAAGAGCAACAGTAGGACCAAACGGGTCCTCGACCGAATCGCATCGTTGCACAGGGGAGCCTCTCATGGGGGACGTTACAACCGACTGGATGATGAGGAATCACAACCCGACAGAAGACGCCTTGTAGGAGTCGACGAGGGGGATGAAGCAGTCGGATATGATCTGAGCTCGCTAGGCGGTCTGCCGCTGAAAACACTCGAGGCGCAATCGCGGACACAGGACATACACGAAGGGCAAGAGCGTGACAGAGACATGGATGAAGCTAGTCACGCCGCAGAATTTGAGCGTCTTGAAGCGCAACTCGGAGCTGGCATGACTTCTGTGCTCCATGTTCCGTTTGAGCATACCCCAGCGGGACCAGTACCAGGCTTCTTTCCAGGCCACCGACGAATTCTGACAAGAGCGGATGTAGTAGACGAGCAGGCCAAAAAAGCGCAAGACGAGGCTGAAAATACCGGCAAGGTCGTTGCTGTTGCAGCAGATGTTCCAGTCGATATCAGCGAATTCACAGGAGTTGCTCGCGACTTCGATTCTATGAGAAACTTGACCGCCGAGGCCGGTCTCATCAGCAGTGGTGCACAGACTAGCTACTTCTTTCCTGAAGGCAAGTTTCCCCTACATGTGTCGAGAGTTAGGATCTAACACGCATGCAGATCCCCAGATGCCTGCATGGCGACCCCTTACTATGAGCTCGTGGTGGATCCTTATGCTCACAGTTCTTGCACTTGTACTCGCTGGCGTTCAAGAATACCTATGCCAAATTTCCTTACGCGATGTTGAAGCAGATCCTCAGAAAGGCGGGTTGTGGCATTTCGTGAAAGTTGGCGACTTGACTGTCACGCAATATTTCACCTGGCAGTACGCGCCCATCATCATTTCAGTCTTTTACGGCGTCCTTTGGCAAATGTCGGATTTCGAGGTGAAACGTTTGGAGCCCTTCTACCAGCTATCCAAGAAGACAGGCGCAACTGCGGGAGAATCGCTTAACATGGACTATCTCACCTTTTTGAGCTTCTTAGTACCGCTAAGAGCACTGCGTCACAGACAGTACGCCGTCATTTACAGCTCGCTGGGTACATTGGTCGCTAGTAGCCTTGTACCTGTCTTGCAGAGTGCCTCTATGACTATGTGGCCACCAGAAAAGGACCGTAAACTTAATGGCTGGAAGGCTGTGAGAGTCGAACCGGCCTGGTCCCGAGCGCTCTCGGCGTGCCTTTTGATAGTTGCAGCCTGTGGAGGAGCGCTGATGTACGCAATGCAGAGGAAGAGCGGCCTGCAGTCGGACCCCAAGGGCATTGCAGGTATCGCAGCTATGGCTACGAAAAGCCATATTCTGACGGACTTCAAGGGGCTCGACCAGGCTTCTTTGCCTCAGATACACAAGCAACTTCGCCAACGAAGATACATCTTGCACAAAAGCTCACTCTGGCAAGGAGAATACATAACGAAGAGCAAGGAAAAGATTCCCGAGCACGGCTCCGATCCCAGGCCGCTCATGCTTCGTCTTTGGGCGGGTGTGCCTTTCATCGGCTTTCTCATCCTGTTCACCGTTGCGGTGCCAGTCTTCACATTCGTCAAGGCGATGAGTAGAGCCACACAGAAGGTACCCTGGATGATGACGGGCCTAGCAACTGTCATCCGCATACTCTGGAACACCATGAATAGCGACGTTCGCATGCTTCAACCTTTCTACATCCTTTCTCTGCGACACGCCCCAGCCAAGACTCTTACACTCGACTATGCTGGTACGAATCCTCTTTGGTTGCCCTTCGAAGCTTTCTTCAATGGGCATTACCTTGTCATGCTCGTCGCCTTTGGATCCATCTTTGCGGAGATCCTAACGGTCTGCGTGACCTCAATCAGCGTCGATGGCAACAAATTTATGCCTGGATTCGGCGGCCAAAAGTCTGACGACGACCACGACGGCAGCAACGACGATGCATCTGATCGTTATAACACGGAGCAAACCTTTCGCAGTTTCTGGTCGAGCTTAACGCTCACCATGCTCATTCTGATCTATCTCATCGGCATCGCTCTTCTCACCTACGCGAGGCGCAGTCAGAAGTTCATGCCCAGAGAAATCGGCACCATGGCCTCCGTCCTCGCTTTCATCCACCAGTCCAAGATGCTCTTCAGCTTCATCGACACGGAGAAGCTGAACTCAAGGGAGATGACGAAACACCTAGAGAAGAGTGGAAAGACGTACGCGTTGGGCTGGTTTCAAGGAAGAGATGGCGAAGATCACTTGGGCATCGACGAAGAAGAGATCAGCAGCGCGTACGTCTTTGGCAAGGATTGGACTGAGGGGCGGCTGAGACCAGGTAGAGATCTGACGTGGGAGGTTTATTAGACGCTTCGTCACACGATATAATGCATCTCCATTTCCATCGACATCAAGAACGCGCATGCAATTACTGACATTGACTCCCCACCCCGTATTCACAACCCTAGCGCCGAGACGCCATTATGCTGGTATAATAATCCGTTCTGACGCGTATGTGCCGCGTCATATGTCCCCGCTCCCGTCTCATCCTCATCCCCATCGCACGTATATCCTCATATCCCCTCCGTCCCCTCCTCTAACTCTGCTCCCCAACATTCCCCACCAGCCAATCCATACCCTCCTGGACACCCCGTCCATCCACCGCACTACAAGCCACAATACTCCAATTCCGGTCTTTGAGCTCCCCCAACTTGAGCGCCTCGCTGATCTCGCCCGCGCCCTTTGCGCCCGGTTGATCTTGTTTGTTTGCGAAGACGAGGAGGGCGGCGTCGCGGAGCTCTTCTTCGTTGAGCATGGCGCGCAGTTCTTCGCTAGCGGTGGTGAGGCGCTCGATGTCTGTGCTGTCGATTACGAAGATTACGGCGGCGGTGTTGGCGTAGTAGCAGCGCCAGTAGGGGCGGATGGAGGTTTGGCCGCCGAGGTCCTGGGCAGGTGTTAGATGGTGGTTGTGGATGGGGGAAGGTAGGTGGTTCTGAAGGACGGGGAGGTGGGAGGTGAACTTACCCAGACGTTGAAGTTAAGGTTCTTGTATGTGACGGATTCGACGTTGAAGCCTATTGTTGGTATCGTTGTGACTACCTCGCCAATCTGGAGGGCTTGTTAGCCTCCGTATACCTCGTGTCCAGACCCAGGATGCATATTGTTTCCATATTCGCATGCCTCCTTTCTTTCCTCCTTGGATATCGCGTACCTTTAGTCTGTATAGTAACGTCGTCTTTCCAGCGTTATCCTGCATTTGTAATCAGCACCATGCCCCCCATACAGCCATGCTGAGGTGTTCATACCAGCCCCAGAATCAATATCCGTATCTCCTTCTTTGCCCATATCAGCTTTGTAAATGTCGATAAGTAGCCGCCCATGTTGTTCTCCCTGTGTCTTGTCCGCCCGTTCGTGAGGTCCGTTTGTATGCGGCGTTGACCGCTGGTCTGGTGGTTTCGGCGAAAGGGACGGTTTCGAGAATGTCGGCGATGTGACGGTTCCGTGAAAGTGTTTTAGTTATTACGCGATTATGTTGGAGTGAGCTGGGCGTATGTTGTCATATGTCTTGCTCGTGTTTCAGTGTTGCTGTCTGGGCATAAAGTTAGGCCGTCGGGTGCAAACAGGACAAACAGACCGAGGTCGTCGGCGGCAACTTTGGCCGATCGGCCGGACCATGGGTAGAGCTGATCTAGCCACGGTGCTATGCCTAGCGTTACACTACAACCCCATCATCCACACCATGCCTTACGATCGCCATGTAGTCGTCAGTTGCATCGAGAGGCACTATGACTTGCTCGTGCGCATGGCCTACCTCGACCCGGACACGATCCTCCGCCCGCCGCCTGAAGGTTGGAGTGATGAGCAGCTCGCTGTTGACACATTGCAAGAGTGGAAACGGTCGGACAGAGTCGTTGATCTCTTGCGTCACTTGCCTTATCTGAGCAAGAATATGGGTGACTCTAAATACGAGGTCTACATCGTAACGGAAGCATGCAACTTCCTTCGCGATTATGGCTGGCTGAAAGATGCGCACAAGAAGGACGCTATCAGTCTTATGATGCCATGCGAGGAGGAAGCACCTGCAGGAATGATACCGTTGAGCCAGGGCCGCGAAGCGACAGTGTGGATGATAGATACGGACGAAGGTATGAGCCGCATACAACGTGCATCACCGGATATTGACAGGTTTCATTAGGGATAATCTGGCCCATGACACCGTTCGTTGTAGACCGTAGTGCGCCAGAAGACCAACCTTGGCGGCGATGCGCAAAGCCTCGAGAAATTCAGCAGTACTTCGATAAGGTCTACAACGAGATCGAGACCTTGGTCACCGTTCCTGTACCATTGACGCGAGGTAGCGATGCATGGTACAACGAGATGGTGGATCATCGAGACAACAATGCAAAGGTGAGTGCGATCCTCTCGGCGAACGTGACCGGAAGACTCATCAAGCAAATGAACAGCTACCCAAGCGCTTGCTGAAAGAGTATGGTTGGCCCTCAGCTTTCAGAAAGGCAGAGTATCTCAAAGCTCTCGAACAAGAACGTCTCGATGCTAAACGCAAAGAAGCGGAACGGAAAGAAGAAGCCGTGAGGAAACATGCACAAAGGCGTTTTATAGCAGTTGACAAGACGTATGATTTGCGTTCCAAGAATGGAAGCGCTGACAGCACAGCAAAGTGACAAGTCTCACGATAGATCACTACGCATTCTCCTATCTTCTTATCTGGGTCGGTCACACGCGTTACCACCGCTTCCGAACGTTCGAGACGAACGAACAGCCTCATGTACGAAGTTATATAGCAAGACAGTAAGCATACTCTGGCCAGATCTGAGTTCCGCAGTTCTCTCCGTCAGAGCCCAGGACCGGGTTTAAGGCATACAGCACTTCAAGGGCAACACCGTTGTCGTTACCGATACTCCAGCAGGTATCACCACTCTTGGTAACCATCCATCTCTTACAGTGTGCGGGGAAGCCTCCCTGAGTCTGTGTAGGGAGCGGGGCAACCACCGTGCTTGTTGCTGGCTGGCTTGTCGTGGGGGTGGCAGTGCCAACACAGTAGTAATATCCGGCCCAAATCTGAGTGGCGCAGTTCTCTCCGTTGGAACCCAACACGGTATTCCATTTGTAGAGCTGTGACAGCTCAATTCCGGCACTGTTGGCAATCTCCCAACAGCTTGCTCCTGTCGCAAACTTGTTGCAATTAGGATCGATACCCGACTGTGTTTGTGTTGGCTTTGTAATCGGCGCTGTCGAACTTGGGCTCGTGCTAGGCTTCGTAGATGTAGGTGATGGCGACGTGCCATCACCACTCGTGGCAACGCAATAGTAGTAGCCGAGCCAGACTTGCGAAGCACATCGCTCGCCAGCACTACCGAGCACCGGATTCAGCTCCCACAATCTCTGTACGCTGATCTTGGCATCGTATGCAAGCTTCCAACATGCGGCCTGGGTGTCATTGGCCATGATCCAGCGGGTACAATCGGATGCTATACCCTCTTGTATGCTATCGGCAGGTATTTCTCCACCGTCTTCGATTATGGGAAGGGATGCCGTACTTCCTGGACCGCCGCGAATTGGTCCCTCGCCATCGTCGGGGATTTCTGAGGCTGGTGGACTGATCCAAGCACCGCCTGGAGGACTAAAGGTATACTTGTCAGCTTCTATTCAATGGATGGGAGACTACATGGCTGACATACGTTAAGCAGATTGCCTGACCAACCAATAGGTGGTCACAAGCACCCATAATGTTGGGGTTCCAGCTTGCGAGCTGAGCGAGCGTGACTTCATTTGTCGTGTTCGAAAGACCTTGAGCAATTGACTCACTAATTCACAGTAGTGAGCAGCTGATACGAGAGAGTGTGTAGCAGAGATACTTACCACGTGTCGTTGGTCAAGACTCGGTACAATGTGCAAGCAAGAGGTATGCACACCTCTCCATCCGCATCGCAGAACTCATTCTTCGTTGCAACAGCCGCTTCCAGCGAGGCGATCTGGTACTTCTCCGCAATCTCATCACAATTGAGCTCCTCTTCACGCTCGGGTCGTAGATCCACCATGCGGCCTCTGCATACTGTCGACGTGGGTGTGGGCGCGCTACTAGTAGTCGATACGGTAGTTGACGGGAGTGCCATCTCGGGCTCATCCGTCACGCGCGCATAGGCTGGGCCAATCCTGGTAACGAGATCACCAACAGTAGTCTTGCAAACGTCTTGAACATCTTGAAACTGTTCGACGAGATAGTCGCCAAACTCTGTGTCTTGCAGGTAATCCGATGTTACGCGGGCATGCAACATCTTGAGAAAGCACTCGGAGCACAACAAGTCGTCATCGTATAACGTTGACATTCGGCTCTGGTTTGCGCCAAAGTCGGCGCGATTGAGACACCATGGGTCATTGAGGTTTGCTTCGCAATCCATTTGGATCACATCTGAGCCAGTCCATTCGTAGGACTCGACTAGGCACCACTCATTAGACGATGAGCGCATACAAGCCATATCGAGTCCCTCCAAGATACGACCGCTCAGCGATTCGGCGGGCACGTATCGGTCGCCCGAGCGGTAATAGTCGTCAACACAAGCTGTTGCGACATTCTGCCGCCAGTCTGCTGCATCGGACATACAGCTTGCGGTGCAAAGTGTGGTAACATCGGTTGATTGCCAGTACACTTCGTCGACCTTGTGCGTCCATTGCATCAAGTCGTTATCGCATGGCAGCGTGGTGTTTCTAAAAGGAATCAGTTGATATCCATGAAGCATGCTTCGAAAGAGACGACATACAAGGCGGATACACATCCGGAAGATATCCCTAAGATTTGCGACATGGTCTCTGCCGGAACAAGAGGATAGAGATTGAAGGCTGAGGCCGAAGCCATCAAGCCCACGTTGATCAGCACGCGGCGAACAGAGTTGCGAGAAGACATTGTGGCCTCGAGACCTATCTGCAAAGAAATGCAACCTCAGCAGAAGATCAATGGGAACGCTTTTTTAGAGCGGAGTATCCGGCGATGAAAGAATGCTTGGATTGGGGATCGGTCGAGGCAGCATGACCAGACTCCGCGGATACCCCAGCCAAGCCATCAAAACGCCAGAGATAAATTATTATTAAGGCGATATCAGTAAGCCACTAGCTTCCAGCGCTCCGTCGGAGTTGAATGTTCCTCTGATCTTCACTTCGGCTAGGTTATCACTTAGCAGCCGTGCAGGAATATGGAAGGTGGTCAGCCAGATTCTTGGCATCCTTCGGTACCTTGCATAGCTGGCGGATATGCCGTCAGGAACCCGCTCGCGCGCATTCTGGCGTCTCCATGCAGCCAATCGCAGGCTGTTGCGCATTCAGGCTGGTGCGCGGTTACGCCCGTGGCGAGGCTGGCACGGCTCTTCCGCTCGATTTTGGTCTGATCCATGTTCCGCGCAGCCTTCCCGTCAGGCCACCCACTATGCTACCTTGTCTCACGCTAGCACTTGGGTGTTAACTCGTGCATTAGTATACCGTCGGTTATCCTCTTTTGGAAGGAGCTTCAATTGTAGGATCCTCGATCTTACTTTCCATCTATCAGACTCTACTCTAGTGCTGAGCGACACGGACGGTGGCGCAAGCCCAATCCCTACATCGATAGTGTTGATCTGCTCTGGCAAGAACAGTATCAATGCAGATATGACGGGTATAATCGGTACACCCAGCGTCTGACCATATGGGCCACATTCTCCTCATATTCACATTCCCTACCGCCTTTCGCCATGCTTTGTGAGCAGTGAGAAACCCCTCGACAACTCTCTTTCACGCCTGGCCACTCAAGATGCGGTCTGCACTTCTTCATAACTTAGTTATCGGCCTTTGGCTCACAAGTAGCCTTGTGAGCGGTCAGAATGGATCTTCATTCCAGAACGAGACCTTTGACGGCGAGGTGGAACAATCGTACTTCCTCGTCAATTCGGCGTTCGGAATTTTGAGGAATGAAATCCCGGCTCAAGCTCTGGATCTTCCTACCGGTACTTGCAACGATCAAACGCCATGCGTGAATGGTGCATGCTGCAGCAGTGTAAGTAGCTGGTATCGACTCAAGGATACACATTGACATAAGGTAGGTCTCCGGACTCTGCGGCTACTCTCCTTCGGAGTGCGGTGCTGGAAACTGCTCCTCTAACTGCGATGCCAAAGCAGAATGTGGCCAGTACGGCAGGCCTGGCAAGCAGCAGTGTCCGCTCGGAGTCTGTTGCTCCGAGTTTGGGTACGTGTAATTTCTTCGACAGTTCCTTTATCGCAGCTGACATTGGCATGTAGATTCTGCGGCTCGACATCCTTGTTTTGCGACAAAGGATGCCAGAAAAACTTTGGAGGCTGCGGCGACGTCAAGCGACCATCTTGCAGCAAAGATGGTGGTAGCGTCGAGGGCATAAACATTGGCTACTACGAGTCGTGGGCCAACACCAGGGCATGCAGCAAGGTGTCTCCCGAAGACCTCAATCTTGATGGTTTTACGCATCTCAACTTTGCCTTTGTCTTCTTCCATCCCACCACTTTCGACATTGTTCCAATGGACAAGAACGCGGGCAAGCTGCTGAGTCGCTTCACCAAGTTGAAAGAGAAGAAGCCTGGACTTCAAACTTGGGTCAGCGTGGGTGGATGGTCCTTCAACGATCGTAAGTGATACTTGTTCGAACCCACTAGTATTTACTGACTTTAGTAATCTAGCCGGCCCATACCAACAGGCTTTCAGCAACATGGCCAGTACAGCAGCAAACCGCAAGACCTTCATCAACAAGCTCATCAAGTTTATGGACACATACGGATTCGATGGAGCTGACTTGGACTGGGAGTACCCTACCGCTGGTGAGCCAAGATTTGCATCTCCGTCACTTTCACCCAGTACTGACATTTGGAAGATGATCGCGGAGGCAAGGCCGGCGATTCAGCCAACTTCGTTCTGCTGTCGAAAGACATCAAGGATGCCTTTCGTGGAAAGTACGGCTATACCATAACGCTGCCGGCATCCTATTGGTACCTGCAACACTTCGACGTGTCCAAGCATCAAGAGTCTGTTGATTGGCTCAACGTGATGTCATATGACCTTCACGGTGTCTGGGACGCCGCATCGAAATACACTGGGCCCAAACTCGCAACTCACACCAACATCACTGAGATCAACATGGCCTTGGACCTCCTCTGGCGCGCGGGGGTCAAACCAAACAAAGTTGTCTTGGGAAAAGGCTGTAAGTTTGCTTTTGCTCATATTCTGCGTCTACATCATCTGACTTGTTGGACAGATTACGGCCGCTCGTTTACCCTCACCGATCCGAGCTGCAACAAGCCAGACGGCTCATGCACGTTCTCTGGAGGTGCCAAAGAGGGTCGGTGTTCGAAGGCTTCCGGCATTCTTACTCTACAAGAGATCCAAGAGCTCATCAAGGAGAAGAACCTCAAGCCGGTCCATGATCTGAAAGCCGGAGTCAAATGTACGAGGAAAGAGCAGAAAAAGCTCCACAAACAGTTCGCTAACCATCGCGACAGGGATACAATGGGACAATGATCAATGGGTTTCGTACGACGACCAAGATACTTTTAGGCAGAAGGCAGAATTCGCGAACTCGCGGTGCTTGCGTAAGAAGTCACAAAGATATGTGCAACTTCCATACTAACGATGCGTTTGCAGATGGACTCATGGTTTGGGCTATCGATCAAGTCGACCAGAACGACAAAAGCCTGAATTACCCCGACGAATGGACCGAAGACGACATTGCAGCAGCCGAGATTTTCATCCAAGACGAAGCCGCCCAGGGCGTTTGCTACACGACGCCATGCGGCGAGAAATGCGCGTCAGGAGAATACGAGGCTTCGCAAACGAACGGCCAACCCGGGACGCTTTCAACAATGGACCGTTGTGGCAAAGGACAGTTCCGTCGGCTGTGCTGCGCCAAAGGCACTAATATGGGCAAGTGCCGATGGCGCGGCTACCGTGGTCTTGGCCTGAGCTGCACCGGTGGCTGTGCCAAAGATGAAACGGAGATCACGCAGAACACCAATCACCACTCGAGCACCGAGGATCAGACATGCTCTGGAGGAACACAGAGTTACTGTTGTGCTGGCTTCAAGCCCCCTATTACTAAAGAGCAGGTCGAAGATGAGGTCAAGGACAAGGCCAAAGAGGCCGCTTTGGAAGCAGCCGAAGCGTTAGCCTTGGAGGTCGCTGCCACGGCCTTTTGCAGAATTGCCATCACGGCCGCCTTGACACCGCTTACCTTTATCCCTTTTATTGGTGAGTTGCTCCATTCTTTGACCTGAGCTGTTTTCTAACGTGAGTGATGCAGGATGGATCATACGACTCGCCGTCCAAGCCGCCGTTCCAGCTCTTGCTAAAGTTTGCGCCAAGGGCATTGCGAAAGCAGGCAAATCCGTCTTCAAGTTCCGCGGAAAGGATTACGATGTGAAGCTCGACAAACCGTTGACTTCCAAAAAGGACCGCGATCCACCCGCCACCTTCACGAAACCTGCGGCAAGGTGCTCCAAGGTCGACCCCAAGCTCGCTCCCAAGCTCGCGGAACGTGCCCGCCCGATGAGACCCCGAATCAAGATCGAACCCGTACCAGGAACTCCCGATATTGATGTCAATGTCAAGACTTGTGTCTACAGCAAAGACAACGGGGATATTCATATGGGTCAGGCTTGTCTACACTACAGCTCTGTCATAAGCCGTCGACCTGCTCTCAAAAGGTTGACGTGTGATGGTAAAGACGGCATCAACATTCGCGAGGTACGAAACGCCTATTCCACCGATCACAAGACCGAGTGGATCAACGGTCACATGCAAGGTGGCGTGGTCTGCGAGCGAGACGAATTTCCACCCGCCGTGATTTGGCAAGGTCGTGATAGGAATGTGTGGATTCGTCTCCAGCCCGCTTCTCACAACAACCAGGCCGGGAAGATGTTCATGGGCGTCTGCGACGACAAGGTAGAAACTAGGACGGTAAAGCGCCTGCGTCAAAGAGTCGTGTGTAACAACGGCCAAGTCATCGAGTCTTGGGACCACACGAAGCACCCACAGCTCCAGGTCTTCAGCCTGGAGTTCTCAAACATGCCGGGAAACATTGTCGATGCAGGTATCACGGCCAACCCGTGCTGGCCCAAGGACCTCGTCGACGACCCAGGCTTCGCTCTCATGACTAACGATCCTTGGTACAACCGTGCCGCCAACCGCCCCCGCAAGAGACACACGGCAAACTACGGAAACCCAGACTATGCTGGTCTGGGCTACCCTCCGGGGCCCGCAGCCGTCAAGCTGAAACGAGACCTCGACTTCGGCCCCGAAGACCTCTACGTCGACGAAGGAAACTCGTCTCGCCTACCCACCGAAGAAGAGCTGCGCACCGAATTTGGCCTAGTGCGCTGTCAAGGCGAAGACTGCGAGCCCGAGATGAAGCAGCTTGGTTTCGCTTCTCTGCCCATTATCCCAAACTCGTTTGTCTGGCCACCCAAGTCTCACGAGCCGAGTATGACGCCGGAGGCTACGCCAACGATTACTGTGGCTGCTACTGCGTCTGCGTCTGCGCCGACGACTACGAGCACGGTTGTTCAGGCTGTTACGCAGGTTCTTTCTGCGGCGCGCGAGTTGATTACCGAGTCGGTAGAGTATGCGTTCTATGATGAGGAGGACTAGGAGGAGAGCTCTTAGAAGGGGTGCAAGAGCGTACTTAAGTGGGACAGAATGGTGGAGAAGAATAGTTGCGCTTTACAAGTCGCAGATAGGAATACATATGTATCCGGTGTTAGCTTCTCTTTCTTATAATATGTCAGTTCTCATGTTGGGTATATGCGGACTTCGGAACGTGTGAGTCGCTCGTGTGCGTCGGGTCACCACGGTACCATGGTTATAGTATGTTAGACAGAAAGCTTATATCTTAGTAATTTAACAACGTCGCAACAAAATGATCCTCTATCGATGATTGCGTCCCTCAACCAGACTGCAGATAATAGAAAGAGCGAGGAAAGAGGTTCCTGGGTAGACCTCGTGATCGCAATCTCAGTTCGCTTAGCTCGAGCGCGTCATCTGTGCGCGTACGGAGGTAATGACCGAGAGCACATTTGCGCTGAACATGAATATTGGCAGCAGTTTCATAGGCTACCTTTCCGAAAGACTGAGTGCGATACACGAAGACTACATCCCTTTGGCAACCATGGTCTCGCATGGTGAACCATATGTCAACCTTAGCAAAATAGACTAGTGTACTGCCAGACTGTAGTCATCGTCCGGTAGCAGGAGCCTGAACCAGATAACCATCCTCGCCTTGACTCAATGCTACGCATTGTGAGTCACTGCGTGTCTGGCACTGATATGTTTTGCTCGCTTAAAGTGCCACTTGGATATGTTGGATTATTCTTTGGTCTTGCGACTGGCTGTCTAAGAGGAATAAGGAGACTTACCACTGGTAGAGGTGTAAGGTCACATAGTCAAGGTGAGTCTATCTGCTCATGTTTTGGATGCGCAAACACGGAACGCGCGCGATACCGTTTCTCTTCTACAATGGTCTTCAGATAGTATATAAACTCACATCGCCTGCTCTCCCTTTCCTTCCATTCGACTCCATCCACACATGTCCCAAAACCCAAACACATACTATTCCAAACTCTTCTTGCAACACGCAACCACATTCACAACACAAGCAAGCACAACCCAAAACCACAACATGTCTTGCCAACGCCTATCAACCGTCCACGGACTCGCACCCGAAAAGCTCATCAAACTCGCTTTCAAGTTCCTCCCCTTCCGCACTCTCCAAGCCGTCTTCGCGACGCTTCACCCCGCTCAACATCGCATCTTGATGCAACAACGGCGCCGCGGCGTGAGTCTGCACCATCTAGCAGACACACTATACTACCACCAAGGCGCCACACTGTCGCGCCTATCGCGCTGGAACGAAATGACGAAGCTGCAAATGCAGCATGAACTCCTCAAACGAGAACACCTCGACGAGGGAGAGGAAAAGAGCTTGAGTGAATGGGGACTGAGGATCAGATTGGTGTGCGTCATGGCTGAGGAGAGGAAGGCCTGGAAGGAGGGGAAGGAGCAGAGGAGGGTGGAGGAGGAGGAAGACAGGAGGGCATGTATCGCGCAGTGTAGGGCGTATGAGGAGGAAGATGAAGGTGAAGCTATGGATATTGCCGTCGCCGCTTCGCAGGAAGGAGGTCAGGTGGTATGCTGAGGTGGTGAAAGGTCAGGGGTCATCACAAAAAGCTCATTGGTGTTGGTGTAGTCGTTCCACAATTTCGCCGACGAAGTCGTCTTCACTCAACCAATGTTACTACCTGACCTCTTACAGTGCCGTTGATGACCATAATATTGCCCACGCTGTGAAATTAATCTCCTCACTTTCCCTTCTCCCGTGCTCTGCCGCACTCTCCGAACGTGGTACATTCACTTTCACTTCCAGAGACTTGGTCTCACATCACCTGCACCCACTAACCTGAGTGATAGCTCTCTCTAATGAATGCAGGCCCTTCATTCTTCGCTGCCCACTTGCCTCCCCTTTTCAACTGACCGCTTCTGAACCTCTTGGATTACTTTCAACGACCCAGTCGCCGTCACAACACACGCTCCTCCTTCTCAGCTAACCTTTCACAATAGCAAGATGTTTACATCGCTCATCGCAGAGATCAACGGCGGAGAACCCTCCACCAAGAAGAGTACAACCCAGCTCAAGTCAGAGACTGCGCGAAAGCGTACCGTCGCGGGGACTACATCAACTTCGGCGCCATCACTTCGACAACGCGCGGTTCCTCGTCGCCCGCAACAGCGTCAAGCCATCGACCGGTACACGGCTGTAGCGCACAACCCATGGAGGGAGCCAAAGCGCCTAGCAAAATACTCATACGAGCTAATGAAGCAACAAGAGCTTCTCGAGGAAGCGCACATTCGAGGGCTTGAGATCGACAACGGGGATAAAACATACCTCGTAAACATCTTGATCATCGACGACGAGGCCTACGCCAAACTAATGGAGGTACTCGGTTGCCGCTTCAAAGCCGCCGACTTTGCGCAGGGCGAAGTGAGGCTCTACAACCACGAGATGAAGCGCCAACGAGCTGAAGCAGAGGCGAAGCAGCAACAATCGGTCCGTGAGATGCATAAGAATGCAAAACGAGATGCGCGCGTCAAGGCCGAGAAGCTGGTATGCGAGAAGAAGCAGGCTGAGAATAAGGCTGCTAAAGCCAAAGAGCAAGAGCACCGGAAGCGAAAGAGAAGCGGCAACCGCGATTCTGGTTGCTCTTCTGCCCCCAAGAAGGCCAAGTTCAAGCATGCACCGGCGGTGTCTTCGCGCTCAAGAAAGACCGGCGCCAGCAAGGCATCATCAGGCGATAGGAAGTTGGTCAAGATGAGTGTTGCCAACGACATGAAGGATGCGCACGACGATGATGACGATGAAGATGGACTTGGCGACTTCATCGTTGATGACCTGCCGCAGAAGCCGAAGCGCAAGAGCGATGTAGGCGGCATGGCAAGGAGCAGGTTGATTGCTGGGTTTTGATGGATGGAATATCTTTCTTTTTCTTGCTGTCATTGTTGTTCTCCTTCTAGTATAAGACAAGAATGTATCGTAGTTCCTTATGTATAGCATTGTTGCGGGGAAACCTTCATGTTGTAGTACTATTGCGCCGTCGGAGTATCCGTTAGCGCAGAATTGAGTCGGCCCCAGCGCTTACGGGCACTGCTCTCCGCCGGCGTAGCGCAATTGATTGCAAATTGTTAACTTCATTGCGACATGGATTTACTGCCACACAATGTTCGTTTAGACGGGTAAGGCATGCCGAGCTCTGTCGATCGCGTCGTTTTAACCACACTCTCGGCTAGTGCGTCATTCCCATAGGGTGCCTAACCGCGCCACGTATATATAGATGTATTCTCGCAAGTCTAAACAGTCGAACGTCCACGGCTTTACCCTTACGCTACGTCAATATGTGGACATATGACAATCCAAAGTTGCTGCTCCTTACGATATCAGGACTCCTCACCACAGCGGTCGTCAATGCGCAAAACTCCTCCTGTCGAGGCTTTTTCGACGAATTCACGGCCGTGAACTCAACCGGCCAGCACGAATTTACTTGGAACTCCTCCTACGCCGGCGATGACCCGTGGTATGTCTCTGTCCTCGTCGGATCTCGCTATGACGATCTCAGAGGACATGTTTACATCTCCGTACCTGGAAACGTGCCCAACAATACCGAGCTCTGCAAGTATCAGTGGAGCAACATCAATGCGACGTTAGAAGCCGGAGGGGAGAATAGCTGTAGCGGTGTGATCAGCTCCGACTGCATGGACCACCTGAACAAGGCACTTAGTGATACCTCGAGTTACTGTCCTAGTAAAGATACTTCGTCCGTATCAGATGAGTTCAAGAAGGCGTGTCCAATGTTGAGTGGCGGTTCACACAGTACGTTCCTTCCCTTGCATCTGTACAAACCTCCCTTATTCTCTTTCTTGTTTCTTCTCCCGCACAGAACAGACACGATTGACTTGCGGCTCGGGAGCTGCAGCCTTTGTACATATAGCTGACAAGGTCGCACAGACACGGTCCGTCAAGACGTGACCAACAGCACGTGCGCCTACAACAACATGCCCGAGGAGGTGCAAATTCCAGACAATTACAACACGTTCGGAACAAACGCAGGCGTCAGCCCGTCCGATAACTTCTATGCCGCTGCGAATGAGACGTATGATCTCTTAACGCGCCAGACGATTCCAGTCGTCCTACTGGGACGATTTGTTGACCCAGATTCGAATCTGGTGCAGACCAGCGTCGAGTTCGTGTGTATGAACGCGAACAACACAGTAGAGGGGAGCCGCGTACCGGAGGAACAGACGCCGTGGGATAATGCTGGGGCTGATATCAGTGCTAGGATGGTGGGATGGGCGGCCAGTGTAATGACGGTGGTAATGCTGGTGTTGTAAGACTGCGATACATCGTGATGGCCTATCATGGATGTAATCGATGGTGGTAGAGCAGAGAGACTATCGTGGATGGAAGCAGGCGTAGACTCATTGCTGGGGGTTGAAGGTGGGAGGGGATGGTACGCAGCTGGTGGCTTCGTTCCGAGATCGGCAAAACTCCGGCGCTAATGCCTGAGACGCGTGCATCGCGTCACTTTAATTCGATCGAACGTACTACACCTTACGCATCTCCTCTTCCATAACATGTCAACGTTATCACATTGTCTTCATCGCGGCCACAACGCGCATGTACGATGTTGCGTTGATTTGAGCGATGATCGCGACCATTACGCGTTCGCGCAGCGCGTTCCTGCCCAGCCTCGGAATGTGAAATATATCGGTACCGCTTTCAACGCATGGCGAATTGCTGCGCTACCGATGTTTCGCGCGGCATGCTCGTCTTTGCGAGCTGTGCGAGTTTGAAAGGCCTGTTGACATTCCCTGGTAGCGAGAGGAAGCCATCCGCACCGTACGCTGATGACACAGTCACGACGTGCTGAAATTTCCTTCCTGGCCTCCAGTTTCTCATCCCTGTGCCGACCTGCTTTCGACACTTCGTCCGAAAATTCACAGAAGTCGAAAGCATACCTCATCACCTACACATTACCACCATCAAGATGGCGTCAACGCTTACCGCTACTCAACAAGCCCTAGGCATCGCGGAACTCCTCGAGAATATTTTGCAACACCTCAGCCCGACGGATGCTTTGTCGAACAAACAGATGGTGTCCAGTACCTTCTATAACTGCATCAACAGATCGTCCGTTCTCAGACAGATCTTCTTGCTTGACGCCAACCGAGTCGAGGAAGATGAAGCCGATAGCAAGCTCTACTTCCCCTTAAGCAAAATCTTTCCCGCGTATGGATCTCATGAGGGGCGCGGAGTCCTCATTCCTGGATACAAATACCGACCTTTTATCTTTCTGAATCTCGCAGCCATCAGATGTTTTGTTCCTGCGGACTCCTACTACATAGATCAAGCTGCGGTGAGCAGAGCTTTTATTCCATCAGGCAAAGATCGGCTCCCAAGATTAAAACCCGGAAGTCGAAGTTGGGACTGGGAAGCGCCTATCACCCAAGTCCGTCCATCAGCCATACACCCATTCATCGCCCGCAATCTTTGGATTTCAAATGGTTTCTTTTGGACTGGCTTTGGCTCCCATGCAGTAGTCTTCATGGAGGACCCCTTGCCCATTTCGAAATTGGGTCTCTCCTCTACCAAAATCTCGCGAGTGATCGAGGAGATATTATTCCAGGTACAGAGAAGCCCTACCGCTAGTTGGATCAAATCTCAGCTCTCGAATCCCGCTTTCACCACTGTCAGCTTGGTTATGCACTGGGAGATCTCCAACCGCTCTACCCGGGTACACTTTGTCCATCGCTTCAAAAGCTTCCGTCGCGCTACCGGTGTACTGGTTGACGATCTTCTGATACTTCTCGCCAGGTACTTCTTCGAGCGGCTCGAATTTGCTGGCCGTTCTGACGCGCTCTTCGTCCCCCAACAAGATCTCGCCGCGGCTAACGAGCTCACGAGACTACTGGACCCTGTCGGTTACTTTTACTTGAGCCAAGCCTGAGCCAAGTCTGGATTAGTACGAGCTGTCTCACTGTACGCCTGGTTTGTCTCGCGAGTTGTCTTTCACTTTGCTGGCTCGTGCTCAGGCTTGGCAACCCACATAAACGATTGCGTCGCACGGCCAAATGACTTGCCTCTCAAAATACGACCCTTACGCGTCGATCGCCTTCGACCATCGGTAGGCTCACAATGATCGATATGGACGACAAAAACTCTCCTCCACTCGTACACGGCGATCCCGCCCGCGTCTTGGGCGTCACCGAACTCCTCGAGAATGTGCTCTGCAACCTAAGCCCGGGAGACATCCTCAAGAGCGCTCAAGCGGTCTCCAAGTTCTGGAGAGATTGTGTGCAGGGATCAACTGCAGTTAAGAAGAAGTGCTTCTTGGTTGCCGACAACATGAGCGAAGAGAAGACAGACCACCGACTGTTCCTGGGGGCGGGCCTTCCCGACTTGGGCAAACCTCTAGTTGCAGACTGGAGTCGATCGCGACATACTAGGAGTATCAGCCACATGACAGTGGTGACACCGGCTACTCTTCGCGCCTTCTTCGCAGACAACCCAATGTCTCGTCGCGGTCAATACAAACAGGCTATCCAAGATTACTTCGAGAGGCTGGACAACGACGAAGAGTTGATGCGCTTGACGACTAACATGGGCCGTGAAGAGCGCATGTACGATGGCAGCGATTACGACTCGCGTCCCTACGAGTCTCTACTTGACATGTCACGTGCGAATCCGCTACTTCGCCGATCGTGGAAAGGAAAAGGCTCAGTTGTCTTCACCGGCTACGGAAAACACCTCATCTTCGCTCTTGGCGACAACTACCCTGAGGCCTGCGACTACTTCACACATATTCGAACATTCCTCGAGACTGTCGTCCATACTAGGAGCGCCGACCAGTCGAAACAAACCTGGAATACTGTCCAAATCTGCTCACCTGCCGTCACCAAGCTCACTGTTGCTATCTGGTTACCTGGAGGCCCGGACATGGCTCAAAGCTTTCTCAATTCGTCCGGTGTCACAATGCTCGACTTTGCACATATGTTCATCATAGCGGTACGAATGGCTCTACAAAGCTACGATTCAGTTGATGTGGAGCACTGGCTTGGCAACATCCATCGACACAAGCGAGGTGGCGCAACTTGGAAGAGGTCGATGCGATTATACAAAAAGGAGAGGGACCTCATCGAGAAGTTGGTGGATCAACTGGAGAAAGGCAGATGGTATCCCTGATCGCCATGGTTCTCGTCTGCCAAGTCAGTTCTCCAAAGTCATGATGTCTAGGTCTCAAAGACTTCCTGTTACATGGCCTGTGGTAATTGGGCAAGACTGATATGAGCATGCACGTCATTGTAGATAGTCAAGTGTCTCAAAGCATGTATACCTAATAAGACATTGTATGTTGCAACGACCTGCTTGTGCGTATTGCTATAGTCGTGTGGTGCGTTCCAGCTTTCCTCGATTTCGCATCGTGCCTACGTGAATCACAGCCATTTGCAACATCCGGCAAGCTATCAACCCCATGTACCCTATGCATCAACCCTACATAGTCGTCCCTGCTGAGTAGGGAGTCCTCCCGTCCCTTCAACGAACCAACTCTCGCTACCCACACCCGTAACCGCATAGAACAACCCCCAAGGATCTCTTTCCTTCTTGATCTTCAGCAGCCTATCGTAGTTATCACCATACATACTATACTGAAAGTTCGGCTCCGCAACATCCGCCTCATTCATGTACGCACCACTAAGCGGCGTCGCATCTCTCAGCTTCTGCACGTAGGAATTGAGGCGTGCATGCGACGACTTCCAGAGCTCATCGGAGAGGCTAGCATCGTACTGCCGACTATCGAAGCCGGTCATGTGCATGACTGCGTTGCGCAGGTGCGGCGAGACCGCAGAGTCGGAGCCAGGATAGCCGGCTGTTTCGTATGTTGGTGCGTAGTCGACGGAGTGGAAGCTGTAACCCCCGTCTTCCACGAATGAGCGTATTGCTGCCATGGTGGTATTGAATGTCTGGGAGGTTGGGTCTGCGAGATTGGATCGGGGAACAAGCCGGCTCACAAGACGGCTGTTACTAGTACCACCGCTTGGGCCGCCGGGCTGGGTACCGAACTTTGCATATGTGCTCCAAAACTTTGGCTCGGGGTTGACTAGTGGAATGCCAATATCGTTGAGATCTTTGATGAGCGGCGCCATGAGCCTTCTAATCTCTTCGACGGTGATGCCCGGCTTGGTGATTTGATTTGAGAGGGTAAAGGTACTAGAGGCCTTGGTGATGTAATTTGACATGATGCCTTTGGCATCATTGATGCGTAGGTTGTGCGAGAAATAGACCTTCATACCTTTCCAAAAGGTTTCATTGGATACGCGAACGGTGGTCTTGTCGTTACTGGACACTGGGCCGGTCTGGAATGTAAAGTCACTTCGTGCGACCGTCGTAGGCGGATAAGCTTTTACGATGGCAGATGTAACTATACCGAAGTTTCCTTTTCTATCGGTCAGTATCAAAAATAGTTGTGATAGTACGACGGAAGCTTACCGGGTCCACCACCTCTAATAGCGAAGAACAGGTCCGCATTCTCCGTCGGATCTGCATGCACAAACCTGCCATCTGCAGCGACAACCTCTAGAGCAAGCACCTGATCAGCCATGAGGCCGTACTTCGACGTGATGTACGAAAATCCTCCGCCTTGCATGTAACCGCCATAAGCTCCAACAGTAGAAGACCCAGGAGCTAGAAGCGTGATATCGTGTGCACTCATGGCGTTATAGACTTCGTGTTGTTCGAGCGCCGCTCCAACTCGGGCTGCTTGACCATCGTACTGACCAACTTTGTAAGTCGGTAAGTAATCGAATGCTTTCATGCGATGCACCCAAACTTGAAGTGCGCCCCCGCCGGTGTTTCGGCCGAGGAAGTCATGGCCGGTATTTCTACAATGGTCAGTTTGGGACTGGTATCTTTCCTGAGCACGTACTTGATCGTCAACCGGACATTGTTGTTCCTGGCAAAGTTGACTGCGAGCTGCACGTCTTTGACTGTAGTAGCATTGACGACAAATGCAGGAAAGCTGACGAGTTTGCAGCCAGACAGCGGAGGCGTGGCGCTGGCTGCAGGTACGGGGCATGGGTTATGTAAAGTCCACTGTCCAAACGGTACCAGTGGGTCTTCCTTGCTAGATGAGACAAGTTAGCTTTCAACTGAGGGTAAGGTTTGCAGGTTCGTACGCGAAGAGAGCATCGCTTTGACGTCGCCTGACATTTGAACACTTTGCGGTATCCTTGTACTCGCCCTCATAACAGGCAGCAGCAGGTGGAATACCCTTGAACAATGTGCCTCCAAGACTGATGTTCAAGGCACTCCATTGCGTCGATGATGGCCAACCGTCGTAGCCTGGATAGCTCTTGCAAGAAGGTATGCTGCTTGGGTTCGCTTTACCAAAAGCCAAATCAGGATTGTTCCCCACATCCGAGTCCGTCAGCTGCACGCTCTCGTATGGGAAGTTGTACGCATAGGCAGCTTGCGCCGCAAGAAGGCTTGAAAGAAGCGAGGACCCGAAGACCATTTTGGAAAGTGCGAATACGGAATTGAGATTAACAATGTCCTAAAGCTTCGAGGACGAAGCTTGATCTCTTGCAGGTTATCATGCCGGCGCCTTATACAAGCTTCTAGTAACAGCATCGGCGACACCCCTCTTCTCCAACTCCCATGATATGCCCCACATACATCCAGACTGGTGTTAGCCTGAGGCTTGGGGTGGTGCGAAGACTGTATCTCCATCTCTTGACTCGTACTGCCTCATATGATGTGGCCCCGTTCTCGTCTTGACCTTCCGATACGGGCCGGCCCAGACATATTGCCATATCGGGCGCGCAGTCAGCATGCAGCCATGTAGCTTTACCCGGTCTGGTTTCGCTGTGCATCTCGTGTGATCAATACGTCGCGCATATCGCGAAGGTTGTGAGGCTTTTGTGGCGTCCGTAATCATACAGTGGTTCCGACATCATGGTAAACGGTCGATGCTGAGGGCTGCGAGGCTGCATACTGAGTCTTCCTGTTGGTCGTAACAAACGAATCAGAATGAACTAAACCTGCGATAAGAGCCTTTGAACGCGTGAAAGCTGACTTCGGGGTCTCCCCACACTGGGCGTACAGAATCGCCTTGTGGGACACATGATGCAAATGGATGTCGATATGGAAGCGGGAATGATGGCAGCATGTTCGAAAGTGATGCAGCACCCATTTTCTGATGAGATTCACGCTG
>Ga0265780_10001035_pt1 | contig 40688 bp, 44 predicted proteins | sample P1T30metagenome_FD_192432 | JGI IMG/M metagenome (GOLD analysis project Ga0265780, IMG submission 192432) | Plant litter microbial communities from East Loma Ridge, Irvine, California - P1 T30 | ecosystem: Environmental > Terrestrial > Plant litter > Unclassified | place: USA: California...
TGCTACTAGCAACGCAGCCTGTGTGTCTGTGCATGCTAAGCATCGATGCTAGTTGGTTATGAAATATTGGCGCATACCGGAGATTAGTTCAACTTAATGCACTAATCCACTACAATTGTTCTGTCTTACATGCTCCTTGCAGACCTGGATCGTTGCGAAAGCCTTCTATAGGCCAGCGAACTTAATGTACCTGTAAGTAGAGTCGCTAAATACTCCGTCACAAGCAAGTAGAGGATCTAGGAGTTCTACCTTTTCCCTGTAAAGCGCTGAAACATTTAGTCTTTGACATCTTTTCCGCGCTTTTACTATTGTAACACCACTACATGCTCCTTGCACGTTCAGTTCTCGTATTCAAATACCAATCCTTGTAAACGCTACCACAAGGACTATTAATTCCCTTCGCTCTAACTTGAACTCCCTTTCTCTTAACGTCGAAATGTCAGTGCCACGCCCCTTTTTTCGCCTACTCCGAACGTACTCCACGAGTGTTATCAACGATATTGCTCCGTGTTTACATCATCTCAACAGCTCAAGCATCCCCTACCCGCGCGCCCTTTCAGTTCAAGTCCTCTAATGATTATTCAAAGGTATTGTCCATGTCATTCCCACGCGTATGGTAGGGCGGGGGATTGGCCTAGGAGCTTCGAAAAGAGTTGGGCGTACGAGTTGCTCTGCTATCCGGAGTCGAGCACCTGCTGCCTGGGCTGTTGCTGTATGATCGAACTTCCATGCATCTGCAGGGGAACCTTCGGGGCAGGATGCTGCGTCCCACTCATCATACGGGTGCATGAGCCGTACTGTAATTGCTTCCATCAACCAACACACGAACGGCCCACAGTCCGTGTCTGTCGCATCTCTTGGGTTCGACGTCGCCTTCGCCCATTTCCACACACCACGGCTAGTCGAATTGAAAGCGCCTGGAAAACGGTTGCGAAAGGCCTTAACTTCAGCCCGATGGAGTCCGTGATCCCCAGGCTGAGAATCAAAGTATATTGCTTCGTTGAATTCGGTACAAAGTAGAAGCAGCGACCAGTGCAGGCCAGGGTCAACTCCCGTGGTCCCGTAGTTGTCATCGTAAACGGGAGTGTTGAGTTCAAGGGCAAGAAGATGTGTTTGTCATTCTCCAACAGAGTGATCAAGTCGCCCTCATCGGCAAATTGTTGAAACCACGTGACTTCGGATGGTGACACAAACTTCAAGGAATCGAACATATTTGTTTGAAGAGCCGGGTTGACAATGAAATCAACTAAATAGTGTTGGAAGGCTCTGATCACGCCGTCGGTGTACCACTGTCCATGACCCAAGGTTGCGCGATCCGAATCTGCGAGCCACGTGTCAGGTATAGGGAGAGGTGCCAATCCGGTTGGGTCCGACATACTGAGCGTAGAAAGCTGGAAGTTCAGTACGTAGGTCGGAAAAAACTGACAATGACGCCTCGCATTGCATTATAAGCCAAAGTAAATGCTAACCATTATCATAACCATCAATAAGCAAGCGCAGTCGGCGTTGGTGATGTGCTGGTGGCTGATTGGGTCAGTGCCTGAGTACAGCGGCGATGTAGCAGACCGTGGCCGATAGAGTGAGTGCAACAAGACCCGCTCAGACCTGTTGTAGTGCGCCCATATTGTCTGAAGCAAAGTCTAGATCTTGCGTTCCGTCACTCTTTCGTTATATTGCAGCAGACTGCATGCTGCATGATCATCTTTGACGTCAATTCATGTGGACAGCAATGGGATGCACAGTGTGTCGGATACGTGGGGTTTCTGTAAGGTTGTACGGACTAGCGATCAGGGAATCGCGGTAAAAAGAGGCGGTCAGGACTGTGCTCTGCAGGCTGTTAGCGAGTAGTGTAACATGCTGAGCGATCAGAGCGGGTAAGAAGGGCAACGAGCATACTCAAAGACTGCGCATACAGGCAAGAAATAGACCATTGTTCGCCTTTCATGTATCCCTCAATCGCCTAGCATATTAAATGTTCACAATCGTTCCTCGAGTGGAAGTCAAACCAAAAGTGCTGCAGGGGTGCATGCAGCATTGCGCTAGCGCACTCGTTGAGCAACAACAGTACACTCAGTCTGCCGGTTCAGTGCGACAACAAGCAGCACGATCCTTCGCACTACTGTTCCGAAGACCGTACGAATGAGCAGAGAGTGCATAGTGAATTGTTAGCGCGCTTGAAGAGCATCAACGTAGAACGGCTGCAATCGCCCCGAGCGTATGTAATTTCTTTGCATCTATCTGCTGTTGCTGTGACACAACCGAATGCACGATGCACGATGCAAGAAGGGACTTGGCGCTTTAGGAAAATCGTTAGGTACACCAGTGCGGACAGGCATACCTCGCCCTGAAGTTGCATCGCGAGCGCTAATGCAACAACCTGCGCTGCTTGTAGCTGAGATAGACCTGCACGTTTTCTAAGGGGGAGATGATGCAGTTTGTAGAAAGGAACATATTCTAATCTTGATGCCTGCATAGTCTACACCCAATGATGTGTCTCTTTAAATCGACCTTTGTACAAAACTGTCCAGCAGCGGATAGTGTGGCGGCAGTAACCCTGACTTGTGGCCGGGCCATCATGTGGCGTCGCAGACTGCAATCCCCGATGACATGCAGTTTGCTGCTCGTTGTGTATTTTCGTCCCGACTGATAAATGATCACTCTCGACGCACCACTTGTTGCCGCAAAGATGCATGATAGTGTAAGCGTTAGAACCTAACTTATTCTGGGCAACTGACTGTAAGAGAGGTAGGTTAAGATCTGGCTTTAGATTGAAGTGTGCTCGGTGTGCTGCAGCAATATGATATGCGTAGACTTTGGATTTCTTTATCTGCATGGAATTTTCGCAGAAGTTCGGCATGGTGACGCGTGGCGCATCGTTGTTCCCCCCACCTTCCCGGATCGCTGGCGTCTCTACAAGTTCTTCTTCAATATATGTTCTCCTCATGACGAATTTGCAGTGTCCGAAGGGAAGTGTTTCGCTAGGCATCTCGAGGTGCTCATCGCTGAGCTGTCGCACGAAAGGAGGGAGGGCAGAGTTCCGTTGCCGCTCAGGTAGAGGTGCCTCTTCTTGCATAGAGTCCCAAAATGCTTTAATCGTAGCTCGTGTGCATTGCATGACGAGGAGCTGATCTTTTGAGGCAAGGATCGGCAACCTCGGAATCAATCTTGTGCGACTCAGTTCTTGACTGATCGATGAACAGCGATCTCTATGATGGACCGGCTTGGGCGAATGACTCGTTTGTTTGCGTACAGTGACCATATTTCCACACACGACGCAGTACTGATTAGGTAGGTTGAATTGAGATGAGATAAGATTTAATCTACGGAGAGTAGCTATCTTATAGCTGCGTAGAGAGAGACAACAAAGCTTGCTGTCTAAGACAAGTGTCTTACGGCAAGCAGCAAGCTGCTTGATACTGAGCTACATGATATGAGGCTGTATAAACTAACAGCGCGAAGTTGGCTCATGAGAGAATAAGTGAGCTTGCGAACGAGTGACAGAGACAGACAGCTGAAGGACGCTCGCGATAGATTCTAGAGACTAGAAGCGATTGTAGAGCGTGGCATTCACTTTGATAATCGTTGAGCTTTTCGTGACTGTTATCGTGGCTGGTTTGAACATTGTGATGTCTCGAGCGCCGGTCCAGCGATCGCAAAGCATCTGTTCTGCTTGATATGCGGCCTAAGCTGTCTCAGAATTGGAGCGTCTCCTACGCTCGGAAGAGCGCATAACTGTCTGTTTGGCGCTTGACAACATACAAAGATATAAAAAGCTTAAGTCTAACACGAATGCGAGAGCAGTATACAGTAAGTGCAGGTCACGAGCGATGGAATCCAAGTATTAGGACAGGGAGGTGACAGAAGCAACTCTGTCGCGGATACAGAGGGTTTCGTTCGATGGTGACGTTTTGCAGCATTAAAACGTTACTGTCCTTTTGTATAGTCGGAAAATGCAGACAGGGCAGCCTTGTGGTCGTGTCCTAACTAGTCAAACTAGTGGTTCGAGCAGCTGTTGGCCTTCGCGCACGAGCGTCATCTCCCAGCACAGTCAGAGTGTCGACCGCTAGTGATATATACTACGTCCATATTCTGAGTCTACTGGGACCTATGTAGAGAGAGCTTTCTCATCGCAGCAATAATATTGGTGAGTTTGATGATAGCGCATGTGCCCGTGTGTAGCATGTTTCCGCAGGAATGCTGAGTTTTAGAGGCTACGTACAAGATTCATCGCTAGCTTTTGATGAGGCGCATTTATTATAGACGTCTTGATCTACGCTAGCGGAGTCCTAGTCAGTAGCAAAAAGGCTAGAGCTAATAAACGGGATGTTGGTGCAATCTAAGACAGCCTGCGCACTTCATCTCAAGCAGAGTTTACAGATTGTTAACAGACTCTATAAAGTTGCTAGACGTAATATATCGATAGAAGAGTATAGCAAGCTACTAAGGCTGTGTTCGCTGCTATGCTATAAAGGTTGCGGTTCGCCGGAGCAGCTGCTAACATGTTTAGTCTGCGCATCGACATTCTAAGTGTATTTTCAACTTCTGAGGTCAGAGAGGCTAATAATAATAAGAATTTGTAGGTAACGCAGAAACAGTGACGCCTTACTAGAGAAGCGTTTTAACTGATTGCAGCGATTTTTAAGACGTGTGGTATCTGCAACGTATGCGAGGATAAGGAACCGAGACGAAAGAAGTAGCGACCGGTTGCTGCAGTGCTTGCTCGACAGCTTAATCGAAGTAGAAGACTTAAATAAACCGCCACATCGAAATTTAAGCGTGTCTTTAAGGACTTATATAGCAGTCGGAAGCCCGGGATAGTGCTTTTTATAGACGCGAAATACTAGCGTTAACTACCTTCTCTTCAAATTTATGAGCGGAGAATGAGGGTTTGATGCGAATGTATCTAGGAAGTCGCTCTCGCGTATTGCATTGTTAATCGAGAGCCTTGGGAAATGCAATAGCAATACTTGAGACTCGTTAGCTCTACAGAGCTTCACCACTGTATCCATTGATCATGACCTCAGCACTGATGACTGCTTGCACGCTACATCACTGCAGCTGTGTTTGAATACTGTCGATGAGTTACGCCTTGTCTCAGAATGATCTGCCTGACCTATTGTCGCCCGATACGACGAGGCTTACTGCGCCGTATTTGATACCGACGAGTTCCCAACTCCTGGCCAGCACGACGAGGTATACTATTGCATGATCTCCAAGTCGCGGTGCATGCACCTTGCTCAACACGACGGCGCCCAATGCCGAGGTTGATGGCATCGGCGCCGACGAGTGAGTTCACCAGAAGCCGACGGACGCTTTGTGGTCGGTCAATACGACGAAGCATGGAAGTGTTTGACGTTCACACATGCAGGTCACCTCAGCACCGCACGCCGTGGTTGATAGCCGCAATTTCGATGATGCTGCTTCCTACACAGTCAGCACGCCATCATGCGCGCCCCTTGCTTGAAACCCTGTGAAACGCGCGCTGTGGAGCAGCCAAGTGAGGAAATCGGCGAGGAGGTTGCAGTCGAGACACTTTCCATTGTGAAGAGGAGGAACGTATTGTTTACAGATACATGACCTATAGCCTTGCCTAGCATGGCATGCCCGTTATGGCTTGCCCGTTATGGTGTGCCTGTTGTGAAGTGCCCGTTATGGGTTGACTATCGACCTGGTGATGGTGGCCGAAGTGGGTCGCGACGATGCTAATGGACCCCGCCAACGACGCCTGCTTGCTACGCCGCTCGGTACTGTGGCCCTTTGGACTTGCTCAATTGGCTCGTTGCACGCTTAGCACGACGCCGCTCAGCACGATGCTGCCTGTTGTATGCTGCTGAAAGAACTACGCAAGGCGGATAAGTAGTTAAGAGACGCGCCCTTCAACAGATGTAGAGCAGTCCTAAAGCTTTGTTAGATGCGCAACGAGACACCTCGTCTGCAAGGTATCTTATCGCAATTCAAAGGAGAGTAAGTCAGCGTCGAAAGCAAAGTAACTTGGAGTCGAATGCAAAGTAACTAGGAGTCGAATGCAAAGTGACTAGGAGTCAAAGGAGAGTTACATCATAAACAGTGCCACACCTATATCTAAGGGCAGAACAAAATAGAGCACAGATTTAACATTTAACTTTCTTTGTTCGCGCTGCAGTTTCGATCCGCGACCTCTGCTATATAGACATCTACTCGAACCATACGAGGCTGGTGATTAGCTGTAGCTGCGTGAGCACTTTCAAGAGCAGAGAGGGTTTGATGAGGTACTTAATTGTCATAATAGACGTTTACACTACTCTCGCGGATGTCAATAACGACGAGACCACGCTGATATCCCTAACCTAATTCACAACGACATGAAGTCGGCTCTTTCCATGCCTGCTTCACCCTATCCTCGACGCATCTGAGAGCTTTGGCATAGAGTACTGGGGCAAGATCATGCCTTCGATTGCCTTGGTCCAAGGTCGTTGTGAAGATACTGGTACCTGAACATGCTCACGCCGCTCCTCAACAGCAGGCTGGCGACATCTGTTTATTACGGTGAACAGAATAGGAACACAACTTTACAAGTTTGTGACACCGACAGGGTCGGTCCTCATGAGGAAGCTCATGCCCATGCATCCAGCCCAGAGGGCTTTCATCGGCCCCTTCTACACCAAGGTCACTTGGGTCTCGAAAGATGTGTCGAAGGTGATAGTGCGGAACTAAAACCATGGGGGAGAAGTATAAGCATGCAGAGCTCTTAGACACCGGCAGTCCTAATAGACTAACAGATGCCAAGTTGCCGCTGGCGACTTTAGAAGAGAGATAACGTGATTCTCAAAACGTACCATTGGTCCCGAGTCTGCTATCTATGAGGTGCACGAGGTAGTCTAATTTTCCAGCTCGTCGCTTGAACGCTTATGGGGTGGCAAGTAAGAAGAAGGAGGGAGCTACGGAAACAGAGTCACAAAAACAGAGCCCCAGGAGCAGAGGAGCAAGAACAGAGTCGCACGACAGAGTCGAGGCAGCGCTGCGGTGGTTACCAAATGCACAGAAACTATCAATTCTGATCGAAAGATGTCCTGAGAGGTTGCGCATTCATTTGTGTAGTTCGCGGCACCCATGTAGCACTGGAATGAGAGGCTTGGATCAAAACAGACGGCAAAATTAGATACTGAATAAGAGAAGTTAAAGCCTTTGTAAGTGGCAATAGAGAGTCTCTACAATATAAGCTTGATTACTCCCAAGAACGACTCCATCTCGCGAAACTTCTACAATTAATGTTAACCATGCTTTTAGTCAAACCCTGGGAACCTCCGAACATTCTCGAGGCCCATGAGATTGCACAGCAAAGTGTGCATCATCTTGTCAGCATCTGCTGCCGCTTGCACAACCCCGCATTGACGGAGACGATCGAGCACTTCCTCGCTTAATTTGGTGCCGTCCAAAGATTGCGCCTTCTCGTTTCCCTTGGTGCAGAGATTCATTGCCGTAGGGTTGAGCTTATCTTGCAACAGGACCAAACTTCCCAAAGAGAGATTGGATGCTAAGAAAACGTACTTAGAGCCGCTCTTCACCCACGTCTTCACCTTGTCCTGGAATACCTCGTACTCCATGCATTCTGCATCTTCATCATGCTCCCTGACCAGCTCAGTATAGTCGTTGTACATGGCGCGGTTCAGTTGCTCCTCCATATCGTCCTTATAATGGCGTATGCGGTTGTATTGTGATTTTTTCCTTGCCCAATCAGGATCCCATGTTATGAAGAAATAGATGTGCATTATGATGCAAATCAAGTTGAGCTTGGCCGAGCGATCCTCAACGTTTTGCATGATTCCCATCGCTCTCAGAAGTTGCATTGGCCCCTCAGTGTGAATATCCGCACGCAAAAGATTGTCTAACTGACCATCGGTAAAGAGTAACTTAATGGATGGGGTGGTGATGAGTTCGCGGATGGAGGGGCTCAGAGGCGGGACGTCGCGACGTTTTCTCAAGAAATCGAAACGGTCCCAGAACCATTCTGCCGAACTATCGTAATTCGTACGGCGTGGCTGAAACCAGTTTCGAAGAAGATTCATTCCACGCTTGACTCCGGCCTCGTCCGGGATCCCATCTGGGTACATCTCCGTGATGCTTGGCATTCCTTTCATACTCTTATATCTGTTAGCGACTTCTTTCGAACTCTGCAGATGAAGTGAATACCTCTTTTGTTATATGCCGTAACAGTTCAACGATAGACTCGAGCTTCTGAGCTGATGGCAAGCGATGATGGGGAGTTCCTATGGTTTCCGAGGCCTCAGACCTTGAACCATCTGCCGCGGGCGAAGCGTGCAACTGTTCTTGGGTTCGCCTCCGTTGTTGCCGTACAGCGATTTTCTTGAGATGCTTAGACCTTGCACCATCTGCCGCGGGCGAAGCGTGCAACTGTTCTTGAGTTCGCCTCAGTGGTTGCCGTGCAGCGATTTTCTTGAGACGCTTAGCCTGAAGGGATGGCATATTTCATAAGAGTGGTTGGTAACACGTTACAAATCGAAGATAAAGGGACTAGTATGAAGTACAGGGCTGCGTTGGACGGCGTGATTTCACATCATTATATACTTGAGCGAGCCTGTAGATATGCCAGTACCTGAGTACCTCTGTCACATCTGACGAATAAGCACCGTGCGGACTTTTCATATTGCACCGCGTGATGCTAGCATTAGACCTCAGGGAGGTTTAAGCGTACGCTGATCTTCTGTGCATCGGCGCAACATAGTGCGTCCTACCGCATACGACAAAAATTGACAGGGGTCGATGGTGTCCGAACCCGGACCACCTAGGGGTATCTAAGCGCTCTCCGCAAGGTAGAATAAGCTCTCTATGACTGCGCAGAAGAGTGGTATTACAAGTGATCTTGGTTTCGTAGGCCTACCAATTCGACCCAGTCAGACGCTCCCATGCCTTCACAGGCGCGGAGAATTTGAGGTCCTGAAACTTATCCTTGTGGTCGAATGCAACCTGGCGTAAGATCATCTCAATTCTGCCACGGCACTGGGCATCACGAGAAGTTTTGCAAGCTTTCCCGTAAGGGATCTCCATTATTTCCCTGCCCAGCTGCATGATATAGGGGTGAGTAGAATGGTACTGCATTGGTGGTTAGCCTACTTGCACGATATAGTAATGTACGAGATCGTTGCACGTACCTTCAGACGCAGCAGTAGCCCTTCGATGATCGCATCCTTGATATTGAGTTTTCTAGACGGCGAGACTGAAATGTTTTGGCCAATGAAACAATCCAATACAACAGTGCTGCACTGCTCATTGTCAGCGGTGATTTAACGCACGGATCACGAAGTGTGCTCACTATCATCGTATTGACGAAAACAAGAGGCTCGGTCTTCAACTCGGGGAATCTGTCAAGTTTGGCCACAATCCAGGGCGCTAATTCCGATTCTATGGCATGTTGAAGGCCTTGCTTCTTGTTGATGAGTCCGTTCAAAACACCCTGCAGTTGGATCTTGCTCTGGGTGCCGATAGACCCATCAAGTCGGGGTATACCGATAAACTGTCACCGTCAGCGCAAGTACCAACATGGCTCTGGAAGGTTTTACATCGGCCGGTACTCTCTCTGTGAGATTGTTCATGATTGTTTGTACCACTTCCCCGTGGGGTTCGTTACTGAGAAGTGTGCAGCCCTTGAGTAGATCTGTGATCGGGGTTGGTCTGGGACGTATCGCCACCTGGGCGCTGTTTGGTGGCGGCGAGTTGTGCAGCCTTGACGGACTGTGTACGGCTGCCACGGTGTCAGGATTCTCGGTCGACAGGCGTCGAAAGGCTACTGTAGTCTGCAACACGTCATCTTTGGGCGTTTCATTGCCGAGCTGGTGATCGACTTGGTTGCTCGCACTATCAATGACCTCAGTCTTGGGGCGTGAGTCGTTGGGTGGGAGCTTGCGTCCAGGGACTGATCGCACTGAGGCTCGGTCTTTGCCCTGCAACGCTTTGGTCTTGCTGGATTGGTACTTCTGTCGACTAACGGGTGCAGGAGTTGTGCCAAAGGCCCGTTGACCAGCTAGCACTGGCTCAAGAGGGATCCGGATCAGCATGGTGTCATCTCCTCTATGTAACTTTTGAAAGCTCTCGACCCACTTTTCAAACTCGGCGTCTGGCATTTCCCGCAACATGTCTTTGATCTTGTACCGCACTTCCTTCCTGCTCGAACCCTGTGTAAGCCTGTCCCGCGCGATGGGCAGAGCATGAAACGCAAACAGATCACTTGGACGCTTGAATGCGTGGATCATAGCTTCCGAGGAGAGGCCGTCGGGGTCAACATCCCAACGCCATGTCGGTGTAATGTTCTTGTTGCTAAGGTCAGATTGCTTGTTCAGCCGAGGCAGGTCCCAGGGGAAGAACGGCTCTTCCGCATCAACAAGTTCCTCGCCAGGACCCGGGCACCATCCAGAGCTGGCGATTGTGTCGTCGGTTGGGAGGGACGATTGGCTCTGCATCTCGACTTCTTTCTCAATAGTGGTGAGGATTTGGAAGGGTGTATCCGCTGATGGTGCCGCGGAAGTTTGGTCACAAGCGCCCTGTGCAGCAAGACTTGTGGCGATCTTGGCGAATAGACTGTGCCCAACTTGGGCGTGGAGACTTGAGCTTGCTTCAACGACAGACTTGGCACATGTCTCAACCTTGTCGGGGGTATCCAGGTATTCGGCAAGCATCCACGTAACACGGCGGATCATTTCGGCCTTGTACACTTGGATCATTTTCTGAACGTTGGCCTCGGGCGCATTCTCCTCGCGCATGTGACGCTGGAGCACATCAAGACCCAACTCGTGCAATATTTGCTGTGGGAAGCATATCTTGACCAGGCCCTGGACTGCCTTTTCAAAGACATGGTTGTGAAGGGCGGTAGTGGAGGAGATGACCTTGATGCGGAAGTCCCAGTCGTCACTTGCTGGCAGTGAGGTGGAGCTTGGCGTCTGTCTTGCGGGATGATATGGGTCGTTGTTGCCTTGGAAGATGGACGATGCGCGCGATGAGGGAGCGTGGTTGGCTGCATTTGGGACATTGTCGGGTGCTTGTCGGGGTCTTTTGGCAGCCATCGCACGCGGTGGTGAGGCAGAAGTCTGTTGCAGTCAGCACCTGCATCGTAGCTTCTCTGGAGCTGCGAACTGACCCGTCGCTTCTTCTTACTGCCGTCGGCCATGGCTTGCGTTCAATATTTATGGTTTTGGTCAGATTGCACGTGCTGGTAGTTGCAACATTTGAAGTTGCAGGCGGATTGAGGAGGCAGTGGCGGACGTGTCCCAGTTAGGCACAGTGACGCGCGCCCCGGCCAGTGAGAGTGAAGACGATCTGTCTACGGGTGTACACGAAGCCTGCAGGTGGCAAGCGACAGCGCGTGTTCACGTGACGACGTAAACCATGTAGCTAAGTGCCTTGTACATAGCAATCGCGCCGACACTCGCAGTGCAGCCTGGTCCCTCAGCTCTGCGCGCCTATGTCCGTGTTATCGCCGAGCCAAAATTTTGTGACGTGCAACAGCAACACGACGGTGAGGGCACACACGACAACCACGCACCCACCTCAAACCCGCCTACTCCCTCGCGCGACATGGCCACGGCTATGGCGCCCCCGAGCGGCCGCGCGCGCATGCGATTGACCATCGAGGTGCTTCCACTCGCGCCAGACAACGCCCACGGACCCTACCGCTCCCACGCCCTCTCCAGCTTCAAGGGCCGCAAGTTTGCGCTGCCAGTGAGCGCCGACGACACGTTCGAGACGGTCTGGGGCCAGATCGAGCACCGCTACAAGACCAGCTATCTCAACGCGCAGCAGGCGGCCAACTTCACCATCAAGAAGCTCCAGGACGCCTACGACTGCGACCTGTTCATGACCGACACGGTCGGCTCCATCTACGAAGGCGAGACAGACCCCGCCCTGCGCTTGATCAAGGTCGTGCCTACCTTCCTCGACCGCGACTTCTCCGTGCCGTCCACGTCGAGCCTGCGCCCTGCCCATGCGCACAAGCGCACCCGCGAACTAGACCATCAAGCCGCCACCAAGCGCCGCCGGACAGACCAGTCTGTCGAAGCAATCGACCTCGATGCCCTTGGCCCGCCGCGTGACCAGCCCGTACCCTCCACCGAACGCAGCAGCCGCAGTCGCAGTCGCAGCCATACCCACCCCCACAACCACAGCGCCCACGCTGCCCCGCGAGTCCGCAGTCGTACAAGCAGATCCGCCACTGGCTCTTCTTCTCTCGTCTTCGTCAACGGCACACAGACAGGATACGCTGAGTTTGCGCCTGCCATCAAGGAAGAGTCGCCGGAACTGGGCCCCCCACCGCCGCCGCGTCAACCGACACCCCGGCGCAGCCCTACGCTCCCACAAGAGCATGGCCCCTCTCGGCGCACACCCTCCAGAACGCCCGCTGGTTCTGTGCAGCCCGCCACAGACACGAGGCGTGCATCCGAGGCACCTGGTCCGGTCGTTGAGAACGTGCTACGACACTCCCTGCCACCCACGTCGGCACAACGGCCCCAGACCCCGCCGCGTCTCGCGACCAGGCGACCGAATGTATACGACGTCCCAAGTTCACCAGAATTTCTCAACAATGATTCAAAAAAGGCAAAGTCGACCTATGCTCGCAACGTCACAACCCCCCGATCCGGCCTTCTGCGTACTCCAGCCAAGCCAGCCTTGCCCTCACCCGTCCGGCCTGGCAGCTTGAAGAAGCCCGCAGAAGTACTCCTGCCTGACGTCATGACCTCAAAAGACGCTGGAATGGCATCATTGACTACCTCCTCGCAGAGCAATGATACAATGTCAGTGCAGCCCAAAAAGCGTGGAAGGCCGCGTAAACAAACTGAGCACCTCGCCGTGACCAGTGCACCTACGGGTCGAAAAGGACCCGACCGTCAAGGACCCGGCCGTCCGCTCAAAACTCCAGTTGCCACCACATCCTCACCCAGCCTGCGCCAGCCAGCACGTTACCTCAGCCACTCGCCATCAGCAGCCGGCTCGCCAAGCGATCGTGCTTCTGGAGAGCCATTGGTGGTACAACCAAAATCTGGACATAGAGCTGCCGCCAACAGCGATTCCTCTTCAGCTCCAGCTCATGACGAGAGCTCAACCGAGGAGGAGAATGTCAATGATACTCAACAAACTGGCGTAGCAGGTGCCGCTTCATATCAGATCACCTCGTCACCGCCGACCTTTCAGAGCGTACCAGTCTCGACACCTCCCTTCCCAACGACCAGTCAGCCAGTCTTCTCGCAGCACGTTCGACAGATACCTCTCGCACTGCCCTCAAATGCCCCGCGAACTGAAGCTAGCCGTGCATCTGCGAGATACACCGGCTTTCCTACCCTTCGAGAGCTACTTGTCGATGCCAAGACTCAGTCTACTTCCAGTCAACTGAAGCCTTACGATCCGAGATCGGCCAGCTTAGCAAAGCTCGCAGCGGAGCCAGATGCAAAATCTGCACTGGCGGACGATAGTAGCGACGAGGAAAGTAGTAGCAGTGATAGTGATTGAGCCGAAATGTCACATGGACGTGTTGGATGCATGATCCTGAAGCTACACAAAGACTTTGGCTCATTGGGTTGGACTTTTGCATATCCTCGAGCATCTCCATCATCAGCAATTCTCATCCAACCGGAGCTTTGCATACCAGCGAACAGTTCCAGGAGTCGAGATCTCCAATCCATAGATAGTCGACAGGCCTCTGTGATGGTGGCTTATCGGAAGGTCGTAGAGGTTGGATGGACTGTTCAATTTGTAGGCAATAGGAAACAGCAATACAAAAAATATACAACGAAAAGAATCCCCGGGCTTAAGAAGGAGCCATCACTGTTGTGACTCTCCATGCTCTTGAGCCTGCGGTGCATACAGCATCGCATCTGCACCGGTACGAGACTTGTACTCCTCCACTATCCCATCCATGCCCTCACCAGCCGCAGGCAACAGCTTTCTGCTCTCCTTTTCGGCTTGCATCAGCGCGCAGCATGTGCAGCAACACGATTTGCAAATGTCGATAGCCATGTTACCCTCAAGGCTGTGCTTCGCGCGTAGTTCTGATAGTTCGACGGTTTGAATGATGCAATGAATGCCGAAACAGCTCGCGAGATAGAAGAGTAGACACTGATGTAGTCTTTAGTAACCCCATAGTACAAGTCGACTGGGCGAGCCATTATTTTGCCTGTTCATGTGCTAGGCCCTACTCACAGGCGTGTTGATGGCTTCGTAGGTTGTCATGTTGCCCTCGTTTTCCATTCGATGCTATGTTTTGCCAAACGTTGCACATGGACAACAAAGTGTAATGACGCCTTCTCACCTATTAGCCGATGCACATCCTCGCATTCTTCTTTCGAGACTAACAAAGGTCAACCGGCATAAAGCAGCCCCACAGACTTGTGCTCCATGGTTTGCCAGTAGGATAGGGCTTTGACTTCGCACTTGCCAAAGACTTGTGAATACTGCCTATCCAACGATCAATGACCGAAGACTGTATGGGAGCGGCCATGACGGTGCGTAGATGACGAGGAATCGATACAATGTGTTGAAACCGGGACTGGTGCTCGTGCTTGTTTGCTCATAGGAAGGATGTCAGTGTTGATGCGATGTAATGTGATGTGTTAGTCTGTCTGTGCTGCGCCCGAGGCCATTTGCTTTTTGTCGTCCTCTCGTGCTCGGGAAGGACCGCTACTTCGGAGTGTAGCGACAGGAACACCCCGAGATTATATCGACTTCCCCACTAGGAGGTGCCTTCACTTGTGGCCTCCACCCATCAAGCGCTCATCACATATACCGGCAAAGGCAACAGACGTCGCAGGTGTATATGAGGTCCATGTGCTAGCAGTACATGCAGCCATATCTGCCGGAAGCTTCGGTTGATGAAATGTGACTCGACTGACTGCGGAATTCGGTCAACGCAATTGCTCCATACAAGTCTTCTAGTAACCGTATATTCTTCTGACAAGCGTCATTTAATAATGTACTCCATTGCTACCTAGCGACTTCAGCAGTCTCCACTGTAGCCCCTATAATTCTATACAAGAGTGAGGACAATAAAACCTGCGAGGAAGTTCCTTTGCCCAGAAACCAATATGGAATGACTTGTCAAAGAACGGAAGAACCAAAGGTGCCTGCATGAGGCAGGCGGGTATGCGAATCAAAACCAACACCGGCATTTCCAAACACCGGGTATCAATACAAAAGGGAGCTGCATAGTTACTGTCCACATACTGTTCCTATTGGCCACAGATCCAGTCCCGACAGCAACATATTAGAAAACAAAAATTATGGAGAGAGTACGAATTAGGTGGCGGTAGAGTACCGTGTTGAGGATCTAGAATTTCAATCAAAAGCCGTCTCCTCACGCACCATGAGTGGATTTACTCGCGGATCCAGCCGACCATCTCCACGCGGAGTAGAACCTAACCCCTTTCGAGGCCCACCCATGTTCATTAGTAGCATGCCGCTCTCCCGCCGTCTCTGTCGTTGCTCTCTGGCGCTGCCAGATTGAACAGCGCCATTGAGACTTCCATATCCTTCGCCTCCCTGATAAGGCTGCTCGTAAGATGGCACTTCATAGCTAGGGCGGATGGGTATGAATCCAGCGTCGTATCCAGTGTTTTGGCCTTGCGACTGTTGCGGAGGTTGCGGAGGTGGATACGATGGCGCTGCAAGTGGCTGATACTGCTGGGAAGGCCGGTCGTAGTGCTGTTGGAAGGACGTCTGATTGTACGCAGGGGTAGGAAGATCAGAGAACATTTGTCTTCTAGGCGAACGGACCGCATCGTCGCCGAGGTGGGAATTGCCCCTGATTTCGTGGATGGGTGAGCTCGCTTCGTCTAGAGCTGTGCCAAAAATATCGGCAAAATCTGTCAGAAAGAAGGAAATGAGAGGCGCTGGTATGTTGAGTGTCGGTGCAAAGACAATACCGACATTTCTGACAGTCATCTTGTTCAGTCCGGCGTTGTCGACAATCTCGATCAGGAATGAGGACAAGTGACGCAGGAGTTCGAAGTTGGCTCGAGGCAGCTTGTGCACAAGTACGTTGAACGTCTGAATCTTTTTGTTGCGCTCATCCATGTCTGTAGATCGTCAGTCATTCGTCTTATGAAGATGGGTATACAACTCACCAAGAACCTTCAAAAAGTCCAGATGTAGCTCCCGAGTCAGGATTGAAGACGGCAACTCACGCAGATACAGCTTCAGTAGAGAGGCCACTGCGTGCACATCGTAGTATTGTCCGTCGAGGAGCCTGATGTCTCCTTCTAAATTGAAGCGTTCGCGTAGACTTTTGATGACTATATTTGAGCCACTTAGGCGGAAAATGCCTTCTTCGTTGATCGCCTTCTTTTCCTGAAGGTACTCCAAGCACCTATAGACAACAGCGGGCAACGGGACATTGACGCCAGCAGGCTGAGAGTATTCTACAGCCTCCTGTAGAGGGATACCAAAGATGCTGCGATTTGGAGGCGGGGCACGGTATTCCGCTTGGCCTAATGCTTGACCACTGCTGATCTGAACGGGGGCAAGATCAGAAGAGCCACCACGGCCCCTGAAGCCGAAGATGCTGCGCTTCTTGTCCTTGACTGCAGTCTGTCCAGAGGACGATTTGTTACCCCAGAACTCGGCGTCCTTAATTGGCGCGCCATTGCTAGGACCAGAGATGGCTGGGTAATGACCTGAGCTGTCTTGCGCGAACGTAGAGTTCTTCGGCGATCCTCGCGGTGGCTTACTTCCCAAGGCCTCTCGAGTATGGGGCCCGCGGACTGGCGCTTCGGCGGCAATGGTGTCGTCGTAACTGAGACCCTGAAGTCGATCCAGATTTGCTTGATCTGGACTATCCTTCCTTAACGAACGTGCAGACTCTTGACTGGGTTGTGTCTTTTGTAGTCGGGCTGCTGCAGTGACTGGTATCTCAATAGGCGAAGTGTCCTCGGGCCAGTCAACATGCTGTAAAAGCGCGTCAACCCACGCATCGCGCTCTTCGTCATTTTCAGCACAGAGCACATGGCGCACAAGACTAGAGGAATCCTTACGCTTCGGCTCAAGTATGAGGAAAGCGTGTCGGTACTGGTTATCTTCCGTGTCATCCTTTCTCTGGGGCGACTGATTTGACTGTTGCTGTGACTGCTTGCCGATTTGAGCATTCTGTAGTTTGATGGTACCCAAATGAGCGCCTCCCTCGAGTTCGTAATATCTGAACTCTGGACCATCCAACACAAAGAAGCGAGCTTTCCAGCCACCGAAGTTCTTGCCGCGCTTCGTCAGGTAGCCTTCTTTCCTCTGCCGAGTCTTGGGCGCTGCTTCCACTGGGGCAAGAGTGGGTTCTGGATTAAGTCTATCTCCAGCCTGAGCGCCAATGACATCAGTCGAAATATAATCACAGACAATTAGAGCAGCGTCCTCGCTCATCGGTGTTTCGAGAATCGTGTCAAAATAGTTATTGAGGGCAATCCTCCGAGCATCAATCCTAGCTGGAGCGTGGCCACCAAATAAAGCTCTCTCGGGTACCTTGGCATGCAGATCGCATAGCGCTCTCAGCTGGGAGTCTAGGACTGGCAGTGTTGCAGTGGTCTTCTCCACTCGCCAAAGTTGCTTATTGTGCGAACGAGAATATACAGCAAGGATGAAGACCGGATCTTCTTCTTGCGGTCTAGGTGCCAGGAAACTGAGTCGCGATGGACGGAGCCGAGAGGAGAAAACCTTGACTTCAATAGAGGGCAAAGCATTTGGGGGAAGAAGTAAGCCGGGATACTGATCGGAGACGAGGCCTTTGTACACGTGCTCCGCGTCTGGAACTTCATTGAGGGTCGGACTGCTCGAGCTGGAGTCGGGGCTCGGCTGCGCGCCGGGAACAGCAAGCAGGGAGGAGGCATTGACGCTGTTTGGCTGAGCTGCTGGCAGAGATTGATATGATTGAGGCGTGTTTGGTGGAAGCGGTCCGAGTTGCTGCAGATTTCGCGTGGCTGGATGAACTATTGCACTGGGCGACATGGGCGGAGATGCTACTGACTGTTTAGGGTGTCTGGGCAGCGGTGATCCGAGTGGCCTGTCGGTGGGCCGGGGACTTGATGGAAGGCCGGGACTCATCAGTGGCGATCCTAAAGAGCCGACGCTCCGGTTAGCCATCATGGAGCTGTCCGAGTTGGTTGGGCTGAGCAAAGCGTTCAGTGAACTTGGTGGAGGGTGCCGCGGAGAGAGTGGAAGGCCAGCTACAAGTGGGTTGAACTGGCGAGGAGAGAGGGGCGGTGCGGCAGTTTGCGCTTGGTTTGGATCGGCAGCTTCTGCAGTGCTGGGCGTCTGCTTGCCCTTGCTTTCACTCTTTTTCTTCTTGGACCTGCTCCGGGCTTGTTCGTCCTTTACAGCCATGGCTTCCCTGACGCGGTCGTCGTCTTCGCGTGTCTTCCTCCGACCCCGCTGTTCGACAATGGGGATCTCGTCGGCTTCGAGTGTATCGTTGTAGTCTGACTCGTCAACATCGTCGCGTGTGGCCTGGTGGAGGTGGGCGCTGGTTGTAATGGGCTTGGAGAGGTTCAGTGGAGCTGGAGGGGCTTTCCGTAGCGGCTGCGGGGTCTTGCGTGGAGGGGACTCGAAGCCGTTTCCGCCGACCACTGGGGTTGCTTGCGTGACTGAAAGCTCGGGAGGATGCAGTCGCGGGTCGGAGTGCGGAGGAGTGGTCGTTGGTGGCGGGGTTTCAAGCTTCGAAGGCTGCTGCGGGGGCTGGGGATAGGGAGGCTCGTTGTGCAGGAGCGTGTTCAGACCAAGCCCCTTGCTGCCGAGGTGGAGGGGCTGTACTGAGTAGTCGGTGGGAGAATTGGTGCTTGAGACAGGGTTCGAGGCGGTCAGGGGCTCCGAGTGCGAGGGAGATTGTGCTAGCTGGGAGTCGGGAATCAGCTGAGGTGCAGGATGCTGTTGGGTTAGAGGCGACGTCTTGTGCTCGGTGTGTTTAGGGGGTTCCTCGGGCCTGTCGCCGAGGGCGGGCGACTGGCTGTCTTCGCGCTCGACGGTGGAGGCCAGGGTGTCGGAGCGCTGCAGTGCGCCGGGCACTGGGGGCGCCTGGTCGTTGAGCTCCCTCAGCTTCCGACGGTAGCGGTCCTTGTCCTTGAGGGCGCGCTCGAGGTCCTTCTGCAGGCCGATGACCATGGACCGCTGCTTCTCAACGAGCCGCCAGAGCTGGGCGTTGTGGTTTGCGGTGCTTTGCTTGTCCTTCCACATGGCCGTCAGGGCGGCCTCGGGAGAGCCTGCCGCGGCGATGAGGGCGGCCATGTCGGGCGGGTTTGCGAGGCTGGTGTCTTGCGAAGGGCGGTAGGCATGGCCAACGGGGACGCGCTGCGAGGCGCCCGAGGACATGGACGAGGCGGCCGAGTCCATGGACGGGCTGCGGATGGGCGCTGTAGGTCTCGTGTCAGGGCGGTTGGGACGCGACGGCGGGGGCATGGCGGCGGGCGAGGCGGGAGGGGAGAGGCCCGCCGACGACGACAACGTGGGCGACGAGGCGTGACGGAGCTGGGCATGCCCAGCGGGGCGCCGTGCTGTAGTGGAGGTGGAGGAGGTGGTGGGCGTGGTGGCAGGAGAACCAGCAGGCGCAGATGGGGGGTGGTGGTGGTGGTGATGATGCTGGGGCTGCTGCTGGTGGTGCAGCTCTTCCTCGGCCAGCAGCTGGTCGAGCTTCTCGCGCGGCGATCGTGGTTGTTCGTGATAGGGCGTGGCAACGCTGTTGCTGGCGACCAGAGGACTTGGTGCGGGCTTGCGACGGCCTGCCAGTGCGCGACGGTGCTGCTCTGCGCTGGTGGCCGGCACGTTCTGCGAGCGCGTCGAGTCGCGGGGCGGGTGGATGCTCGCCGCAAGGGACGGTGAGGGTGCTGGGTGCATGTCCGATGGGGATGGGCCAGCCCGTATGTGGTATGCCCAGGTACAGACGGCTATGCGACCAGCGACGCGGTGGGGATCAGCTGTGTTTCGCAACCTCTTGCGTCTCTGGGCTGCGCGTGCAGGACTGGAATGTCGTCTGCCGCCGCCTTGTCAGCGCAGCGCTGGCTTCGCCCCTAGCACGCCGTCGAGACTCGAGGCAGACTACCTACCGGGACATGGAAATTTGTCCACGTTCCAACTTCCACCCCAAGAGAGTCATGTGCGAACAGCCGTGCCGGCGGTGCCATTCGCTGCTCTACGCGCCTAGCTTTTGGGCCCTGTGAAGAGCGGCCAACTAGCATGGGCAATGTTTAATTCAACGCCCCCCCATGGGCCATTCCTCACCCGGACGGCCTAGTCGAACTGTTCCTGCGTCCTGCTGCGCTTTGTCCCCCATGATCGCCTCCAAAATGCCCGCACCCAGACACTCCAGAAGCTGAAACCGTGTGGGCGCCCGTCTCGTCGCGGTCGGCGTCAAAGGGCCTCTTCAGCCGGTCGACGTGTGTGGCATTGACTTTGCGCACTACTCTACGCCAATTGGCCTGGACGCTGCCACCACGTAGTATTTCGAGTATGGCGTATGATATCGCAGGCGAAGCTTTTCTGCAGCCCCAAATGAACGCCGCCCCACACTACGCGTCGACCCAGCCGCTCTGAGTCGATACCCCAGGCTGAACTGTGGACCTGTGCGGCGCCCAAGCGGTCCTGCATCTGCCTCCGTACTTGCTACTTCACTCACCACTGACGTGTCATGGGTGCATGGCAATCTGCAAACATCCCCGGTCCTGCACCGCGCAATCGTACGATTTTGCGAATCTGCGAGCTTTTTGAAACTCTTGACTGTTCACGCGAATGCGGACTGCAGGGTGCCGCCGTCGATCACACACTAGTGTCCAACGGTCGGCGGAGCTGCACCTCTTAGGCAACGAGTCTCATGATCGAACACTTCTCTCGTCATAGATCAGGGAGAGGAACATCCGCATGGAAAGAAACAGCCCTACTTGCTTTTCTTCCTTGTACAACAGGTCAGCTTGCAGTGGGCATGAGATGCGGTTGAGTATACCACCACGCCAAGCGAGCCTGAGGCTGATGAAGCTGCAAGTACGCATGCATACTGGACGCATTCGGAAGTGATTCTCCCGACCAAAGAGCCATAGACTAAGCTTGCCCAGCGATATCTCCATCCAGCTCTGCCGGGTGTATGATTGCAAATTCAGAGACGAAGACCGATGTGCCACCCATCCGTGATCGCGATCCCTGCAGGGTGAATCAAGAAACCACTCGAGATGAACAATGCAAGCCACACGCGAACGAACATCACGAAATAAAGCCAGAAATCGTTGTTCTTGCTGCATTGACATCGCGCTGGACGGTCTTCCGAGGCCAGAGGATGTAAGCGCCACTTCTATGACACTTTCAGAGGCTCCCGCTGCTGTCGTGACAATGACATGTGCTAAATCTTGTAACGCCATCCCAATGCTCGTGCCTGTACAATATGATACATGGCAAACTTGCCTCTCGTCTACAACTGTACCCGTCCTTGGCCTCCTCGTTCCACCTTGTTTAATTTTCGTGCAGTCGTGATCTGGCAGGGTCAGCATGGATGCATAGCGACCAAGAACGAACAGTGGTACCTGTGTTCTTGTTCTCTGTCCCCGAACAGGCAGGCCCATTGCATGCCGTCGTCCTCGATATGTGCCCATGTCCTTCAGCCGCCGTATGTTTTCCTGCACTTCTCTGCGCAAGTCGTTCTCAATCTTCATGTTTGAAAGCTCGGCAGTAAGTTCCAGAACGGTCGTGTTTTTCAGACTACCGACCTTGGCCCATGGATGGATATGAAACTTGGCCATCAGACCTTGCGAGACCTTTGGACCAATGCCGAAAAAGCTCTCGAGGGAGCGCTGGGCACGTTAGGTTGGGAGTCGCAATCGCGTGTCGCGGGGCGACTTACCTTGACGAGCGTCGCCTCGGTAAAGTTGAAGCCGTTCAGAAACACCTGCAATGGTCAGTGATAGTCTACAGCCTCCACTTCTATACATACCATTGTGCTGCAGTCTCGGAGGGCCCAATTGCTGGGGGCTGATAGAGTTGGTCTGCTACAGCGTTCGGCGGGTGCGAAACCTCCGGCGGTTTTTCCGACCCGCGTGCGGCTAGTGCGACGCTGCGGAGCTCAAGAAACACCACGTTTCATAAGAGCTTCGAGCGACTCCAGGGGCACAACTGCACCATAAAACCCCACGACTCCCCCAACAGACGCCTCCATCTCGACCATTCGTCATGGCTTCCATTCAGAGATTCGTCATCTCCTTTCTCCTGATCCTCTCGGTCGCTTTCGTGTTCTTTGCACAGACCTCTGAGGCGACAAAGGGACCCAAGATTACCCAAAAGGTATGTTTCATGGACCATGTTCATTGCGGAGAGTTACTGATGTACTGTTAAGGTCTACTTCGACATCACCCACGGCGATGAAGAACTCGGACGCATCGTCATTGGCCTCTACGGCAAGACAGTCCCCAAGACAGCCGAAAACTTCCGGTACGATCACTCTTTCGTCGAAATCAGTAAACTGCAGAGATGGAAGAAGGCAGTCGTCCGAATGCTACACCAGTGTCTATGTTCTGGTTCCAACAAGAACTGACATCATCCTAGCGCTCTAGCAACTGGAGAGAAGGGCTTCGGCTACGAAGGCTCTACTTTCCACCGCGTCATCAATCAATTCATGATCCAGGGAGGTGACTTCACTCGTGGTGGTAAGTTCATATAGCTCTCTTCACTTTGGACCACGCTGACGCCCTTCGCAGATGGTACCGGTGGCAAGTCTATCTACGGCGCGAAGTTCCCCGATGAGAACTTCAAGCTCAAGCACACTCGCAAGGGTCTTCTCAGCATGGCCAACTCAGGCAAAGACACGTACGTTCAGACTACAATCCTTTGAGCGCCTCACCTAACACGTCGCAGCAATGGATCCCAGTTCTTCATCACTACAGTCGTCACAAGCTGGCTCGATGGCCGCCACGTTGTCTTTGGCGAGGTTCTCGAAGGCTACGATGTTGTGGACAAGATTGAAAACGTGCCCAAGGGCTCAGGTGACAAGCCGGTCAAGACGGTCAAAATCGCCAAGAGCGGGGAGCTCGAGGTGCCTGAGGAAGGTATACACGCCGAACTCTAAGCCAGTGCGGAATCACGCTGGTTTGCAAGGTTGGAGAGCTGCTGATAGTTTCTTTTTCTCAAGATACATATGGTGTTGCGGAGCCTGTAAGTGCAGATGAGAATCTCGACATCACTGCACCCAAGCCAAAAGCGAGCAGCGTTGTGGACGTTGCTTCGCCACCCGCCGCTAAGGGGGAGAAGCCCAAGACCCAGGTTCCGGTATCAACGTCAGCTGTGGAGGGGCTATCGACTGCGCAGAAGCTCTTCTTCGTTGGAGCAATCGTTGGAGTATGTGCGATATTCTTGCGATCGCGCGGCGGCAAGACAAGCGCCGGTGCTGTTCAGTTCAAGGAATTCAAGGACAGAAGCATGGCTTAGATATGAGAATACGATCATGAATGCGTTATCCATGTTCTCAAGATTGGCGTGATGCAGATGAACTCTTCTGTTCGAGAAACTGCGGTCCCAGCATGATGCATGGATTAAGCCGCTATCGCGCGAGTATACTGCATGTTTAGACATGCCTTGATCGAAAACGCCCAGGGTGCAACAGTAGGCGCCCCATCCAAGAGCATGGAGCTACACAGAGCCTTTTCGTCGCGATTCGAAGCTTAGTGACAGTGCGTAGTCACGCACCCTGGTCACTTCGCATCGCGAGTGATAATATGGAGTATTCGGAGGTGCTCGAAGACGCTGCCACAACAGGCTGCAGAACGCTGACGAGAGGTTATCACACTGCGTCATATGCAGAGAGCACGAAACGGGGCCAGTCAGAATCAAGCGACAGCCGTCGACATTGATGTTCACCGCCCATGTTCACCGCGATTCGCCACCCAAGTGAGAGAACCACGCTAGTACCTGTTGCGGCTAGTTCGCGCGTCAATCCATTTTTTGCACGGGCAATTTCTTTAACTGCTGTCCCTCCTCTCTCCCGCATCACCCATCAAACCCTTATCTAGTGTGTATTGCACAACTCTACAGCCACAGTATCTGTGAAGTCCACTCCTTCTTGGTCTTCACTCTACTTCCCTTTCTCGTTTACAGGTCAGAGGCGTTTGCTCCTTTCCTGTCCCGACGAGTCTCAGGCGCGTTTCTGCCTGCTCTTCCGAGTTTCGTCACTTAGACTGTCTTCTTTCGCCTGTCGCTCACAGCCGAACCAGCTGAGATACAGACATTGTAATATTCAATTCTACGAGACTTTTCAATCCACTATCGCAACACTCTTCACAGCCTTGCGTCAATACAACCATTATGGCTGAACAACTCGACATGGGTCGGCTGAACCTGAACGACTCTCAGCATGCCCCTCAGAACGGCTTCAACGGCGAGCGCTCTGCCTACATTCCCCCGCACCTGCGTGGACGTCCCCAAGGCGGCCCTCCCCCGATGAATGCACCCCCTCCCATGATGAATGGCGGAGGAGGTGCAGGTGGCAGCGCCTGGGGTCCAGCTCCCGGCGGTCCTGGCCCTGCTCCTCCGTAAGTGAATTCTCCTCTTACCCGACCGTGTGCTAATGATGAACAGTGCTCGCTTCGACGGTCCTCCTCCAGGTCAGATGAACGGCGGCGGCAACTGGGCTAACGCCAACGCCCAAGCTTTCACACCCCGCGGACGCGACGGCCCCCAGGGCGGCGGTGGCTGGGGCGGTGCTGCCCCTGGAAAGTTCGACCCCTCAGCATATGGCAAGCCTGGTGGTGGCGGAGGAGGTTCTGCCCGTGGCTCAGGCGACGGACAGTGGAAAGACGGCAAGCACGTTCCCGGCCCCTCAAACCCACGTGTTGAGCGCGAGCTCTTCGGTGTGCCCAACGACCCCTCCAAGCAGCAGACTGGTATCAACTTCGAGAAGTACGACGATATTCCCGTAGAGGCCTCCGGCCAGGGTGTTCCGGAGCCTGTCACTCGCTTCACCAATCCGCCCCTCGACGACCACCTGCTGAGCAACATTGAGCTCTCCGGTTACAAGGTCCCCACCCCCGTGCAGAAGTACTCGATTCCCATCGTCATGGGTGGTCGTGACCTCATGGCCTGTGCGCAAACTGGGTCCGGAAAGACTGGTGGTTTCCTCTTCCCCATCCTGGCTCAGGCTTTCCAGAATGGCCCTAGTCCCCCTCCCACCGCACAGGCTGGCGGATATGGACGTCAACGCAAGGCCTACCCTACCTCATTGATCCTGGCCCCCACTCGCGAGCTGGTCTCCCAGATTTTCGACGAGGCACGCAAGTTTGCCTACCGATCTTGGGTCCGACCCTGCGTCGTCTACGGTGGCGCCGACATTGGCTCGCAGCTCCGCCAGATTGAGCGTGGCTGTGATCTTCTAGTCGCCACTCCTGGCCGTCTCGTTGACCTGATTGAGCGCGGCCGCATTTCTCTTGCGAGCATCAAGTACCTCGTTCTCGATGAGGCTGATCGTATGCTGGACATGGGTTTCGAGCCTCAGATCCGCCGCATTGTGGAGGGCGAGGACATGCCTCCTACCGCCGGCCGCCAGACCCTCATGTTTTCAGCTACTTTCCCCCGCGATATTCAGATGCTTGCACGTGATTTCTTGAAGGAGTACATCTTCCTTTCGGTCGGCCGTGTTGGTTCCACATCTGAGAACATCACCCAGAAGATAGAGTATGTGGAGGATGCTGACAAGCGCTCTGTACTGCTCGATATTCTACACACCCATGGCGCCGGTTTGTCCCTGATCTTCGTCGAGACCAAGCGCATGGCGGACTCCCTCTCCGACTTCCTCATCAACCAAGGCTTCCCTGCTACCTCTATTCACGGCGACCGTACTCAGCGCGAGCGCGAGAAGGCTTTGGAGATGTTCCGATCAGGTCGCTGCCCGATCCTGGTGGCCACCGCTGTTGCAGCTCGGTAAGTTCACCCACCCACCCACCAAATCCTTCACTGCATCGAAAGTGCATCACGCATCAGCATTTCCGGGAGTACTTCAGTGCATTTTGCTCGAGCACTCTCGCGATAGCCTGATGGCTTCACTGCATTTGCCCAAACCTGCACCACATTTTCCCTTCCTGCACCACAAGTTCACCGCTCGCCACCATTAGCCCACATTACCAATTCCATCACTGCGCTGCATCGTATTACATTTTGAACATCTGCTAACACTTGACTATAGTGTAAGTAATTATTTTCTCTTTGACATTCTATTCGCGCCTTCCTGGAGTTGGTGAGTCGTGCATCCGCACCCCCAAGGTAAAGCACAGACGGTCAACAAGATGTCTGAGGAAGGAACGCCCACCCCGTGAGGAGACAACTCCATGAATTCAACCTCTTGACACTGCAAACTCGAGCCTGACGGCTACAATTCATCACTGCACCAACGCGAACATATACTAATTGCTAAAAGGGCTTGGACATACCGAACGTTACTCACGTCGTCAACTATGACCTACCTACCGACATCGACGACTACGTTCATCGCATTGGTCGTACTGGTCGTGCCGGAAACACTGGTATTGCGACCGCGTTCTTCAACCGTGGCAACCGTGGTGTTGTTAGGGACCTCCTCGATCTGCTGAAAGAGGCCAACCAGGAAGTGCCCAGCTTCCTCGAGAGCATTGCTCGTGAAGGCTCTGGATTCGGTGGTGGCGGCCGGGGTGGTCGTGGTGGAGGCCGTGGTCGAGGCAATGCCGCAACCCGCGATGTCCGTCGTATGGGCGGTGGAGGAGGCGGCGCTGGCTTCGGAGGAGGCTGGGGCGGCGCACCTCAGGGTGGCTATGGAGGCGGTTACGGTGGTGCTCCTGCCGGTGGTTACGCACCTCCCTCTGGAGGAGCCTACGGTGGTGGTGGCGGCGGCGGAGGTGGTGGTTATGGCGGAGGCTATGGAAATCCATCCGGCCCCGGCGGCAACTCCTGGTGGTAGATCCACCACAGCGACTCCACGACGCCGTCAGCCCAAGACTGTTGCACAGTCTAGCGCTCCGTGGATGTCTCACGACGGCCCGGTCCCTTTCTCACCTTTTCATGTTTATTGCGATCCTTTCCCGGTTACTGCGGAACGAAACGGATTCCGGAATCTCATACCCCAACCAGCATATAGACAGCGACTGTTTCTTTGCGGATCTGCCTATTTTCGAGCTCTGCTGCACACGATACCCATTCGACGAATATGTCGAGCTCGGACATGGACTGCAGGACACGCGCCTTCAACAAGAAGGCATGCATTACGAACATTTTCACGCATCCGCCTTTATGCAAAGCATGCTGCTTGGGGAGCCATAGATCTCGTTTTCCGCGTCCTCCTGTGGACGACCTGCATCTTTTCATTTTACAACAAAAAGCGATTCCTTTCCCTGGTTATGACGCTCGACGACAATGTCTTTCCTCGTCAGTCTCCCTTGTCACTGGACTCTTTGCGCAAGCACGCGCAGCGACTCTATTCGGGAGGGCGGAAAAGTTTGCATATGCTCACACATAGATGGCGTTCATGAGGGTTGCCTGCCCTTTTCTACTGGCCCTTGTCTACTGATGACGAGGGTCTTGCGAAGGAAATACCCCGGTTCTTATGACCATCATGGTGGCGTCAGGGCCCGCTCAGCAGTGAGCTCGAGGCTCAATTCGTGCACATGCATTCACGACTTGGGCAAGGAATCACACAAAAGCACAGTTTGGAGCAGACGACTAGCTAGATAGACTACGTGGGCCGACACTGTTCGGCGCGCGAATGTATGCGTTTCTGCAACCCGATCTTCTTGCGTGATGCATCGCAGGCGAAATACCGGCAGTTTGTTGAGACCAGTGACGCGCTGATGTTCCAAGAGCACATATGAAGATGGAGATGGAGATGGGAAGACGGCGAAAACATAGCCCGGGCCGCAGGTTCGTGATGCTCCCGAACGGCGCAGCTCTTTATTTCAAGGGACGATTAGCGCCGAAGCTTGGGCTCAAGAGCTGTTTCCCCATCCATGGTCGCATGCCTGATGCTTCACCCACCGTCAATCGCAGCTTCATTGTCTTCATCGTCGATGCGGCGCAGCGACGTGACGTGACGCCATCATCGCCTGCACCTGCGCCTGCATCTGCATCTGCGCCTGCGCCAGCGCTCGCATCCTCCGCATCCGCTTCCGAAACATTCCAGGTGGTACCACTGTGATACGGCGCGCAACAACCATCGCATCGCACGTCGCAGAGAGCCATGGACGACGCTGCTGCTGCTGCTGCCGCCGCCGCCGCCATCTCGAGCGCACGCACCGAGGAGCCGGATTCGAGAAACAGCCTGCGACACATTCTGGCTGCCGAACCCGCCATGGACGACGCGCGCCCGTCTCCTTCTCCCGCCGACACGCCTGCGCCCGACGACAGCGAGCACGCAGATGCGCCCGACGGCTCCAAGACTGCCGGCGACAGCGACGGGGCGCGCCCCTACTACACTTCGACGACGACGACGACGCGCCGCAATGCGAACGGCAGCGTGTCGTCGGTCTACAGCGGCAACAAGATCAAGCACTTGAAAAAGGACGATGGCATCCCGCTGTGGCGCAAGGACATCCAGTACGATTTCCTCAAGCTCGTGTTCGAGGACGACAAGCCCGTCTTCACCAAGCAGTCGGACCCGCAGGCCGGGCCCATGCACACGTTTGCCGACATCTACCTCGATGCCATGGCCAAGAGCAGCAAGTGCAGCAAGATCCTCAAGGACAAGCTGTTGACGGAGCGCCCGGCCGCCGTCAACATGGCCATGGTGTGTCTGCTGGTCAACGTGGGCCGCATGAACACGACGCTCAACTGTGAGTAGGCCCCTGCGTGATGCGCCTGGCCGTCTAGCTGATGTAGTCATGCAGTCTTCCCCGAGATGCGCGCCCAGCTGCGGACCTACCACTCGATCCCCTCGCTGCAGGCCCACCAGGACCCCAACGCCTACAAGCAGCTGCAGGACGCCCCGCGCCTGAAGTCGATCCTCAAGGGCGCCACCGAGGACCAGGAGCAGCCCAGCACCGTCGACGAGATTATGCAGGCTTCCATACCACGCACGAATCCCGTCAACCTCATCTTCGTCCTTTCTCAATACGCGCCCAAGATCTCCGAGCTGCATTTCTTCCCGCCCCGCGACTTCTTCGACCTCGTCATGCGCTCCAATCTCAGCAGCAGGAGCCGCGCGACGGCCTTCCTGTGGCTCATGTGGTGGTATCTGGAGAGCGACTTCACCAAAGTTGCTGCCGAGCGCAATCCCTTTGGACCGGGACAGTTTGGCCCAGCCGACGACCCCATCACGGCCGAGAATCCTCTCAAATGCCCACCTTTTGACTTTCTGACCCCCGAGCAGGAGGCCGAAGAGAATGTCGATACCCCGGACGAGAAGGCGTTTGGTGAGATCAAGCGCAAGGAGAGGATAGTGATTCTGGCGAGCGACATGGCGCCAGTGGTGACGGGGCCGAAGCGCACAAACAAGAAGAGTGTGTACATGGCGGCACCGAGTGCGCACGGTTGAACACGACTAACGCTCCTCTAGGCTTCAACCAAAATCCGGTATTCTCAGTGCTTGCCGACGACGGCGCATCCACACCGGGACGAGACAGGCAGTCACCTTCTCATGGTATGCTGCATATGCACACCCCCTAGGTGACGTGGGACAAGGCTGACCATGATAGGCTCGGCAAGAGGCCGTGGAAAACTCGCCAAATCCATCATCGAGCGCGACTATCCGTCCGACACTGATCGCACGCGATCAGCGTCTCCGCCTGGCAGCGTGTACAACACAGGCAAAAAGGTGACACCAAACATGCGCATTAACACACTTCTCAACGACGAGGTGCCGGCTTCGTCACCCGCGCCGAAGGGGCCCGGCCGCGGCAACTGGGCGCGCAACCGCCTAGCAGGCGGCGGGGGAGGCGTCGCAGGTCCTGGCGCACGCAGCTTCAAGAATCGTCTTGATGCTGGCGCATCCCAAGATGGCCAGTCTCCTTCTACAAGCGCGCCAACCTTCAATGGCCCACATGGCTTCTACCTTCCGCTCAACGGGTCCGATCCTAGCCACAAGCGCACACGGCCTCTCACACAGCACCAACTTGCTGTCGAACAGTATCGCCGACGCCGTGTCGATGTCATCCTCGACCGCGGAATCCGCGTTGAATACAAGGCGGCTGCGAGACGGCGGCGCACGACCAATACATTCATGCGCGCTTGGATCCGGTGCAAAGGGATGGCAGATGGCTACGATACGGACGAAGAAAGCTATGCGCAGGCCCAGTATCAGCAAGATATCGAGGTTGGCACGAAGACGCCGCCGCCCATGCCCGCGGGGCTTGTCCCGATGGATTTTGGTGGCGAAGTCAACGATCATGGCGAGGAAAGTTATTACAGGGCCAAAATGTTGAGCCGAGCCCTTCGGCGGCTAGAGAGATGGGAAGACGGCAGGGTCACCATGAGGGCAAGACCCAAGGGCGCAGTCAGAAATGGCATCGGTGACGTCGGCAATAGGCCTGTGGCAGATGACGAGGACGATGAAGACGACGATGATATGCAAGATGTGGATGACTTGAGGCGCGAGGAGGAGAGCGAGAGCAGCGAGGATGAGGACATGGAACGGACATACGATCCGCATACATTGCCTCCCTTGCCCAGAATGCATTGATCTGGCGTCGGGGTGGATTAACATCAGCACAGGTATCGGACTTGTACACTATTTAGGAACATAGCCAGCCTTTCTCAAGTGCATGAACAATGTGCAAGACCTTGGTCAATTAGGCTGCACAGACTGTGCTCATCAGCAGACTGGGTATCATGGACCGACCCTCGGTCTCGTAACTAAAGGGCAACAAGATGCTATGCTAAAGGCTTTGCAAAGCCAAGTTTCACGACTTCCACTTCCCAAGAATCTAGATCCACCAAGACCACTTGCTTCTTTTTCCTGAACCTGGGTACACTAATTACGAGGGCCTTTTGTCCCGCGGGTCCCTCAATCATCCGCCTCCCGAATTTCTTCTGACAGCCCACGAAGTACAGGTGCGGACACTCCTTGACCAGGAACGGATCTTCATCTTGAAATGGGTAACACCACAGGGTGTCTGGCGCCGTAGGAGCTATACAACGCCATCGCAGCATCATCTCCATTATCTGCACTGTTTTGACCTTTTCGACGTACTTGAACAAGTCGGCAATATTTTGCCCGCTAGTACCCAAGATACGGTAGCCCTCAACATCGCCCTCCCAGGGGTTGGTCACCATGTCCAGGCCTTGTAGTGTGTCAAGACCACTCGCGGGTGGTTCAGCATAATGGCGAGACCGAGGAAACAGGGCAGGATGAAGAGGCTGCTGAGGTAGAGCGACATTGGAGGGATCGGATGCGCCGGGGAGCAGAGTGATGGGTATGGACGGTAGGATTTGGGTAAGGAAGGTGTCGAGGCGCCCAGTAGGTATGGGGTCGTAGGTGGAGGCGTCGTAACCATAGTGTTTTGACGCAGCCTTTTTAGCAGCAAACTCGTCACGCGAGAGAATGGGCGAAGCACAGCGCAGGGAGTCGCCCGCGATGATCAGTCTGGTGATGTCGGCGGCTTTGTCTTGATCGAGCGGACCGGATGCTTGACCCGTCAGAAACTCGACGAGCAGCTGCAGGGCAAGGTTCTCAGGATCGTCGCCGGCCAGATCCAGACCCGAGACAATGGCAATCTTGCCGGGCTTTCCTCTCTTGGGGGTGGGCTCGTTGGTGCGCGCGAGGGTAGCGTCTTGGCGCTCCCAGCGCTGGGGCTGGCGTGGCAGGTCGACGAACTGCGTGGCAATGACTTGGAAGGTGCCGTCTGCCTGTTCGGTGCCAAGTGCTGCGAGAACACATCCCGTGACATAGTGGGCGCGCAGCGGATCGCCCGTGACACGCAGACGACCAGACTCGTCCTCGAGCATCATGTCGGCGGGCTTGGCGGGCTCGAGGTAGGTGGTGCGCTTTGGAGGCGCGGCGATCCAGTGCTCTTTGGTGATGTCGTCGAGGACGTTGGGCTTCATGGCGAGGTCCATGAAGACGGTGCCCACGACCCAGCAGAGCTCGCCCTGACGCACATCGAGGACGCGCTCGACGAACTGGGCTTTGGCGCCGCCCAGCTTGGGGCCATCAGTGCAGGCTCAATGGGCGGTGGTTGTATGGTGGTGTGCTGTGCGTACCTCGAAGTCGTGCCAGGCGTCTTGTGCCCGGGCCTTGACCTGCGTCTTGAGGTGGGCTAGGCGCAGGAAGTACATGTCGGCAAACTGATGTGCATAGTGTCGGTCGGCGCCCTTGGGCAGGTCGAACGTGTGCAGCGGATGGTAGTCGGAGGGACCACGCAGAGGCGCATAGTGCTGCAGGTCCGGCAGCTCGCGCAGCATGTCGCCATCCGTGCCGTCTGTATCGGGCATGGCTGGAAGAGGATGGAGAGAGGGGAGGGAAGACTTGGTGCTGCGACATTACAAATGTTTTGTCGAGCCGCGTCGCGTCGCGTCTTGGGTCACGTGCGGCTAGCCGAAAGAGGACATGTAAGTGGCGCGACTCTGCGTCCATGCAGCCAACGGACAGTTTTTCACACACACATGAGCCTTCACACACAACCAACGTGCAGCCTGGTGGTTTGGATTGCTTCCATGCAGCCCGTAGGCAGTTCTATTCTCATATTACTGGTCGGATGCACACCCTCCATGTCTAGTCTAGTGGTGGTGTGGTATTACAAAATGGTATAAACGCGATATTGGACATTGACAGTAGGCAGAGCGAACGCGCTTAGAGCATCTGGCGCATGGTCAGTCTTCGCACCATGCACAAAACAAGTGCTGAAACTCACCAAGGCAACGCCGCCAGCAACGACGAGTCCGAGTGCTGAGCCCGCCACGTTGGTGGGCATGGCGGCCGCGCCGGTGAAGGGAAGTTGCGAGGTCGGCTTGGAGGGCGCAGCGGTGCCCGTGGGCTTTATCGAGCCAGTGCCGGTAGGCAAGTAGGCAGCTGTTGTGCCGTTGACGGGCGCATACGCGGCCGACGCGGTCGCGGTCGCAGCGAGAGCAGCAACAAGGGAGAGGACGGAGAACTGCATCATGATGGTTTGCGTAGACGGCGGGTAAGACACTATAGGAGCGAGCGGCAGTGTCGGACAGATGAAGCTGGATATCAGCACCAGGCGCACCGCAACACACCTTATATGCGTGCGCCCAGGACCATCCGCCAGCACCTGCTGCTCATCAGCCTCCTCTGTACGTGCAAACTTACCAGCCGAAGTGACGACGCAAGCGATCCACAGGCTCCAGCCCAGCCAGCCCAGCCCCAGCACCCAGCACGCCAATCTGCCCCTTGGAGGCCCCAAGAATAGCCACCCCCAGCCACGCCGTTGCCACTCCCAGGACATGCACGTTGCAACCACCGATTCGCGGCCCATTAGCACCACCTCGGGAGCCATCGCTCCATCTGACATCTGACACGAGATAGCTTCCCGCTCCCGCTATCGATACATACACGTCCGGCATCATTTCGGGAGTGCTCCACTTTCTGCCTGCTCATATCCGTCGACGCGTGGACTGTGGAATCACTGCTCCGCCGCCGCAACGCCTGTGGGTCCCCAAATCTTGCTGTTCACTGTTTCTAATTGCAGCTCCTCAACCAATACTCGGTCGCAACCGTTTCCGAACAGTCTGTTGTTTCATCGAAACCGCACCGAGAGGAAAGGAGACGACCACCTCAGACTGCACATGACAGCATCATAGTCGACTTTGATTCTTCTTCTACACGCCGCAACGAGACCCACGACCCAGCGCAACATGGCGCGATGCAGCCACTGCAAACCCAAGCCTAGCCTTCGCCTTTCATGAATCGAATATCGCCCCATAGGCTGGAATCCCTCTACTCTCCATGTCATACACAATCGTCGTAGTGAACTTCTTGTTGCTTATCACACACACTGCTTCAGCACCGCTTTCCTTCCACAGTTTGTACGCCAGAAGCGACATGTCTGGCTTTCCCTGTGTCCTGGTATTCCAGATGATTGCCTGTGGATCTGTAGCCCGTACGCTATTAACAATCTCCGTGCCAAACGTCTGTTCGGGGTTGGGAGCAGTCCACAAGATGCGGCACGGTACTTTCCGGGCTAGAATGACAGCGAGACAAGGCCCAATTCCAGATCCTGTTGCAACAAGGACCACTGACCTGAACAATGTTGCAATACGTAGGACACCGCATGCTGGAATGCCGCGGACGTACATGTGTGATGGTGCGCGCTCAATCGTGCGACCAGTGAAATCACCCGCCCGACTGACAATGAGCGAGAAGCCTTTGCCGTTGGGGTTGGTGATTGTCGCAAAGCCATGCCTACACGGAAGTCGTCAGTTGTGAATGAGCCAAGTCGCAGACAGCAATACGCTTTGACGCCAAAGACCATGTTGCATGACTGTAGTATGAGGGAACACAAGAAATAGACGGGCTAGGTTACTTACCAGTCGACCAAAGGACGTTCTGCGAGCCTCACCGAAGTTCCTACGACAGGTGTAGTATAATCGAACCAAAGCCGAACAGCATGGTGGGAGAGGACTTCGGACCGAACAGGTACCTTACGTAGGAAGAGCCATGGGAATATGACGGCTGTCGTGGCGACTGCGAGAAGCCAGATTGACGGTGAACTTGCATAGGCGACTGATGGCGCCACTGTGGGATTGAGATCCTTGGTCGCAATTGCAGTCAACGCCCACAGAAGAATCAGACATGTCCAACCACCGAAGCGATGAATCGCCTCCCAGGCATTGTGATACTTTACGCGGAAAGCTGGATGAGAGGTCAAGCCGATGAGGACCAAAATGGCAAGGGTAAGGTATGACAGAACAATCGGAGCCAGGGATATGCGACGCAGTGGCGCAGCCTTTGCTAGCTCCAAAGTACCGGCTATGGTGAATGCACAATGCCACATAATAGCCGCGATCGCGCAGCCGCTGTGTATCCCGCCAATATGAAATATTCTGGCACAGTGGCGTCGAATAGCAAGAGGGAACCAGGTCTAAAATGTTGACATGAGCTGTTAGCTTGTAGAACGCAACCGGCTTGAGCGAAAACTTCACATACCGGGACAGAGCAAAAAGTTGTGAATAGCAAGTTGATGACCGGCTCCCAACGCATCAGGACAGCTACGACTAGGTTACTGGCTGTAGCTATCGCGAGGGCTGGCAGAACCTTCTCTTGCTGTCTTGCTTCGCGGTACAGTATGACAGAGGCAACTGACACATTGCCGAGCACAACCACCGAAAAGAATCGTCGATACAGGATAAATGCGCGATGCCGAAGCCATCGAAGGCCATGGGGACCATATACTGGGGGCAGTATGTCGATAGCTTTGTCGACACTTTCCCGATCAGAAATTCCTTCGAGCTCAGATGCTTGACTCGTGACGAATATTTTGCCTTTCTCTGTATCCTGCGAGGGTTCCCGTGTTTTTGTTTCGGATGGCTGGATTTCCAGAGCCGCCTCAATCGAGGCGTGTTTAAGTTCCCCTTGTGAAGCCTCGATACCAGAATCAGCCCTGCTCCGGTCCAAAGTCGCTGCACTCAGCTGTTTGCGATCGACCTTGCCGTTGGCTGTAAGTGGAATCGAGCGGACCTGTATCCACTTCTCCGGCACAGAATAGTAGGGAATATGCTTTCGCACGAAAGCATCCAAAGCCGGCTCATCGATGAAGATCTCTTCGTCGTTCGTATAGAATCCGCACAGCACGCCCTCGACCAGCATGGCGGTTGCTCGTCTTATACCAGGGAATTTCTATTCATTCAGTATGTCTGCATTACACAATGTTGAACAATGTCTTACCTCGATGACTTTGGTAACCCCATCGAGCTCGACACGGAAACCCTGCTTAGCATTAAGATCCAGAGTTGTTAATTGTTTATGAGAAATTTACCTTAATTTTGACTTGGTCATCCTTTCGACCAAGCATGTCCAGGGAGCCATCAACTCTCCAACGTGCAATGTCGCCTGTATTGAACATTGTCGACCTACAGAGCATTAATTTCAAGTACCGCACGAGCATAAAAGCTTGTAACTCACCCATCATCCATGAATTTGTCAGGCTTGTAGCGATGCGACGTGAGGGTAGACAAGTTAATGTAACCTCGCGAAACCCCAGCACCGCCCACCCACATTACACCTTTTTGACCCATCCGCACAGGCTGCTCATCGTCGTCAAGTATGTAGCATGTCGTGTTGGGAATGGGCTTCCCTATGGTCAGTGGTTGCCCAGGAGTGTGACGATGTGCTGTGTTCAATATGGTGATCTCTGTAGGACCGCAGATGTTTATGAAACAAAGTGAATTCTCTGCCCATTCGTCTGCAAGGCTGATTGATAGTCAGTGCTGCGACACAATAGTTTCCATAGCATGTACAGACTCACCTCTGAGGACATATTTCACCTCCAGTTGCAATACGCTTGATCCCGGGGTATGAGCGTCGCCGATATTTGCACAAAATTGATGGTGTCGTAATTAGGGTATCGACCTTCAGGATAGTCAGCTACTCCTGTCGAAGAGTACAACAGTATCGCTAGTCTACCTCGCTCAGGGTACTGGTCCAATCAGATCCGCGCATGTATAATGTACCTCCGTTCATGAGACATCCCAATATCTCCCAAGCCCCTATAAGTTGGGTGAGCCAAGGCCTTCTAGATGGACATTCCAACTTACCCATATCGAATGCAATGTTGAGGACTTGAGCTACCTTCGATCCAACCGCAATCCCAAGTCGTGCTGGCTCCAAAAGGAGGGCATTCGTGACATTACCGTGTGAGACATTGACTCCTTTGGGTTTTCCTGTGCTCCCTACGATAGAAGTAAGCGTTCATTGTTCTCAGTGGGCAGCCTGTGAAGGGCGTGTGCCCTCGAGGATACATGGAGTGGTCTGGAACCTACCTGAAGTGTATATAGCGTACGCAGCATCTTGCGATGACACCTGCATTGTTGGTTTCGTTGCGGAAAAAAAGGCGCCAATGTCCATAGTCAGGGCGAACATGACAGCGTCTTTCCGAGCAAAACGCCGGATTCTATCCCAGAACTGCGGAAGGCAGAGGATGAAACGTGCTTCTGAGTCGGTGAAAATATGCATAAATGCCTGCTCTGAGGTCACTCCCCCATCGATTGGCACATATTGGCAACCAGCCTTGAGAATTGCAAATATTCCAATGAGCATCTCAAACGACCGCTGGACGACAAGGCAAACGCGCTCACCCGGTTTGAGCCCAGAGTGAATCATACAATGGGCAAGCCGATTTGCAGCTACATCTAGCTGGAGGTATGTGAGTGTTCGGCCAGCTATTGTAGCGGCAATGGCCGTAGGGTGAGACTTGACGATGCTCTCAAAGGCCTCGTGTATCGACTTGAAGGGCACTGGTATGGCCGGTCCACGACCAAGGTGTGACACCGTTGTTTGTTCTTCTTGAGGGAGACATGACATTGCATGGAAGCAACTTTCAGGATTCATGTCGAAACTCTGTGGCAGGTGATAGGAATCTAGGTTCGTTGACAAACTGTGTGCTGATGTATGTCAGGCAGAACAGCAGCCCTTTTTATAATGACTAAGGGCCTGATGCAGATCGCTCTCGAGTAGTGGAAAGGAACCTCGATGCTTGGACACTGCCCACAATCTTATCGGATCGACAAATCATTGACACAGAAGCAAGGTGTCCGGCTTCCAGGCACCGTCCATCAACTTTAGCCGACTGATGCGTTGAGCTCCAAGAGACATCATGATACAGATTGCCAAAGTATCATGCATGGCCAGTGTCTCATGGAGCCTTCCGGGCATCAATATCCACATTCAGATCCTATGCAGGCGTATGTCGGCTAAGTGTTGGAAAGGAAGTTAGCTGCGAACCTCGGGATGCTTGGGACTAACGCGTACGTAGCAACTAGCAGGGTCCGTGGCCAGCATATCGTGAAGCCCAGGTGGGGTTGGATCGTACTAGCAGCTCGTGATAAACCTCTGATCATATGTAGACAGCATTCAGCGACAGGTCACAAGCTACAGGCAGATCGCAGTGGATGAAGGCTGCACCCGTCTCAATTCAGGACTTCGTCACATCATGAATGTACTTTGACCGAACGAGGCCTTGAAGAAGCAGAACAACCAACAAGGCTTACAATACATTTTCAAATCTCTTGTTGGGCTGTAGATAGCCTAAGCCTTCATCTCGGACGACATATTGCAAAGCTCATATGGAGCCTGAAGCATCAAGGGCGGACGCATCGCGCATAACGAAGAGGGCGCTTACGGCAAGACATTGGTTGGTGGACGGACAAGTTGCTCTTACTCGAGTATATCCGTGCTATTACGCTTCGGAGGCGACATGCATGCATGGTATATGCAAGGGCTGTGTCGTGGGCAGGGCGATGTGCTGGCAAGGATCAGCAGGCATGGCCCAGTGTTTTTTTCACGCCCACCTGCAGATTTGAAGGCTTGCAGATGGCGTCAATTAGCTGCACTCTGCCAGCATATACACAAGGTGCAAGTAAAACCAGTGACAAGAAAACAAGTGTAAAATCTTCATACAGAGATTGAACGAGTACGTAGCGTGTTTTTTTACTTCTGATGATGGTCCGTAGGGTCGTGCGGCGCTCAAGAGGTTTAGGAAAGTGCCGTAACAAGCAAGTTAGCGCACATGTGGCCCGGTCACACACCTGCAAGATCGATGTCGTGTACGGCGAACGTGTGGAGTGCGTGGGAGTACCAGGGCTGTCAGTTGCGCGGATCGGTGTTCAACACACCGCATCTTTGGGCCCTTTCTTGGTGTAGTCGGCCGCCCGGGGCATTCCGACCTTGGAAGGTTCCAAGATTGCGCTAACACCATGCGAGAGGCTCTGCATACCGTCAGTCACGCGGCGGCAAGATGAGAGCAATAGTGCGTTGCACGCCACTTATAAAGCAGTTGCGCAATTTCTGACAGACTCATGCAAGAGGCCAGCAGCACGGTCCTGAGCCGGGCTTTCACCGCCAGCGTACTACAAGCGCCCTCCGTCCAGCTAAATTGAGTCAATATCTGATTGACGGACCAAGAGACGGAAATGGACCAGAAAATGCCCAAGTCACCGAGCCTGATCGTCTCCATCAAACCCAACGGAGTGGCCATACTGGAATTGAACAGACCAAGCAAACGGAATGCATTGTCACAGGCTTTGATTGATGAACTTACAGGGGCGTTGAGCCAGCTTGACCGCAGTCCGACAACGTTTGTCGTTATTCTGACCAGCTCCGGACCGTTCAGTGGTACCTGCAAACCTCATTGTCGTAAACGCTCGGAAGCTAATGCAAACAATAGCCGGGGCAGATCTAGGTGAGATGGCAACGCTTACAACGGCGGAAGCGTACGTACAGCATATGCCAGCCTTGCAACTTCGGAACCATCGTTGATCTCGACCATGTACTATGCAGAACACGTATCGGTTGGCTCAAAGACTTGGACGAGGCAATGTCCAGCTTCCGGAAGCCAGTGCTGGCGGCGGTGAGAGGTTTTGCAGTGAGCCATGTTCGCCATGCTTCAGTCCAATCAAACTGACGACAGCCGCAGTATGGGGGCGGTTTCGAGCTTGCACTGATGGTGAGATGGTCCCATTCCCCTCGAACCGGAGCCGATCACATGCGTTTGGCTCAGACAGCAGCCATTGTTCCCGCTTCTCTCGTGTGAGCTGCAGCTGATTGTCGCACATACAGTGCGATATGATATTTGCATCGGCGGATGCTCGATTTGGCTTTCCAGAAGTCACTTTGGGGACGATTCCCGGAGCTGGTGGAACGCAAAGGTGCGAGGAATGAATCCATCTTTTCGCCGAGGTTACTGACTTCGGGTAGGCTCACCAAAACCGTTGGCAAGCAGAAGGTGTGTGTACCCCGCCCGGATTTCAGATGGTCTTGGCCCCAAATCTGTCACCTCGGACAAGCTGTTCCCGTGTTGACTGATCAGGCCATGGAACTCATATTAACCGGAGTGCCTGCCACCGCCGCCGAGTTGGAGCGTCTTGGTGTGGTGAACAGAGTCGTCCAGGGTGATGGAGACGTTCTAATGGAAGCGACCATGGAAATGGCACAGACTATAGCGTCTTTCTCTGCACCAGCGATTGGGCTGGCGAAACAAGCTGTCCTAGCAGGTGAGTTCTCTTGCGTCATTTCTGTGATTGCGACCGGGCTGACGCAAACAAGCCGAGACGACAACCTTGAGAGCCGGGTTGGAGATTGAGCGTGCATTGTACTACAGCAGCTTTTCGCTTGCTGATTGCCGGGATGGGATCTTGGCGTTCAAGGATAAGCGCAAGGCATGTGTTCAGCATCGTTGAGCGTGGGATGCCATGGTTTCTCGGAGACGGTACACTCTTTGGTCATCCTTTCGGTCCTTCTCTGCGCACTACCCGCAGCATTCTTTTTCCCAATATCGATAATCATTATCCGATGGCTTTGCGGACGCTAGCACAGACACGAGCTCTTTCCCCAGAAATGTGGCGTAATCCTTGGAAAGCGGAATGCCGTGCGTGCTTCGTATAGTCCGATGACTGATTTTGCAGCGGCGAGTGGGCAAAGTTGACATGTGCGATGGGAATGCTACGGGGACGCGACCCGATTAAAGCTTCGGGGCACAGGGGAGTGCGCGGATTTTAAGCAAGACTCCCAGAGTCCAGACCTCCGCCTTTGGTCATCGTGCTACTACGCAATCATGCATTCGTCGATCTTCTGGGGTAAGGTCTAG
>Ga0265780_10001036_pt1 | contig 40685 bp, 32 predicted proteins | sample P1T30metagenome_FD_192432 | JGI IMG/M metagenome (GOLD analysis project Ga0265780, IMG submission 192432) | Plant litter microbial communities from East Loma Ridge, Irvine, California - P1 T30 | ecosystem: Environmental > Terrestrial > Plant litter > Unclassified | place: USA: California...
CAGAAGATGTCGTCCTCGCCGATGGCCGCGCCGCAGTGCGTGCACCGTTCGGGCACGACGCCTGATCCGGGCCGGACGAGCGGCACGGGCTCGACGAGCGGCACGGGTTCGGGTCGACCGGACTCGACGGGAGCGGGCCGCGACGCACCGGGTATCGACGGACGGAAGTCCCGGCCGAGAGCGGCCAACGGAGCAGTGTCTCCGTCCCGGGGCGCGTCGGCCGTCGGACGCACCAGAGGCGGGGGCCCCACGGGAGCCGTGGGCCGTTCGACCGGGGCCACCTCAGGCGTGGGGACGGATGCGGGAGCGGACTCGCTGGACGACCCGGCGACCTCGAGGCCGTCGGCCCCGTCACGGTCGTCGGCTTCAACCGGAGGGGCAGCCTCGTCGCTGGCGGACGGCTCGACCTCGGCGAACCCGAGCTCGTCGTCCGGGCGGACCTCGGCCGCCTCGGAGGACGGGTGCTCGGTGGCGGACGCTGCGCCGGGAGACGGTTCGTCCGACCCGACGGGCGTCAAGGACGCCGTCCAGAGTGGGGCCGACGTGGGGCGAGGTCCGTTGTCGGGGTGCTTGCCGGGCGATCGCAGCGGCGTGGGCGGTTCGACCGCATCAGGAGCCACTGTTCTGGGGGCGTCGACCTGACCGTCGCGAATCGCGGGAGCGTCGGGACGAGGGGGCCTCGGAGACCCCGAGTGCGCCTCCTCGGCGGGTGTTCGAGGGTCGTCCTCGACCCTGCGCTCGACCGGTCGGTCGTCGACGGGCCACGCCGGGGGCTCGGGGACCGAGACGGGCACCCCGGACCGGGGGTGGTCGGTGCCGGTCGACCCGACCTCGGCCGCGCCGGCGTCCGTCTGGCGATCGCGCACCCACCACGGTGGTTCCGCATCGCCGCGGCGGGGGTGCGACGTCGCCCGCGAGGGAGCCTCGGGCAGGTCGGGGACGCTGGTGGCGTCGACGTGCTCGGCGGCGGCATCGGCCCGACGGCGGGCGGCCGCGAGGTCTGCGCTGGAGACCGCCCGACCGCACTCGCCGCAGAACATCGCGCCGACGGGCAGGGGGCTGGCACAGGTGGGGCAGTACATCAGTCGTTCCTCTGTCGCTCGGGAGGGGTGCGCCCATGGTAACCACGCATGGATCGGAGCGAGACCGCCGCGGCGAAACGCTGCCGCCTCGTGAGCCCCACCCCGAGGGCCCGCCGCATCTCGGCGACGGCCGTCCAGACGCGGTCGGCGTCGGACTCGCCGGGCGGGTTCGGTGAGAACACCGCACGGTCCGCCACTCGGGCCAGCACCGCGGGGCGCGAACCACCGACCACGGCGGCGACCTCGCTCCGCGTCGCGGCCGGCGGGGTGCGGATGCCGTGGTCGACCACGGCGTCCTGGAATTCGTGCCAGCCACCGCTGATGCGGGCGGAAGGACTCGTCGCCGTCCGGCGGCGGCGTCGCCTCCGCGCCTTGAGGGCGACGATCGTCACGAACGGGGCCGCGAGCAGGCCGGCGACGAGGGCGCTCCAGCCGACGACGCGGACGATCGCCAGGACGACGGCCAACCAGGCCGGAGGGTCCTCGGGGTCGTCCTGCTCGGACTGCGGTGGGGTCTGGTCGTCGCGCATCTGAGGGTCAAGGGGCGGGGGCTGGACGACGGACTCGGGACGGGAGATCTGCGTGGGGTCCTGCACCTGGTCCTCGGGGATCGGCCGCTCGGCCGGATTCGGATCGAGCGCCACCCAGCCGTACTGGGCGGTGTCGACCTCGATCCAGGCCGACACGTTCGAGCCGGTGACCTCGACACTGCCACCATCGGCCTCCGGCGCGAATCCCATGACCACCCTCGCGGGGAACCCCAACTGATCGGCCATCAACGCGGCCGCCGTCGCGTACTGCTCGGCGTCGCCGATCATGACGGGGTCGGTGAAGAGCTGGGCGATGCGGTCCGCGCCGTGCCCCGATCGGCTGACGGGCTCGTCGGCGGTGACCCCGTGGCTCACGTAACCGTCCTCGCGCAGCGCATCCAGCGCCGCCCGGAGGCGCGCCCCCGGCCCCTGGACCCCGGCGACGTCCTCCTCGAGCGAGGACGACAGTTCGTCGGGCACGTCCCGCGGTGTCGGCACGGTCGCCGTACCCGGCGTGAGCGCGTCGAGTTCGTCGTCGCCGGGCTGCCGGGGCTCGACCGCGTCCAGCCGGTACGAGTCGCCCTGCCGGAGTCCGCCGAGGACGGCCGCGGTTCCCGTGACGTCGTTGTAGAAGAAGGCGTCCCGCCGGGCGTCCGCCGTGGCTCCGTCGAACGAGACGGACTCGAGCCGGCCGACGGTGGGGAGCCAGAGGTCGTCGTAGGCACCGACCGTGACGTCCACCGAGGTCGCGTCTCCGTCGACCTCGGATTGGTCGACCTCGGACGGCACCCGCGTGAAGAACCCGGAGGCGCTGTCGACCTCCCCGCTGCCGACGCTGTAGACGACACCGTCGTAGGTGTCGAGCGTGGCGACACGCAGTCGTTGTCCGTCACGGAGGCCTGAGACCGTGAGGAGCGTCTGGTCGACCATCGGCTCCTGTTCGTAGGCCCGGAAGCCGCTGAGCGGGCTGACGTGGTCGCGCGGGTCGAACGGTTGCTCGACGACCGTGCGGGCCACCGTTCGTGACGTGGCCGGCGGGATCGCCGAAACGGCGACCGTGCCGGCCGTGGCGGCGACGACCAGCGTGACGAGCGTGCCGACCACGGCCCGGACCGCCACCGGGCGGTGCCCGGCCGATCTCGGGGCGGCGCGGGCGGAGAGGGCGTCGAGCGCGACGCGACGACGACGGAGGCGCCACCAGACCACCCAGGCGACCACCGTCACGAGGACGGCGAGTCCGGTGGCGCGGGGCCACCAGGGGTCGCCCGGACCGAGCACGATCGCCGTGATCCACACGACGACCGGGACGACGACGGCGACTTCTCCGCGTCGGCTGCGGAGGGCGACGGAGATCCCGACGACCGTGCCGACGAGGACCAGCGCGAAGACCGGGACCAGCAAGGCCTCGTAGCTGCCCACCGGCAGGGCGATGGTCACGAGCTGTTTCCAGCCGAGAGCCGTCGCCGAGACCAGCGTCAGGAGGCCCCTGCCCGTGGGCAGCACACCGACGAGGGCCTGAGACGGCACGGCCAGCGGCACGCCGAGCAGCAGGTACGCCACGACCGTGGCGACGAACACCCACACGCTCGACAGCCGGAGGACGGCCGAGCCGAGCGCGATGACCACACCGACGGCGAAGGCGACGAGGACGAGCACAACGAAGGCGGCACTTTCGTACACCGGCCAGAACGTCGCGGTCGCGGTGCCGAGCGAAGCCGCGAACAGCGCCACGACGGAGGAGACGAACGGCGCCCGCAGTCGCGACGGCCGGGCGCGTGACCGGACGCGGGGTGGAGGTGTCACCGGCCCCGCCGGCGTCCGGACCTCGTCGACGGCGGTCATGCGCTCGCCGTCCGGGCGAGCGACTTCTGCAGGTCCTCGAGGAAGCCGATGGTCAGCACGGTGAGATCGGCGATGCGCCTCATGCCGGGGACCGTCTCGGGGTCGCACACGATCGCGACCGCTTCGACCCCGAGCGGGAACTGCATGGCGGCAGCGCGCATCTCGGTGACGGTCGTCGTGGACCCGACGACGAGGAACGCCACCGAGATCCCCACGACCTGGTCGCCGGCGACCCGCGAGACGTCGGCGATGGCGAGGGCGGATTCGGCCGTGGTGACGACCGCGAGCTCGTCGAGCAACCGGTTGCGCGTCAGCGTGCTCAGCGAGCGGATCTCGAGGTTCTTGCGCTTGGCGAACTCGGGGGTGGTCTCGCCGACGACGACGCTGACCTCCCGGGCGTCTCGGATCGCGCGGGCCCCGAGGGAGCCCGCGACGCTGACGGCGAGCTCGAACTCGTCCTCGTTCGCGAAGTCGCCGGCCGCCAGGCTCAGGGCGATGACGAGGTGGCTGCGACGGCTCTCCTCGAACTGCCGCACCATGTAGGTGCCGGTCTTGGCGGTCGACTTCCAGTGGATGTTCCGTCGTTCGTCACCGGGTTGGTACTCGCGCAGGGCGTGGAACGAGATGTCGCTGGGCGAGAGGTCGCGCGTCGGGTTTCCCTCGAGGTCGCGGATGAGACCTGTGCTCGTGCTCGGGATGCCGATGGTGCGGGGATGGACGAACACCTCGGTGACGCCGGTCCACTCGATCTCGCGTCGGGCCAGGCCGACCGGATCGCCGCGGACGGTGCTGACCGGTCCGACGGCGACGACGCCCCGCCGCGTGGTGGGCAGGTCGAACGACTCGGTGACCTCGTCGCCCGACCGCAGGCTCGGCAGGTCGATCTCGGCGAGCCCCCGGCCGACGGGGACCTCGACGGACACGCCGAGGATTCGGCGGGCGCTGGCGTTCCGCACCCGCACGGTGCCGGCGGCCTCTGCGCCGACGGCCACCCGTTCGTGCGGGATCTCGAGGGTGATGCGGACGGAGTTCCGACCGATCAGCGCCAGCCCCGCGACGAGCAGCAGGACGATCGCGGCGAAACCGACCACCACGAACTCGGTCCAGCCGAGCAGGTAGCCGACGAGCAGCGCCACCGGTGCGGCGACGAGCATCGACCACCCGAAGGGCGTGACGACCGAGGAGGCGCTGGTGAACGCCCCGCGGACGCCCCGGCGAGCTCCACGGGTCGTCCTGACGAGCAGGACGAGGAGGTCCGCTCCGATGCCGGTGCGGTCGCCGACGATCCGTGTTCGGGCGTTCGTCAGCCCCTGTGTCCCCGTCGAGAACGCGGAGTCGAAGCGTTGGTCGACACCACGGGTGCCGCCCCGCGGTCGCGTGCGACCGGCGCGGGAGCCGTCCGCGGTCGACCCGGGCACGGGCCGGGCAGCCCGGTCGGTGCCTCGGGGACGCTCGCTCACACGGCTACCCGTTCGGCGGGTGGCGCCGTCTCGATGAGCAGCTGGCTGACGACGCTGGACGGCGTGACGCCGTCGAACTCCGCTTCGGGGTCGAGCACGAGCCGGTGGGCGAGCACGGGCTCGGCGAGCGACTTGACGTCGTCCGGGATCACGTAGTGGCGGCCGAGGGACGCCGCGTAGGTCTTGGCCGAGCGGACGAGGGCCAGCGCACCGCGCACGCTCACGCCGAGGCGGACCTCTTGGGCGGTGCGCGTGCCGTCGACGAGTCGGGCGACGTAGTCGCTGATGGTGGGCTCGACGTGCACCGTTCGGGCGAGTTGGGCCATCTCGGTGATGACCCCCGCCTGGACGATCGGGTTGAGGCTGCCCTCGTGGACCCGCGTGGCCGAGCCCTCGAGGATGCGTACGGTGGCCGCGTGGTCGGGGTAGCCGATCGAGGTCTTCATGATGAACCGGTCGAGCTGGGCCTCGGGAAGACGGTAGGTGCCGGCCTGTTCGACCGGGTTCTGCGTGGCGATCACCATGAACGGCGACCCCACGGGGTGGCTGACGCCGTCGACCGTCACACGGCTCTCTTCCATGACCTCGAGCAGTGCGGACTGCGTCTTGGGGCTGGCCCGGTTGATCTCGTCGGCGAGCACGATGTTGGAGAAGATCGGCCCACGGTGGAACTCGAACTCACCGGCCTTCTGATCGTAGATGCTGACGCCGGTGATGTCGCCGGGCAGGAGGTCGGGCGTGAACTGGACCCGGTTGCTCGTGCCCTGGACGCTCTGGGCGATCGCGCGGGCGAGCGAGGTCTTGCCGGTGCCCGGGAAGTCCTCGAGCAGCAGGTGCCCCTCACTCAGCAGAGCCGTGAACGACAGTCGCACGACGAAGGTCTTGCCCAGGAGCACCTGGTCGACGTTGGCCACCAGGCGCCCGAAGATGTCGGAGAACCAGGTCGCCTGCTCGGGGGTCATGCTCATCGTGTCGTGTCTTTCTCGAGGGAGGGAGTCGCGGCGTCAGCCACAGTTTGCCGTGACCCAGCCCGAGGCAGTCTGCGGATCGCCGCTCGCCGGGACGACCGTCGCCTTGATCCGGACCTGCTCGGCGTCGGCGGGCACGGCCGTCGGATCGTCGGACGAAGCGTTCCGCCAACTGGTGATGCCGAGGATCGGCACGTTGTACTGGATATCGAACGTGGTGGAGGTGTTGCCGCCGGCGTTTCGAGGATCGTTGGTGGTCAGCCTTCCCGCGGGCTGGCACGAGGTGATCTCCCCGACGGTCTGGAGCGGGGTGACGCCGGCGCTCGCCTCCGAGTTCTGGTTGGAACAACTCGTCGCTCGGCAGGCTCGGATGACGACCGACGCGTTGCGCCCGTAGACGGACGAGTCGGCGAGTGACGTCACGTAACCGTCCGCCGAGGGGGTCACCCAGTCCTTGTCCCCGAACTTCGCCTGGAAGAAGACACCGTCGGCGTCACCCTCGACGGAGAGATCCGTCACCCGAACGTCGAACCGGTCCTGTCCGCTGTTCGCGACGGTGACCGTTCCGCGCGCCCTCCCGGGCAGGCTCGAGACGGACGTCGCCGAGGCGGAGCAGAAGACGGAGTTGTCCGCGTAGACGAAGTAGGTGTAGCGCTTGCCGTTCTCGGCCGTCGTGTCGTCCGAGGGGCTGGACGCGTTCGAGGAGAGTCGCGTCCGCGACGGGGAACAATCCGTCCCCCCGACGTTGCCCTCGCTTCGCCACAGGGAATAGGTGACGGGAGCGGAACCGGCCGGCGACGCATCCGACCACGAGACCCTGATCGAACCGTCGGCCTGCACCACGGCGTTCGGGGCCGTCTGACCGGGAGGACCGAAAGCGGAGGCCTGCGCGGCGTCGCTCCGCGCCCAGTCGGTGTCACTGGTGACCTGGGCGGCGTTCCGGGCGAAGACTCGGAAGGTGTAAGGCTGCCCGGGGACGAGCCCGCCGACGACCGTCGACGTCGACGTCGTGTCACGTCGTGCCGGTGCGTTCTGGCCGGTGCCCTCCACCGTGTAGCCCACGACTGCGGTGCCGGGGCTCGGCTTGGGAACGGCGTTCCAGGAGATCTGGAGCTCACCGGCGGTGCTGGTCGGCACGACCCTCACCCCGGTCGGTGCCGCGGGAACGTAGTCGGCGCTGTACGGGGCGCTCGAAGCGCTGGCCGCCGACTCGCCGATGCCGTTGACCGCGGTCACGGAGAACCGGAACGTCTGCTCGGGGTCGAGGTCGGTCAGGGTGCACACGGTGGCCAGTCCGCAATCCCTGGAGTACGAACCGCCGGCCGAGCCGGTGCCGGTCAGACGGTAGCCGGTCAGGGGCGAGTTGTTGGCCGCGGGTGCCGTGTAGCTGAGGGTGAGCTGTCCCCCCGTGAAGGTGCCCGATCGGACCGGTGCGTTGGGGGCGTTCGGAACGTCCTGCACGCTGATCGTGACGGTGCCCCAGACGTAGCGGTCGGGGTCGTTCGTGACGTCGGCCACCTGGTACTGGAGGTTCGTGTCGCCCGGGGCTGCGGAGGCCGCGACCGAGACGGCGAGACTGCGGTTGTCACCGCTCGGCGTGATGGAGACACCGGCCGGGACGGACGACCCGTTCAGCCCCCTGATGGCCACCACCCGGAGCGCCTGGCCGGGGAAGGGGTTCGTGGCCTGGTCGTTCTGCAGCACGTCGACCGTGGTCGACGCCCCGCGCTTGACGACGGCACGGTCGGCCGCCGGTTGGGCGAGGGGTCGGGTCGATCCCACCACGGACAGGGTGACGGCCCCGCTCCGGCCCGGATTGAGTGCGTCGCTGACGGCGACGGGCAGCGACCTGCTCGTCCCCTTGGCGGCCCCCGCATCCGCCGACACCGTGAGCTTCGACCCCGACAGGTCGTAGCCGAAGCCCGCCGCACCGCTCTGCTCGATCGAGTAGCTGAGCTCGTCGACGTCGTCCGGATACGGATACGTGGTGAGCCTGGCGAGGTCGAGTGTGCGGGACTGGCCCGGTTCGAGGTCGACCGAGACGCCGTTGAAGACGGGCGGTTGGTTCTCTCGCGACGTCACCGTGATGGGCAGCACGAGCGACGCCGTCCGTCCGTCCGGGTCGTCGGCCGAGCGGCCGTCGGTCACCTGGAACGAGATCGAGGCCGTGCCCGAGAACAGGTCGGCCGACGTGAAGCGGAGGGTCGTGTCGTCGACGACGAGATCGTCACCGTTCGAGTTCGTCGCCCGGACCGTTCCGGGGTCGGTCAGTCGGACGCCGTTGGTACCGGCCGAGATGACGTAACGGTCGAGGTCGATGGTGACGGCCTTCTCGCTCTCGACCGTGATCGGACGGACGGTCCGGTCGACTTGGGGAAGGGCGTCGTCGAACCCGGGCACGACGATGAACGCGTAGGCGCGGATGCCCGGGTCGTCCTTCCTCGAGACGGAGAACGGGACGATCTGGCTCGAGTCGGTGATGCGGACGGTCACGCGCGAGTTCGGCGTCACCTCGGCGGTCGAGCCGAAGCCCGGAGCCAGTCCGAGGTCGAGCTGGGACGTGCTGCCGTCGGAGAAGAACACGTTCGTCAGCGGGTTGACCGTCACGGTCTGCCGACCGGCGATGTCGCTGAGTCCGAGCACCGTGTCGTCGGCGAGAGGGTAGTTCAGCGGCGCATCCGGGTCGACCGTCACGGTGACGAAGGTCGAGCTCTGACCACCGCGTTCGTTCGACACGGTGTAGACGAGGCCGTACGTGCCCGGTGTCTCGGGGGGCGTCACCGACACCATCGTCCCCGAGACGACCTTGGCGACGACGCCGTCGCCGTTCGGCTCGACCGCGTCGACGGACAACGTGCCTCCGTCGGGGTCGGAATCGTTGTCGAGCACCCGGACGGTGATGGAACCCCCTGGTCGCATGGTGACCGCGTCCGCGACGGCGATGGGGTTGCGCGACCCGTCGGCGCGGGTCGAGATGCCCACGCGGACCGTGCCGGTCGCCCGGGCCCCCAACCCGTCGACGACCGTGTACGTGAAGCTGTCGGTGCCCGCCGAGCTGGCGTTCGCCTGGTACTCGACGTAGTCGGTGCCGACCGTCGCCACGCTGCCCTTCTCGGGGTTCGTGCCCACCCCGAGCAGCTGGACCGAGTCGCCGTCGGGATCGATCCCGTCGAGGGGGACGCCGACGCGGACGGTCTCGCCGGCGACCACGCGCGCCGTCACCGACTGGGGCGCGGGGGCCGCGTTGCTGCCGGCGTCGACCTCGCGGACCGCGATGGCGACCTGAGCGGACGCCCGCTGTCCGTCCGGGCCCTCGACGGTGTACGTCGCCGTGACGTTGCCCGGGGTGGAGGGGGCCAGGTACCGCAGACGGTTGCCCGACGCGAACAACAACCCGCTGCCGGCCGGGACGTCGCTCTCGAGTCGCGGCACCAGCGTCAGTTCGTCGCCGTCCGGCTGCTCGTCGTTCGCGAGGACGTCGATGTCGATCGAGTCCCCCACCCGGACGGTCACCTGGTCGTCGGTCGCGATCGGGGGCTGGGTGATCGCCCGGCGCGGGATCTCGACCACCGTCACCGTGCCGGTGGCCGAGGCGAGGCCGTTGCTGACGGTGTAGCCGAAGGTGACCGGCCCGTCGTCGAGCGGAGCCGCGAGCGTGATGCGGGCGTAGCGCTGGTCGAGGGTCTCGACCCTGACCCCCGACGAGGCGGGTACGGCGTCGGTCGCCGTGAGCATGAGGACGTTGTTGGCCGGGTCGCGATCCGTCGCCACGACGTCGAGCGTCTGCGTGCCCAGCGTCTCGACGAAGATCGTCTTGGGCGTCGTGATCGGAGGCGTGCCCGCGTCCGGAGGGGACTGGACGTCCACCCGTACCGTGCCGGTCGCCGTCTGGTCGCCGTCCGTCACGGTGTACTCGAGGAGATGGGTCCCCGGCGTGTCGCTGAGGAACCGGAACGTGCCCTGTTCGTAGTTCGGTGTGACGGTGACGTCGTCCTTCGCCGGGACGCTGTTGAGCTTGATCGTGCCCGTACCGCCCCGGGCGTAGGTCAGCGGTCTCACGGTCAGCTGCTGGCCCGCGTAGGCCTGTTGAGAGAACGGCAGGGCCTCGAGCGGGACCTGGCCCGCCCCCATCACATCGATCGAGAGCGTCCCTCGCCCCTCGTCACGGCCGTCCGAAACGGTCAACGGGACGTCCACGGTCGTGTCGCCCGCGCCGGCGTCCTGGTAGACGACGTCCCCCGACGGTTTGTACGACACCCCGGCCACCCCACCCGCCGAGGTCAGGTAGAAGGCGTCGCCGTCGGGATCGACCCAGTCGCCCAGGACCGAGGTGGTGACACGCCCCGACGACGACACCGACGCGGTCGTCCTGCGCGCCTGCTGCGGCGGCGCGTTCTCGGACGGCTGGCGCACGGTGACGGTGACCGTCGCACTCGCCTGCCCGCCCCGACCGTCCGAGATCGTGTAGTCGAACGTGAACGCGCCCGAGGCCGAGTCGGTGAGGGTGAGCAGCACCTGCTGCCGGTCGTTGACGAGGTCGAGCCTGCCGACGGAGTCGTCGAGCGGGGACACGTCGTCGACCACGAGTGGGTCGCCGTTCGGGTCGTAGTCGTTGAGCAGGACGGGCACGGTGGTCGCACGACCCGGTCGCGCGCCGAACGCGTCGTCGACGGCGACCGGTGGTTTCTGATCGAGATCGAGCTCGGGCGGTTGCTCGTCGTCGTTCTCCTGCTGTTCCTCCTGGTCGCGGTCCTCTTGGAAGAGGTCGGACCAGTTGTCGATCAGCTGGCCGGAACGCTGCACGGCCCACGACCGCCCCGTCGCCGGATCGTTCAGCACGACCCGACGCGCGTTGACGTCGAAGACGAGGTCCGCGCCTCCGGCGACCTGGTCGAGGTCGAGGACTCCCCCGCGGGCCGATGCGCAGTCGCTCCACGCCGAACCACCCGCCCAGGCGGCGAACCGGCAGTCGCCGACGACCACGGGTCGTGCGGGCTCGCCCTCGCGTCCGCCGACGACCTCGGTGACCCGCGACGAGTCGACCGCCACGGACAGGAGTCCGGTGGACGTGGCGACCAGGACCGCGTCGCCCGTGTCGGACCCGGCCTGCAGGGCGAGTCCGCCGGACGCCCGGTCGGACAGGTCGACCTGCCGTCCGTCGACGACGAGGGCCCCGGTGACGGCGTCGAGCACGGCCCAGTGGCTGCCCACGGAGGCCACCTGGTACCCGGCGGACGACGAGGCGGGCACGTCGTGCGTCTCGGTGACGTCGGGTGACACCGTGCCGTCGAAGAGCGACACCCGGCCGGTGTCGGTCGAGTAGGCGGCCACGGTCCCGTCGGCCGTGACGCTGGTGACCAGGCCCTTGCCGAGGCTGAGATCGGGGTCGACCTCGGTGCTGAACGACGACAGGTCGGAGAGCGGTTGGCTCCACACCTCGCCCGTGCCCTGCGAGACGACCAGTGCCCGGTCGCCCGCGATCGACACGTCGGGTGATTCCGGAGGCAGCGGGACGCTCTCGGCGACCTCGGCCGTCGCGGTGTCGACGACGCCGACCGTGGCGTTGCTGCGGTCCACGAGCAGGACGTCCTGCCCGCGCTGAGCCACCGAGAGGTCGGCACCGGTGCCGCGCACGGCGGAGTTGAGCTGCAGGACGTCGGTGTTCGCCCGGCCGATCGCAGATCGTTCGCCGTTGGCCACCCAGACGGTGCCGTCGGACAGGTCTACTCGCTGGGCCTCGTAGCCGTTGCTGGCCACGGCGATCGTCGTCACGAGCGTGGTCACCACGACCACTCCGACGCCCGTGACCACGGCGGATCGACGACGGGCAGCCCAATCGAGCAGCCGTCCCATCAGCCCTGACCCGCCGTCGCGCAGTTCTCGTTGCTCGCCGGGCCGGTCGAACCACCGCGGCTCACGGTGACGGTGATGCAGACCTCGTCACCCGGGTCGGCGGGGGTGGCGACGAACCGGTCGGCGGACTGCTGGCTCGTCTGCCCGCCGGTCGAGATGATGTAGGTGTCACCTGCCCGCAGCCCCGGATCGCTCCAGGTGAAGACCACCGAGGACCCGTCGCTCGACGACGCGACGTCGGCCACCCGGGGAATGTCGGTCGACGTCGAGCGGACGAGCACGAGCGTCGCCGCGGCCGCCAGGCCGATGCCCACGACGGACACCGCCACGAGGACCCAGGTCATGACGAGCACGGACCGACGTCGCGCCGGGCGCGTTCCCGTGCTGCGGGGCACCGCGCGGCTCTGTTGCGACGAACCGCCGTGCTGCGCCTGGACCTGGGCCTCGGTCGCCCGACGTCGGCGACGACGCCGGGAGGCCTGCACCGGGGTCACCCCTCGGAGGCGCGTCTTGTCCTCGAGGTCTGCCACGGTCGCGAGGGCCCAGTCGTCGACGGCCACCTCGATGGGCGTCTGCACGACGCCGATCTCGCTCTCGACCTGCTGGAGCTCGCGCACGAACTCGAGGACGCTGGCCTGGCGGTTCTCGGGGCGACGCGACATGGACCGCGCGAGCAGTCGCTCGAGCGTGGGCGGGACGTCCGTCCGACCGGTGGGCACGAGCTTGGCCTTGTCGATGCGACCGATGAGGTCGGAGGCGCCGTTCTTGTCACCGCCGAGGACCTCGAACGGGCTCCGGCCCGCGAGCAACGAATACACCGTCGCGCCGAGCGACCACACCTCGGACTCGATCGTGCCGTTCGTCTCGTCGAGCAAGACCTCGGGCGCCGACCACGGGATCGACATGCCGACGACCTCTTGCGGCTCGCTCTCGCTGAGCGACGCGGCGATGCCGAAGTCGGACAGCACCGGATGGCCGTAGGCCGTCATGAGGATGTTCGACGGTTTGAGGTCGCGGTGGAGGACACCCTGTCGGTGGGCCGTCTCGACCGCGCTGCCGATCTTGACGCCGATGCGCAGCACGTCCGCGACGGGGATGCGGTCGCGCCGGTACCGATCGCTCAGCGACGAGGAGCAGAGTTCCATGACCAGGTAGGGGCGGCCGTCGGCCGAGACGCTGGCCTGGAACACCGTGAGGATCGACGGATGTGCACTGAGCTGGGCCATGAGGTTCGCCTCGGCCTGGAACATCTGTCGGACCTGGTCGTTCACGACCTCGCTGAGCATGACCTTCACCGCGACCTGCCGGCGCGGCATGTTCTGTTCGTAGAGGAACACGTCGGCGAAGCCGCCCGACCCCAGCACGCGCACGTGTGAGAATCCCGGCAGCACGGGGGGCGCTGAAGGCAGTCGTCGAGCCACGTCGCCTCCTCTGGGGATCGATGCCGGGTCGGCTGGGTGGAGCTGGTCGGCGTCGGTCCGACCGCTGCCATTCTACGTGGGAGCCCCTGACGCCCGAGAGGCCCGTGGGCCCCCCTGTGGACAGGCCGACTCCCCCCACTTCGGGGGCCGGGTCGTCCGCGGATGCGTGTCGCGCCTAGTCGGCGTCCGGCGTCTCGACGCCGCGGACGTCCACGACGAGAGCCGTCACGTTGTCGCGCCCGCCCGCCTCGACGGCGGCCTCGACGAGGGCCGTCGCCGCCTGCTCGGCACCCTCGACACCGCCCAGCACCTCGGCGATCCGGTCCGCCGACAGCTCTTTGGTGAGGCCGTCCGAGCAGACCAGGAGGCGCAGGCCGGGCCGGGCGGGGACCCGCCAGTAATCCGGTCGAGGGTCGACGTCGAACCCGACCGCCCGGGTGATGACGTTGCTGTCGGGGTGCTTCTCGGCGTCGTCCGCGTGCAGGAGCCCGGCGTCGACCATCTCCTGGACGACGGAGTGGTCGACGGTGACCTGGCGCAGGCGGCCGTCCTCGAACATGTACACACGCGAGTCACCCACGTTGAAGACCGTGAAGTCGACCTCGGCGCCGTCTGCTTCGCGGGACAGGAACGCCCCGGTGGCCGTCGTGCCGACCCCGAGCTCGGTGTCGGCCGCCGCGACGGCGATGTCCTCGGTGGCGACGCGCAGAGCCGTCTCGACGTCGTCCGTCGTGGCGAACGGTCGGGACGCGATCTCGCTCATGCGGCGCACGACCGCGTCGCTGGCCACGTCGCCGGCGCTGTGCCCGCCCATGCCGTCCGCGACGACGAAGAGCGGGGCCGCGGCGAGGTAGCTGTCCTCGTTGTGGGCTCGGCGACGACCCACGTCGGTCACCCCCGCCCAGTCGAAGGTGAGCCCCGGGCCGTCGAGGCCGAGGGCGTGGGCGGTCGTGGGGCGGCCGAGCTCTGTCACAGGAGGGGTTCTTTCGTCGGGATGATGCGCTGGGGAGGCAGGATCTCGAGAAGGTTCCCGTCACCTACGTCCACTATCGTGCCTGCACGCGCGACGAGCGACTCGCCTTGCCGCAGAACCACGGGAACGCGTCCGGGCTCGGTCACCCGGGTCCCGTTCGTCGAACGCAGGTCGGTGACCACGACGATGCCTCCTTGCTGGCGCACGTCGACGTGGGCGCCCGAGACCTCGTGGCGGGGAGACGGCACCGTCACCAGCCGTGGGACGGGCCCCGATCCGAGGCGCGGCCCGGCGGGCCGGCGCCCGACCACGACGGGCGAGTCGAGCAGCAGGTCCTGCCCGGCCACCCTCACCCCGTGGAGGCGCGGGGCGGGACGGGCGGTCGCGTTCGGCTCTCGGCCCGTCGGCACGGGCACCGGCGGGGACGCTCGGAGGACCGTGTCGTTCGCGTCCGCGGGGCCCGAGGGACGGGCGCGACGGCCGACGACGGTGTCGTCGATGCCGTGGAGTTCGTGCCACGGGTCTGGACGATGTTCGGCGGGCATCTCGTTCCTCTCACCGGGGGCCGTGGTGCGCGTCGGCGACCACGACCTCCACGCTAGCGCGCGGCGCGACCCACACCTCGTCGGCGTGGCGCCGTACGACGTCTCCTCCCCATGCTCGGCGGGATGCCATCGACGCACATCGGCGCCGGACACCCTCATGCGGCCCGGACACCCGCCCTAGCGTGACGCCATGACCGACCTCGTCCTCGTGCCCCCGCTGCCGCCCGGCCGAGCCGGCGACGACGAACCGCCGGGACTGGTCCGGCTCGACTCCCCCGTCGGACGCATCGAGATCGTCAGCCGGCATTTCGCCGTCGAAGGCCTGGCGATCGAGCGCGACGGTGTGCTGCCCCACGACGATCACCCCGAACGGCCCGACAGCCTCCTCGACGCCGCCCGACGACAGGTCGACGGCTACTTCGAGGGGGTGCGCACCCGCTTCGACCTACCGTTCCGGCTGGTGGGTTCGAGCTTCCAGCGCTCGGTCTGGTCCGCTCTGCTCGAGGTCGAGTGGGGTCGGGCCACGACCTACGGACGGCTCGGCGGGACGTTCGGCAACCCCCGGGCGGGTCGAGCCGTCGGCGGAGCCGTCGCGACGAACCCGCTCCCTCTGCTCGTCCCCTGCCATCGCGTGCTCGGCCGGACGGGCGGCGTCACCGGATACACCGTCGGTGAGGGGGTCGAGACGAAGAAGTGGCTCCTGCGGCACGAGGGCATCGCGTTCCGAGACGGTCCTGTGCCGCTCGACTGAGCCGGGACCGGTCGTTCGCCCGACGATCAGACCGAGGCCGCGAGGACCGACTCGGCAACGAGGACCGTCTCGTCCCCTGGCTCGAGGACGAAGCCCCGACCGTGGGCCCAGTGCGTCAGGTCGCCGATGTCGCGCAGTTCGGGGCGATCCGTCAGGAGCGCACGGACGAACAACCCCTTGCTCTTCTTGTTGAAGTGGTTGAGTGCCCGACGCCGGTCGCCCGCATCCGAGACGACCCTGACGTACGTCGATCGGGGCCCCGTCGGCCCGAGACCGACGTATCCTTCCGATCGCAGGTCGACGACGAGTTCGTCGACGCCGGCCAGCACCTCGGACACCGGTCCGCGCCAGAGCTTCTTCAACGTCGTCCCAGGCACTTTGGAGTCGTGCGACAGCCGATAGGCCGGGATCTCGTCACCGGCCCGGAGCAACCCGAACAGGGCCGAGTGCACCACCACGTGTCGGTGGGCCCAGTTCCACGCGTCGTCACCGAGCAGCCCCACATCGAGGGGGTCGAAGAGGACGCCCGTGTAGCGCGCCAGAGCGGGCATCGTGGGCGACACGGTCACCTGCTGGTTGCGCTCGACCTCGTGAGCCTGGGTGGGTCCGAGCTTGAGGGCGACGGCGGCGGCCGAGACGTCTGCCGACATCTCGTCGAGCAGAGCCAAGGAGGCGCGGCGTGGGCCCTCGAGTTCGTCGAACGACAGTGCCGCCAGGTCGAGCCGTGAACCGACGCTGCCCCCGTCGAGTTTGGTCTCGGACGGGGGCAGCAGGAACAGCATCGAACTCGGTGGTGCGGACGGCTGGTGATCAGTTGAGCTGCGCGTTGCGCGCGACGACCGTCACGGTGTCGTTCTCGACGGAGAGGAAGCCGTCGTCAGCGGTCGCCTCGACGGTGGTGCCGTCGGACAACCGGACCCTGACCTGGCCCGAGGCCAGGATGGCGAGGATCGGCTCGTGACCGGGAAGGATTCCGATCTCACCCTCGGCGGTGCGAGCGACGATCGACGACGCCTCGCCCGACCACACCTCGTGGTCGGCCGAGACGACGCTGACAGTGAGAGCAGCCACGATCAGCCGTTCTCCTTCTGGATCTGAGCCCACTTCTCTTCGACGTCCGAGATGGAACCGACGTTGAAGAAGGCCTGCGTGGCGACGTGGTCGAACTCGCCGTCGGCGATCGCGGTGAAGGACTCGATGGTGTCCTTCAGCGGAACGGTCGATCCCTCGACACCGGTGAACTTCTTCGCCATGTACGTGTTCTGCGAGAGGAACTGCTGGATGCGACGGGCACGCGACACCGTGATCTTGTCCTCTTCGGACAGCTCGTCGACACCGAGGATGGCGATGATCTCCTGCAGCTCTTTGTTCTTCTGCAGGATGGCCTTGACCCGGATGGCCGTGTCGTAGTGCGCCTGGCCCAGGTAACGGGGGTCGAGGATGCGGCTGGTCGAGGTCAGCGGGTCGATCGCGGGGTAGAGACCCTGCGACGCGATCTCGCGCGACAGCTCGGTGGTCGCGTCGAGGTGCGCGAAGGTCGTCGCGGGGGCCGGATCGGTGTAGTCGTCGGCCGGCACGTAGATCGCCTGCAACGAGGTGATCGAGTGACCACGCGTCGAGGTGATGCGCTCCTGGAGGACGCCCATCTCGTCGGCGAGGTTGGGCTGGTAGCCCACGGCAGAAGGCATGCGACCGAGCAGGGTCGAGACCTCGGAACCGGCCTGCGTGAAGCGGAAGATGTTGTCGATGAAGAGCAGCACGTCCTGCTTCTGCACGTCACGGAAGTACTCGGCCATGGTGAGGGCCGAGAGCGCGACGCGGAGACGGGTTCCCGGCGGCTCGTCCATCTGGCCGAAGACCAAGGCGGTCTTGTCGAACACGCCCGCCTCGTCCATCTCGGCGATGAGGTCGTTGCCCTCACGGGTACGCTCGCCGACGCCGGCGAACACCGACACACCACCGTGGTCCTGTGCGACGCGCTGGATCATCTCTTGGATGAGGACGGTCTTGCCGACGCCCGCACCACCGAAGAGGCCGATCTTGCCACCCTGCACGTAGGGCGTCAGGAGGTCGATGGACTTGATGCCCGTCTCGAACAGCTGCGTCTTCGACTCGAGCTGGTCGAACTTCGGGGGCTTGCGGTGGATCGGCCAACGCTCGGTGATCTCGACGGTCTCGTCACCCTCGAGGTTGAGGATCTCGCCCGTGACGCTGAAGACCTTGCCCTTGGTGACGTCGCCGACGGGCACGGAGATGGGGGCGCCGGTGTCGATGACCTCTTGCCCGCGGACGATGCCGTCGGTGGGCTTGAGGGCGATGGCACGGACGAGGTCGTCACCGAGGTGCTGGGCGACCTCGAGCGTGATCTGCGTGGTCGTGTCACCGATGGTGATCTTGGTGGTCAGCGCGTTGTAGACGCCGGGGATGGCATCGTGCGGGAACTCGATGTCGACGACGGGGCCCGTGACCCGGGCGATGCGCCCGACGCCGGGAGCCGACTCGGTCGCGACCGGTGCGGTTGCGGTGTCAGTCATGGCTTCTCTCTCTTCGGATGATGATGCTGTGGTGCAGAGCTCTACTTGGCCGACCCGAGGGCGTCTGCGCCGCCCACGATCTCGGAGATCTGCTGCGTGATCTCGGCCTGACGCGCGTTGTTGGCCAGACGGGTGAAGTCGCGGATGAGGGTGTCGGCGTTGTCGCTGGCAGCCTTCATGGCCTTCTGACGGGCGGCGTGCTCGGAGGCGGCCGACTGCAGCATGGCGTTGAAGATGCGGCTCTCGATGTACACCGGCAACAGAGCGTCGAGCACCTCGGTCGGATCGGGTTCGAAGTCGTACAGCGGCAGGACCTCGTCCTCACCAGGCTCTTCGATGCCCTCGACGACCTCGAGGGGAAGCAGACGGACGACCTCGGGGACCTGGCTGACCATGTTCACGAAACGGTTGTAGACGATGTGGATCTCGTCCACGCCACCTTCGGCCGCTTCGGTGAGGAACTTGGACACGACCGCGTCGCCGATCTCTTTCGCCGTGGCGAACTCGGGCTGATCGGTGTTGCCGGTCCACACCTGCTCGGCGTCACGACGTCGGAAGGCGAAGTATCCCTGGGCCTTGCGACCCACGAGGTAGTAGACGACTTCTTTGCCCTGGCTCCGCAACAGCTGTGCGAGCTGTTCGCTCTCCTTCAACGTGTTCGAGCTGAACGCGCCGTTGAGACCGCGGTCGGACGTGAACACGACGATCGCGGCACGCTCGACCGTCTCGGGCTCGGTGGTCAGCACGTGGTCGACGTCCGAGAACGTCGCCACGGCCGACACCGCGCGTGTGATGGCTCGCGAGTACGGCCCGGAGGCTTTCATCCGGGCCTGCGCCTTCTGGATGCGCGAGGCCGAGATGAGCTCCATCGCGCGAGTGACCTTCTTGGTCGTCTGCGCAGAGCGGATCCTCTGCCGGTAGACCCGGAGTTGGGCTCCCATTACTCTCCTGTTGTCTCGTCAGTCGTGAACGTCGAACGGGCGCGTCAGCGCTTCGTCTTGACGATCTTCTCCTGGTTGACGTCGTCGGCGTCGGTGGCCTCGAACTCTTCGCGTCCCACGGAGGCGAGGGGCTTGCCCTCACCGGTCTGGAACTCCTGCTTGAACGAGTCGATGCCGCTCTCGAGAGCTGCGACGATCTCGTCGGACAGGACGTTCTTCTCCCGGAGGTCGGACAGCACGGACGTGTTGCGGCCCATGTAGTCGAGCAGCTCCCGCTCGAAGCGCAGGATGTCGGGCACGGGGACCTCGTCGAGCTTGCCGTTGGTGCCGGCCCAGATCGAGACGACCTGGTCCTCGACCGGGTACGGCGAGTACTGCGGCTGCTTGAGGAGCTCGGTCAGACGAGCACCACGTGCGAGCTGTCGACGGCTCGCCGCGTCGAGGTCGGACGCGAACATCGCGAAGGCCTCGAGCGAGCGGTACTGGGCGAGTTCGAGCTTCAGCGTGCCCGAGACCTTCTTGATCGACTTGACCTGAGCGTCACCGCCGACGCGGGACACCGAGATGCCGACATCGACCGCGGGACGCTGGTTGGCGTTGAAGAGGTCGGACTGCAGGAAGATCTGGCCGTCGGTGATCGAGATGACGTTGGTCGGGATGTACGCCGACACGTCGTTGGCCTTGGTCTCGATGATGGGGAGGCCCGTCATGGAGCCGGCACCCAACTCGTCGGACAGTTTGGCGCAACGCTCGAGGAGACGCGAGTGCAGGTAGAAGACGTCTCCGGGGTACGCCTCACGTCCCGGCGGGCGACGCAGGAGGAGCGAGACGGCACGGTAGGCCTCGGCCTGCTTCGACAGGTCGTCGAAGATGATGAGGACGTGCTTGCCGCTGTACATCCAGTGCTGACCGATGGCCGAACCGGTGTACGGGGCGAGGTACTTGAAGCCGGCGGGGTCCGAGGCGGGAGCCGCCACGATCGTCGTGTACTCCATCGCTCCGGCCTCTTCGAGGGCACCCTTGACCGAGGCGATCGTCGAGCCCTTCTGGCCGATGGCGACGTAGATGCAGCGAACCTGCTTGTTCTCGTCGCCGGACTCCCAGTTGGCCTTCTGGTTGATGATGGTGTCGATCGCGATGGCCGTCTTGCCGGTCTGGCGGTCACCGATGATGAGCTGACGCTGGCCACGGCCGACGGGGATCATGGCGTCGATCGCCTTGATGCCGGTCTGCATGGGCTCGTGGACCGACTTGCGCTGCATGACACCGGGAGCCTGCAGCTCGAGGGCGCGGCGACCTTCGGTGGCGATGTCGCCGAGACCGTCGATGGGAGCACCCAACGGGTCGACGACGCGACCCAGGTAGCCGTCACCGACGGGGACGGACAGGACCTCACCCGTGCGGGTGACCTCCATGCCCTCTTCGATGCCGGAGAACTCACCGAGCACGATCGCGCCGATCTCGTCCTCGTCGAGGTTCTGGGCCAGACCCTGCGTGCCGTCCGCGAAGCGGATGAGCTCGTTGGCCATGACGCCGGGGAGACCCTCGACGTGCGCGATGCCGTCGGCTGCGTCCGTGACGTGGCCGACCTCGGTGGTCGAGGCCTTCGACGGGTCGTACGACGAGACGAAGTCCTTCAGCGCGTCGCGAATCTCATCCGGGCTGATCTTGATGTCTGCCATTGTGATTCCTATTCGTAGCGAGGCTTCGGGAGGCCTCGAGTCTGTGTGTGAGAGCGTGACTAGCCGGCGAGCTGCAGGCGGAGCAGGCTGAGCTTGGTCGCGACGGTGCCGTCGATGACCTCGTCGCCCACCTGGACCCGGAGACCGCCGACGACGGCGGGATCGATGACCTGGTTGATGCGCAGGCTACGCCCGAACTGCTTGGCCAAGCCGTGCTGCAGTCGAGTGACGTGGGCATCGTCGAGGCGGACGGCGCTCGTGACGGTGGCGACGAGCTGGTCGGACTGGTCGGCGACGATGTCGGCCGCGTGACGCAGGAGCTCACCGATCCGACGCCCACGAGGCTGCTGCACCAGGTGCACGACGATGACGACGGTCTGGCGACTGGCCTTGCCTCCCAGCAGACGCTCGACGAGGTCCGCCTTGGAGGCGGGGTCGCCCAGCTTGGAGCCGATGGCCAATTCGAGCTGGGCATCGGTGCGGACGGCCGCGTCGAACGCGAACAGCTCGTTCTCGATGCTGCTGTCGGCCGGGGTGGTCGTCGCGATCGCCCGGAAGGCGACCTCTTCGATGCCGGCGAGCAGGTCGTCGGACGAGGACCAGCGGCTGCCGACGACCGACACGAGCACGGCTCGCGTCGACTCGGAGAACGACCCGAAGAGCCGGTCGAGCAACTGCTTCTTCGTCGCCACGTCGACAGCGGGGTCGGCGAGATACGACTGCAGCTGAACGGAGCCGCCGATGACCCGACCGGCGTCGAGCAATTGCTCGCCGGTCGTCAGGTCGACCGACCCGCCGAGGTCGGACAAGACCGACCGCGCCGAACCGAGTGCTTCTCGGGACATGGAACCCATCGTCAGTGGCCCGCCTTAGCGTTCTCGTCCGCCTCGAGCTCGGCCAGGAAGCGGTCGACCACGGCCGAGGCCTTGGCATCGTCGCTCAGCGACTCACCGATGACGCCGGAGGCGAGGTCGATGGCCAGCGATCCGACTTCGGACCGGAGCGACGCCACGGCGGCCTGCCGCTCGGCCTCGATCTGCGCGTGGGCGGAGGCGGTGATGCGGTCGGCATCGGCCTGCGCCTGCTGCTTGAGCTCGGCGATGATCTCGTTGCCCTCGGCGCGCGCAGCCTCACGGATGCGAGCGGCCTCGGCACGAGCGTCGGCCAGCTGCTTCTTGTATTCGTCGAGGGCCTTGGCAGCCTCGGCCTGTGCGGCCTCGGCGTGCTTGATGCCGCCTTCGATGCGCTCGGCACGCTCGTCGAGGATCCTGCGGAACTTGGGGATCGCGAAGAGCCCGAAGAACGCGGCGATGACCACGAAGACGACCAAGGACCAGAGGATGTCGTAACCAGCGGGGAAGAAGATGGCGGCGCCTTCGGGCGCACCACCCTCGGCCGCGAGGATCGTCTCGATCATCGGTGTGTCGTCCTAACTGATCAGGAGAAGATGAAGCCGGCGGCGAGGCCGATGAAGCCCAGCAGCTCGGTGAACGCGATGCCGAGGAACATCGTGACCTGCAGGCGGCCGGCCAGCTCGGGCTGGCGGGCCATGGCCTCGACGGTCTTGCCCGCGACGATGCCGATGCCGATGCCGGGGCCGATCGCAGCGAGGCCGTAGCCGACGGTCGCGATGTTGCCGTTGATCTCAGCGAGGATCGTGGTGGTGTCCACTTGTGTTTCCTTCCGGTTGGGCGATGCACGTCGGATGACGTGCTTCGTCTGTATTTAGTGTTCTTTCGCCGCGGCCTGTTGGATGTAGACCGAGGCGAGGAGCGTGAAGACGTAGGCCTGCAGCACGGCGACGGCCATCTCGACGATGGTCATCACGAAGCCACCGATGAGGGTGAGAGCACCGAAGGCCATGAAGCCCCCGCTCATGCTGAAGAAGAAGAAGTGCGTAGCCGCGAAGCACAGCACCAGCAAGAGGTGGCCGACCATCATGTTCAACAGGAGTCGGAGGGCCAGGGAGATCGGCCGCACGATGAAGATGTTGATGAACTCGATGGGCGTCAAGAGGATGTACATGACCCACGGCACACCGGGCGGGAAGAGGGCGTTGCGCAGGAACGTCGCGCCGCCGGCCTCACGGAAACCCGCGTAGATGAACATGATGTACGCCACGACCGCCAACAGCAGGGGCATGGCGATGACCGAGGTGCCCGCGATGTTGAGGCCGGGGATGATGCCCGTGATGTTCATGGCGAAGATGCCGAAGAACATGGCGGCCAGCAACGGCAGGTATTTGCGTCCGAGCTTCTCGCCGAGGATCTCCTCGACGATCTGGATGCGGACGAAGTCGAGGCCCAGCTCTGCGATGCTCTGCCCGCGGGACGGGATGAGCCGCCCCTTGCGCAGGGCCAGCCAGAACAGCAGCAGCATGACGGCGATCGCGAAGAGGCGGACCAGCATGATGCGGTTCAGCTCGAAGGGGGTGCCCTCGAAGAAGATGGCGGGAGGGAAGAACTCGTCAAGAGTCGGGGCGTGGAATCCCCCGTCCCCGTGGCCGGCTTCGGCAGCGGAGAGCAGGTTCACAGCGTTCGCTATCAGCGCTATCTCCTGTGTCGGGGCGAGCACCCTGAAGTGTCGCGACGATTGGTGGGGTTTGTCATCCGTGCACGCTGGAGACGCGGCCGGGGAACGTCGTCAACCCTATCAAGGTAATGGGAGCTTCCACGAATCGGACGAGGTATTTTCACCGTGTGCACGCATGGTCGTCAGTCCTGCGGAGCGGGGGGCAGCGTGGCGTCGCTCACGTACGACAGGCGCCCCCGGACGACCACGAGGGCGTCGACGGCCAGCGTGCCGATGATCGAGACGACGAGGGCCAGGAAGAGCACCACGTCGTTCACGAACGGCTGGTCGCGCAACGCGACCAGCAACACGATGAAGATGACCAGCTTGAGCAACCAGGCACCCATCACGATTCCGAAGAACGCCCCGAGCGTGAAACGGATCGCCACCAGCATGCTCGCGGCCGTGATCGCGGCGAAGAGGATCGCGAGCCCCACCCCGACGAGGGCGCTCCACAGGCCGTCGGTGCCGGCGAAGAAGTAACCGAGCCCCCCTCCGACGACGGCGATGACGAGGGCGAGCACGCCCGTGTACTTCAGGATCTGGGTGAAGATCGAGCTGGCGTTCATGCGGGGTCCTTCGGGTTCGTCAGTTCGGGCACGACGGCCTTGGCCGCGGTGTCGGTGTCGTGCGGGTCGAGGACGTCCGCGGCGGCGTCGAGCGGGTCGAACCGGTCCGACTCCGTCGTCGACAGGTCACCCGTGCGGGTCGTCTGGACCGCGATCTCGACCTTCTTGCGCCGGCTGAGCGGAGACAACGTGGCAGCCGTGCAGGCGACCAGGCCGACACCGAGGAACACGGCGACCAGGTAGGTCGGTTTCACGAAGAGGAACATCAATCCCCCGACGGCCGCCACGATGGTCCAGGCGTAGAAGATCAGGACGGCTTGGAAGTGGGAGTGACCCATGTCGAGCAGGCGGTGGTGCAGGTGCTTGCGATCGGCCGTGAACGGGGACTTGCCGGCGCTCAGTCGCCGGAGGACGGCCAGGCCGAAGTCGAGCAACGGCACGACGAGGATCGCGAAGGGCAGGATGATCGGGATGAAGGCCGGCAGCAGGGCCGTCCGGGAGATCCCGGCCGGGTCGATCTGCCCGGTGACCGAGATCGCGCTCGTCGCCATGACGAGGCCGGTGAGCAGCGCACCCGCGTCGCCCATGAAGAGCTTGGCCGGGTGCCAGTTCAGCGGCAGGAAGCCGAGACAGGCCCCGATCAGCACGGCCGAGAGCAGGGCCGCGAGGTTGAAGTACTCCGTCTGGCCGATGGTGATCGAGATGACGAAGCTGTAGACGAAGAAGACGCCGTTGGCGATGATGGCGACCCCGGCGACGAGGCCGTCGAGACCGTCGATGAAGTTCACGGCGTTCATCACGAGGACGATCGTCAGGACCGTGAGCACGAGGGACATGTACGGCGAGCCGATGGCCAGGCTGCCCCCGATGGGCAGCGAGACGAGTTGCACGCCCTGCCAGGCGAGCACGCCGGCGGCGATGATCTGACCCGCCAGCTTGGTCATCCAGTCGAGGTCGTACAGGTCGTCGACGACTCCGATGACGACGATGATGGTGGCGGCGCCGATGATGGCCAACGGGGGCCCTGCGTCGGCGAAGACGAGACGGAAGTAGTCGACTCCCGAGATCAGCGGGAAGACGAACCACGCCGCGAGGAGCGCGACGACGATGCCGGCCCACATCGCGATGCCCCCGAGTCGTGGCGTCGGCGTCTGGTGGACGTCACGCTCGCGGATCTTGGGATAGAGGCGGTACTTGAGGCCCACCCGCCACACCACGACGGACAGCACGAAGCTGACCGCCGCCGAGATCGCCAGCGCGAGGAGGTAGTACCTCACGCGAGGGCGTCGACCCCGACGACGCGGATGATGTCGGCGTCGGACAGGACGCCGTGGCGCACGATGCGCAGCACCCCGTCGGCACCGCCCGTGGCGTCGACGATCGTCGACCCCGTGTTGGCGCCGGGCCGGTGTTCGTACGTCGTGCCCGCGGCGCCGTCGTCGAGGTAGACCGACACCGAGTCGCCGAGCATGCGGCGCGCGTCGCCCGCCGACTCGGCCGCGGGGCGGCCGGTGAGGTTCGCACTCGACACCGCGAGGGGGCCGGTCTCTTCGAGCAACTCGAGGGCGATGCGGTGGCTCGGCACGCGCAGGGCGACGGTGCCGCGCGTCTCGCCGAGATCCCAGCTGAGCGACGCCTGCGCACGGAAGATGACCGTGAGCGGGCCGGGCCAGAACTCGTCGAGCAGCGGACGGACGACCTCGGGCACGCGGTCGGTGAGCGCGGCGAGGGTCTCTTGCCCCTTGATCAACACCGGAGGCGGTGACTGACGGCCTCGGCCCTTGGCGTCGAGCAGGCGCTGCACGGCGGTCGGATCGAAGGCGTCGGCCGCGACGCCGTACACGGTGTCGGTCGGCAGGACGACGAGCTCGCCTCGCCCGACGGCACCGCGCGCCATGCGCATGCCGGCGAGCAGTTCGGAGTCGACGGAGCAGTCGTGAAAAGTGGCCATGACCTGACGATGATAGTGCGACGGACCGGGAGAACCCGGTCAGCGCACCGCCGTCGTGGCCCGGTCGCGACCGGTGAGGTCGGGGTGCGTGGCCGGGGAGCGCCATCCGTCGGCCGTCAGGAGGTCGCGGATCGCGCCTCCTTGGAGCTCGCCGTGCTCGATGACGAGCGCTCCCCCGGGGCGTAGCAGCCGTCGGGCGGTGAGGGACAGAGCCCGGACGAGGTCGAGGCCGTCCTCGCCGCCGTACAGGGCGAGGGCAGGATCGTGGAGGCGCACCTCGGGGTCGCGCGGGACCATGCCGACGGGCACGTACGGCGGGTTCGACACCACGACCGAGACCGTGGCATCGAGTTCGGGCACGGCGTCGGCGAGGTCGCCCTCGACGAGTCGCACGTTGTCGACGCCCACCGCGGCGATGTTGCGACGCGTCCACACCGCCGCCTCGGGAGAGAGCTCGACGGCGACGACGGTGGCCGTCGGCACCTCGGAAGCCATCGCCAACGCGAGGGCTCCGCTGCCGGTTCCGAGATCGACGGCGACGGGCGACGCGTCCGGAACGGCACGGAGAGCGTCGATCGCGAGCTGGGCGACGCCTTCGGTCTCGGGCCGAGGGACGAAGACGCCGGGCCCCACGTGCAGCTCGAGGTGCCGGAAGGACGCCCACCCCGTGATGTGCTGCAGGGGCTCGCGGGAGGCACGGCGCGTGATCGCGGCGACCAGCGCCTCCTGCTCGTCCGTCGTCAAGGGCGACGCGGTGACGGCCCTCGCCCGGACGACTCCCCTGGCCAGGCCCGTGACGTGGGCGAGCAGGAGTTCGGCGTCGACGTCGGGCGACGGCACCCCGGCGTCGGCGAGGACGGCCGACGCGACCCGGAGGCCGGCGTCGACCGTCGTCACGCCCTCGAAGGCCGTGGCGATCGCGTCGCTCACGACGCGGTGTCGCCGATCTCGGCGAGACGCGCCTCTTCGTCGGCCTGGATGCACGAGTCGACCACCGGGCCGAGCGCACCGTCCATGACCGCGTCGAGGTTGTACGCCTTGTAGCCGGTGCGGTGGTCGGCGATGCGGTTCTCGGGGAAGTTGTAGGTGCGGATGCGCTCCGACCGGTCCATGCCCCGGATCTGGCTCTTGCGGGCGTCCGACGCGATGGCCGCCTGCTCTTCTTGCTGACGGGCCAGGATGCGGGCCCGCAGGACGCGCATGCCGGCCTCGCGGTTCTGCAGCTGGCTCTTCTCGTTCTGCATCGCGACCACGATGCCCGTGGGCAGGTGGGTGATGCGGACGGCGGAGTCGGTCGTGTTGACGGACTGGCCGCCGGGGCCGCTCGACCGGTAGACGTCGATCTTGAGGTCGTTCTGGTTGATGTCGACCTCTTCGGGCTCGTCGACCTCGGGGAACACGAGCACGCCCGTGGTCGAGGTGTGGATGCGCCCCTGCGACTCGGTCGCCGGCACCCGCTGGACGCGGTGCACACCGCCCTCGTACTTGAGGTGGGCCCAGACGCCCTGCGAGGGGTCGGACGCGTTCGACTTGAGCGCCACCTGCACGTTCTTGTAGCCGCCGAGGTCGGAGTCGTCGCTCGCGATCATCTCGGACTTCCAGCCCTTCGACTCGGCGTAGTGCAGGTACATGCGCAGCAGGTCGGCCGCGAACAGGGCGCTCTCGGCCCCGCCCTCGCCGCCCTTGATCTCCATGATCACGTCGCGCCCGTCGTCCGGGTCGCGCGGGATCAGGAGGCGCCGCAGGCGTTCCTGGGACTCGTCGAGCGCCTGCTCCAGGCCGGGGACCTCGTCGGCGAACGCCTCGTCCTCTTTCGCGAGTTCACGGGCGGCCTCGAGGTCCTCACCCGCCTGCTGCCACGCCGAGTGGGCAGCCACGATGCGGCTGAGCTCGGCGTAGCGGCGGTTGATCTTCTTGGCGCGTGCGGCGTCGGCGTGGACGGCAGGGTCGCTGAGCTGCGTCTGCAGGTCGTCGTGCTCGGCCAGCAGCACGGCCACCGACTCGAACACGCTCAGTGCTCCTTGTGGCCGGAGTCGTGTCCGTTCGAGGCGGGGACCGACTTCTGGACCTGGACGAGGAACTCGACGTTCGACTGCGTCTCGCGCAGGTTGCGCAGGACGATCTCGAGGGCCTGCTGCTGGTCGAGTCCGGCCAGGGCCCGGCGCAGGCGCCAGGTGATCTTGACCTCGTCGGGGCTGAGCAGCATCTCTTCACGACGCGTGCCCGAGGCGTTGACGTCCACGGCGGGGAAGATGCGCTTGTCGGCCAGGTGGCGCGACAGGCGGAGCTCCATGTTGCCGGTGCCCTTGAACTCCTCGAAGATGACCTCGTCCATCTTCGAACCGGTCTCGACGAGAGCGGTCGCGAGGATGGTCAGCGAGCCACCGTTCTCGATGTTGCGCGCCGCACCGAAGAAGCGCTTCGGCGGGTAGAGGGCCGACGAGTCGACGCCACCCGAGAGGATGCGGCCCGACGCGGGTGCGGCCAGGTTGTACGCACGGCCGAGACGCGTGATCGAGTCGAGCAGCACGACGACGTCGTGGCCCAGCTCGACGAGGCGCTTGGCGCGCTCGATGGCCAGCTCGGCGACCGTCGTGTGGTCTTCGGCGGGGCGGTCGAAGGTCGAGGCGATGACCTCGCCCTTGACCGTGCGCTGCATGTCGGTGACCTCTTCGGGGCGCTCGTCGACGAGCACGACCATGAGGTGCACCTCGGGGTTGTTGATCGCGATGGCGTTGGCGATCGACTGCAGCACGAGGGTCTTGCCCGCCTTGGGCGGCGACACGATGAGGCCGCGCTGCCCCTTGCCGATCGGCGACACGAGGTCGATGATGCGGGTCGAGAGCTTCTGGGGCTCGGTCTCGAGTCGGAGGCGCTCCTGCGGGTAGAGCGGGGTCAGCTTGCTGAACTCGACGCGCTTGGCCGCCTCGTCGACGGGCTGGCCGTTGATCGAGTCGATCCGCACGATCGCGTTGTACTTCTGGCGCCCCTGGCCCTGGTCGCCCTCGCGGGGCTGACGGATGGCACCGACGACCGCGTCGCCCTTGCGCAGGTGGTACTTCTTGACCTGGCCGAGCGAGACGTAGACGTCGCTCGCACCGGGCAGGTAGCCCGTGGTGCGCACGAAGGCGTAGTTCTCGAGGACGTCGAGGATGCCCGCGACGGGAATGAGGACGTCGTCCTCGCCGATCTCGGGTTCGACGTCGTCGTTCTGGCCACCACGGCCACGCTTGCGGTCACGCTGACGGCCACGGCCCTGTCGGCCGCCCTCGTCGTTCTGACCGCCGGACTGGGGGCCGTTGCCGGACTGCTCACCGCGGGCGGCGTCGTTCTTCTCGCCGGCCTCACGCTGGGCCTGCTGCTCGGCGCGCTGCTCGTCGCCGCGCTGCTGGCCGTTCTGCTGCTGGCCGTTCTGCTGCTGGCCGCCGCGCTGCTGGCCGTTCTGCGGAGCGTCGGCCTTCTGGGCACCGTTCTGCTGGCCACCGTTCTGGTCGGCCTGGGCCTGCTGCTGACCGCCCTTGCCACGGTTGCGGTTGCGGCTCCGACGGCCACCACCCTGCTGGCCACCGTTCTGCTGGTCTCCGCCCTGCTGGTCCGTCTGGGCCTGGTCGGTCTGGACCTGGGGGTCGGAGCCGACCTCGTCGGCGGAGGCGGACGGGGCCGTCTCGGTGGAGCTCGACTCGTCGGCGGCCGGGGTCTCGACCGAGGCGCCGGGCTGCGCGGCGTCGGCGGCGACGGACGCGTCGGAGGCGCGGCGCGAGCCACGACGGCGCGACGGACGCTCGGAGGCGGCGACCGGCTCGGCCGGGGCCTGCTCGGCCGAACCCTGTTCGGTCGAACCCTGCTCGGCGGCGGGGGCGCCGACGGTGGCGGCTTCAGTGGCGGGCACCTCGACCAGAGGGGCGACACCGGTGTCGCCGGCGTTCACGTGCTCGCCGGCGGCACGGGACTCGGGAGCCCCGGCGGCGGACGTGGCACGACGCGAGCCGCGGCGGGCGCGGGTCGGTACCTCGGCGGGTTCGGTGGCCGCCTCGACCACGGCGGCCTCGGTGCCTTCGGCCACGGCGGTCTCGACCGAGGCCTGGACGCCGGCGTCGACGACACCGTCGAGCGTCGGCTGGGGGGCGACCTCGACCGCGGCCCCCTCGCCCTGCTTCGCCGCGATGGCGGCCACGAGGTCGCCCTTGCGCAGCTTCGAGATGCCGCTGATGCCCAGCGACGAGGCGAGGGCCTGCAGCTGGGGCAGGCGCATGGCGGTGAGTTCGGGCGTGGACGGCGCAGCGGCGCCGTTCTGGACGTCAGTCACGAGTGATGGGTTCCTTTCGCTCCCCCGCGTTGATCGGCGGGGCAGAGCTGGTCACACCTCGTGGCCTCGGACCTGCACTGATCGGGTTCGCCCCGAGGGGCTGACCCTGTGCCGGCTCTGCCCTGAACGAGCAGCTGCCCGGGATGAGCAGGAGGCCTGGGAGGTGCGGTGCGCGCCGACCAGATCGGCAGACGAACACTGCTAGATGTGCACTACGGGATGTGCGACCCGGGGACTCGAAGACTTGTGACCCCACGCGGTAGCCCCCACGAAGAACGGCGGGGACGAAGCTAGATGCCCAGGAAATCTGAGTTTTCTACCGGGTGCGGCACCACTGTAGCACCTTTGAGATCGACGGCCAGCATCAACGGACGCCACGCCGAGACGGCGTGTTCGCGCACCAGCTCGGCGGCGAACAGGCGCTGGGCCGGGTCGCTGCCGAGCACCAGGAGCGAGGGACCGGCCCCGGAGACGACGGCCGCGAGCCCGGCGTCGCGGAGCATGCGGATGAGGGCGTCGGTCTCGGGCATGGCGCTGGCGCGGTAGCTCTGGTGCAGGCGGTCCTCGGTGGCAGCGAGCAGCAACTCGGGACTCTGCACGAGCGCCGCCACCAGCAGCGCCGACCGCGACACGTTGAACGTGGCGTCCTCGTGCGGCACGGAGGCGGGCTGCAGGCTGCGGGCGAGTTTGGTCGAGAGGGTCGACTCGGGGACGAACACCACGGGCGAGACCCCGCGGTGCACGAGCAGGCGCTTGTGCGACGGGCCGTGCGAGTTCATCCAGGCGATCGTGAGGCCGCCGAACAGCGCCGGCGCGACGTTGTCGGGGTGCCCCTCCATGTCGTTCGCCAGGGCGAGCAACGCCGCCGAGTCGAGCTCGACCGTGCCCTCGAGGAGCCCCTTCGCGGCCATGATGCCCGAGACGATCGCGGCCGCGGACGACCCGAGTCCCCGGCCGTGCGGGATGGCGTTGCGAGCCCGGAGGCGCAGGCCGGGCACGGGGACGTCGACCGACGCGAAGGCCGCCGCGACGGCCTGGACGACGAGGTTCGACCCGTCGGTGGGCACCTGACCGGCCCCGACGCCGGCGACCTCGACCGAGACACCCGGCTCGTCGGTCGCCGTGACCTCGAGCTCGTCGTAGAGCGAGAGCGCGAGGCCCAGCGTGTCGAAGCCGGGGCCGAGGTTGGCCGAGGTCGCGGGGACCTTGACCAGCACCGAACGCCCGACGACCCCGGAGGTCATGCAGAGGCCGGTGCGAGACCGAGCACTTCGGCCACCCGGGCCGTGTCGCTCGCGACCACGGTCGGCTGCACGTCGCTGCCGTCGGGGCGACGCAGGGCCCACTGGGGGTCCTTCAGGCCGTGGCCGGTGACGGTGAGCACCACGGTGGCACCGGTGGGGATGACCCCGGCGTCCGCACGCTCGAGCAGACCCGCCACGCTGATGGCCGACGCGGGCTCGACGAACACGCCGACCTCGGCCGAGAGGATCTTCTGCGCGGCGAGGATGGCCTCGTCGGTGATGGCGCCGAACCAGCCGTCGGTCAGGTCGCGCGCCTCGAGGGCGAGCTGCCACGAGGCGGGGTTGCCGATGCGGATCGCGCTGGCGATGGTCTCGGGGGCCTTGACGACCTCGCCCGCGACGATCGGCGCCGAGCCGGCGGCCTGGAAGCCGAACATGCGAGGCAGCTTGGTGGCGCGACCGATCTCGAGGTCCTCGCGGTAGCCACGCGTGTAGGCGGTGTAGTTGCCGGCGTTGCCGACCGGGATGAAGTGGAAGTCGGGGGCGTCGCCGAGCACGTCGACGACCTCGAAGGCACCGGTCTTCTGGCCCTCGATGCGGTCGTTGTTGACCGAGTTGACGAGGTGCACCGGGTAGTTGGCGGCGAGGTCGCGCGCGATGTCGAGGCAGTCGTCGAAGTTGCCCTGGATCTGCAGCAGCTGACCGTCGTGTGCGACGGCCTGGCTCAGCTTGCCCATGGCGATCTTGCCCTCGGGCACGAGCACGGCGGCGGTGATGCCGGCGTGGGCGGCGTAGGCCGCAGCCGAGGCCGACGTGTTGCCGGTCGACGCACAGATGACGGCCTTGGCACCGTGCTCGACGGCCTTCGAGATCGCCATCGTCATGCCACGGTCCTTGAAGGAACCGGTCGGGTTCATGCCCTCGTACTTGACGTAGACCTTGGCGCCCGTGCGGTTCGACAGCGCCGGAGCCGGGATGAGCGGCGTGCCGCCCTCGCCCAGCGTGACGATCGGGGTGGCGTCGGTGACGTCGAGACGGTCGGCGTATTCGCGCAGGACACCCTGCCACTGGTGGGCCATCAGGCTCCTTCGACTCTCAGCACGCTCGTGACGGAGTTCACGACCGTGGCGTTCTTCAGGGCGGTCACCGTCGCGGCGAGGTCGGACTCGCGCGCCCGGTGGGTGCCGATGATCAGCGTAGCGGTGGCCACCGCGTCACCCTCGACCGTGACGCCCGGCGTCGCACCCGACGTCTGCTCGACGCTGTGGACGCTCACGCCGTGGTCGCTGAGCACCCCGGCGACCTCGGCGAGCACGCCCGGCTGGTCCGCCACGTCGAGCGTGATCTGGTACCGGGTCGACACGCGGCCGATCGGCAGGACGGGCAGGTTCGCGTGGGTGGACTCGGCGACGCCGGGGCCTCCGATGACGTGCCGTCGAGCGGCCGAGACGAGGTCGCCCAGCACGGCGGACGCCGTCTCGACCCCCCCGGCGCCGGCGCCGTAGAACATGAGGTCGCCGGCCGATTCCGCCTCGACGAAGACGGCGTTCTTGGCTCCGTGCACGGCCGCGAGCGGGTGGCTCAGCGGCACGAGCGCCGGGTACACGCGGGCGCTGACGCCCTCGACTCCCTCGTCGTCGACCAGGCGTTCGCAGATGGCGAGGATCTTCACGACGTACCCGGCCTTGCGCGCGGCGACCACCTGGTCGTGCGTGACCGAGGTGATGCCCTCGCGGTGCACGGCGGCGAGGGGAACGGCCGTGTGGAAGGCGAGGCTGGCCAGGATGGCGGCCTTCTGCGCCGCGTCGTAGCCCTCGATGTCGGCCGTGGGGTCGGCCTCGGCGTACCCCAGGGCCGTGGCCGTCGCCAGGGCGTCCTCGAGGCTCGAGCCGTCGGTGTCCATGCGGTCGAGGATGAAGTTGGTCGTGCCGTTGACGATGCCCATGATGCGCTGGACGCGGTCGCCGGCGAGGCTGTCGCGCAACGGGCGGATGATCGGGATGGCCCCGGCCACGGCGGCCTCGTAGTAGACCTGCGCGCCGACCTGCTCGGCGGCGTCGAAGAGTTCGGTGCCGTGGCTCGCGAGCAGGGCCTTGTTGCCCGTGATGACGTCGGCCCCCGAGTTGAGCGCCTGCAGCACGTAGCTGCGGGCCGGCTCGAGTCCGCCGATCAGCTCGACGACGATGTCGGCACCGACGATGAGCGACTCGACGTCGGTCGTGAACAGCTCGCGCGGCAGGTCGACGTCGCGCGGCGCGTCGACGTCGCGCACGCCGATGCCGACGAGCTCGAGCCCGGCCCCCGCGCGTCCGGCGAAGTCGTCGCCCTGCTCGAGCAGCAGCCGCGCCACCTGCGACCCCACCGAGCCGGCGCCCAGCAGGGCGACCCTCACGTTGCGGTATTCGATCATGTCAGTCCGTTCTCGGGTGCTTCGTCGTCGGGGTGCGGTGCTCGCACGAGGTCAGGAGGCGCGGGTCGGTCAGTCGAGGCCGGCGTCGCGGGCCAGCAGGTCGGCTTCGCTCTCGCCCCGCACGATCACGCGGGCCCGACCGTCACGGACGGCCACGACGGGGGGACGCCCGACGTGGTTGTAGTTGCTCGCGAGGCTGTGGCAGTAGGCGCCGGTGGCGGGCACGGCGAGCAGGTCGCCCGGGGCGACGTCGCCGGGCAGGTAGTCCGCGAGCACGACGAGGTCGCCGCTCTCGCAGTGCTTCCCGGCCACGCGCACGAGCGCGGGCGGAGCCGAGGAGGTGCGGTTCGCGATGCGCACGGAGTAGTCGGCCGCGTAGAGGGCCGTCCGCGCGTTGTCGCTCATGCCCCCGTCGACGCTGACGTACCGTCGCACCGCGGTGCCCTCGTCGGAGGAGACCGTGACGTCCTTGATGGTGCCGACCTCGTACAGCGTGGTGCCGGCGGGCCCGACGATGACGCGCCCGGGCTCGACCGCGAGGAGCGGCACGTCGACGCCGAGGCGGAGGCACTCGGCCTGCACGATGTCGACCAGGGCGACGGCGAGGTCGTCGAGCGGGCGGGCGTCGTCGGCGCTCGTGTAGGCGATGCCGAAACCGCCGCCGAGGTTGAGCTCGGGGACCGGGCCGGTCGCGAGCAGGTCGGCGTGCACGGCGAGCAGGCGACGGGCGGCCTCGGCGAAGCCGTCCGAACCGAAGATCTGCGAGCCGATGTGCGAGTGCAGCCCGACGAACTCGAGCGAGGGCTGCCGGCGGATCGAGCCGACGATGTCGGCGGTCTCGGAGAGCGGGACGCCGAACTTCTGGTCTTCGCGGGCGGTGGCGAGGTACTCGTGGGTGGAGGCGTGGACGCCCGAGTTGACCCGGAGGCGCACGCGCTGGACGCGCCCGTGCCGTTCGGCCGCCGCGGCGACCCGGCCGACCTCGGCGGCGTTGTCGAGCACCACGGTGCCGATGCCGGCCTCGACGGTGCGGTCGATCTCGGCGAGCGACTTGTTGTTGCCGTGGAACCCCATGCGGGCCGGGTCGACGCCCGCGGCCCGGGCGACGGCGAACTCGCCGCCGGTGCAGATGTCGACGGCCATGCCCGCCTCGGCCACCCAGCGGGCCACCTCGGCCGAGAGGAACGCCTTGGCGGCGTAGTAGACCGTCGCCGTCGTGCCGATGCGAGCCGCCTCGCGCTCGAACGAGCGGACGGCCTCGACGGCCCGGGTGCGGGCGTCGTCCTCGTCGAGGACGTACAGCGGCGTGCCGAACGACGCCACGAGGTCGGAGGCGGTGACGCCGCCGAGCACGAGTTCACCGTCGGACGACCGCTGGGCCGTCGCCGACCAGACCGCCGGATCGAGGGCGTCGGCGTCGGTCGGCTCGACGAGCCAGGCAGGGGCCAGGGGGTTCGGGGACACGCGGACCTCGGGGGTTCGAAGGACGGGGAACGACATCAGAGCCTACCGACCGCCGGCGACCGTGACGGCCACGGTCGGGACGTCCTCGACGGCGCAGGCGAGGTCAGGAGCAGGAGCCCTTGGTGCCGATGCCGCTCGACGAGATCGGCAGGCCCGGTGAGGTCACGTCGAGGGTCGCCGCCGTCGACGTGACGTCGACGCCGGTGAGGGTGGTGCCCTGGGGCAGGTACTGCGCCGCACACACGTCGAAGGCGTAGCCGCCGATGAAGGGTGCGAGGTCGAGCGACACCGACGTGTCCCGGAGCGACGCCGTCGTCGGCGTGAGCGAGATGACTCGACCTTCGCTCGTGATCGAGGGCGTGGCGACGACGTCCACGGGGACCACCGTGTTCACCAGCGGGATCGTGAAGTCGCGGGCGTAGGTGACCTGTCCGTCGCCGAACGAGATCGCTCCTCCGCTCTCTTGCACGGCCGCCAGACCATTGACGGTCGCCGCGTCGGCGGTGACCGTGCCGGTGATCGCGCCGGTCGAACCGCTCAGGTCGGTCGGGACGTCCCGGACGTCGAAGTCGAACGAGAGCCCGCCCGACGATCCGGCGGACGAGATGGTGGCCTGGTCGATGCTGCCCTGCACGAGCTGCCAGAGCATCGAGAAACCGCCGATCTGGACGTCGACGGGGCCGGCGGCGTCGCCGAGCTGCTGCGAGATCTGCTTCTCGGCCTGGTCCTCGGCGACGGTCCGGACGACGAGGTCGGCGACCACGGCGAGGATGCCGAGGACCACGACGAGACCCACCAGCACGAAGAGGAAGATGCCGACGCCTCGGCCCCGGCGGCGGGCGACGGGCTTGGCCTCGAAGAAGTCGGACTCGATGTCGCTCATCGGGCCATCTTGTCAGCCGGGCGGCGAGGATCGCTCACGCCGCGCCTCCTGCGGTCGAGACCGAGGAGGCGCGGCGTGGGAGGTCACATGCGATCGGGTGCCGAGACGCCCAGCAGGCCGAGCCCGTTGCGGATGACCTGGCCCGCCGCGTCGTTGAGCCAGAGGCGGGTGCGGTGCAGGTCGGTGACCTCGTCGTCGCCGAGCGGCGTGACGCGGCAGTTGTCGTACCAGCGGTGGTAGGTGCCGGCGAGCTCTTCGACGTAGCGGGCCACGCGGTGCGGCTCGCGCAGCTCGGCGGCCTGGACGACGACGCGGGGCAGCTCGGACAGGGCTCCGAGCAGGGCGCTCTCGGTCTCGTGCGTGAGGAGCGACGCGTCGAACGCGTCACGCGTCACCCCGGCGGCCTCGGCGTTGCGGGCCACCGCGCGGGTGCGGGCGTGGGCGTACTGGACGTAGAAGACCGGGTTGTCGTTGCTGCGCTTGGTGAGCAGGTCGAGGTCGATGTCGATCGAGCTGTTCACCGGGCTGCGGACCAGCGAGTACCGGCCGGCGTCGACGCCGACGGCGTCGACGAGGTCCTCCATCGTGACGACGGTGCCCGCACGCTTGGACATGCGCATCGGTTCGCCGTCGCGCAGCAGGTTGACCATCTGGCCGATGAGGATCTCGAGGTTGACGCCGGGCTCGTCGCCGAACGCCGCGCACATCGCCATCATGCGGCCGACGTAGCCGTGGTGGTCGGCGCCGAGCATGATCAGGTTGCGCTCGAAGCCGCGCTCGCGCTTGTCGAGGTAGTAGGCCAGGTCACCGGCGATGTAGGCGGCCTCGCCGTCGCTCTTGACGATGACGCGATCGCGGTCGTCGCCGAACTCGGTGGTGCGCAGCCAGGTCGCACCCTCGGACTCGTAGACGTGGCCGAGTTCGCGCAGGCGGGCGACGGCGCGCTCGACGGCCTTCGACTCGTGCAACGAGTTCTCGTGGAAGTAGACGTCGAAGTCGACGCCGAAGTCGTGCAACGACGCCTTGATGTCGGCGAACATGAAGTCGACGCCGACCGACCGGAACAGCTCTTGCGCCTCGTCACGGGGCAGGTCGCGCACGTCGCCGTCGAAGGTCGCCTCGACACGCGCGGCGATCTCGGCGATGTACTGCCCGCCGTAGCCGTCGTCCGGGGTGGGCTCGCCGAGCGAGCTGGCCAGGAGGCTGCGCGCGAAGCGGTCGATCTGCCCGCCGTGGTCGTTGAAGTAGTACTCGCGGGTGACGAGCGCGCCTTGGGCCTGGAAAACGCGGGCCAGACTGTCGCCCACCGCGGCCCAGCGCACGCCGCCGAGGTGGATCGGGCCGGTGGGGTTGGCCGAGACGAACTCGAGGTCGATCGTGACGCCGCGGTAGTAGTCGCCGCGACCGTACGCCTCGCCCTGCTCGACGATGGACCGCGCGAGCAGACCCGCGGCGGCCGCATCGAGACGGATGTTGATGAATCCGGGGCCCGCGACGTCGACGTCGGCGACCCCGTCGACCTCGGCCAGCTCGGCGGCGACCTCGGTGGCGAGCTCGCGCGGGTTCGTGCCCACGCGCTTGGCGAACTTCATCGCCACGTTCGATGCCCAGTCACCGTGGTCGCGGTTCTTCGGCCGTTCGAGCGCCACGTCGCCCTCGGTCACCGCCACGTCGACGGTGCCTCGGCGCTCGAGGACGCCCTGGACGACGGCGAGCAGGGACGTGGAGAGTTCGGCGGGAGTCACGAGGGTCGATCTTACCGGCAGCCACGGGGCCGACGACGAGCCCGCCGTCGGTGATGATGGGGGGATGAGCCCTGCCCCGACCCGCTCCCCCGTCGTCCTGCGCACCCTCGTCGTGACGGGTGCCCTCGCCCTGTCCCTCACCGCCTGCACGGCCCCGTCGCAGGCCGCACCGAGCGCCACGCCGACGTCGGGTGCGCAGGCCTCCGCGACCCCCGGCGCGACGCCGACCGCGACGCCGACGCCCGACCTCGTGAGCACCCCGTTCACGATCGACTGCGACGACCTGCTCGACACGGGCTCGCTCGCGTCCTGGTACCCGGGTTTGACGGCCGTGCCGGACGAGAGCGCGAGCGGCGACGAGAGTCGCGACGGCGAGGCCCTGCAGCACGTGGCCGACGCGGACGGCACGACGTGCACGTGGCAGGACTCCAGCGGCGCCACCGTCACGGTCGGCGTGGCGCACTTCGACCCGGACAGCCTCGACGAACTGGCCAACGAACTCGTCGCCACCAGCAACTCGGTGCCGACCTTCGGCGTCGAGGGCTACTTCGACACCCCGGGCGAGATCGGCACGGCCGAGGCGTTCTCGTCCCCTGCTTTCGTCGTGGCCCGCTCGACGACGTTCCTCGAACCCGGAGACGCCGAGCCGGTCGTGTCGGCCGTGCTCTCCGCGCTGAAGCAGGTCGACTGAGCGCGGGAGGCGCGGGGGCGGGAGGCGCGCTCGGGTGACGCGCGCGGCCTAGGCGACCAGCGCCTCCTGGTCCGTTCGCGAGCCGGCGGACGCGGCGAGGCGCCCCGCCTCGACGGAGGCGGCCAAGGACGCCAACAGCGCCTCGAGCTGACCGACCGGGGCTCCTTTGTCTTCGGGGTGCCACTGCACGCCCACCACCGGGGCCGAGTCGTGCTCGACGGCCTCGACGGTGCCGTCGGAGGCGCGGCCGACGACGCGGAGGCCCCGGCCCAGGCGGCCGACGGCCTGGTGGTGCGCGCTCTGCACGACGGGCTCGGTGCCGAGGGCCCCGGCGAGGCGACTGCCGGGCTCGAGCCCGACGGCGTGCGGGTGCATGAGTTGGTCGACCGGCGCGTCGGGAGTGCGGTGCACCCCGTCGTGGTCGTCCAGGTGTTGCACGAGGTCTCCGCCGAGGGCGACGTTGATCACCTGGTGGCCGCGGCAGACCCCGAGCAGCGGGGTGCGGCGGGCGACCGCGCGGCGCACGAGCGCGAGCTGGGCCTCGTCGGCCACGGGGTCGTGGCGGCCCTCGCCCGGGTAGCCGGTCGCGCCTCCGTAATGACGGGGCGAGAGGTCCTCGCCACCGAGGACGACGATCGCGTCGGCGTCGGCGGTCACCCGCAGCAGCTCGTCGGTGCCGAGGTCGCCCGCGGCGAGGCGCGTCGCCCACCAGCCCGCGGCCTCGGCGGTCGCCCTCACCCGGGAGTTCATGTCGTCGACGTAGGCGTGGTACTCGGGAGCGTGCGGCCGGTGCCGCGTCACCTCGACCACGGCGAGACGCATCGAGGCGACGGTGAGGTCGCTCGGGCGGATCGACGGGGCGCGGTACGAGGTCATGCGACCATGCTGCCGTCGCGGCCGACGGCCCGCCAGGTGCGTGTCGCCGCGTTACGTCCGCGCCACGGCCTCGGTCGCGGTCGCGCCGTCGGCGCCCGCCGTGGCGGTCAGGGCCACAAGGAGGCGCGGGTCCAGCCGTCGCCGTCCCGGTCGTACCGCAGGCGCACCTGGTCGCGGCCCGTGGTGGCCTGCCAGAACTCGATCGAGGTGGGGTCCACCCGCCACGCGGTCCAGTCGTCGGGCACGAGGGTGTCGTCGGACTCGATCGCCGCCTTGGCCTCGGCGAGGCGACGACGCGTCTCGGCCTCGTCGGTGATCGGGCTGCTCTGCGGCTGCGTCATCGCGACGGCACGGGAGTCGGGGTGGCGAGCGGTGAAGTCCTTCTCGCTGACGTCGCGCGGGCCGGGCGTCGCCCGACCGAGCACGCGGACCTGACGGCCCTGCTCACGCCAGTAGAGGGTGAGGGCCACCCGGGGGTTCTCGGCGATCTGCCGACCCTTCGGGCTGATCGACGAGGTGGCGAACCAGAGGGCGCCGTCGTCGACGTCCTTGAGCAACAGGGTGCGAGCCGTCACGTCGCCGTCGGACGACGAGGTCGAGATGACCATGGCGTGCGGCTGGGCGACGTCCTGGTCGACGGCCTCGACGAGCCACGCGACGAACTGGTCGACGGCGTCGTCGGCCACGTCGTCGACGTCGAAGGTGGGCAGCTCGGGGTGGAAGACCTTGGCGGAGCGGAGGCGTTCGCGCAGCGTCGGGCCGTCGGGGTCGGTGCGGTCTGAGCGGGTGCCGGTGTCGGCTCGGTCGGTGCGGGTGTCGTCGGTCACTCCCCCACGATGCACCCCACACCGTCAGGTCGTCCCAGACCGGACCGATTCGCTGCTAACCTGGACGACGTTCCCGGGCCCCCATAGCTCAGGGGATAGAGCACTGCCCTCCGGAGGCAGGGGCGGCAGTTCGAATCTGCCTGGGGGCACCACTTCTCCTCTCGCGGCCCACTCGATGCGACGGTCCTTCGTCCCCGGTCGAACAGCGGCCCTGTCGGATCAGTCGGACTGCTGGCGGCGGGCGCGGTCGGCGTCGTCGCGCTCGAGTTCGCGGCGGAGGACGCGCTCGGAGACGGCGACGTGCTCGGCGGCCTCGCGCATGCTCGCTCCCCCGGCGCGCAACTGGCGGGCGGCGTCGAGGCGGCGCCTCGAGACGGGGGGCTTCGGGGTCTGCGCGACCCGCGCCTCCTGCCGCTTGCGGGTCTCGGCGCGGTGGAGTTCGCCGCCGACCTGCTCGTCGAAGCGGGCCAGGGCGGCGGTGACGCGGAAGAAGAAGCGGCCGTAGGCGTTGAGCTCGTCGATCTGCTCGTCGATCGAGCGGAAGGCGACGCCGAGCGCGTCGAGGG
>Ga0265780_10001038_pt1 | contig 40658 bp, 42 predicted proteins | sample P1T30metagenome_FD_192432 | JGI IMG/M metagenome (GOLD analysis project Ga0265780, IMG submission 192432) | Plant litter microbial communities from East Loma Ridge, Irvine, California - P1 T30 | ecosystem: Environmental > Terrestrial > Plant litter > Unclassified | place: USA: California...
CCGACCATCCTGTCCGCGTTACGTTACCTCACCTTGTCCTCATCGATTACTCGTACGAGAAGATCGAGCCGAGTTTGTCCATGCGCTCGAGCGCCATGCCCGAACCGCGCACCACGCAGGTCAGCGGGTCTTCCGCCACCAGCACCGGCAGGCCGGTTTCTTCCATCAGCAGGCGGTCCAGGTCGCGCAGCAGCGCGCCGCCGCCGGTCAGCATCATGCCCTTCTCGGCGATGTCGGCACCCAGTTCCGGCGGGGTCTGCTCGAGCGCGTTCTTGACGGCCGAGACGATGTTGTTCAGCGGGTCGGTCAGCGCTTCCAGGATCTCGTTGGACGAGATCGTGAACGAACGCGGGATCCCCTCGGACAAATTGCGGCCCTTGACTTCCATTTCCTTGACTTCCGAACCCGGGAAAGCGGAGCCGATGGCCTTCTTGATCGATTCCGCGGTCTGTTCGCCGATCAGCATGCCGTAGTTGCGGCGGATGTAGTTGACGATGGCTTCGTCGAACTTGTCGCCGCCCACGCGCACCGAACCTTTATAGACCATGCCGCCCAGCGAGATGATGCCGACTTCGGTGGTGCCGCCGCCGATGTCGACCACCATCGAGCCGGTCGCTTCCGACACCGGCAGGCCGGCGCCGATCGCGGCCGCCATCGGCTCTTCGATCAGGTAGACCTGGGAGGCGCCGGCGCCCAGCGCCGATTCGCGGATCGCGCGGCGCTCGACCTGGGTCGAACCGCAGGGCACGCAGATGATGATGCGCGGCGACGGACGGAAGAATTTCGAATCGTGCACCATGCGGATGAACTGCTTGAGCATCTGTTCGGTGACGGTGAAGTCGGCGATCACGCCATCCTTCATCGGACGGATGGCTTCTATGTTGCCGGGCACCTTGCCGAGCATCTGCTTGGCTTCCTTGCCCACCGCCTGGATCGTCTTCTTGCCGTTCGGACCGCCTTCCTGGCGGATCGCGACGACCGACGGCTCATCGAGGACGATGCCCAGGCCGCGCACGTAGATCAGGGTGTTGGCGGTACCCAGGTCGATCGCCAGGTCGTTCGAAAAGTAGCTGCGTAAAAAACCAAACATGTGTGTCCTGATGCGCAGTTCGATGCGCGTAAAGCGGACCTCGATTTGTCGAGATCCCAAACATTAATCGGGGAATCCTCGCCGCGACGGATGAATCCGCATCACGGTCTTTTCATGCGCAGGAAAGCCGCTTTCGCCCTCAAGAACGCATTAGCCCGCCATTCTACCTTATAATTTGAGGTTTAAATGCTGAAAAACGGGTGGTTTCACCCTCATATCAGCCTGCGAGATCGACGGTATTAGAAAGCTTTTATCAGCTTTAGCGCGCCGTTGTCCAAATTTCATTATCTGCACAATCACTCCCATTGCCATGTCCCTGACACTTTCAGACGTAAAACGGATCGCCAACCTGGCCCAGCTCGAGATGGATGATGCCCACGCCGAGATCGCGCTGGGCGAGCTGAACGGGATCTTCGCCCTGGCCGAGCAGATGCAGGCGATCGATACCACCGGTGTCGCGCCGCTGTCGCAGCCGCTGGCCGCCATACGCGCGCTGCCGTTGCGCCTGCGCGACGACGTGGTGACCGAAGAGAACCGCCGCGAGGACTACCAGGCCCCGGCGCCGAAAGCCCAGGATGGCCTGTATCTCGTGCCGAAAGTTATCGAATAATAAGAACCAAGGGATTCATCATGCACGACAAAAGCCTCAAGGAGCTGTCCGCGCTCCTGCATTCCAAGCAAGTCTCGAGCACCGAGCTGACCCGGCACTATCTGGACCGCATCGCCGCCAGCCAGCATAACGCCTTCCTGGACGTGAATCCGGAACTGACGCTGGCGCAAGCCCGCGCCGCCGACGCGCGCTTCGCGGACGGCTCGGCCGGCCCGCTGACCGGCATCCCGATCGCGCACAAGGACATCTTCGTCACCCGCGGCTGGCGCTCGACCGCCGCCTCGAAAATGCTGGGCAACTACGTCAGCCCTTTCGACGCCACCGTGGTCGAACAATTCGGCGCGGCCGGCATGGTCACGCTGGGCAAGCTGAATTGCGACGAATTCGCGATGGGCTCGGCCAATGAAAATTCAAGCTTCGGCGCCGTCAAGAATCCATGGGACCCGCTTGCCGTGCCGGGCGGCTCCTCGGGCGGCTCGGCCGCCGCGATCGCCGCGCGCCTGGCGCCGGCCGCGACCGGCACCGACACCGGCGGCTCGATCCGCCAGCCGGCCGCCTTCTGCGGCATCACCGGCATCAAGCCGACCTATGGCCGCGTCTCGCGCTTCGGCATGATCGCCTTCGCCTCCTCGCTCGACCAGGGCGGCCCGATGGCGCGCAGCGCCGAGGACTGCGCCCTGCTGCTGAACGAGATGGTCGGCTTCGACGGCCGCGACTCGACCAGCCTCACCGCCGAACAGGGCAACGCGCGCGAAGACTTCACGCTCACGCTGAACCAGCCATTGAATGGCCTGCGCATCGGCGTGCCCAAGGAGTACTTCGGCGAAGGCCTGGCCGCGGACGTCGAGCAGGCCGTGCGCGCCGCGCTGGACGAGTTCGTGAAGCTGGGCGCGACCCTGGTCGAGATCTCGCTGCCGAAGACGGCCCTGTCGATCCCGGTGTACTACATCATCGCCCCGGCCGAGGCCTCGAGCAACCTGTCGCGCTTCGACGGCGTGCGCTACGGCTACCGCGCTCCGGAATATGGCGACCTGCAGGACATGTACAAGAAGACCCGCGCGCAAGGCTTCGGCAAGGAAGTCCAGCGCCGCATCATGGTCGGCACCTACGTGCTGTGCCATGGCTACTACGACGCCTACTACGTGCAGGCCCAGAAGATCCGCCGCCTGATCGCCGACGACTTCCAGGCCGCGTTCGCCGACAAGTGCGACGTGATCATGGGCCCGGTGGCGCCGACCGTCGCCTGGGACCTGGGCGCGAAATCGGACGACCCGGTCGCCAACTACCTGGCCGACATCTTCACGCTGTCGACCAGCCTGGCTGGCCTGCCGGGCATGTCGATCCCGGTCGGCTTCGGACAAGGCGAGAAGAACGCCAAGCGTCCGGTCGGCCTGCAGATCATCGGCAACTACTTCAACGAAGCCAGGCTGCTGAACATCGCGCACCAGTACCAGCAGGTGACCGACTGGCACCAACGCGCTCCGGATGGCGTCTAAGTACACACCCATAGAGAAAAGAGAGAACATCATGCAATGGGAAGTCGTCATCGGTCTTGAGAACCACGTCCAGCTCACGACCAATTCGAAAATCTTCAGCGGCAGCTCGATCAAGTTCGGCGCCGAGCCCAACACCCAGGCCAGCCCGGTCGACCTGGCGCTGCCAGGCGTGCTGCCGGTCATGAACCGCGCCGCCGTCGAGCGCGCGATCCGCTTCGGCCTGGCGGTCGGCGCGAAGATCGCGCCGCAGTCGGTTTTCGCGCGCAAGAATTACTTTTACCCGGACCTGCCGAAGGGCTACCAGATCAGCCAGATGGACGATCCGGTGGTCCAGGGCGGCACTATCAGCTTCGCCTACGAGAAGGACGGCAAGCTGGAGACCAAAACTGTCAACCTGACCCGGGCCCACCTGGAAGAAGACGCCGGTAAATCGCTGCACGAGGACTATGCCGGCATGAGCGGCATCGACCTGAACCGCGCCGGCACGCCGCTGCTCGAGATCGTGTCCGAGCCGGAAATGCGCAGCGCCGCCGAAGCGGTGGCGTACGCGAAAACGCTGCACGCGCTGGTGATGTGGCTGGGCGTCTGCGACGGCAACATGCAGGAAGGCTCGTTCCGCTGCGACGTCAACGTCTCGGTGCGCCCGCTCGGCCAGGCCGAATTCGGCACCCGCTGCGAGATCAAGAACCTGAACTCCTTCCGCTTCATGGAAGAAGCGATCCACTACGAAGTGCGGCGCCAGATCGAACTGATCGAGGACGGCGGCAAGGTCGTGCAGGCGACCCGCCTGTGGGATCCGGACCGCAAGGAAACCATCCAGATGCGCAGCAAGGAAGACGCGCAGGACTACCGCTACTTCCCGGACCCGGACCTGCCGCCGCTTCTGATCGGCCAGGACTGGATCGAGCGCGTCAAGGCCGACATGCCGGAACTGCCGGCCGCGATGCGCGAGCGCTTCATCAAGGATTACGGCCTGCCCGAGTACGACGCGCTGATCCTGACCGCCTCGCAAGGCATGGCAAGCTATTACGAAGCCGTGGTCGCCAAGGCCGGCCGCGACAACGCCAAGGCCGCCGCCAACTGGATGATGGGCGACGTTGCCTCGGCCCTGAACCGCGCCGACCGCGACATCATCGATTCGCCGGTCGAAGCCTCGCAGCTGGCCCTGCTCCTGAAGCGCATCGCGGACGGCACCATCTCGAACAACGCCGCCAAGAAGGTGTTCGGCCTGATGTGGGAAGCCGGCTCGGAAGACGAGCACCTGGCCGACGCCATCATCGAACGCGAAGGCCTGAAGCAGATCTCCGACAGCGGCGCGCTGGAAGCCATCGTCGACGAGGTGCTGGCCAACAACGCCAAATCGGTCGAGCAGTACCGCGCGGGCAAGGAAGCGGCGATCAACGCGCTGATCGGCCAGTGCATGAAGGCGTCCAAGGGCAAGGCGAACCCGGCGCAGGTGACCGAGCTGCTGAAAGCGAAGCTGGCGGGTTGATCTTTCAGCTGCATCGTCAAAAACCGGGCTAGCCCGGTTTTTTTACATCCTGAGCAGAAAAACTGGCTGCTGCTGTTTCGGAGTATCAGAAATATTTTGCAAAAAACTTAGTATATCGAACAAAATTTCGGAATATAAGAAATATTTAACTTCGGTCCAACTTTTTGAGCTTAATTTCGGAATTTAAGAAATATTGTGGAAAAAGAGGCGTATATTGAAAATATTTCCGAAATTCCGAAACAGGGAATCTCCATGGAACTCACTCCAACCGTTCTCACCAATTCCGGCGTCCTGGGTCAAATGGTACGTCAACGTCGCCGTTCCCAACAATTGCGTATCGATGATACCGCCGCTCTTGTCGGCGTCTCGGTCGACCTGATGTCGCGCCTGGAAAATGGCCAGGGCAGCGTACGGCTCGACAAAGCGCTGGCAGTCCTGGATGGCCTTGGACTGGCCTTGCTGGTCGTGCCCAAGGAGCATCCATGGGCGCACCAGGCCAGGTCGGGCGCGCCGGAGGACAAGTCTTGAATCGCATGCTCGACGTCTTCGCTGGTGAGCCGCTGATGGCGCACATTGGGCATGTGCCCGAAGCGGATACGTGGTCGCTGGCGTATGCCGGCACATGGCTGGAGCTCCCCTCCGCCTTTCCCCTGTCGCCTGCATTGCCCTTGACGCCGCCCGGGCAAGCTTACGACTCGCGTTCGATCAAGCGCTTCATCGAGCACCTGCTGCCGGAAGGGCATGCGCTGGATGTCGCCGTCACGTCGAATGGCCTGGCCAAGTCGAATGTATTCGGCCTGATTCGCGCACTCGGCAGCGAAACCGCGGGCGTGCTGCGTTTCCGGGATGCCCAGGCCCACATCGCCGTGGATCCTGCCGGGCACGCCATGCGTGAAATTCCGATCGCAGAACTCGACGCGCGCATCGCCGATCGCGACATCCCGTTCACGATCTGGGACGGCAAGGTACGCATGTCGGTCGCGGGCGTGCAGGACAAGCTGCTGGTCTACCTCGACGCGCCGCTCGACCAGGGCGGGCGGCTGTTCCTGGTCGACGGCCCACGCCTGGCATCGACCCACATACTCAAACCCGACCTTGGCCAGCCCAGGCTGCCGCATCTTGCGGTCAATGAGCACTTCTGCATGACGCTCGCGCGCCGCATCGGCTTGCCGGCGGCGCCAGTGGAATTGCTGCGTACGCCGCGTCCCGTGCTCGTGGTGCGCCGCTTCGACCGCAGCGTGCAGGGACAAGGTGATGCGCTCAAGGTCGACCGTTTGCACATCGTGGATGCCTGCCAGGCCTGTGACCTGCCGGTCAGCTTCAAGTACGAGCGGAACCTGGGCAACGGGGCGGACGTCCGCAACATTCGTGACGGCATGAGTTTCGAACGCCTGTTCACGCTGGCGGACCTGGCAGGCAACAAGGTTGCGGCCAGGCTGGCGATGCTGCGCTGGGCACTGTTCCAGTTCCTGATCGGGAACAGCGATGCCCATGGCAAGAACTTCTCGTTCTTTGTGCGGCCCGGCGGGTACCTGGAACCGGCACCCTGGTATGACCTGGTCAGTGCGCTCCAGTATGCGCACTTCGATACCGACCTGGCGATGGCGTTCGGTGACGCATTCACTTTTGATGAGATCAAGGCATTTGCCCTCGCCGACTTTGCCATGCGCTGCGGGATCGACCGCAAACTGATGCGGCGCGAAGCACAGCGCCTGGCCAATGCGGCGAGCAAGGCGCTTGTCGAACTGGCACAGTCGAACGATTACCGGGACGATGAGCGCGAGTTCGTCGCAAGCCTCGCGGCCTTCGTCAGCCGCCAGGCAGAGCGCCTGGCCGGTCTGGCGCGCGAGGCGGCGGAGATCCCTGCTGCATTACTGTGATCACGTGCGCGGGGCCGGATCGCTATAATCGCCGGATACCCGTTCCAGGAATACGTCGATGCGCAACGCCGCCCTGTCCTGTTTCCTGCCCTGCCTGTTGGGCATCATGGCAGGCGCCCGCGCCGAGAGTGGCGAAGACCCCACCCAAGTCTACGTCGCCGACGGCGAACTGGTCTACGTCGGCCTGCTCGACCCGCAAGCCAACGCGCGCTTGTTCGCGCTCTACGACAGCCTGAAGGACAAGCCGGCCGTGCTGTCGATCCGCAGCCGCGGCGGCACCACCGGCAACGGCCTGGCGCTCGGCCGCTGGGTGCGCGACCACAAGCTCGACGTGAAGGTGATGGAGTACTGCATGTCGTCCTGCGCCAACTACGTGTTCCCGGCCGGGATCCACAAGCTGGTCAGCAACTTTGCCGTGATCGGCTTCCACGGTGGCCTCAGCAGCAAGAGCTTCCAGTTCGACGCCGCCACGCAAACGATGTTCGACGCCCTGCCGCCGGAGCGGCGCAAGGCGATGCTGGCGCAGATCGAGTCCACCATCCGGGACGATGCGAAACAGGAGCAGGCTTATTTCGGCACGCTCGGCGTGCGCGCCGACTACGTCACCTTGGGCCAGGAAGAGCGCTACCAGCGGCACCAGCGCAGCGATCCGAATTCGGTCGGCTGGACCTATTCGCTGGACGGTTTCGCGCGCCTGGGCGTACGCGACATCACGGTCATCAATCCGCCCTGGCGGCCCGGCAGCGCATTGAAGAACATGTCCTTCGAGGTGCTCAGGCTGGACGAGTGAGGCGCGGCCGCCGCACCCATTCCTGCACCGACGCGCGCTGCCACTGGCCGGCCGCGTAATCCTTGAGCTTCTGCGGCACCGGATCGCCATTCAGGACCAGGCGGTTGAGCATCAGCGCCAGTTCGGTGTCGGCGATGCACCATGCATCGAACAGGTCGGGACCGTCGACCAGGCGTTCGGCGATGCGGACCAGGCGCTGCGCGGCGGCCTGCGCATGCACCGACAGCGGCGTCTCGATGCGCTCGATGAATACCCCGACGGTGCTGCGCTCGCTGCGGATCGGCAGCAGGTCGCTGCGCAGCCAGGCCTGGACCTGGCGCGCCCGGGCACGCTGGCGCAGGTCACGCGGCAGCACGTTCGCATGATCGGGCGCAGCGAAGCGCTCTTCCAGGTAGTCGACGATGGCGCTCGACTCGGCCAGCACGAAGGGATCCTGGCCGTCGGCGCCATGCACCAGCGTGGGCACGCGGCCGGTGAGGCCGAGGTCGCGATACGGCGGCATGTGGTTGGCCCCCTTGTCGAGGTCGATCGTCTCGACCTGGAACGGCAGCTTCTTCTCGAGCAGGGTCACATACACCGACATCGCGTACGGGCTGGTCCAGGCCTGGTCGACATACAGCGTAAGGTCATGCATGGCGCATCCATGAAGATTGATGGAATACCATCGTAATGCAATTCTTGCCGCCCGGTGTAAAACCGTGATTTTTGGAGAGCCTTGCGCCGCGCCGCCCTACCTATAATGGATGGGCCGTCACGAACCAGGAGCCCTTCCCCGATGCGCCGATCCGCCCTCTTCTGCCTCGCCTTCCTTGCCGCCGCCGGCGCCCATGCCGCCGACACCACCCAGGTCTTCGTCGACCGCAATGAGCTGGTGTATTTCGGCGAACTCGACCAGCAGGCCAATACGCGCCTGTTCGCGCTGTACGACAGCCTGAAGGACAAGCCCGCCACGCTGTCGATCCGCAGTGTCGGCGGCCCGACCGGCGCCGGCCTGCAACTGGGCCAATGGGTGCGCGACCGCAAGCTCGACGTGAAGGTCATGGAGTACTGCATGTCCTCATGCGCCAACTACGTGTTCCCGGCCGGGATCCACAAGGTGGTCAGCAACTTCGCCGTCATCGGCCTGCACGGCGGCTTGAACAGCACGAGCTTCAGCCTGAACCTCGACCCGGATACGCAAAAGATGCTCGACACGCTGACGCCGGAACAGCGCAAGGCATGGATGGACAAGACAATGAAGGAGCTGATGGCCTCGATCAAGCCCGATGCGGACAAGGAACAGGCCTACCTGAAAGCGCTGGGCGTGCGCGCCGACTACGTCACGCTGGGCCAGCAGGATCGCTACAAGCGCCTCATGGATGACCCCAAGACGCTTGGCTGGACCTATTCGCTGGAAGACTTCGGCCGCCTGGGCATCCGCGACATCACGGTCATCAATCCGCCATGGCGGCCCGGCAGCGCGTTGAAGAACGTGAGCTTCCCGGTGCTGACGCTGCCCGACTGAGGCCGCGCCTCACTCCACCGCCACCAGCGGAATTGTCACCGCGCGGCGGCGCTGCGCGAACTGGGTCGCGATGCTGTCGCGGATGCCGGCCAGTTTGCGTCCGTCGCGGTACAGCAGGTTGTAGCTTTCGAAGGGCACCATCTTGCCGTCCGGCTGGGCGAAATGGATGCAGGATTTCTTCAGCGCGCGCACGTCGAGCGAATACGCATCCATGAACTGCACGATCAGCACGCGGAACACGCTGTCATAGCGCAGCGCGGTTGGTGCGCTCACCAGCGGCAGGCAGCACATCAGCTCGGACAGGCAATTCGCCTGCGATTCCGGCGAGTGATTGGTCGAGAACAGCTTGAACACCTGCTCCTTGACCGTCTCGCGCAAGCCGGCGTCGCGCTCGAACACGATGGTGTTGCCGCTGCCTTCGACCAGGGTCTGCGGGTCGAGCCAGCGCGTCAGCGGCACCGTGCGTTCCGGGGTCTTGATCGCGTAGGCCATCGCCAGCGTGTCCGGATTGCAGGGCACCGGCACCACGTCCTGCAGCGTGAACAGGCTGCTCTGCTCGGCGATCCTGCGGCGGATCTCGGACACCGTCAAGCGGTGCAGGCGCGCATCGTAATCTTCGACCCGGCCGGCATCCTGGATCGGCTGCAGCGTCACCCCGCGCACGCAGGGCTGCTGCAGCGCGAAGTCGATGATCGCGCCGATCTCGCCGTCATTCAATCCCTTCTTGAGCGTGACCACCAGCGTGGTCGACAGCCCGGCCTCGTTCAGGTTCTCGAGCGCCTGGCGCCGGATGCGCGTGAGATCCGCGCCGCGCAGTTCCTTGTGCACCTCGGCGCGCAGCGAATCAAACTGCAGGTAGACCTCGATGCCCGGCGCATAACCGGCCAGGCGACGCACGAAGTCCTTGTCCTGGGCCAGTACGATGCCGTTGGTGTTGACCATCACGTGCTTGATGGGCCGGGCCTTGGCGGCGTCGAGGATCTCCCAGAACTGCGGGTGCAGGGTCGGCTCGCCGCCGGACAGCTGCATGACGTCGGCCTCGCCTTCGTTGGCGACCACGGCGTCGAGCATGCGGATGACGTCTTCCAGGGGCTTGTGCCGCTCGCGGTGGGTGCCGCTCTCGGCGTAGCACACCGGGCAGTTCAGGTTGCAGTTGTCGGTGATCTCGACCACCGACAGGCAGGAGTGCTGCATGTGGTCGGGGCACAGGCCGCAATCGTAGGGGCAGCCGTATTCCATCTTCGTGTTGAACAGCTGCGGCATCTCGGGATGCTTGACGAAGACTTCGCGGCACAGGCGGTAGTACTCGACGTCGTCGCTGACCAGCACGCGCTCGCTGCCGTGGGCGCCGCACCACTTGTCCATGTAGACCTTGTCGTCCTTGAAGATGATCTTGGCTTCGACCGGGTGCAGGCAGGTCGAGCAGACCGAGGTGGTGGTGTCGTAGAACAGGTAGGGGCGGGTCTTGCGGCTCATGGCAGCGCTTTCATACTCTTGAATTCCAGGGTTTGCCTCATCACGACCGGCAGGTAGCACAGCAGCGCCAGCGCACAGACCAGCTGGATGCCGGACAGCCCGAACGCATAGGCGTAGGGCACCGGCTTGATGGCGTCGACCAGCAGGCGCCAGGCCAGGTAGGACGCGAGATACAGCTTGAAGGCCAGGCCTTCGGCCCCCGCCAGCGCCGCGCGCCGCCGCCACAGCAGCGCGCCCATGGCCAGCACGAACAGCATGTCGTAGACCTGGGTCGGATGGCGCGCGATGCCGTCGCCGAAATCGACGCCCCAGGGCAGCACCGTCGGCACGCCGTAGGTGCCGTCGTGCAGGCCGGCGAGAAAGCAGCCGATGCGGCCGACCACGGTGCCGGCCACCAGCGGCAGGATGAACTGGTCGCCGGTCGAGCGCGTGATGCCGGCCAGCTTCTTGGCGATCTCGACGCCGAGCAGCCCGCCCAGCAGGCCGCCGACGATGGACTGGCCGGAGGCGATCAATCTCCAGTCCGGCGCGGCGGAGTGCCACAGATGCGGCATCTCGATCCAGAACACCAGCTTGTTGCCGATGGCGGCGCCGAGGATGCAGCCGACCACCACCGCAAAGGAGCCGGGCTGCAGCAGTGCCGGCTGGCGCGCTCGGCGGCGCTGCCAGCGGTACAGCTGCACGCCGGTGGCCAGGGCCAGCCATTCGAAGAACAGGTGTAGCAGCTGGGCCGTACCGGCCGCCAGGACGGGCGCGGTCATGGGCCGGGCGGCGGCTTGCGCCAGACCCCGGCAATCACCTTCCAGCAGCCCCAGGCGATGCCGAGCCCGATCGCGGCCGGCACGAAGAACACCAGCGACTCCGCCGTCTGCCCGCCCACGGCGGTGGCCACGCCGCCGAATACGCCATACGCGCCGCAGATGCCGAAGCCGACCAGGAACAGGCACAGGAAAAGGGTGAGGAGCGCGCGTCCGAACGTGTTCATGCCCTGCCCCGGCTGGCAAGGACGCGGTACGACATGGGAAAGTCGAGGTGCAAGGGCGGCTCCCAGGATGGCGTTCCATAATTAAAACACAAGCCGGGGACGCCGTGCCATCAAGCTTCGCGGCGCGGCCGGCGCCGCATCATGGCTCAGACGCCGTACTGGGCGCGGTAAGCCGCCACCGCCTCCTTGTGCTGCGCCAGCGAAGGGTCAAGCTCCAGGTAGCCGAACAGATCGGCCAGGTTGGCGATCGAGATCACCGGGATGCCGTAGGTCTGGCTGACTTCCTGCACCGCCGACAGCGGCGACAGCACGCCATCCTTGCCCCCGCGTTCCATGCGGTCGAGCGCGATCAGCACGGCGGCCGGTTCGGCGCCGGCGGCGCGGATCAGCGCCACCGATTCGCGCACCGAGGTGCCGGCCGAGATCACGTCGTCGATGATCACGACCTTGCCCTTGAGTCCCGCGCCGACGATGGTGCCGCCTTCGCCGTGGTCCTTGGCTTCCTTGCGGTTGTAGGCGAAGGATGTGTTGTGGCCCTTGGCCGCCAGCGCCACCGCGGTTGCGCTGGCCAGCGTGATGCCCTTGTAGGCCGGGCCGAACAGCATGTCGAACTCGACCCCGGAATCGATCAGGGTCTGGGCGTAGAACTGCGCCAGCTGGCCCAGCGTGGCGCCGTCGTGGAACAGGCCGGCGTTGAAGAAGTACGGCGACTGGCGCCCGGCCTTGGTCGTGAAGGACCCGAATTTCAAGACTCCGGTCTCGACCGAAAACGCGATGAATTGTTGGCGCAGATTGCTCACGCAGCTTCTCCTGGATTCAAAAGCCTCTATTGTAAACCGGCGGGATCGGCCAGGTTCGCCACCTGCTCCGGCGTGATCGGCTTGACCAGGTGCCGCTCGAAGCCGGCCGCGGCGCTCCTGGCCAGGTCCGCGTCCTGGCCGTAGCCGGTCAGCGCGATCATGCGGCACGGGTGGTTGCCGAGCAGAGCGCGCATATGGGCGGCGAGCTGATAGCCGTCCAGCACCGGCAGGCCGATGTCGAGCACGGCGATATCCGGGCGCGTCGCCGGCCCCATGCGCGCCAGCGCGTCGAGGGCGCTGGCCGGGTCGTTGAACACCTCGACCAGGTGGCCGTGCGCGGCCAGCAGCAGGCCCAGGGTCTCGGCGGCGTCGGCGTTGTCGTCGACGACCATGATGCGTTTCCGGTCGATCGGGGCTGCCGGCAGCGCGGCTTCCGCCCCGGTCTCCTGCCCGGCAAGCGCGCCCGGCTTGGCGGCCGGCAGGCGCACCACGAACTCGCTGCCCTGCCCCGGGCCCGCGCTGCCGGCTTCGACCTTCCCGCCGTGCAGGTCGACGATGTTCCTGACCAGCGCCAGGCCGATGCCCAGGCCGCCTTCCCTGCGGTCGACCCCGCGCTGGCCCTGGAAGAACAGGCCGAACACGCGCTCCAGCATGTCGGGCGCGAGGCCGATGCCGTTGTCGCGCACGCTGATGCGCAGCCAGCCGGACGCTTCGCGCCGCGCGCGCAGCACGACCTGCCCGCCCGGCTCGGTGTAGCGGGCGGCATTGGTCAGCAGGTTGGACACGACCTGCGCCAGCCGCGCCGCATCGCCTTCCCAGACCAGGCCCGCTTCGACGTCGACCTCGAGCCGGTGCGCGCGCCGCTCGAGCAGGGGGCCGGCCATCTCGACCGCCTTGGCGAGCGGCCCGGCGATGTCGCCGCGCTCGCACTTGAGTTCGATCTGGCCGCGGGTGGCGCGCGCCACGTCCATCAGGTCGTCGACCAGGCGCACCAGGTGATCGACCTGGCGCTCGATGATCTCGCGTTCGCGCGCCGCGCCGGTCTCGCCGCGCATGCGCATCAGCTGCAGCGCGGTGACGATCGGCGACAGCGGATTGCGCAGCTCGTGCCCGAGCATGGCCAGGAATTCATCCTTGGTGCGATTCGCCGCGGTCAGCTCTTCCAGCAGCTGTTCGCGTTCGGCATGCGCCTGCGCCAGCTGGTGGCGCTCGGTGGCGTCGCGCGTGAAGCAGCGCGTGTAGCGCAGCTGGCCATCCTCGAAGTGGCCGTTCGAGTGGATCACCACGTGCTTGATCGAGCCGTCCTTGCAGCGCAGGCGCGCCGGCTGGTCGTACAGCGTCCCGCCCGAGGACAGGGTGGCCAGGATGTGGTTGATGACGTCGGCGTCGACGTGGAACTCGGCGATGTGGCGGCCGACGTACTCGTCCCAGCCGTAGCCCAGCATCTGCAATTCGGCGCGGTTGGCCCACAGGATGGTGCCATCGCCGGCCACGCGGTGCAGGCCTTCGGCGGCGTTCTCGATGAAGTCGGCGAATTCCTTTTCGCGCCGGCGCAGCGTGCTTTCGGCTTCCTTGCGGCGCGCGATTTCCGCTTCCAGCATCGCGGTGGTGGACGCGGCGGACGGCGCCTGCGCGCCGGCCGCGCTGCCGGCCTGCGCCCTGTGCAGCGGGCGGCCGGACGTGCCGGCACCGGCCTGCGGATAGGCGCAGAGCAGCGAAAAGTCGAGCGTGTCGGCCAGTTCGTCCCACTGCCGCTCGATGCGCGCGGCGGCGTCGTGGCGGCCTGCGGCCACGAGCAGCGCCGCCATCTCGCCGAACACGTGCACGGCGCCGCCGCGCGCACAGGCCGCGGCCACGGTGGCGCCGATGGTCTCGCGGAAGCGCTGCGCGTCGGGCCAGCCGTCCACCATGAACTGGCCCAGCGCCTGCTCGGCGTCGAGCAGGATCAGGTGGCCGGAAAACCAGGCCGGACGGCCATCGGCACTGCCCAGGCCCGCCAGGCGGCGGCGCAGCTCGGCCAGGTGGACCGGCGTCGCGATCACGATGCCGGTGCCGCGGGCGCGCAGCGCGCTGTCGATGAAGTCGGAGGCTTCGTCGATCAGGGTGGCGTCGTGGTCGTAGAAACGGACGAAATGAGGCGGGTCGCCGGAGGCACCCGAGATGGCGTCATCGGAAAGGGTCGGCACGTCGGAGTCCATGTCAATCGGGGAAGGCGAAGTGTCTGCCGACTTCGGTCTGCTGACTGCGGTCTGCTGACTTCACTTGGGCGACAGTGTAGCAGATGACACTGTCGTTCCTGCCCGGCAAAAAACGCGCTACACTATCAGCCCCGCGATTGGCCGCGCCGCTGTTGCGGCAGCGTCACAGCCACCCCGCCCGTCTTGTCAATTTCCTCACGACCCATGCCACGAATTATCTCCGCCAACCTCAACGGCATCCGTTCCGCCCACAAGAAAGGCTTCTTCGACTGGATGGCCAGCCAGGACGCCGACTTCATCTGCGTCCAGGAACTGAAGGCCCAGCTGCCCGACATGACCGAGGAATTCCTCGCGCCGCACGGCTACCACGGCCACTTCCACTACGCCGAAAAGAAGGGCTATTCCGGCACCGGCGTCTACAGCCGCAGCAAGCCGGACACCATGAAGACCGGCTTCGGCTGCATCGAATTCGACAGCGAAGGCCGCTACACCCGCGTCGACGTCGGCAACCTGAGCGTGATCTCGGTGTACTGCCCGTCCGGTTCCTCCTCGCCCGAGCGCCAGTTGGCCAAGTTCCGCTTCATGGACGTGTTCTTGCCGCACCTGATGGAACTCAAGGCCGAGGGCCGCGAGATCGTGATCTGCGGCGACTGGAACATCGCGCACAAGGAAATCGACCTCAAGAACTGGAAGGGCAACAAGAAGAACTCCGGCTTCCTGCCGGAAGAGCGCGCCTGGATGACGCGCATCTTCGACGAGCTCGGCCTGGTGGACGTGCACCGCGTGGTCAACCAGGAAGCCGAGCAGTACACCTGGTGGAGCAACCGCGGCCAGGCCTGGGCCAAGAACGTGGGCTGGCGCATCGACTACCACGTCGCCACCCCGGGCATCGCTTCGAAAGCGCACGCCGTCTCGATCTACAAGGACGCGCGCTTTTCCGACCACGCGCCCCTGATCATCGACTACGCGCTCTGATGCGCGTCACGGCGCCGGCCAGTCCAGCTCACGCCGGCTCTCGAAGCGGCGCGCCTCTCCTGTGAGCGGATCCTCGAAGGCGATGGCGCGCGCCAGCAGCTGCAGCGGCGATGAATAATCGTCGCCCTTGCACGGCAGCGCGACCGGATAGAAGGCGTCGTTCAGGATCGGCACGCCCATCGACGCCATGTGCAGGCGCAGCTGGTGCTTGCGGCCGGTGTGCGGATGCAGGCGGTAGCGGGACAAAGCCCCGCGCCGCTCGATCAGCTCCACCAGGGTCTCCGAATTCGGCTCGCCCGCCTCTTCCTTCATGACGAAGAATTTTTCGCCGTCCACCATCCTGCTGCGATAGGTGAAGGGGAACTCGCGCCCTTCCATGCTGGGTGCCAGCGCCTCGTACACCTTGCGGATGCTGCGCTTCTGGAACATCGACTGGTAGGTGCCGCGCGTGGCCAGGTTGTGCGAGAAGATCACCACACCTGCGGTCTCGCGATCGAGGCGGTGGATCGGGGTCAGGTGCGGCAGCTCGAGCTTGCGCTTCAGGCGCACCAGCAGGGTCTCGCGCAGGAAGCGCCCGGTCGGGATCATCGGCAGGAAATGCGGTTTGTCGACCACCAGCAGGTGCTCGTCCCGGAACAGGATGGCTTCCTCGAACGGGATCGGGGTCTCCTCGTCCAGCTCGCGGTAGTACCAGATGCGCATGCCCTGGCGCACGGGGCTGTCCGGCCCCAGCTGCTCGCCTTTCGCATCGACCACGTCGCCGCGCGCCAGGCGTTCGCGCCAGGGCGGGCCGCCAACCTCGGCGAAGCGCTCGTTCAAAAAGGCGAGCATGCCCCCGGGCCGGGTTTCGGTGATCCACAGATAGCTGGGTGCGACGCCGTCGCGCAGCGGCAGCGGGACATGGGCATTGGCTTCGGCCTGGTGGCCCTTCCTGACAAAACGTGCCATCCGGCTCGGGGTCCTTATTTCGATGCGAGGTTGGTGCGGTAGGCCGGCAGGCGGTCGACCGAGGTGCCACGGGCACGCGCGTACAGCGGCAGCAGCACGTTCATGTGGGCCTGGATCTGCTCGATGCGGTTGCTGCCGCCCGGGTGGGTCGAGAGCAGCTCGATCGGCGCGCCGCGCTCGTTCAGCGCCGCCATCTTGTTCCACAGCGCGATGCCGGCGCGCGGGTCGTAGCCGGCGCGGGCGGCGATGTCGAGGCCGACCAGGTCGGCTTCGCGTTCCTCGTCGCGCGAGAACTTCAGCACGGTCAGCTGGCCCAGGGCGTTGGCGGCGCCGCGCACGTCGACGCCCAGCCAGGCCGACAGGGCGGCGCCGCCCAGGGTGCTGGCGATGCCGGTCGCGGTCGACTTGGTCTGGCGATCGCGACCGTGCTCGCGCAGCGCGTGCGCGATCTCGTGGCCCATCACGGCCGCGATCTCGTCATCGGTGAGCTTGAGCTTGTCGATGATGCCGGTAAAGAAGGCGATGCGCCCGCCCGGCATGCAGAAGGCATTCACCTGGTCCGATTGCAGCAGGTTGACCTGCCACTTCCATTGCTGGGCATCCTGGTTCCAGCGCGCGGTGTAGGGAATGATGCGCAGGGCGATGGCACGCAGGCGTTTTACGCGCGCATCGCTTGCCGGCACCAGCGCGCCCTTCTGCTGGGCCTGGTTCATCAAGGCGAGGTACTGCTGGGCCGACTGTTCGTTGACCCGCTCTTCGGGGGCGAGGATGTCGCGCGCCCAGCCGCCTTTCAAGGGTTTGACGGCGATGCCGTCCTGTACCATCTGCTCCTGTTTGCGCTCCTGTGCCGGCGCGCCCTGCATGGCGGCGCACAAGGCGAGCAGCAGAATCGGCCTGGATAACTTGTTCATGATCGTCTCCATGCGACATGCATTGTCAATACATCACATGATACACAAGCATATCCGCGCACGTCAGGCGACCACCAGGTCCTTCTTGCGCAGCCGGAACACCGCCAGGCTGCCGCGCAGGTTGGGCAGGAAATTCACCACCTTGCCCTCGGCCAGCGCCACGTATTCCAGTACCTCGAGCCCGCATTTCTCGGCCAGGTCCTTGAAATCGTTGATCGTGGCGTAGCGCACGTTGGGCGTGTCGAACCACTGGTAAGGCAGCGAACGCGACACCGGCATGCGGCCCTTCAGCAGCGAGATGCGGTGCGGCCAGTGGGCAAAGTTCGGGAAGGACACGATGGCTTCCTTGCCGACCCGGACGATGTCGCGCAGGCGCGCTTCCACGTGCTGCATCATCTGCAGCGAGGACAGGCACAGCACCATGTCGAAGGCATTGTCGCCGAACAGGTCCAGGCCCTGTTCCATGTCGTACTGGATCACGTTGATGCCGCGGCGGGTGCTTTCCAGCACCTTGTCGTCGGCGATCTCGACGCCGTAGCCGGTGCAGGCCTTGCCGGTTTCCAGGTAGCGCAGCATGGCGCCGTCGCCGCAGCCGACGTCCAGCACGTGCGCGCCGTTCTCGACCCAGTGCGCGATGAAGGCCAGGTCGGGGCGCAGGGTGCTCAGGTCTTCGAATTTCATGGGGCCCCCTTCTCTTCCCAGATACGGTCGTAATAGGCGCGCACGATGTTCATGTAGCGCGCGTCTTCCAGCAGGAAGGCGTCGTGCCCGTGCGGGGCGTCGATCTCGGCATAGGTGACCTTGCGGCGGTTGGCCAGCAGCGCTTCCACGATCTCGCGGCTGCGCTCCGGCGAAAAGCGCCAGTCGGTGGTGAACGAGGCGATCAGGTAGTGCGCCTGCGTGTTCTGCAGCGCCTTTTCCAGGCTGCCGCCGTGCTCGCGCGCCGGGTCGAAGTAATCCAGCGCCTTGGTGATCAGGAGGTAGGTGTTGGCGTCGAAGTATTCCGAGAACTTGTCGCCCTGGTAGCGCAGGTAGGATTCGATCTCGAAGTCGATGCCGAAGTCGAACTTGTAGTCGTCGTTCTCGGACGCGTTGCGGAGTTTACGGCCGAACTTTTCCGCCATGTCGTCGTTCGACAAATACGTGATGTGGCCGACCATGCGCGCCACCTTCAGGCCGTTCCTGGGCACCACGCCGTGTTCATAGAAGTCGCCGCCGCGGTAGTCCGGATCGGTCAGGATGGCCTGGCGCGCGACGTCGTTGAAGGCGATGTTCTGGGCCGAGAGCTTGGGCGTCGAGGCGATCACGATGCAGTGGCGCAGGCGCTGCGGGAACATGATCGACCAGGCCAGCGCCTGCATGCCGCCCAGCGAGCCGCCCATCACGGCGGCAAACTGTTCGACCCCGAGGCGGTCGGCCAGGCGCGCCTGGGCCGCGACCCAGTCTTCCACCGTCACCACCGGGAAGGCAGCGCCGTAGGGTTTGCCGGTGGCCGGGTTGGTGTGCATCGGGCCGGTGGAACCGAAGCAGGAGCCCAGGTTGTTGACGCCGATGACGAAGAAGCGGTCGGTGTCGACCGGCTTGCCCGGCCCCACCATGTTGTCCCACCAGCCGGCGCTCTTCGGCTCGGCGTAGTGGCCGGCCACGTGGTGCGAGGCGTTCAGGGCGTGGCAGATCAGCACCGCGTTCGACTTGTCCGCGTTCAGGGTGCCATAGGTTTCATACATCAGCGTGTAGTCGCCGATGGTCGCGCCGCTTTGCAAACGCAGCGGCTCGGCGAAATGCATCGCCTGGGGTGAGACTATTCCAAGAGATCCCATGAATTCTTTATCAGGTATTACATTGACTGCAGCTGCTCCACGGCGGCGGCGATGTCGGCCGGCTCCATCGTGCGCAGGATGCGCCGGGTGCGCGTGGTCAGGGCCTTCAGGTCGCTGGCGAGGATTTCCTGCTTGACCGCCAGCAGCTGGGCCGGATGCATCGAGAATTCGCGCAGGCCCATGCCCAGCAGCAGGCGGGTGAGCTTGATGTCGCCCGCCATTTCGCCGCACACGGCGACGTCGATGCCGGCCTTGCGCCCCGCCTCGATCGTCATCGCGATCAGGTTCAGCACCGCCGGGTGCAGCGGATTGTACAGGTGCGCGACTTCGTAGTCGACGCGGTCGATGGCCAGCGTGTACTGGATCAGGTCGTTCGTGCCGATGGACAGGAAATCCAGGCGCTTGACGAACATCGGCAGCGCCAGCGCGGCGGCCGGGATCTCGATCATGGCGCCGACCTCGATCGCTTCGTCGAACTTCACGTTCTGCTCGCGCAGCTGGGCCTTTGCCTGGGCGATCATCGACAGCGACTGGTCGATCTCGAAGGCGTGCGCCAGCATCGGAATCAGGATGCGCACCTTGCCGAAGGCGGAGGCACGCAGGATCGCGCGCAGCTGGGTCAGGAACAGCTGCGGTTCGGCCAGGCAGTAGCGGATCGCGCGCAGGCCCAGCGCCGGGTTCAGCGCGGTGTGCTCGGCCTGGTCCAGCGGTTTGTCGGCGCCGACGTCGAGCGTGCGGATAGTGACCGGCCGGCCCTTCATCGCCAGCACCGCCTTGCGGTACTGCTCGAACTGCTCGTCCTCGCCGGGCACGCGCAGGCCCTGGGCGCCGCGGCCCATGAACAGGAATTCGGAGCGGAACAGGCCGACGCCATGCGCGCCCGCCTCCAGCGCCGCCGGGCAATCGTCGGGCAACTCGATGTTGGCCAGCAGCGTGACCGGCGTGCCGTCCTTCGTGATCGCCGGCGTCTTCTTGAGCTTGAGCAGGCGCTTCCTGGCCTTGATCAGGGCCGTCTGGCGCGCGCGGTACTGTTCCAGCACCAGCGCGCTCGGATTGCAGATGACCACGCCGGCATCGCCGTCGACGATCACCCAGTCGTCCTGCTCGACCAGGCGCGAGGCCTGGCTCATGCCCACCGCGGCCGGGATGTCCAGGCTGCGCGCGACGATGGCGGTGTGCGAGTTCTGGCCACCGACGTCGGTCACGAAGCCGACGAAAGAGCGGTCGCGGAAGGCCAGCATGTCGGCCGGCGAGATGTCATGGGCGACCACGATCATCTGCGGCTGGAAGTGGTCCTCGCCCGCCGGCGCCGGCGGCGCGCTCAATTCGGTGCCCATCAGGACCTTCAGCACGCGCTCGGCGACCTGCTGGATGTCCTGCTTGCGCTCGCGCAGGTAGGGGTCCTCGATCTCGTCGAACTGCGCCGACAATTCGTCGATCTGGGTCACCAGCGCCCACTCGGCGTTGTAGTGGCGCGAGCGGATGATGTCGAGCGGCGCTTCCGAGATCATCGGGTCGGACAGGATCAGCACGTGGACGTCGATGAAGGCGCCCAGTTCGGTCGGCGCGTCCTTCGGCAGGTCGTTCCACAGATCCTGCAAGGCACCGTGCACCACGCCGATGGCGTGCTGCAGGCGGCTCACCTCAGCCTCGACCTGCTCTTCCGCCACCAGGTAGTGCCTGACATCGAGCGCGGCCGGCGTGAGCAGGTGCGCGCGGCCGATCGAGATGCCGCGCGAGACCGGAATGCCATGCAGGGTGAACGATGCCATCGATTTTCCCGGGTGAATGCGGCCTCTGGACTCCGGCATGCCTTATTCGCCTTCGCCGAATTTATCGTTGATCAGCGCGGTCAGCGCCGTGATGGCGTCCTGTTCGTCGGGCCCGTCGGCTTCGAGCGTGACCTTGGCGCCCTTGCCGGCGGCCAGCATCATGACGCCCATGATCGACTTGGCGTTGATGCGGCGCGCATTGCGGGTGAGCCAGACATCGCTCTGGTAGCGGGCGGCCAGTTGGGTGAACTTGGCGGAGGCGCGGGCGTGCAGGCCCAGCTTGTTGATAATCTCGAGTTCCTGTTGAATCATGTGTTTTTATCGTCTCGCCATTCAAATGGGCCGGCTCAGGAGCCGACCCGGATCCGGTTGTCCACCCTGACCGCGCCGTTCTGGGCGCCGGCCAGAGCCATCTCGACCACCACGTCGAGGGTGTCGCGCCGATACGTGATCGCACGCAGCAGCATCGGCAGGCTGATGCCCGCGATGATTTCCACGTGGCCCGCATTGGCCAGCGAATTGCAGCAATTGGACGGCGTGCCGCCCTTGATGTCGGTGATGACCAGCACGCCGTCGCCATCGTCGAGGCGCTTGATCGCGCTGCGCGCCAGGTCGTTCACCTCATTGGTGTCCTGGTCCGCGGTGACGTCGATCGCTTCGAAACGCTCGGTCGGGCCGCGGAACACATGTGCCACCGCGGCGATGAATGCCTGGCCCAGCGGTGCGTGGGTCATCAGCAGGATGCCTACCATATCAGTTATTTACCGGTTACTTTCGACTGCCTGTTCCAGCGCATCGATGAACATGCCGGCCACGTTGAAGCCGGTCTGGTCGGTGATTTCCTGGAAACAGGTCGGGCTCGTCACATTTACTTCCGTCAGGAAATCCCCGATTACATCCAATCCTACCAGCAACAGGCCACGCGCGGCCAGCACCGGGCCCAGGCTTTCCGCGATCTCGCGGTCGCGGTCCGAAATCGGCTGGGCCACGCCGACGCCGCCGGCGGCCAGGTTGCCGCGCACTTCCCCGCCCTGCGGAATGCGCGCCAGCGCGAAAGGCACCGGCTTGCCGTTGATCACCAGCACGCGCTTGTCGCCCTTGACGATGGCCGGGATGTACTTCTGGGCCATGATGGTGCGCGCGCCGTTGTCGGTCAGCGTCTCGAGGATGGCACCGAGGTTCATGCCATCGTCCTTCACACGGAAGATGCCGGCGCCGCCCATGCCGTCCAGCGGCTTGAAGATCACGTCGCCGTGTTCTGCGTGGAAGGCGCGCAGCTGGGTGCTCGAGGACGACACCAGGGTCGGCGAGGTGAACTGGCTGAACTGGGCGATCGACAGCTTTTCGTTGTGGTCGCGGATCGCCTGCGGCTTGTTGAACACGCGTGCGCCCTGGCGCTCGGCCATTTCCAGCAGATAGGTGCCGTAGATATATTCCATGTCGAACGGCGGATCCTTGCGCTGCAGGATGGCGTCGAACTCGGCCAGGCGCACGGTCTCGGGTTCGGCCGCGCGGTACCACTCGTCGGCGTCGCCGGTCAGCGTGATCTCGGTCACCTCGGCGCTCACCACGCCCTGGTCCAGCACCATGTGGCGCTGCTCGAAGGCATAGATGCGGTGGCCGCGGCCGGCCGCCTCGCGCATCATGGCAAAGGTCGAGTCCTTGTAGATTTTGAAGCCGGACAGCGGATCGGCGAGAAAAGCGATTTTCATGTGGGGTCCCATCGAGGCAATGCCCTGATTTTAGCCGGAAACACGGAATCTCGCGGAAAGCCGCCCATGCGCCACGGCTGCGTCAAGCCGGCAGATGCCTGTTGGCAAAACGTTATCTAATCGGCCTGCTTTTGCGGTCACTCAAGCGCGCAAGCGCCCCGCTTGGGGAAGATGGGCGCGAAGGAGAGCGCAAATGACCCATCAGGCCGAACAGGAACGCATCAATCACGTCTATCGCGAATGGAACGGCGGCGCCGCATTGCCGCGCTATGCCTGGCACCGTCCCGAAATCGTGCACCAGTCGGCGGCGCGTGCGCGCGTGCTGGCCGAACTGCTGTCCCGGACCGTGGGCCAGGACCTGTCGGCCCTGCGCGCCATCGACGTTGGCTGCGGCGGCGGCGCTTTCCTGCGCCAGCTGATCGACTGGGGCGCCACGCCATCGCACCTGGCCGGCACCGAGCTGCAGCGCGAACGCCTGAGCCAGGCGCGCGCCCACACCGCGCCCGGCGTGCGCTGGCACCTCGGCCAGCTCGACGCCTTTCCCGACGACAGCGTGGACCTGGTCAGCGCCCACACGGTGTTCTCGTCGATCCTGGACGAAGACATCCGGCGCGCGCTGGCCGCCGAAATGTGGCGCGTGCTGCGCCCCGGCGGCTGGACCATGATCTTCGATTTCCGCTACAACAACCCGCGCAACGCCAACGTGCGCAAGGTCAGCGGCGTCGAGCTGCTGCGCTTCTGGCCGGCCGAGGCGCGCCACTACCGCACCCTGATGCTGGTGCCGCCGCTGGGCCGCGCCATCGCCGGCCTGCCCTGGCTGGTGCCGGAACTGCTGGCCACCGTGTTGCCGCCGCTGCGCTCGCACTTCATCTACATGGCGCGCAAGGAGGCGCGCCCTGCCGCGTCCTTTGTCGAACGGAAAGACGATCTTTAATAGATCTCCGGATCCGGATCGGTACGCTCCAGCTCCAGCGACGCCGCCAGCAATGCCAGGCGCGCCACCACGCCGTACACATAGAAGCGGTTCGGCGCCGCCGTGCCCGGCTTGGCCTTCACATCCGGCACCGCGTGCTGCTGGGCGAAGGCCAGCGGCACGTATTGCGAGCCCGGCGCGTTCAGATTCTGGTCGATGCCGCGTTCGGCGTGCACGCGATAAAAGCCGCCGACCACGTAGCGGTCGATCATGTAGACCACCGGCTCGGCCACCGCGTCGTTGATCGATTCAAAGGTCGGCACGCCTTCCTGGATCATCACGTCGGTCACCGTCACGCCATCCTTGATGACGGACATCTTGTTGCGCTGCTTGCGGTTCAGGTCCTTGACCTCGCTGGCATCCTTCACCGTCATGATACCCATGCCGTAGGTACCGGCGTCCGGCTTGACGATGACGAAGGGCTTCTGGTCCTTCATGCCGTATTCCTTGTACTTCTTCTTGATCTTGGACAGCAGCGCCGAGACATTGTCGGCCAGCGCTTCCATGCCCACGTCTTCCTGGAAGTTGACTTCGCCCAGCTTGCTGTGCAGCGGATTGACCATCCACGGGTCGATGTCGATCAGCTTGCCGAACTTTTTCGCCACTTCGTCGAAGGCCTTGAAGTGGTTGCTCTTGCGGCGCAGCGCCCAGCCGGCGTGCACCGGCGGCAGCAGCGATTGCTCGTGGATGTTTTCCAGGATGGACGGGATGCCGGCCGAGAGGTCGTTGTTCAGCAGGATCGTGCAGGGGTCGAAATCGGCCAGGCCGACGCGGCGGCCGTTGGCGGAGCGCACCAGCGGCTCGACCACCAGCATGTTGCCGTCCGGGAGGGCCAGCGGCGTCGGCTGGGTGACTTCCGGCGACAGCGAACCGAGGCGTACGTGCAGGCCGGTCTGGCGGAAGATCTGCATCAGGCGCTGCACGTTCTGCAGGTAGAAGGGATTGCGGGTATGGCTTTCCGGGATCAGGAGCAGGTTGCGCGCGTCCGGACAATACTTGTCGATCGCCGCCATCGCCGCCTGCACGGTCAGCGGCAGCATCTCGGTCGACAGGTTGTTGAAGCCGCCCGGGAACAGGTTGGTGTCCACCGGCGCCAGCTTGTAGCCGGCATTGCGCAGGTCCACCGAGCAATAGAACGGCGGCGTGTGCTCCTGCCACTCGAGGCGGAACCAGCGCTCGATGGCGGGGGTGGCTTCGATGATTTTCTTTTCCAGGTCCATCAGGGGACCGGACAGGGCGGTGGCGAGGTGGGGAACCATAAAATGACGTCCTTGGGGCTTCTTAGCGTATGGGTGAAAGCAAATTGGGGCGTGCCCGCCCCTTTTAAAGCCCATTATCCCATCGGAAACGAAAAAAGCGCCCCGCGGGGCGCTTTCATGGATCGCTTGCAGATCAGGAGTGGTAAGCCTGTTCGCCGTGGCTGGTGATGTCCAGGCCTTCGCGTTCCGCATCCTCGGCCACGCGCAGGCCGATGACGACGTCGACGATTTTATAGGCGATGAAGGACACGACCGCCGACCAGATGATGGTGGTGCCGATGGCTTCCGCCTGGATCAGCACCTGGCTGGCGATCGAGTACGGATCGGCCGACATCTTGTTGGTGGTGTAGTCGAAGATGCCCTGGCCGCCCAGTTGCGGCGCCGCGAACACGCCGGTCAGCAGCGCACCCAGGATGCCGCCCACGCCGTGCACGCCGAACACGTCCAGCGAGTCGTCGGCGCCGATCAGGCGCTTCAGGCCGTTCACGCCCCACAGGCAGACGATACCGGCAACCAGGCCGATGATCAGGCCGCCCATCGGACCGACGAAGCCGCAGGCCGGGGTGATGGCCACCAGGCCGGCCACGGCGCCCGAGGCTGCACCCAGCATCGAGGGCTTGCCCTTGGTGATCCATTCGCCGAACAGCCAGGACAGGGTGGCGGCGGCGGTGGCCAGCAGCGTGTTTACAAAAGCCAGCGCGGCGACGTCGCCCGCTTCCAGGGCCGAACCCGCGTTGAAGCCGAACCAGCCCACCCACAGCAGCGAGGCGCCGATCATGGTCATGGTCAGCGAGTGCGGGGCCATCGATTCGCGGCCGTAGCCGACGCGCTTGCCGATCAGGATCGCGCCGACCAGGCCGGCGACGGCGGCGTTGATGTGCACCACGGTGCCGCCCGCGAAGTCGAGGGCGCCCTTCTGCCACAGCCAGCCGGCTTTCGCGCTCTCGGTGGCCAGGGTGGCGGCATCCTTGATCGCGTCCGGACCGGTCCAGAACCAGACCATGTGGGCCACCGGCAGGTAGCCGAAGGTGAACCACAGCACCATGAACACCAGGATCGCGGCGAACTTGGCGCGCTCGGCGAAGGCGCCGACGATCAGGCCGCAGGTGATGGCGGCGAAGGTGCCCTGGAAGGCGACGTAGATGAATTCAGGAATCACCACGCCCTTGCTGAAGGTGGCGGCGGTCGTGAAGGTGGCCGCGACCGGATCCCAGATGCCCTTCAGGAAGGCACGGTCGAAGCCGCCGAAGAAGGCCGTCTTTTCGGTAAACGCGATCGAGTAGCCGTAGACGCACCACAGCACGATGATCAGCGAGAAGATCGTGAACACCTGCAGCAGCACGGACAGCATGTTCTTCGAGCGCACCAGGCCGCCGTAGAACAGGGCCAGGCCGGGGATGGTCATCATGATGACCAGCAGGGTTGCCACGAACATCCAGGCGGTGTCGCCCTTCTGCGGGGTGGGTGCGGCGGCCGGCGCCGCGGCGGCCGGTGCCGGGGCTGCTGCTGCTGCGGCCGGTGCGGCTTCAGGGGCAGCCGGGGCTGCAGCCGCCGGGGCGTCGGCCGCGGGTACGGAAACGGCCGGCGTCGCGGCGGGCGTTGCCGCATCCTGCGCCAGGGCCGGCAGCGCGCTGCCCAGCGCCAGGGCAAACGTGATGCCCGCGAGTAGTTTTGTCATGGTATGAGTCATCGGTTCCCCCTTACAGCGCATCGTTGCCGGTTTCGCCGGTACGGATACGGATTACCTGCTCCAGATTGGAGACGAAAATTTTGCCGTCACCGATCTTGCCGGTGCGTGCCGCGCTCTGAATGGTGTCGATCACCTGCTCCACGATGGCGTCGTCGACGGCCGCTTCGATCTTGGTTTTCGGCAGGAAGTCGACCACGTATTCGGCGCCGCGATACAGCTCGGTGTGCCCCTTCTGGCGCCCGAAACCCTTGACTTCGGTCACCGTAATGCCCTGTACGTTGATCTCCGACAGGGCCTCGCGGACCTCGTCGAGCTTGAAGGGTTTGATGATGGCGGTGATCATTTTCATGCTGTTGCCTCTTCAGAAAGTTTTTGAAACAGTCAACCAGGCCGCCGACTTGGCCAGGTTTTCCCCGGACGGACTCAGGTAGCTGCGGGTATTGGCCTTGACCCAGGACAGCGCCACCGAGCACACGCCCAGGTCCTTGGTCACGCCGACCTTGTAGTCGCTGTACGAGCTGGCATCGTTATGGCGGACCTCCTGGCGGCCGGCGTGCAGGTTCAGCACGAAGCCGTTGCCGAGGTCCAGGTTGGCGCCGAGGTCCAGGTAGCCGCTCTGCTTGCTGTTGGCGGTGCCGAACAGATTGGTCAGCGAATGTGAATACTTGATGTATGCCGGTCCATAGCCCAGTTGGCCGTAGAGTTCGAAAGTATTGGCATTTGGCGTCAGGCTGTTATTCGGATAGAAGTAGTAGAGCCCGCCGACGTCATAGGTAATGTCGCCGCTCAGGTTGCCGCGTTTGCCTCCATAGATATCCCACTCGATGTTGCCGTCGCCCCCCAGGTCCTTGGTCCACTTGATGGTGGACAGCCAGGTGCCCACGTACAAACCGGTCGGGTTGTGCACGTAGTCGGCGCCGCCCTGCAATGCAGGGTCGAGACGGGATTGGGAAATGCCGCGGAAACGATAATCGCTGGTGACCGCGGCGTTGTAACTCACTTGACTCTCGGGTTGTTGTTCCTGGGCGCCGGCCAGACCAATGGTGAGAGACCAGACACCTGCAGCCAGGACTGATGCTTGGAACCACTTGCTGTTACGACGCTTCATTGGCACTCCCTAGTTGTTGAACGAAACCTTGCTGAGGCGGTTTACAATCGAAGTGCGTCCTCTTATGTTTTATGATTGCTTTAGCAGGATGCGTGCCACCCCCGAAACGCGCGCCCGAACTCTTGTTTTTCAAGGTAAGGTCCCCACTTTCGGTTTCAAAAAAACAAACGGCGTCTTATGGGCCTGCGCCAAACCGGTGCAAGCACCAATTCAGGCATGCGCGCACCGCGGTGGTGCGCACCGCGCCGGCCACAAGGAATAGAGTCAAATGAACAACTTCTTTAACGATCTTCAGGGCAAGATCAACCAGGCATTCGAAAGCTCGCCGGCCAAGGACATCGAACGTAACGTCAAGGCCATCATGACCCAGGGCTTCTCGAGGCTGGACCTGGTCACACGGGAAGAGTTCGATATCCAGGCACAGGTGCTGGCCAAGACGCGCGCCAAGCTGGATGCGCTGGAATTGCGGGTGGCGGAACTGGAAGCGAAGCTGGCCGTTTCCGAGTCGAAGATCTGAGACTTACCTGAAACGCTGGTGCGCGCCGCGCGCGCGCCGGCGCGACAGCCGCTGCATGACCAGGCGCCAGGCGCCGAAGGTGGCCGCACCCATCACGCTGACGGCAAGGATGATGGCGATGCTGTAGCCCGCCGGGTTCGCCAGACCGGCGGCATCCGCCGCAAAGATCAGGCCGGCCGCCAGCACCAGCTGGGCGGGCCACAGCAGCCGCAAGGCGCGCAATGCCGCCCAATCCCCCTGGCGCTGCAGGCGGCGCGCCACAAAAAACGAAGGCCCCCACAGCGCGCAGAACAGCGCGCACAGGATGACGCCGGTGAGTATCAATTTCGGCATGCCGGGGCCCGCTGCACGACGCTCAGGCCGCGCCTCCGGCCAGCTTGCCCAGCACGATCACGTCGGAGCTGGCCGCACACTCGGGCAGCTTGGCGGCCAGCGCCTGCAGGTGCGGCGCCGCCAGGTGGCGCTCGAGTGCCGCCTCGCTTTCCCACTCCTCGATCCAGACGAAGCGTCCCGGATGCTTCAGGTCGCGGTTCAGTTGATAGCTGATGCAGCCCTCTTCCTTCAGCGTGGTCTCGATCAGGCCGCGAAACAGGGCTTCGAGTTCGTCTTCCTTGCCGGGCTTGGCGGTGAAAACGGCAACGACAGGGGTGGTCATGGTGAGCCTTGGAAATGAATAACGCATAAGATTAGCACAGGGGCAGCGCACACCTGTCCGCTCTCAACGGCTGGCTGCGGCAAGGCGCCGACAATGGGCGGTCCCGTCATTCCGAGGTCGCCGATGAGTCTTGCCGTCGTGTACAGCCGCGCCCTGGCCGGCATGGAAGCCCCTGCCGTCAGTGTCGAAGTCCATTTGGCCAATGGTCTGCCGAACATGAATATCGTCGGCCTGCCCGACACCGGCGTGCGCGAAGCCAAGGACCGCGTGCGCGCCGCCCTGCAGAATTCCGGCTTCGACGTGCCGAACCGGCGAATCACCATCAACCTGGCCCCGGCCGACCTGCCCAAGGAATCGGGCCGCTTCGACCTCCCGATCGCGCTCGGCATTTTGGCGGCGTCCGAGCAGATCCCGGCCAAGGCGCTGGAACACTACGAATTCGCGGGTGAACTGTCGCTGTCCGGCGAGCTGCGTCCGGTGCGCGGCGCGCTGGCGATGAGTTTTGCCATGCACCGCGCCGGCGGCGGCAAGCCGCGCGCCTTCGTCCTGCCCCAGGCCAATGCCGACGAGGCGGCACTGGTGACCGACGCCGCGATTTACCCGGCGCGCACCTTGCTGGAGGTATGCGCCCACTTCACCAGCAAGGCCATTGACGCGCGCCTGGCCCGCCATCGCCCCGCCCTGCTCGACCATGTGCCGGTCTATCCCGACTTTTCCGACGTCAAGGGCCAGCGCCACGTCAAGCGCGCGCTGGAGGTGGCGGCCGCCGGCCTGCATTCGGCCTTGCTGATCGGTCCGCCGGGTGCCGGCAAAAGCATGCTGGCCTCGCGCTTTCCCGGCCTGCTGCCGCCGATGCGCGAGGAGGAGGCGCTGGAGACGGCGGCGATCCAGTCGCTGGCCGGCAGCTTTTCGATCGCAGGGTGGCGCCGCCGGCCCTACCGCAGCCCGCACCACACCAGCTCGGGCGTGGCGCTGGTCGGCGGCGGCGCCAATCCGCGGCCCGGCGAAGTCTCGCTGGCCCATCATGGGGTCCTGTTCCTGGACGAGCTCCCGGAATTCGACCGCAAGGTACTCGAAGTCCTGCGCGAACCATTGGAATCCGGGGAGATCACGATCTCGCGCGCGGCCAGGCACGCCGACTTTCCGGCCAGCTTCCAGCTGATCGCGGCGATGAATCCCTGTCCCTGCGGCTGGCTCGGCCACCCGTCCGGCAAGTGCCGCTGCACGCCGGACGCGGTGCAGCGCTACCAGGACCGCATCTCCGGTCCGCTGCTCGACCGCATCGACATCCAGATTCCAGTGTCGGCGATGGCGCCGGAAAGCATGGCCGGGCTGGCCGACGGCGAGTCCAGCGCGGAGGTCGCCGCCCGCGTCGGCCGTGCCCATGCACTGCAGGTAGCGCGCCAGGGCAAGGTCAACCGCCAGCTGGGCACGCGCGAGATCGATGCCCACTGCCGCCTGGAACCGGCCGCCGCCCGCCTGCTGGGCGAAGCGATGCAGCGCCTGCACTGGTCGGCGCGCGCCTACCACCGCGTACTGAAGGTGGCACGCACCATCGCCGACCTGGCCGAGGCGGACCGGGTGCAGGCCGAACACGTGGCCGAGGCGATCCAGTACCGGCGCGGCTTGTGCGAGCCCTGAAGTTGCCGTTTTGCCTGGATTTTCGTGTCACATTTGTCGACGCTTATTCCAGTCGGCCTGGCGCGGCTTCATTTGAGCAAAAAGTTTTGCTCAACTGGGCAAATATGACTTCATGGGCCGGTGGGACCTATTTGATTATCAATTAATGATGTATTTACGAAATAAATAATGCCGTCAATGTTAAAAATCACGGCCAAATATTTTTTAAAAGCATCGAAAAACCACCAATTTGTCAGAAATTCTTACACGCTTGTGACAATTTTTTCCATTCTTTAATTTTTTCTTTTGGAAATCATACTGTTAGTGCGCTGGCACACTTAATGCGATGGCGGTCAATACTGGTCTTTGTATGCATGCGCGTTAAAGCGCGCATGCGACGGGCCATACCCGGGACCCAAGAGGAAGTATCCCGTCATCCAAACTTAGGAGTGCACGACAACATGATCAAAAAAGTGTTTGCCACAGCGGTGCTTGCAGCGATGACCATGTCGGCCCAGGCCAGCGTGGTCATCAACGAAGGTTTCGACAACGTCTCTGGCCTCGCCTCAAACGGGTGGGTCTTCACTAGTGCCGGTACGCCGGGCGGTCTCACCAACGGCTGGTTCCAGGGCTCCACGGGTATCTTCGATGCGCAATCGGGTGCACCGTATTCGTATGCCGCAGCCAATTTCAATAATGCGCCGGCCGGCGGCACCATCAACAGCTGGCTGATCACCCCCGTCTTCGACGCCAGCCTGGGTGCCACGGTCTCCTTCTACCTGCGTGCCGACGCGGTGGATGGCTATACCGACCAGGTCAACTTCGGCTTCATCAATGCCGACGGCAGCTTCACCAGCGCAGGCTTGAGCACGGTCAATCCGGTACCGGTCAGCGGCTGGACCCAGTACACCGCCTGGATCGGCGCCGACGCCTTGAGCTCGGCCCGCTTCGCCTTCCAGTACACGGGCGCCGCCGATACGGCCAATTATGTGGGCCTCGACACCTTGACCGTGGACGTGCCCGAGCCGGCCAGCATCGCCCTGATGGCCGGCGGCCTGCTGGGCCTGGGCGCCATGCGCCGCCGCGTCCGCCGCTGATCGCCCTCTTCTACCGGAGAACCTCATGTCGAATCCGAATTCCATCCAGCGCCTGCTGGCCGCGGCAGCTGCCGGCCTGGCCCTGTGCGCATGCGCCCTGCCCGCCCTGGCACAACAAGCCGACGCCCAGACCGTCGCGCGCGACGCCGTCACCGGCCAGCTGCGCCCGGCCACCGCCGAGGAACAAGCCGCGCTGGCCGCCCTCAAGGCGGCCAAGCAGGCGCGCGTGACGCCCAAGCCGACGCTGCAGAAATTCCACGGCAGCGGCGCCACCGGCGTGCGCCTGAACGACGAGTTCCTGTCGACCTCGACCGCGGTGCGTACGCCCGACGGCAAGATCGAGATGGTCTGCAACGAAGCGCACGGCAGCGAACCCGCCGCCTCCCATGTGCACAGCACCGCCCCCGTCACGGAGTAAGCAATGCGCCACCTCACCATTTCGCGTTCGCTGATCGCAGCCGCCTGCACCCTCGCCTGCCTGGCCAGCCAGGCCGCCACCATCAACATCACCAGCCGCGACCCGGCCGGCGTCGGCTTCAACGACCCGACCCCGGTAACGCCGGTCGGCGGCAACCCCGGCACCACGCTTGGCCAGCAGCGCCTGAACGTCTACCGCTACGTCGCCGACATCTGGGAACGTAACCTGCAGAGCAATGTCACCATCAACGTCAGCGCCGGCTGGGAAGCCCTGACCTGCTCCACGACCTCGGCCACCCTCGGCAGCGCCGGCGCGTGGAACATCTGGCGCGATTTCCCGAACGCCAAGCCCGGCACCTGGTATCCGCAAGCGCTGGCCAACAAGCTGGCCGGCACCAACCTGAGCGCCGGCCAGCCCGATGACGGCACCGGCTACGGCAACGTCGACATCAAGACCCAGTTCAACGTCAACCTGGGCAATCCGGGCTGCCTGGACGGCTCGCCCTTCTACCTGGGCCTGGACGGCAACGCCGGCGGCAAGGTCAACTTCGTCGAGACCCTGCTGCACGAACTGGGCCACGGCCTGGGCTTCGCGGTGCTGACGGTGCAGACCTCGACCGGCAATCGCCTGAATGCCGCCGGCAGCGGCTACGTCGCCACCGGCGGCGTGCCCAGCATCTGGGAACAGTATATGTACGACAACACGGCCAAGCTGACCTGGCTGAACATGACGGCGGCGCAACGCCGCGCCTCGGCCATCAATCCGCTGCAGCTGGCCTGGATCGGTCCGAACGTGAAGGCGGGTGCCGGCTTCCTCAGGGCGGTTCCGCTGATCAAGACCAGTTCGCCGGCGGCGGGCGGCACCCGCAACATCGACTACAGCCAGTCGGCCTTCGGCCCCGCGCTGCCGGCCAGCGGCACGCTCGGCCCCCTGGCCACCATCACGACCCAGGCCGGCGAAACCGGCCCGGGCTGCGAAGCCTTCAACGCCGACAATACGGCCGCGGTGCGGGGCAAGGTGGTGGTCATCAGCCGCGGCGTCTGCGGCTTCGCGGTCAAGGTCAAGAACGCGCAGAACGCCGGCGCGGTCGGCGTGCTGCTCGCCAACAACGTTGCCGGTCCTATCGTGCCGGGCGGTACCGACCCGACCGTCACCATTCCCTCGGCCGGCATCACCCAGGCCGACGGCGACGCCTTGAAGGCGGCGGTGGCGGCGGCCCTGCCCTACGGCGGCCGCGGCAAGCCGGGTCTCGTGACCGTTTCGCTGGGCACCGACCCGACGCGCATCGCCGGTGCCGACGCCAGCGGCAACCCGCTGCTGTACACCCCGAACCCGCTGGTGTCCGGTTCATCGGTATCGCACTGGGACGTGACGGCCACCCCGAACCTGCTGATGGAACCGAACATCAATGCCGACCTCACCACGACCCTGGTGCCGCCGCTTGATTTGACGCTGCCGCTGCTGAAGGATCTTGGCTGGTAATCCGGCAGGACGTTGGTGCAAAGAGAGCCGGGACCTGCCTGCCAAGGCCGGTCCCGGCTTTTTACTTCGCTTTTCTATTCATTCAGTTTGCCACCAGCATCGCCTGCTCGCGCGCGGCGCGCTTGATCGCCTGCGGCGGCTGGCCGAAGGCGCGCAGGAAGGCGCGCCGCATGCGTTCCGGATCGGAAAAGCCGGTCTCGCGCGCGACCACGTCGATCGAATGGTTGCTGCCCTCGATCATGGCGCGCGCCGCCTCCACCCGCAGCACCTCGATGGCGCGCGCCGGCGATTGCCCGGTCTCGATGCGGAAGGTGCGGCTGAACTGGCGCGTGCTGAGGTTGGCGGCTTCGGCCAGCTCGTCGACCGACAGCGGTTTGCGCAGGTGGCGCTTGGCATAGCTCAGGGCTTGCTGGATGCGGTCCGACTTGGGCTCGAGTTCCAGCAGGGCCGAGAACTGCGACTGGCCGCCGCTGCGGCGGTGGTAGACCACCAGCTTGCGCGCGATGTTGCGTGCCAGCTCGGGGCCGTGGTCGTTCTCGACCATGGCCAGGCACAAATCGACGCAGGCCGTCATGCCGGCCGAGGTCCAGACCTTGCCCTCGTTGATGAAGATGCGGTCTTCCTCCACCCGCAGCTTCGGATAGGCGCGCTGCAGCTCGCGCGCCAGCGCCCAGTGCGTGGTCGCACGCTTGCCGTCGAGCAGGCCGGCCTCGGCCAGCAGGAAGGCGCCGGTGCAGATGCTCGCCACGCGCCGCGCCTGCAGGCCGGCCTGGCGCAGGATCCCGACGAAGCCGGGGGTGGACGGCACGCCCGGCACCATCTGCCCGGCCACCAGCAGGGTGTCGTAGTCGTGGCGCTCGACCGCTTCGGTCAGCACGGTCACGCCCGATGAGCTGCGCATGACGCCGCCGTGTTCCGACAGCAGCGCCACCTCGTACAGGGCGGCGCCAGCCAGGCTGTTGGCCAGTTCGTAGACCGTGGTGGCCATGAAATCGAGGGCCTGGAAGCCCGGCGGAAGGAGGAGTCCGATTCTTGCTGTCATGTTGTCCTCGAATGAGTGCGCTGCCGATTGCATGCCGGCGTCGGCGGAATGATACGGCAGCGGTTTGCCGCCCGTGCAGACAACTGGCACAACAGATAGGCCACCGTGTTGCTCATGCATATACGTTTGTCCGGAATCGAGGGATATTCGACATACCGGACAAGCCGTCCAGCGCGATGATACTCCCCAGCAAACACACAACCCAGCCAAGGAGAACATCATGCAACTGACCAATAACACCATCTTCATCACCGGCGGCACCTCGGGCATCGGCCGCGGCCTGGCCGAAGCCTTCCACAAGCTCGGCAACCTGGTCATCATCGGCGGCCGCCGCAAGCACCTGCTGGATGAAGTCACCCGCGCCAATCCCGGCATGCATGCGGTCGAGCTCGACATCGCCGACCCCGACAGCATACGCCGCGCGGCGGCCACGCTGGTCGAGACGTATCCGACGCTGAACGTGCTGATCAACAATGCCGGTATCATGCCCTTCGACGATGCCGCGGGGACCATTGACGATGCCACCGCGCTGGCGACCATCGCCACCAACCTGCTCGGGCCAATCCGCATGACTTCGGCGCTGGTCGAACACCTGAAAACCAGGCCGCGTGCGACCATCGTCAACAACACCTCGGTGCTGGCCTACGTGCCGCTCGCCAGCACGGCCGTGTATTCGGCCACCAAGGCGGCGCTGCATTCCTATACGCTGTCGCAGCGCTTCATGCTGAGCGACACCTCGGTCACGGTGCAGGAAATCGCCCCGCCCTGGGTGAATACCGACCTGGTCCACAAGAGCGACGACCCGCGCGCCATGCCGCTGGACGCCTTCATCGCCCAGACCATGCAGGCGCTGGCCAGCGAGCGCGAGGAGGCGCTGGTCGATATCGCGGTCCCGATGCGCAACAATGCCGGCCCGGACGAACATGCCCTGGTGAATGCCTTCAATGCCCAGGTGGCGGCCAACCCGATCCCGGTCGGCGCCTGAAAAAATGAGGCGGGCCTGCCTGTATCGCAGGCGCCCCAGCCCTGCTACCATGTCGGCATGACAACCCGACTCCTGTCGTTGCTGCTGGCGGCCTGCCTGGCCGCCTGCAGTCCCAAATACAACTGGCGCGACCATGCCAGTCCGGACGCGCGCTACCGCGTCACCTTCCCCGCCAAGCCCGCCAGCACCACCCGCACCATCGATCTCGACGGCATGCGGGTCGACATGACCATGACCGCGGCCGAGGTCGACGGCGCCACCTTCGCGGTCGGCGCAGCCGAGGCGCCGGATGCGGCGCGTGCGCGGGCCGCGCTCGAGGCCATGAAGCTGGCGCTGCTGCGCAACATCGGCGCCGATCCTGCCCGTATCAGCACCGCATCGGCATCGGCATCGGCTTCGAACGACGGCGGCAGCCGCAGCGCCATCGACGTCGACGCGACCGGCCCGGGCCCGGGCGGCGGCCAGCCGATGCGCCTGGTCGGCCACTTCGAGGCGCGCGGCAAGCGCTTCTACCAGGTGATCGTGGTCGGGCGGGACCAGGCCGTGCCGCCCGAACAGATCGAGCAATTCTTCACGTCGTTCACCCTTCAGTAACCACTCCAGTGACTTCCATGACCAGCGACACCCCTGCCCTCGAGCTGCGCGGCCTGCGCAAGGATTTCGGCCGTCCGGCCGTCGACCACCTCAACCTGACCGTACGGCGCGGCGAACTGTATGCCCTGCTCGGCCCGAACGGCGCCGGCAAGACCACGACGCTGCGCATGGTCACCGGCCTGCTGGCGCCCGACGCCGGCCACATTGACGTGCTGGGCGTGGACATGGCGCGCGACCCGGCCGGGGCCAAGCGCCGCATGGCTTACCTGCCCGACGATCCGATGTTGTACGGGAAGCTCAAGCCGACCGAGTACCTGGAATTCGTCGCCGGCCTGTGGGGCCTGCGCGCCGAGGAAGCCGAGGCGCGCGGACGCCACCTGCTCGACTGGCTCGACCTGTCCAGGCACGCGCACGAGCTGACCGAAGGGTTTTCGCGCGGGATGAAGCAGAAGCTGGCGCTGGCCGGCGCGCTGATCCACGAACCGGAACTGCTGATCCTCGACGAACCGCTGACCGGCCTGGACGCCGCCGCGGCGCGCCAGGTCAAGGACTTGCTGCTGTCGCACGTGGCCAAGGGCGGCACCGTGATCCTGACCACCCACATCCTCGAGGTGGCGGAGCGGCTGGCCCAGCGCATCGGCATCATCCGCCAGGGCCGCCTGATCGCCGAAGGCACGCTGGCCGAGCTGCGCGAGCGCACGCTGGGCGGCAGCCTGGAAGACGTGTTCCTGCAGCTGACGGAGCAGGCGTGAACGCGGCGCCCGGCAGCATCCGCTGGCTGCTCGGCCACGAATTGCGGCTGGCCTGGTATGGCGCGACCCGCGCCGGCAGCGGCGGCAAGAAGCGCTTCGGCACGAGCGGCATCGTCATCCTGACGCTGGGCTGGCTGCTGCTGCACGGACTGGCCTTCATCATGCTGCGCGCGGTCGGCGGCGCGCACCTGCGCGATCCCTTGATGAGCATCCTGGCCGGCGGCGTGCTGCTGGTGTGCGCCACCTTCATGCTGTCCGGCGGGCTCAAGGCCTGCGTGACGGCGCTGTTCGAGCGCGGCGACCTCGACCTGCTGCTGTCCTCGCCCCTGCCCTCGCGCAGCATCTTCGCGGTGCGCCTGATGGGCGTGGTGGTCACCACCGCGCTGTCCTTCGTCTACCTGTTCTCGCCCTTCGCCAACGTCGCGGTCTTTTTCGGCCAGCCGGGCTGGCTGGCCATCTACCCGGCCGTCATCGCCCTCGCCGCGCTCGGCGCCTGCGGCGCCATGCTGCTGACGCTGGCGCTGGTGCGCGTGCTCGGCGCGCGCCGCACGCGCGTGGTGGGCCAGGTCGTGGCCGCGATTGCCGGCGCGCTGCTGTTCCTGACCATGCAGGCGTATAACTTCGTGTCCCACGGCAGCGGACGCGCCGCCACCGAACAGACCATGCACAAGCTCGCGCAATACGGCGTGTTCGCGCCCACCAGCGCGCTGTGGCTGCCGGGACGCGCGGCACTGGGCGAAGCCTTGCCGCTGCTCGGCCTGGCGGCGCTGGCGCTGGCGGCCTGCGTGCTGACGGTCGGCCTCACCCACCGCTTCTTCGTGCACGGCCTGCAGCAGGCGGCCGGGATGGGCCGCGCCGCGCCCAGGCCGGCGGGCAGCCTGCGTTTCCGCTTCCGCAGCAGCCTGTTCGACACCGTGGTGGTCAAGGAATGGCGCCTGATCGCGCGCGACCCGCACCTGATTTCGCAGGTGCTGCTGCAGATGATCTACCTGGTGCCGCTGTTGTTCCTGATCCTGCGCGACAGCAGCGCGGCGGGCCCGGCGGTCGGCGTCGCCCTCACGCTGCTGTGCAGCTCGCTAACCGGCGGCCTGGCCTGGATCGTCATCTCGGCCGAGGACGCGCCCGACCTGCTGTGCGGCGCACCGGTGGCGATGCGCACCATCCGCCTGGCCAAGCTGGCGGCCGCCACCATGCCGCCGCTGATGCTGATCGCGCTGCCGCTGCTGTGGCTGGTCGTGCGCGCGCCCCTGATCGGCATCCTGGCCGCGTTCACCGTCACCGGGGCGGTGCTGGGCGCCGGCCTGATCGTGCTGTGGGTGGGCCGGCCGGCGCCGCGCAGCAATTTCAAGACGCGCGGCAAGGAAAACGGCCTGTGTACGGCACTGGAGATGGTCAATACGATCGGCTGGGGCGGATCCGCCTGGTGCCTGATGGCCTTGACCGGCCAGGGGTCGAACTGGCTGCCGCTGGCGGCCGCCGCCACGCTCGCCCTGGCGCTGGGCAATTTGCTGCTGGCATGGCTGCTGCGGCGCAGTCCCGGCTGAGAGGTGCGGGGGCGCACCGACGCGGTGTTGTAAGACGTGTTATCGTTAGATCACGAATGGTTAGACGAGACAACTATGCTGATTACTTTTAAAACCAAAGCCTACCCCAATGTCATGATGTACCAGGAGCATGCCAAGCGCATCCTCGACCTGCTCAACAAGGATGCGGACGCGGAACGCGGCGTCATCACCTCTGCCGAAGCGGAGCGGGCCGTCGGCGTGCTCGAGCGCGAAATCGAGGAAAGCCGCAAGCACCAGGCGACCGATGAAATGGAGCAGGACGTCAAGGCGCACGACCGCGACAACGAAGACGCCGAGCACGAATCAGTGCAGGCCGTGAGCTTTTCCACCCGCGCCTATCCGCTGCTGGAAATGCTGCGCGCGGCACGCGACCAGAACAGCGACATCCTGTGGGGCGTCTGAGCGCGGCCTTCTAGCGCGCTGTCAGGGCAAGGCCGTTTCGAGATCGTCCTCGGACACCGCGACGCGGTTCTTGCCCTTGCGCTTGGCCTGGTACATCGCCTGGTCGGCACGGGCCAGCAGCCGGGTCGGATCCTGCGCCTGGCGCGGCCACTGCAAGGCCAGGCCGATGCTGGCGCCGACCTGCACGCTGGCGCCGCCCAGCAGGAAGGGGCGGCCCAGCTGGGCGAGCAGGAAGCGCGCCTTGTCTTCGGCTTCCTCGCGGTGGTTGACCATGTCGAGGATCACCACGAATTCGTCCCCGGCCAGGCGCACCACGAGATCGGTTTCGCGGATGCTGTGCAGGATGCGCGCGCCGAACTGGCGCAGCAATTCGTCGCCCTCCTCGTGGCCTCGGCTGTCGTTGACGGCCTTGAAGCCGTCCATGTCGAGGAACATCACGGCGCACGGACGTCCCAGGCGCGCCGCGTGCGCCATCACCTCGGGCAGCGCCTGCATCAGCGCGCGCCGGTTCGGCAAGCCCGTCAAGACGTCGCGCATCAATAATTCCTGCAGTTCCGCGGTGCGCGCCGCCACGGTTTCTTCCAGCTGCGCATTCATGTGTTCGAGGGCGTCGCGGTGCGTACGCTCGCTGCGCATCAGTTCGCGCAGCGCAGCCGACAGCACCTGCGCCTCATGAAAGCTGCCGACCTGCGGAATCGCCGCCGGCGCCGCCTTGGCCGGCTCGTGGGCGATGTCTTCGATCGCATGGCTCAATACATTCAGCGGCCGCACGATGCGGCGCGCCAGCAAGGCCACCGACACCGCCAGCAGCCCCGCCAGGCCCAGGCTGAACCAGAACGCGCGCCGCTCGAAGGCATGGGCCGAGGCCATCGCCGCGCCTTCGGTCTGGCGCACCAGCACCGCCCAGCGCAGGCTGGCGCGCCCGCCGCCGCGGCCGCTCAGGCTGTAACCCGTCATATAGGACTTGCCGTCCGGCCAGCGTTCCAGCAGCGCCCCGGTCTTGCCTTGCATGGCCAGGCGCAGGCTGTCAGTCGAGATGCGTTTTTCCAGGATGTCGTCCGGGCCGAGCAGGACCATGCCGTCGGCGCGCACGACCACGATTTCGGCGCCGTAGTCGCGCAGCGCCGGCGTCAGGAGGCTGCGCGCCATGGAACGCGCCCAGTCCCAGCTCAGGTGGATCGCGAGTACGCCGAGCAGCTTGCCGTCGTCGGCGCGGATCGGGCCGGCGACGTCGACGAAACGCCAGGGATCGGCGGCCGGCGGCAGCAGTTTGCCGAGCATGACGGCCGGATGATAATCCTCGGCGATCACTTCGCGCTGGCCGGCGTGGAACCAGGGGCGCAGCGTGGCGTCGCGCCCTTCCAGCAGGCCACGCGTGGCCGCCACGATCTTGCCGTCGAGCCTGGCGATCCCGATCCAGGCATAGTCGGCATAGTGGCTCTGCAGCTTGTCGATGATCTTGCGCGACGCGGCGGGATCGTCGGTGTGGCGGATCGACGGCAGCGAGGACAGCAGGCTGACGTCGCGCGCCGTCTGCTCGACGGTGCGGTCGAGCGAATCGCGCATCTGCCAGGACAGTTGTTCGAGGCGCAGGCGGGCTTCTTCACTGGCGTGCTTGATGGCGAAATGGTCGACCAGGGTCAGCTGCAGCAATGCCGTGATGGCGACCGTCAGGCAAGCGAACGACACCATCAGCGTAGCAAGGCGCATGGGTTTTGCGCGGCCGGGCTCGGATGTGTCGCTGTCGGCAGTCATGGGCAGGTGCTAAATAGATAAAGACCATGATGCTACCTTACCTATTAGTTTGTCTCTACAGAAATGTTTCTGCAAAGCGACACTTTTTAGTGAGAAATCACAGAAAACTGGAAGGTCGGTAGAAGTGATGAGCCGTTTGGAAGGCGTCGTCTGCAAAGCAAAAAACCCCGCCGGGCGTCAGCCGGGCGGGGTTTTCTGGTTACTACTCATTAATTAGCCTGACGATAACCTACTTTCACACTGGTTGCAGCACTATCATCGGCGCAAAGTCGTTTCACGGTCCTG